>Ga0299915_10001216_pt1 | contig 19086 bp, 16 predicted proteins | sample RVTome_13_FD_200263 | JGI IMG/M metagenome (GOLD analysis project Ga0299915, IMG submission 200263) | Soil microbial communities from uranium-contaminated site in the Upper Colorado River Basin, Wyoming, United States - RVT92D227 (version 2) ... | reverse complement strand
GCCGCCAGAACACCTCCGTGACGCCCGATTTGCGGCCCGTCTTCCAACCCTGGGCGGCGCCCCAGTAGCCGTAGGTGACGATGCGGGGCAGGTACTGGTGGAACGACTCGATCATGAAGTGAAGCATGGGGTTCGCGAGGACCGGGGTCGGACCCTTCGTCTGCATGTCGGCGTGGACCCGCTTGTTCGGGTACCGACCAGCGCCTCGCCTGACGAGGCGCACGACCCGGTCGTGCTGCCAGCCCGAGAATCGGATTACCCGGTCCATGAAATAGACATGGCGCTTGATCGTGTATGCATCCGCCTCGGGGTCGGACGAGAGCAAGCCGGTGATTTCCGTCTGCAGTTCGGGAGTGCAGCGCTCATCGGCGTCGAGGATCAGAATCCACTCGTGTTGCGTTTGGTCCATGGCCCAGTTCTTCTGGGAGGCGGAGCCCAAGTACGGGCGCTGCAAGAAGCGAACCTTCTCGTACGAGCGCGCGACGTTCGGCGTCCGGTCGCTGGAAAAGGAGTCCACCACCAACACCTCGTCGCACCACAGGACAGACTCCACACAGTCCGCTATGTTCCGCTCCTCGTTCAACGTCGTGATGACCGCAGAGACTCGGGCACGGGGGAGCGATCCGGTAGCGCGCTCTGACATCTAGGCCTCCAAGGCGAGCATGTTACACGGTCACAACGAAGGGCCCGCAACGTTTGCAGGGCCGCGCCCACGAGGACCCGCTACATGCAGTTGACGATGGCCTCGCCGAAACCGGAGCAGGACACCAGCGTCGCGCCGTCCATCTGGCGGTGCAGGTCGTAGGTCACGCGCTTTGCCGTGACCGCGCCCTCGACACCCTTCACCACGAGGTCGGCCGCCGCTTTCCACCCGAGGTGTCGCAGCATCATCTCGCCAGACAGGATCAGAGAGCCGGGGTTGACCTTGTCCTGGCCGGCATACTTCGGCGCGGTGCCGTGGGTCGCCTCGAAGAGGGCGTGCTCGTCACCCTCGTTTGAGCCGGGCGCCATCCCGAGGCCACCGACCTGGGCCGCCAGGGCGTCGGAGAGGTAGTCGCCGTTGAGGTTTGGTGTGCTGACCACCGAGTACTCGGACGGGCGCAGGAGGACCTGCTGAAACATCGAATCGGCGATCCTGTCCTTGATGAGGACCTTCTTGCCTTCAGGCATCTTGCCGCCGTGCTTGTCCCACAGATCGGCCTCGGTCACGGTCACGTCGCCGAACGCCTCACGTGCGGTCTGGTAACCCCAGTCCCGAAACGCACCCTCTGTGAACTTCATGATGTTGCCCTTGTGGACGAGTGTCACCGAGTCGCGTCCCTGGGCGAGGGCGTACCGGATCGCCTTGGCGACGAGCCTGGAGGTGCCGAACTCGGAGATCGGCTTGATGCCGATTCCGGAGTCGGGCCGGATCTTCTTTCCCAGCTCCTTCTCGATAAAGAGGCGCAGCTTCTCGGCCTCGGGGCTGCCGCCCTTCCACTCGATTCCGGCGTAGACGTCCTCGGTGTTCTCGCGGTAGATGACCACATTGACGTCCTGAGGCCGCTTCACGGGCGAAGGCACACCCGGTATCCATCGCACGGGCCGCACGCAGGCGTACAGGTCCAGCACCTGGCGCAGCGTCACGTTGAGGGAGCGAATGCCGCCGCCAACCGGAGTCGTGAGCGGTCCCTTGATTGCGACCCGGAAGTGGCTGATCGCCTCGACGGTTTCGTCCGGGAGCCAGGTGCCCTTGCTGTTGAAGGCCTTCTCACCGGCCTCGACCTCGACCCAGGCGATGCGCTTGCGGCCGCCGAAGGCCTTCTCCGTTGCCGAATCCAGGACGCGCTTCGTCGCGCGCCAGATGTCCGGGCCGGTGCCGTCTCCCTCCATGTACGGAATGATCGGCTTGTCCGGAACCTGGATGGCTTTGCCGTCCCACCCGATGCGCTCTCCCCACTCAGGAACGCGCAGATCCTTCAGGCTCATCTCGAGACCCCCCAGCACTTCGCGTACCCGAAGGAGGGTACACGCCGCCAGAGCTTCGGTCAAGAACGGGCGCCACTTGTGCCGGCGCGGATCGACGGCTAAGGTGAAGCAATGGACCTCGCGAAAGTGACAGTCGAGCGTCTGATCGAAGCCGCGCACCAAGCGCAGGCGCAGGCCTACGCCCCCTACTCCAACTTCCCTGTCGGGGCGGCGGTGTTGGGGACCGACGGGCGCGTCTTTCCCGGGTGCAACGTCGAGAACAGCTCCTTCGGTCTGACCGTGTGCGCCGAGCGCAACGCCGTCGCGGCCGCCCTCGTGGCGGGGACGCGACCCACGGCCGTCGCTGTCGTGGTCAACGGAAAGCCGGTTCCGCCCTGCGGAGCGTGCCGCCAGGTGCTGGCCGAGTTCGACCCGGGCATGCCCGTCGTGCTGGCCTCGACCACAGTCCGGCACCAGCAGGTGACGTCGCTCGACGCGCTCCTTCCCGGCGCGTTCCGCTTCGAGAAGCCGTAGAGCTTCACGGCCTCGCGCAGCGCTTGCCTCGGCCGGTTGGGCCTCCGAACCTCAGGCCGCGACGCCGAGACGCATGCGGATCGGGAGGATGATCGTCGGCAGGCCCGAGAACTGCAGCCGCCTCTGGATCGCAAACGCGGTGTCGTTGTGGAGGAAGCGGTAGTAGAACTTCTCGTTGGCAAAAACCAGCTTGCCCAGGAAGAAAATGCCTTTGGGGAACTCCCGGTGCACCTCGTGCGAGAGCTGCTCCGCTTCCTGGATCACATCGGTGCCGATGAGGTACCGGTACTCTGCCGCGACGCCCAGCCCGTGGGCGAAGTCCACGTAGCGCTGCAGGCCCGCCTCAGTGCTGGCAACCAGCGCGTCCACCTCATCCCTGCCTTTGAAGTGGCCCGAGTCCACAACGCCCACGGAGAGGAAGATCACGTTCTTGTAGTAATTCGGGAAGAGCCTCTGGATCGAGAGCATGGCGTGGACACCCAGACCGCCGTAACCGGAAACGAAGAGCATGGCAACTGGGGCCCCGGTGTCTACCTTGGCGGGCGCCGCGGGACGCCCCTCGATTGGGATCTGGGTGAGGATTCTGTCCAGCTCGGCGATCTCCCGCTGCACGCTCCGGTAGTGCCGGTGCACCAGGATGCAGAGCGCGATCAGCCCCGTGGTGATGGCGAAGGTCAGCCATGCACCCTCGGTGAGCTTCTCGAAGGTTGTGACCACGAGGATCGCGATGCACAGCACGAGCGTCAACACGTGCAGGGAGAGCTTGGCGGCCCAGCGCCTCTCCCGCCGTCGTTCGGCAAGGAACAATCGTGCCATGCCCAGCTGGGTGAGGCTGAAAGTGATGAAGACGTTGATCGCGTACAACACAACCAGGAAGGAGACACGGCCACGTGAGTAGACCATGAGCGCGGCCGATGCGACCGCCAGCAGGACCACGCCGTTTTTCGTGACCAGGCGCTCGGAGAGGTTGGCGAACGCGTGCGGCATCCAGGAGTCGGTTGCCATGTTGGAGAGCACGCGTGGGCCGTCGATGAAGCCGGTCTGCGCAGCGACGAACAGCAGCGCGCCCTCGGAGACGAGTGTGATGATCACGAGCCACGTGCCGATGCTCCACCCGCCGAGCGTCCAGGAGCCCATGATTCGCTCGAGGAGCACGGCGTTCATGGTCTTGCCTTCCGCGGGCGAGGCATGCCAAAGCAGGTAGCAGACAAGCAAACCACCGGCCATAAACGCCAGCGAGATCGCCATGTAGGCCATGGTCCGCTTGGCGGTGGCGACCCGGGGCTCGTGCAGGATCTGCAGGCCGTTGGAGACCGCCTCGATCCCGGTGTAGGTCCCGGCCCCCAGAGAGTACGCCCGCAGCAAGATCAGCATGACCGCCACGAAGCCCAACTGGTTGAGGTCGCGGTTCATCTCGATGTGGGTCGTGCGGACCACCTCGGGGAGTGCCCAGAGGTGGTTGGTGATTCCGTAGCCGATGAGCAGGATGTGCGTGGCGATGAAGACCAGAAAGATCGGCAGCAGGATTTTGACCGACTCCTTGACGCCCCGCAGGTTCAGCACCAGCAGCACGAGAAGGATCCCAATGTCGAGCGGAACCTTGTAGGGCTGCCAGTCGAGCGGCAGAAAGCTCAGGATCGCGTCCACCCCCGCGCAGATCGAGAGCGTGATGGTCAGGAGGTAGTCCACCACCAGCGCGGAGCCGGACACCACACCCGGAATGGGACCAAGGAGCTTGCTCGCCACCACGTACCCGCCCCCACCCGAGGGGAAGTGCTCGACCACGAAGCTGTAGGAGTAGGAGATCAGCAGGACGGTAAAGGTGGTCAGCGCGGCCAGGTAGAGCGCCAGGTACTGGTGTCCCAGGATCGCCCTGAACGCCTCGTCCGGCCCGTACGATGACGAGGAGAGTCCGTCGGCTCCCAGTCCGACCCAGGCGAGGAACGCCACCAGCGAGAGCTTGTGAAAGACAGCCGGGTCGGTTGGGTCCTTGGGGCCGCCAACAAGGGCCCGCTTGAGACTGCCGAGCATGGTTTTCTTCCCGTCGCCCTCAAGCGAGGGTTCGGGAAAATCACCGGGGAGCTGTTGCACCCTGGCCACGCCTCCCCACAGCACACGAACACAACGCTGCGCCAGCGGGCGACATTAGCACAAACGAAGACCCGGTCGATCACCTTCTTGCGTACGCCGCGCACGGCAATTGCGGCTACCGTAGCTCCCGCGTAAACTCGAGAAGGTGTGGCGACCGCCGATCCTGCTTGCGCCTGTCCTGCCGCCTCCTGACGACCCGGCGGTGGCAGCGATCCTCGAGGGCCTCTCCCGCACAACGGGGGCCTCGGGGTGCGTGCTGAAGCTGCACCTCCTGCCCGACGGTCCTGAGGCCACCTACCGCTTCGGGCAACCCGGCTCGCGCCCCCAGCTGGTCGTGCCCGTCGAGCCCCAGGACAGCTTCCGGGGCGAGTTCAAGCTGTACGGTGCGGGTGCAGGGCCCGCGGCCAGCCCAGCCGCGCTCGAGTGCCTGCGCCCCGTGCTCGAGGGCGCGCTCCTAGCGCTCATCGAGCGGAACAACGCCAGCCACCAGATCGACATTCTCCTGCAGATCCTGGGCGTCACGGAGGAAGCCAACCTGCTCATGAACGCGCGTGGGGAGATCCTTTTCGCCAACGCCCGTGGGGAGGAGCTTCTCTCGCTTCAACGCGCCCAGGGGCAGCTGGCCAACGACGGACAGCCGGCGCCGCTGCACTCGCTGATCGTTGCGGAGATGACGCGACGGCGCGATTCCCGCGAGCGGGTACGCCGCCAGGTCCTCACCACCAGCGACGGCAGTCGGTGGCGCCTCGAGATCGTGGCACTCTCGGGCCTCGGCTCCGTTGGTTGCTCGCTTGTGGTGCTGACGCCGATCCGCATGCCGGGTGCCGAGGAGATCCGCAAGCGCTTTGCCGATTCACAGATCTCCCGCAGAGAGGCGGAGGTGCTGGCGTTCGTGCTGCACGGCAAGAAGGCGTTCGAGATCGCCGACCAGCTCGGCATCACGGAGTACACCGTCAAGGACCACCTGAAACACGCCTACGCCAAGCTCGGTATCACCTCGCGCGGGCAGCTCCTCTCACGGCTCGCCGTCGCCGTCCCCGGCACGGCCTGAGCCCGCTGCCCCTTGATATACTCGGCCGGTGCTGCGCATCCGAGATGTCGCTATCGAGCCCCCGCTCGTGCTCGCCCCGATGGCCGGAATCACCGACCGGGATTTTCGCCTCCTGATCCGGCGCCTAGGTGGGTGCGGGCTCGTCTCGATGGAGTTCATCTCCAGCGAAGGGCTGACCAGGCAACGCCCGAGGACCCTGAGGATGCTGCACTTCGTGGACGAGGAGCGCCCGATCGCGATCCAGATCTACGGCTCCGACCCCGCGCGCATGGCCGAGGCGGCGCGCATGGTGGAGGCCATGGGCGCCGACGTCTGCGACGTCAACATGGGCTGCCCAGCAAACAAGGTGCTGAAGGGATGCGCGGGTGCCGCTCTCACCGGCGACCTGCCGCTGGCCGCGCGCATCGTCCGCGAAATACGCCGGACGATCACCCTCCCTCTAACGGTGAAGTTCCGGCTCGGTGTACGCGAGGACGCGAAGACCTACCTCGAACTCGGACGTATCTGCCAGGATGAGGGAGCGGAGGCTGTCACGCTTCACCCCCGCACCGCCAAGCAGCAGTTCTCGGGTCATGCGGATTGGAGCGCAATCGGGGACCTCAAGCGCTCCCTTCGGATCCCGGTAATCGGCAACGGCGACGTGACCTCGCCGGAAACAGCCCTCGCGCTGCTGCGGCAGACGGCGTGCGACGCCGTGATGGTCGGGCGGGCGAGCCTCACCAATCCGTGGATCTTCCGCCAGGCCGCTGCCCTGCTCCGGGGCGAATCCTACGCCGAACCCTCGCTTGGCGAGCGCCATGCGTTGTTGAGGGCCCACTTCGACGAAGTCCTCGGCCGCGACGACGAGCGCACGGCGTTGCACAAGCTGCGCAAGTTCACGGGGTGGTACACCCACGGACTCCCCGAAGGGCGTGCCCTCCGCCACCGTCTCTCCGACCTGCCCTCGGCCCGCGAGGTTCTCGGGGCCGTGGAAGGTTACTTCGCAGCCCGAGGCGCCGCCTGACATGCCGCGCCTGCCGATGACCATTCCCTCGGCCCTCGAGGCGCTGCAAACCGACATCCCACCGGGCGTCTTCGACGAGCCGTTCCGCCGCGCCTGCGAGCGGCTGGACGGCTATGTGGGGGCGCTCGCCCTCGAGCTGGCCGCGACCCTGGAGCTTCCAGCCGGCGAGCCGCTTCAACCCGGCGCGCTGTTGGCCTCCCGAGGCTGGAGCGAACGCGGCACGCTCGCGGTCGCCTGGCTGCTCGAAACGCTCGAGCTGTACGGCCACGCCGAGCGAGCGGCGGGGGGTTGGCGCTTTGCAGGCGCAATCCCCCAAGTGCCGTCCGCCACTCTGCGCGAGGAAGCCGAGCGTGCAATGCCCGCCGCCAGGCCCGCCTACGAGGTGCTCGCTCTATGTGCCGGGGCTCTGCCGGCGGTGCTCCGCGGCGAGTTGCGTGGCGAGGACGCGCTCTTCGGCCCGACGACGCTGAACCTCTGGTTCGAGTACTTCTCCAACGCCAACCCGCACTACGGCCCCAGCAACGCGATCACAGGCGTTGCGGTTGCCCGTGCCGCCCGTTCCGGTTGTTCCGTTCTCGAGTTCGGAGGTGGCGGCGGCAGCGCCGGCGAGGCGGTGCTTCGGGCGCTCACCGAGGCAGACAAGGTGCCCGCCCGGTACGTCTTCACCGAGCTGCAGGCGGCGTTCCTGAGACGCGGCGCCCGCGCGGTCCAGCAGAAGCTGCCTGCAGGGTGCGACTTCTCGTCCCTGCGTTTCGACGTCAACCTGGACCCCGCGGGCCAGAGGCTCGACGCCGGGCAGTTCGACCTCGCATTCGGCGTCAATACACTGCACCTCGCCCACGACCTCCTCGCCACCCTCACCAATCTGCGAAAGCTCCTGCGACCGGGCGGCGCGCTGATCGTCGGCGAGCTGCTCCGCCCCCGGCCGGATGCAGCGGTGCACCTGGAGCTGCCGTTCACACTGTTGGAGGCGTACAGCCACGCGCCGCTGCTCCCCGGCATCCGCCCGCGCCCCGGCTTCATGAGCGCGCACGGCTGGGTCCAGGCGCTCGGGCAGGCGGGGTTTGGAGAGATCACGCTGCTGCCCGCGCAGGTCGAGCGCTGCGCCGAGATCTACCCCGGCTTCTACAGCGGGGCGATCACCGCGCGTGCTTAGCTGCGCGTTAGGGTGTCTTGGCGTTGGGCTGTGTTTCCACGCGGGGCGACTGGTCTCGTTGGCCGCTGTCCCAAACTAACTAGCGGAGCTCCTCAATTGACCTCAACCAGCCAGCCTCGACCAAGCGCTTTTTCGTGCTTTTCAAAAGCTCAGCATGGTTTGAATTCTTCTCCTGGAAGGAAGGGTCCCCCAGGGATCGGATCGCGCGAACAAGATCCTCAGCGGGCGGCCCGTTGCGCGGGTAGTCGGGGTCTCTGAAACCGCGTGCGGCGTACGCCGCGTATTCTCGTCGTTTCTCAGGCGTGGCTACCTCTTCATTCGGAATGCTGCGCCAGAGGTCCTTAAGCCGCGTAAGGAGACCCTTTTTGTCGGCGTGGACGAGCTCGAGCAACGCTTCGCGAATCAAACGATTGCCAAGGGAGTTGGGGTCGAGGTCGGGTTGGTTTTGCTGTTCGTCGAGCCTTTCCCGGATGAGCCGCACATAGGCCTCCACCCAGTTGCCGGACCTTCCGTGTGCAAGAGGTACCAACACCACTCGAAGGTACGATGCGGAGGCCGAGGCGTTTGGGGATGGCGGCGGCTTCTCAATCAGACCCTCTATTTCGGGCAACAGGGCGTCCATGTGTTCCAGAAGGGCACGACCCGCGGCACCGTTCCAGGCAAGCCTAAGTTCGTCGTTCGGCTTGCCGGTGGAAAGAACCTCGCTGTACGCACGCTGGCGTTCCGAATGCGACATGTTCCAGAGTGCGACCTCCGCGGTCCACCCATTCGCCAAGTCGAATGGGGAAGACGAAGTGCGCGACAACTCACGCAACTGGGGGAGATAGACAGCAAGCGGTGTAGGGTCGAGCCACCGCCTCGCGAAGAGCGGCCACAAGACTTCCTCAACCGCTCTAACAGCTTTGGGCTTGCCACTCGCAAGCGCCTGCTCAAAGTAGGCAAGCATCCGATCCTGGCGTGGGCCGCCGGCGCGCCACACTTCTTCTTGGAGCACGTCCTGGAGCTCCTCTTTCAGCCCGTATTGCGGAGGGGGCGAACTCGACGCGCGACCTGAGAGTGCAGCAAACGTAAGCACAAAATTTGCGACGCATACAAACGTGTTTCGTCGTCTCACTCGACGCCCCTATCGATGCCAGGTGCTACAATCTTGACTTGTTCGCGCGAACTCATTGACCAAGGTGCCTCCCGCAAATGTAGCACCTCGCGCCGGCCCTCCGTGACCGCGGGTGCGACTGGCATTCGGGAGGGGGGCATTCAATCCGCCGGTGCCGCGGGTGGCCAATTTCTCCGGAGCCCGCGGGCACCGGACGCGCGAGCCGCGTCGCGGAGATCGCAGGCCACGCTTCCGGCGTCGCAAGGAATCCGACGCAGACACATCGCGAACGGGAGGGAGGTGGTGAAATCCGCCCCGCGGGCGAGCGGAGCCATCTCGCCGGAGCGTGCGGGAACCAAGCGGCCAGACCGCCGGGTGGAGACGATGGTCCCGACCGAGTGTCTCCTGCGAGGGAGGGGAACAGCGAGGGCCCGCACGCCGGGCTGTGCCTGCTTGGTCGCACGCGCAGGCGGGTCGGAGGGCCGGGCTCGAGGCCCGGCCCGAGCGACCGCTCCACGCCCGCGGGGCAAAAAGAAACCCTCCACGGAGTGGAAAACGAAGCCAGCGCACCGCTACGTGCGGACGCGCACGCGGTACATGAGCTTCGTCTCGCCGTTGGCGGGCACCGGCACCGCGAACGTCACCGCAAACGCGGAGCTCTTCTCGTACGGGTGCGAGTTGGAGATCATCTCCCAGTCCCCGCCCACCTGCTCGCGGACCTCGATGGTGATCGCCGCGTCCTTGTGGTTGCGAAGGGTGACCTCGAAGGCATCCTCGAAGAGGTTGTCGGCGAGTTTCTTGTAGTCGGTCTGCCGTCGCTCGGCGACGATGTCGAACGCGTTGCCCATCGTGACCCTGACCAGCTCGTCCTTGGGCGTGTGCTCGATGCGGTCCTCGCCGACAAACTGCGCGGCACCGCGGCGGTCCCGCTGGTAGAGGCGGACGATGCCGCCTGGCAGCGCCATCCCCAGGTGGTTGTCGGCGCGGTTGGCGAGCTCCACCTCCACCCGGACGTCCTGCTTCTGCTTTCCGATCCGCTGCACGTACCACCACTGCGGGCTCTCCACGATGTATCGCCGCACAACCTTCACGCGCTCGGCCTCGAGCAGCGCCACCTGCTTCTTCTGCCTGTCCTTGATCGTGGTGGGCCGCTCCAGGGTGTAGAGGTGGTACTCGGCGAACGCCTCCTCGCGCATCTCGGCAGCCACCGCCCTTGCCGGCATCATCATGGTTTCGGGCCGCCCCTTGCGCTCGGGCGCGAGATGCACGTCACCGGCCACGAGTTGCAGTGTGGCGTCGGGGTAGGAGGCTCCCGAGGTGTTGTCGAGCGTCACCCACCCCAGCAGGTTCCCCTCGTCGCCGGCCGTGCCGAGGGTGAGCACGTAGTCGGCCTTCCAGGTGACCCCGCCCGTCAGGTAGGTCGCCTCGAGCCGTCGCTCGCCCGCGCGCTCGCTCGAGAGAAGCCAGACCAGGGTGGGGCGCTCCCGAAGGTTTTCGGGCAACTGGGAGAACGTCAGCTCCCGGTACGGAGGGTTCGACACGATGCGGTCACCGATCCGCCAGACCGTGCCGTTCTCGATCGAGAGCAGCCGGCCGGTCACCTCCCGGCGCACGACCGCACCCGGCCCCTGCCCCGGCTCCTCGATTACCATCGTTACATCCTTGCCCAGGTACTTCGCCAGCAGTGTCTCTGGCGAGAGCAGGTCGTACTCGTAGTTCTGCTCGAGCACCGTGACGCCCTCGCCGCCGATCGCCACCGTCTCCGGCATGACGTGGGCCGCGATGTCGCGGAACTCCAGTGCCAGCGTTCCGCCCGGAAGCGAGACGGGACGCGCGTCGCGCACGAGCGCGCGACCCACGTTGTAGACCGTGAGCGAAAGGGTTCGGCCCTGGCCGGCTTGGGAGACGACCACCGGAGCTTCACCCGCCAAGGCCACGCCAGCAGCCAGCAACGATCCCCCCACCACTTGCCATCTCATCGCGTCCTCCTAGACTGCTCCGGCCCGGACACGAGCCGTCCCACCCGGGCCCTCGATCACCCGGCCCACCACCGTCGCCCGCACGCCGCGCTCGGAACAGCGAGCGAGGAGCGTCCCGGCATCACGCTCGACCACTGCTGCGAGAAGGCCACCCGACGTCTGCGGATCGCACAGCAGCCTGGCGGTGGTCGAATCCACCACGGACAGGTCGACCTTCGCCTCGATCCAACTGCGGTTGGCGGTCAGGCCGGCCGGGATCGCACCCGCTTCCGCGGCCGCCCGGGCCCCCGGCAGCAGCGGCAGCGTGGCCGCGTAAATCTCGAGTGCCACGCCGCTCGCCTCCGCCATCTCGAGGGCGTGGCCGAGCAGCCCGAATCCGGTGATGTCGGTGAGGGCGTGCACCTCGACGCCCTCGCACGCCTCCGCCGACCGCCTGTTCGTCTCCGTCATCGAGGCCACCATCGCCTTCTCGGCCTCCTCCGGAAGCTCGCCGCGCTTGAGCGCCGTCGCCAGTACGCCCGTTCCGAGAGCCTTCGTGAGGATGAGTTGATCGCCGGCTCGGGCCCCGGCGTTGGTCCGCAGCCTCCCCGGGTGAACGAGGCCGGTCACAGCGAGGCCGTAGGTGAACTCGGGGCCCTTCACCGTGTGGCCCCCAAGCAGGAGCACCCCCTCCTCGCGTAGAAGCGCGAGGCCCCCGGCAAGCGTCTTCTCCAGGACCGACAGCGGCAGCGTGTCGACCGGGAAGGTACACACCGCCAGGGCCGAGAGCGGCTTCGCACCCATCGCGTAGATGTCCGACAGGGCGTTTGCCGCCGCGATTCGGCCGAAGTCAAAGGGCTCGTCCACCACCGGCGTGAAGAAGTCCACCGACTGCACCAGCGCCAGCTCATCCGACAGCCGCACCACGCCGGCATCGTCGAACGCGCCGGCACGCACGAGCAAGCGTGGGTCGCTGACCTCGGGCAAGGCCGAAAGCACCGCGTGAAGGTCCGCCGGACCCAGCTTGGACGCTCAACCCGCGCACGAGACAAGGTGCGTGAGCTTGAGGATCTCGTCTCGAGTCATGGGCGCAGTATATCGAGGTTGCCATGCTGCCACACCATTTGCAATATGGTTGTATGACATTCTGCCTCATGGCTCCGTACACGTTTACGAGACGCAGCGGGCAGGCGTCGGGAGGCTCGAATGAGAGCACAGGCGCGCCGGACCGTCGAGCTTGGGGGCCTCGAGGTACTCGCCGTCGGCCTACTGGTGCTGCTCCTCCTCGCGGCCCTGCTCCCCTGAGGCGCGCTAGACTGCTCGGCGAGGCGCAAGCCCAGACTATTCATGCGGGGCCGTAGCGAGAGCGCGGAGCTGGCTGTTATGGTGGGCGAACGTAGGGGTGAGGACCGGAGCCGTACTGGCGAGTACGGCGGCACGGTCCGAACCCCGAGTACGCCCGCCAGAGCGGCCAGATCCGCGCTCGCAGTAGGCCCTTCGTGAATAGTCCGGGCTAACCTCGCGGAGGTTCCCTTGACCGAGCAAACCCGCGCAACGCTCGTCTGGCAGTCGGGCCTGCGCTTCAGCGCCGAGCCTGGAAGCGGCCACAGCTTGACCATCGACTCGGTCGTGCGCCCCTGCCACGCGGGACCCGGCCCGATGGAGATGGTCATCATGGGAATCGCCGGCTGCACCGCGATGGACGTCGTCTCGCTCCTCGAGAGGTTGCGGCAGCCCCTATCCGGCCTCGAGGTGGAGATCGTCGGCGACCGGGCCGAGAACCACCCCAAGCGTCTCACGGCAATCTCGATCACCTATCGCGTCCGCGGCCGGGGGCTGGACCGCGAGAAAGTCGAGGGTGCCGTCGAGCTCTCGCACTCGACCTACTGCTCGGTCCTGGCTTCCCTGCGGGAGGACTGCAAGGTCACCGCCAGCATCGAGGTTTCTGAAGCCTAGGGATTGCCGCGCAGGAGCTGGGAGGGGCGCACGAGCTTCACGTCGGCCGCGATCCTGGGCAGTTCCGTGGCGAGCAACTCGATCGTGAGCGGGTGCACGTGGCCGATGGCAACCGCGGTGCCCTGAGCGCGGGCGCGCCCAACCGCCTCCTCGAGCGCGCGGTGCACCGCGTCCGGCTCGCTCACCACATCCAGGAACACGTCCCGCCTCAGGCACGGCACTCCGCTCTCGCGCGCCACCCGCTCGGCCACCGTCTCGGAGGTGGTGCGGGAGTCCAAGAAGTAGAGGCCGTGGTCGGCGAGGACGAGCATCACGTTCCGCATCGTCACGGCGTCGGCCGTGGCACGCGAGCCCATGTGGTTGTTGACCCCGCGGGCCGCCGCCACCACCTTGATGGCGCGCTCCAGCCGCGCACGGACCTCCCCCGCCTGCAGCCCCACCTCGATCGCGCCGTCTCCCGGCCCCGGACCGTGGTTCGCCAGCGGCTCCATTGGCATGTGGAGGAGCACCTCACGCCCCTGGGCCCCGAGCGCCCTTGCCACCTCGGCCGAGTGAGGCGCATTTGGAAGCACCGCCACCGCCACGGCGAGGGGCAACCGTTCGACCTCGGGCACGACCTCCGTCGAAGCGCCCGCGTCGTCCAACACGATGGCGAGCCGCGCGGGTCTTGGGGCCACGCCCGCTGCCCGCGATGGGGCGCGTGGCGGAGGTTCCTCGCCCAGGACGAGCACGCGCCAGCGCGTCCCCGCGACGACGCCCTCCAGCCTCGCCAGGCCGTACCCGCCCTTCTCGGTCAGCGGCTGGGGTTCGAGCCGTCCTCCGAGGTTGTGCGCCGTGGCCTCGAGGTCGAGGGTGAAGCGCTCGGCCGGGAAACCCCGTGGCGCGTGGACGGTCACGGAGACGAGCGTTCCTCGCCGATCCCGGGAGACCTCGGCGATGACCCTCCCCGGCGGGCACCCGTGGCGGCCGGCGACCTCGCGGACCGTCTCGGCCGCGTCCGGGATGGACGGCGCCGGCTTCGGCCGCGCCGCCCGCCACGCCAGGTAGAACACGAGGCCGGCGGCGATCGCAAGTACCGCCAGTGCCGCGACGGTTCGGATCGGGGGACGCCTGCGGCTTGCCTTGCGCCGGCCGCGGGGCTGCGGCTTACGCCGCCTGCTTGACGGCACGGCCACCCGCGAGCTCCAGGGCGCGCTCGAGCACCGCGTCGCCACCCCTGCGCGTTCTCACACGCTCGTCCGGCTTGAGGCCGGTTCCCAGGATCGGCTTCCCGTCCGGGTCCAGGCCCCACGTCGTCGCCAGCCACACCTCGCCCCCGGCACCGTGCAAGCCTCGCCGCTGGCCGGTGTCGCCGTAGCTGTCGCCTCCGACGAGCGTCGCGCCACGTGCCTTCAGTGCCACGGCCAGCAGCTCGGCGGCCCCGACCGTGGTCCCGTCCTGACACACGACGAGCTTCCAGGAGCGCTGTGGACCCTTCGCCCGCAGCGCCTCTTCCTTGCCGTCCTTCTGGCCCAGGCGGACCTGGACATCCCCGCCCGCAAGCTCGGCAGCGACCTTCAACGCCCCATCGGGGGTGCCGAGGGCGACGCCTCGCAGGTCCACCACAATGGAGGTCACTCCGTCGTGCGCCCGCAGGGCATGCGAGAGCATCGCCGCTGCACCTGCGTCAACCACCGGAACCCGCACGACCGGCACGCCCTCCTGCACCTCGACGGACGGGGTTGGTGGCGCGAACGCGGCGGCCTTGAGGGAAACGGGCCGTTTGCCCGAGAGCTGGCGATCAATCACGTCGAGGCTGACGTCACCCTTGCGCTCGGCCGCGTCCAGCAAGGTCAACGTGCGCCACAGAGGCCGGGCGCGCACGGCCTCCGCGCCCACCCGCTCCACCAGCTCCCCGGGCACGATTCCCGCTTTCGCCGCCGGCGAGCCGGCCATCACCTGCACGACCAGCGGGTATGAGGAACGTCGGCCGAGGACCACGCCGAACGGCGGGGCGGTCCTCGCTCGCACCCGCCCATAGCCCTCGATCATCGTGTCCGGCACGTAGAGCCCGCCCGGGTCGGCGGCATCCACGAGCCCGCTCATCGCGCCCGTCTCGAGCACATCCACCGGCACGTCCTCGACGTACGAGGACCTCACCAGCGAAACCGCCTGGCCGAACATGCTCACCAGGCGGTACAGGCCAGCGCCCGGACCGCCGACGGAACCCGACGCGAGCGTCACGATCGCCGCGACTATGACCAGCGATACTGCCAGGAAAAGCCAACGCTGCCTCACCGCCACCTCACTTCCCGACCGGCTTCAGCCAGGTCAGGGGGTCCTGTGCGATCCGGCCGACGCGGATCTCCAGGTACACGTTCCCGGTTCCATCCGCGTTTCGCCCAACGTTCCCCAGCGAATCCCCCATTCCGACCCGCTGGCCCGCGCGCACGAACATACTAGCAAGGCCCGCGTAGAGGGAGTACACCTCGCCGCCGTGGTGGACGATGACCAGGTTGCCGTAGCCCTTGAAGAACTGCGCGTAGGACACCTTTCCGGTGGCCACCGCCGTCACCTGCTCTGCGGGGGTCCCGGCAAGCGTTATTCCGTGAGAGACCGTCACGGTGCCGTACTGCGGGTCCCGATGTGAGCCGAAGCCCTGGCGCAGGCGCGGCTGAGCGAGCGGCCAGCGAAGCCCTCCCCGGAGCAGGCGGATGTCCGCTCCCTGGGAAGCCTCGGCCTGGGTCACCGTGCCCCAGAGCTTCTCCAGCCTCTCTTCCGCTTCCTGCGCCCCGGCCAGCTTCACGGCGCCGGACCGTCGCTCCTGCTCGATCGATGCGAGCTTCGTCTCCACCCGCTGCTTCGTCCGGTCCAAATCGCGCTCGCGCTCCTGCACCCGCGCCGCGGCATCGGCCACCTCCTCGCGGCGGGCGGAGAGCGCCGCTAGCGTGGCCTCGCGCCCCGCCATCAGAACCGCCGCCTCGTCGCGCCGGCGCTTCTCCTCTTTGAAAAGGGCCAGCGACGTGGTGACCCTGTGCGGCACGTCCCTCCCAGACCCGACTGCGTGCAGGACCAGGGGGGCGAGGCCTGCGCGTCCCAGGACCGCGAGGAGAGCGAGCTGAAGCCGCAGCCTCTCCACGGCCTGTTGAAGCTCGACCTGCGAGGCTTCGGCCGCCTGCGCCGCCACCGCTGCGGCACGCTCCGCTCCGCCCTTTTCAACCTCGGCTTCGCGCACCCGCGACGCTGCCACCCGCAGCTCGAGGTCGAGGGCCTCGCGCTCGCGATTCAGCCCGGCCTTCACCTGCTCCAGGTTCCTCAGCCGCTCCTCCAGCTCCTGAACGTCGCGCCGTGCCTTGGCGAGCTCGGGTGGGACCGGCGTCTGCTGGGCCGCGAGCGACCGGCACAGGAGCAGCAGCACCAGCGTCACCGTGAGTTGCTTCACGATCCTCCGCTCCGGGTGCCGCGAGCTCCTTCCCTCAGGTGTCGCCCCGAGAGCAGGTGGAAGCGGCGCCGCAACGGGTGCAGATCAGGCGTGCGCCCCCCAGGGTGGAGACGGTTGCCCAGCAGCACGTGCACCGCCCGCGTGTCGGGTTCCACCCACACCGACGTGCCCGAGAATCCGGTATGGCCGAAGGCGTTCGGCGGCAACGCCGGGCCCGCCGAGCACCCGGGCGTGGTCGCGAGCTGCCACCCGATTCCGCGGGCCTGTTCGAGTCCCAGGGTGCGGACCCGCGTCCCGAGCTCCGCCTCATCGGCGGTCAGCAGCTCTCCGCCGCCCGGAAGGAACTCCGCCGCAAGGTGCGCCACGGCGGCAGCCGTACCGAACAGTCCCGCGTTGCCGGCAACGCCCTCGAGGCCGCGGGCGTTGCCGTCTCCACACGCGATCGAGCCGCCCCGACCCGAGGGCGGCGACGCCGAAAGACCCCGCTCCGCCAGCAGCTTCTCCTCCACGAGCCACCGCTTCTCGCCTGCGGCGACCGGAGTTCCGCCCGGTGGCGCAAAGGAGAGCTCGTCGCCGATTCCCAGGGGCACCGCCACGAGGTCAGCGAACAGCGTCGCCAGGTCGGCACCCCCGGCCCGCTCGAGGGCGAGCCCCAGCGCGATGAACCCGGGGCACGAGTACTCCACTCGCCTTCCGGTTGGCGCGCTCGGTGCGAGCTCGCAGAGGGCCCGCAGGTAACCCTCCCGCGAGGCCCCGTGGGGCGCGTAAAGCGGCGCCCAGGCGGGGAACCCTCCGCTGTGGGTAGAGCACTGCAGGAGCGTGACGGCGGCCCACGGGGCGCCGGCGAGCTCCGGCAACAGGTCGGCGAGTGGTGCATCCAGGTCGAGACCGTCACGCTGTGCCAGGAGGAGCAGCGTGCCGGTGGCCAGCGGTTTGGTGAGCGAGGCCAGGTCGTAGCGCACGTCCGGCTCGATAGGCGCTCCACCGACGTTGCGCGCGCCGTTGCACCAGCACATCCCCGCTTCCCCGTCGCGCACCGCGAGCCCGACCCACCCCACCGCCAGCCCGGCGCTCACGGCACGGCCGAGCAGCTCGGCAACCCCCTGTGCCGCAACGCCGCCGTCGCTCATCGTCGTCACCCTACCCCGGAAGCCACAAGGCTGTCCACATCGAACGCCGTCGTGGTGTTACCCTCGTGCGGTGGAGCGAGGCACGCGCAGGCTCGGGCGGGCGGCACAGGTCGCCATGGCCTCTTCCTACTCCCGCGCGAAGCGCGAGGTGCTCCTCGGTCATGTGCTGGTCAACGGCGTGGTGGTCACCGACCCGGGTGCGATGGTGGCGCCCGACGACGCGGTCGAGCACAACCCCAACCTCCCGAGGCGTGCACGCGCGCCAAAGACGCCCCCAATCGAGATCCTCCACGTGGACGGGGACGTTGTGGTGGTCGACAAGCCCGCGGGGCTTCTCGTTCACCCGACGGCCGAGGGCGACCAGGACACGGTGCTCTCCCGCACCGCAGCCGAGCTGGAGCGGCGGAGCGGCCGCCACCGGAGGGTGCTGGTCGTGCACCGTCTCGACCGCGACACCTCGGGCGTGATGGTGCTCGCCCTCTCCCACGCCGCGGCCCACCACCTGCAGACGCAGTTCCGCAGCCACACGGTGGAGCGCCGTTACGTCGCGCTCGTGCGCGGCGACATGGCCGGCGAGGTCCTGGTCGCTCGCGGGATCGGCCGCCCACGTCTGGGCGCCCGCCGGGCGGCTCTGGCGCCGGGAACCGGTGGGCGGCCGGCCCACACCGTAGTGCGGCCGCTGGAGAGGTTCGCGGGGGTTACGCTGGTGGAGGCGGAGCTCGGGACCGGCCGCACCCACCAGGTGCGGGTCCACCTCTCCTACCTGGGCCACCCGGTGCTGGGCGACCCGATCTACGGCGATCCCGCGACCGACCCCGTCGCACCCGCACGGCTGGCGCTGCACGCGGCGTTGCTCGGTTTCGTCCACCCCACGAGTGGGACGCGGCTCGAGTTCAGAACCGAGCCGCCACGCGACTTCAGCCGCGCGCTCGAGTCGCTGCGCCGCCGGCACTCCCAGCGGCCCCCCCCCGCAGGGGAGAAACACTCGCCTCCAGATCGAGGAGGAACCGCAACGGCCAGCGCGCCGCCTCGCCCGCGTAGGCCACGCCGACGCGCGGGCGGCGCCGCACCCAGGCCGCCCGACAGGAAACCCCGTCCGAGGCCAGCCAGATCGCATCGCCCGCGGTGAGGTCCGCGCCGTTGGCGTCCAGGTCGATCGCGAGCCCCTGGCACAACCTTGCGGGACCGTCCAGAAGGCGCCTCCCGGTTCGACCGTTCCTCCGGGCGACGATCAGCGGTTCGCCGAACACCGGCAGCGCTCCGCGCAGCAGCACGGCCTCCGGCCGCCCGGCGCGAAGCGTGACCACGTTACAGCAGTGGTGCATCCCGTAGGTGAAGTAGACGTAGAGGTGTCCGCCCTCCCCCCACATCACCTCGTTGCGCGCCGTGCGCCGCCCGCCGAAGGTGTGGGCGGCAGGGTCGACCACCCCGAGGTACGCCTCGACTTCGACGAGGCGAACTGCGACCAGACCCTCGGGGAGCCGCCGGATGAGCAACTTCCCCAGCAGGTCGCGAGCCACGGCGCGCGTTGGGCGCTGGTAGAATCCCCTGTCGAGTGGCGCGAGCGTCTCGAGCGCCCGCCGGGAGAGGGGCTTCCCCATGATTTCTCGCACCGTAGTTGTCACCGGAGGCGCAGGCTTCATCGGGTCCCACGTGGCCGAGGCGTTTCTCGCCAACGGCCACCGCGTCCTGATTGTTGACGACCTTTCCTCGGGGCGCAAGGACAACGTGCCTCCGGGTGCCGAG
>Ga0299915_10001214_pt1 | contig 19105 bp, 18 predicted proteins | sample RVTome_13_FD_200263 | JGI IMG/M metagenome (GOLD analysis project Ga0299915, IMG submission 200263) | Soil microbial communities from uranium-contaminated site in the Upper Colorado River Basin, Wyoming, United States - RVT92D227 (version 2) ... | reverse complement strand
CATTCCATAGCAGATCCTTCGAATCTAGCAAGTCAATATCCGGGCACTGCGCCTGAATTCGTTATGCATCTAATATCCCTTTGCAACAAATTTAATTTTATAAAGAGGCGGCTCGAGCTTGCCTTGTTATGCAGACTATATGATTATTATTAATCGCTATAAGGCACTTAATATGTGAAGGGTCCAATATGCTAATGAAACTTAAAGTTATCATGATCTCTTGCCTTCTTCTAGCAACTCCTACGCTAAATTATGCATTAGAAACTTACGTTCCGAAAAAAGTAGTCCTGGGAACATACATCAAACATACCACTAAATTTGGAACCTATAATGTACCATGGATTGACGTAAGAGCTGCGCACGTGGCCGTTGACGATCATCGCAACATATATGTCTTGGATCGTCAAGGGAAAAGAATATTATTGCTTTCTCAAAAGGGCGCGTTGATTAAAGAAATCAACCTTTCTGCAGTTGATTTTTCAGATAAGAGTGATGAATTAGGTGATGAGGGTTACATCGAATATCAGTTAGAAGTATCCTCAGACGGCAAATTTATATATGTAACAGAAGGTGGTAAGGAAAATAACTGGGCGGTTCTTCATAACAATGGTTCAATAATTAAAAGGAATATTTCGCTAAAGTGGCTGAAGCGAAAATGTGGAGATAGATTCGAGACTGATAGCGGTGCAATCGAGGTTGATAATAAGTTAAATTTGATAAAAAAACTTGATTTTATTGATGAGAAGGAAAAGAGGCGGGTGATAGATTCCGAAAATAATGTTTATTATTTAAATCTTGATGACAGATCCTCAAATAAAGTCATATTGACCAAATTAGATGTAAACCGAAAACAAGTCTTTCAAAAAGTGGTCTTAAATAATTCCGCACCGCTAGTGTTTATCGGAATTGATGGCAACAATAACATATACGTGGTTGTAGATTCTCCGCGAAGCATTCTCAAAGTGAATAATGATGGTATTATTCAGGCAAAAATTGTAATTCCGGCTGATCCATTTTTTAAAGGATGGAATAAATGTAATGTCTTATGTGATGGAACAATATTCTGCACTCCCGACTATTCAGCATTATGGCAGGCTAATAGGGGCAAGTTGACAACTGGTGACTATTTAATTTATTTTTTTGAGAAAAAATGACATATGTTCTTTATTGTTAGACGCCTGATATCACATCGGGAATGAAAGTATGAAAGATATTACATCAACATCGTTCGGTTTTCTCATCGCCTACCTACTTCCTGGTCTTGTTGTCCTATACGCATTTTCCTTGTGGTTAGACCCCATCCAGTCTCAGCTGAAGGTCTTTCTGACCGCAGATGCGAATGTGGGTCTCTTTCTGCTTGTCATCCTTACCGCCATAGCTCTTGGTCTTCAATTAACAGCGGTACGCTGGGTTGTGTTCGAATTGCTGCTCTTTAAGGCTTTGTTAAAAATCGTTATTCGCAAATTCAAGAGATGGTCAAAAAAACATAGATTGTCAGAGCAATTTAGATTGTCAGAGGATGATTTTTCGAGTCTAGGCGTTCCAGGAAAACTTGAGGCTTTCCGAGCTGCCACCGACGAGCACTATCGGTACCATCAATTCTGGGGAGGAATGACCATTGTGCTGCCGGTTCTCTACTTTGCTCTCAGGTCCTCCCCTTCGTATTCGTCGTGGACCAAGTCCTGCTGGTCTGTTGCCGTATTCGTGATTATTGAGATTATAACGTTCTCAGCGGCAATCAAAGCGTATTCCAGATATGCGAGCCGCGGCAACAAAATAATGGAAGGAGATGAGACGATGCCAAACGGATGGGGAAGCAGAAAAGCTCCTAAGAAGAAATCAGCTGCCAAGAAGAGAAGACCAGCCGCCAAGAAGCGAGCCGCTGCTAAAAGGAAAAGACCCGCTGCCAAAAAGAAACGAGCTGCTAAGAAGAGATGAATGCCGTTAATCAACTAGCTGGGGCAGGCCATTTTTAAGAAATAGTTAAGGGATAAGGAAAGAATAGAATTATTTGCATATTAGGCTGGCAGCCCTTGGTGTCAGGCGTCTTATATTGGTCAGTCTACTCATTGTTATGCAAAGAAGATGATAAGGGAGAAATGCCGCTGATAGCTTGGATCATCGCCTATGCACTTAATATGCTGTTCTGGCTTTGGATAGTCAGATGGGGCGGAGCAGAAAGGCTTGAGGGTACCTTCAGCTCGGGTCTTCTCATAAGCGTTTTTGCGCCTAGGTGGTCGGCTGAGGGCATTAAAGTCTTTGGATATGGAGCCATCATTGTAAGCACCATCGGTTTTGTGCTGGGTGTATTTTTTCCCGATTTCAGATACCTTTTGTGAAAAGCGAACATCTGCACAACCACGGCTTGCAGCGGATCGGGAAGGGAAAAGGGGTTAAGTTGGCTTTTGAGAAAGTGTAAGGGATAGGGGAAAAATAGGCTTGTCGGCGTATGAGGCTGTCAGCCCAGGCCAGCGGGCTTCTTATCCTGGTCACTCTACTCGTTGTTGGATTGCGGGAGTATCGGACATCGCGGTTGAAATAGCAGCAAAGATATTTTAACCTACAGAGAAATCACCAGGAAGGGGTGGCCCATGATCAAGGTAAGCATTCTGTATCCGTATTCGGAGGGCAAGGCGTTCGACATGAAGTATTACTGCGAGAAGCACATGCCCATGGTTAAGAAAAAGCTTGGCAGTGCCTGCAAGAGCATCGCGGTAGAACAGGGAATTGCGGGAGGGGCGCCGGGAACACCGCCGACCTACGTTGCGATGGGGCATATCTATTGTGAGTCGGTCGAGGCTTTTCTGGCTGCTTTCGGGCCGCATACGGCGCAAATTATGGCCGACGTGCCGAACTACACCCCGATTCAGCCCATCCTTCAGATAAGCGAAGTCAAGCTGTAGGGCCAAAGAAACTGCGCGTGCTCCGTGCTCTGGCGGCCGAACCCACGCAGGCGCCCGCAATCCAACTGCAGGTCGAACGGACGGGCCGCGGCAAATAGCCGCGACTGGCTTTGGCAGTTAGACCGGAGCATGGTAAAGATTAATTGATACGAGGAGGATACAATGTCGAAGCAGGAAGAAAAGGTTTGCGCAAATTGCGGATATATGTCAACAGAGCCATTTGAGAACGATATCTGCCCTAAATGCGGTAAGACATTTTGGAAATGCAGTGAATGCGGTTATACCCTGACCGCCGAAGCCCCGCCGGAGAAGTGTCCGTCATGCAACAAGAAGTGCGAGTTTAGAAACGTGACCTGCTACACGCCTGAATGCGGCGGGCCAGGGCACATCGATCCGCGACTCTGAGAGAAAAAAGCGACAGAATACGTTAAGTATTCTGTCACTTTTTTACCGTTAGCTCCTGGCTGGTGGCTGGTAGCAAAGAAAGTATTCTGTTACTTTTTTGCTGATGGCACTTGGCTAGTGGCACGAGGCGCAAAGATGGCATAAAATCCGCCATGCGGCTACAGGGTTGGGCCTAGGCAACTGTCTTATGAAACTATACAATACTGCCGTCATAATAATTATCGTAACAATACTGCCGTACATTACGTTATCCTATGGGGGATGGGAAGACCCCGCTCTCAAGACCTTTTTGCAGTCCAAAGAGTCAACAGCAGATAAACCTACAGTAATGGCGCGGAGAGGGGGTACAGGAAGAAGTAATGCCAAAACGAGAATTTCCGATAGGGCGTCCATTGGATCGAGCTTAACGTTGTGGGAGGTTGAACAATTGATTCAACTACACAATAAAGCTCGAGCAGGTGTCGGTGTCGGCCCCCTGCGTTGGTCGAAGAAACTTGCCCTCTATGCGCAGGAGTGGGCTACTCATCTTGCATCTACACATTGCACGATTGAGCATCGTCCAAATTCCGGTAAGTGGAAACAAGAGCACGGGGAGAATCTATTTATGGGAACGGCCGGTTATTATGGGGTCGCCGATGCTGTCAAGGGATGGGTGGACGAAAAAAAATATTATCGGGGAGGAGCGCTTACCGCCTCAAATTGGCACCCGTCCGGCCATTATACGCAGGTTGTATGGAAGAATACCAGGCAGCTCGGCTGTGCCAAGGTAGCATGCAAGGGCAACATTATCGTGGTTTGCAATTATGATCCGCCTGGCAATTTTTTAGGGGAGAAACCATATTGATTAAGAAGAGGAGAATAGGGTGAGGACATTCATAAAGATATGCGTCTGCGTATTGGTATTCACCTTGGCCGTCAGCTGTTATCACCGGGAAAACCCGACGACAACCCTGCAATGGAATACGGGGTCTGTCCAGGAACAGGCCTCAGGCACAGCCATGTGGTGTGTTTTGATGCGCGCCCTTTCTGCCGCGGAAACAAGGGAGGGGATCAAGGGAGGCGACTACCTGGCGGAGATATTTCTTCCCGATAACCAAAGAGAACTCTTGAAGACCCCGGCCCAAAGGGAATGGGCGGTTAGGCAACAGCCTCCGGGCATGTATGCATACATCATTGCCCGGACGTTCTATTTCGATCATATCGTGGAACGGGCTTTGCAAGAGAATATTCCTCAAATTGTATTGCTCGGAACGGGGTACGATAGCAGGGCTTATCGCTTCCAAAAAATGGCCAAGGAAACGAGGTTCTTCGAATTGGATACGCTTCCCACCCTGCAGCATAAAAAGGAGCTGTTACAGAAGGCGAATATCCCTATCCCTAAAAACGTCATTTTTGTTCCCATCGACTTCAACAAGGACACCTTTGAGGAGGTCTTCTTTAAGGCGGGTTATGACAAAAATAAAAAGACGCTTTTTATCTGGGAAGGGGTTACTGAATACTTAGATTCCAAGGCCATCGATACGACGTTGCGTTTCGTCAAAGCGAGTTCGCCGGCCGGGAGCACGGTTTGCTTTGACTACGAGGCGCCCTCGTATGGCCTTGAGATGGATGAATTAACGAGGTTGCAAGAATTAGATGCCTTTTGGAAACAAAACTTCCCCAATGAACCTTCCGAATGGACCATAGAGGCAGGGGGAATAAACTCGTTTTTATCGGAGAGGGGATATGAAGTCATCGATCATCTGCAGGCAAAAACAGACGCTATTCAGAGAAAGTATTTTAAGTTCCATGCTGCCTTAGCTGTCGGACATGTACCGGCGATTTTCGGCCTTGTTCAGGCAGCGGTTGCACCTTAGATGAATTAAATCGAAGGCCGAGGGTTAGAGCGGTTCTGCTTGCTTATAATTGAGATTTATAGACATCCTTCTTCCCTCGTCTGAAATAAAGATATACCAATATACCGGCACCGATCGTGAGCAAGCCGCACAGGGATGTGATGGGCCGGTTCCGTATGGAAAAGTAGGCTATCCACAGATTGCCGAGGATGAAGATAATCGGCGTGACGGGATAGCCGAATGTTTTATAGGGAGACACCAAAGGCTTTGTCTTGAGCCTCAGGATCATCAGACCAAGCACGGTCAGCATGGCAAAAAGCGCCAGCGTGAAACCGATATAGATAAGCAATTTTTCAAAGGATGACGTGAGGATGAATATAATAGCAAGCGTCGCCTGTAAGAAGATGGCGAAGGCCGGCGTTTTGTATTTTTTATGGACCCGTGCGAAAAGCTCGAAAAAGACGCCGTCTTTGGACATGGCGTAATAGACCCGCGGTCCGGTCAGGATCATCGCGCTCAACGCCGACAGGATGCCTATGGCAATCGCAGCGCCGAGGTATTTCCCGATATTCGCCCCAAAGAGGGCAAACGCCGATGTGAGGCCGATTTCCAAGGTGCCGCTCATTTGATTGGCCGGCAGGGCATAGATATATACCGCATTGAGGAGCAGGTATAGTATTAAAACCACAAAGGTGCCCGTGAACAGGGCAGCAGGGATATTTTTGGATGGCTTCCTTATTTCACTGCCGAGATAACAAGCGGCATTCCAGCCGCTATAGGCAAAAGAAACAAAGATCAGGGAAACGGCAAATTTGCCCTGCACCAGTGCAGACGGCGACCAGCTGCCGGCAAAATGGGTAAAGGAGCCGGTCCCAAGAAGGAAGCCGGCGGTAATGAAGAGAAGAATGATCGATATCTTAAACGATGTCAGCGTGTTTTGCACCCTGCTGCCGATCTTGATGCCATGATAATGGACCAACGAGAGGATGATGATAAGGGCGACGGCTGCTATCGTGATCGGGGAAACCGTCAAAACCGTGATGCCGGCGATTACGAGGCTACCGAAGGGGTGGGCCGGAAGGGCAAAGATGCCGCTGCCGTAGGTCGCAAAGGCAATGGCTGCTGCGGCAATAGGAGCGGAAAAACCCACCAAGAGGGAGATCCATCCGGAAAGGAAGGCAACCAGCTTGCCGAAACTCTGCCGTAAGTAGACATATTCGCCGCCGGCTTCAGGAAAGGCAGCACCCAGTTCTCCATAACAGAGTGCGCCGCAGAGGGCGAAGATCCCTCCGATCAGCCAGCAGAGGAGCAAGACCATGGGATGCCCTACTTCCTGCATAATAAAGCCGGAGGTGGTGAAGATACCCGTCCCGATCATGTTGGCAACGACGAGAATGGTGGCAGTGAAGAGACCGATCTCCCGTTTAAGCTGATGATCCTCCGGATGATTTTTCATAGGGAGCCCTGTTGGAGATGTTTTCGTGTGTCGGCGCGACTGTTACTAGCCGCTCTTATCGAGGATTACAGGGGAGAGTAACGGGTGCTTCGCAAATACCTCCGCATAGTATCCGGCCGTCGTCTATTTAGCCCCGGCCTGCCTCAGCATTTTGACCAAATCCGTCTTGCCTGCTTTTTCAGCTTCTGACAAGGCTGTTTCGCCTGTCGGTAATTTGACATTCACATCCGCTCCCTTATCTATGAACAGCTTTGCAATGTCAACCTTGCCCCGGCTTGCTGCGAAGAATAAGGGGGTCCAACCGTATTTAGTTTTAACATTCACGTTCGCCCCATTTTCTAACAATAATTTTACCATGTCGACCCGGTCCTGGCTGGCCGCATAGATCAATGGTGTCATGTCCATGTCGACGCCGCCCTTTGCGTTAACCTCCGCGCCTTTCTCTATCAAGAGCTTGGCGATTTCCGTGTAGCCGTCATAAGCTGCCATCATTAAGGGTGTCATGTTGGCATACGGGTCTTTGGCATTCACATCCGCGCCGAGGGGCAGGAGAAATATGACCTTCGGAATGTCATTTTTCTCGACTGCCGCGAATAGGTCATCAGTGGCACTTTGCGAATGGACTACGGTGCCGAGCATGACCGTTATTGCCAGGGCAAGGATGATGGATGTTATTTTCTTCATTTTTCAACTCCTTTTCATGACCGAGAGGGGTATCGGATGCACCCAGCAATAATAACATAAAAGATCAAGAGGGCCAAAGCAGAAAAACCTTTGACCCTGCGGGCTTATATGGCCACCTTCTTGAACGCTAGATAACAAAGGTGCCCTTGTCAAGAAGAATATTGGATTCTCCACCGTCATCGACTGGGTGTAAAAGGTTGGAGGCAATCGGCGATCGGGCAAAGAACGGGCCGAGGACATCATAGTGTCCTCGGCCTTTTAAGAAAGAAAAAGATTGCTTGGTAGCGGGGGGTAGATTTGAACTACCGACCTTCGGGTTATGAGCCCGACGAGCTACCAGGCTGCTCCACCCCGCGATCGTAGAGCTAGTTTAGTTTTTCCCCTCGGTTTTGTCAACCCCTCTTTATCCATTTTTGTTGATGAATCCTCTCACTTATGTTATAAATTATCAGTACACACAGTTCACGTCATAAGGAGTGAGAGGTCAGATGTCTAGGAGCTTCATTATTTGGTTGATGGTCATCTTAACCGGAATCTTCATCTGGCAGGCCTTGTCCATCCAGAGGCCAAAGGAAAAGGAGATCATCTTCAGTCAGTTTGTCGACGCCGTGGATTCGGGCAAGGTAGCCAGCGTCACTATCCAGGGGAACGAGATATCGGGCACCTTTCAAGACGGCACCGCATTCAAGACCTTTGCCCCCAATGACCCCGACCTGGTCAAGACGCTGCGTGATAAAGGGGTCCAGATAGCGGCTAAGCCCGCGAAAGACTCGGGCTTTTGGCAGTCTCTGTTGTTCAACGGCTTGTTCATCCTCCTCTTAATAGGGGTGTGGATCTTCTTTATGAGACAGATGCAGGCAGGGGGGGGCAAGGCCATGTCCTTTGGCAAGAGCCGGGCCAGGGTCTTTCTGAAAGACCAGGGTAAGAAGGTCACCTTTAAAGACGTGGCCGGCATTGAGGAATCAAAGGAAGAGGTAACGGAGATCATAGAGTTTCTCAAAGACCCTCAGAAGTTCACCAAGCTGGGGGGGAGGATTCCCAAGGGGATCCTCTTGGTCGGCCTGCCGGGCACCGGCAAGACCCTCCTCGCCCGGGCCATTGCCGGCGAGGCGGATGTGCCCTTCTTCAGCATCAGCGGCTCCGATTTTGTGGAGATGTTCGTCGGGGTCGGGGCCTCGCGGGTGAGAGACCTCTTCATGCAGGCAAAAAAAAGCACCCCCTGTATCGTATTCATCGATGAGATCGATGCCGTGGGAAGATACCGGGGGGCGGGTCTCGGCGGAGGGCATGACGAGCGGGAACAGACCCTGAACCAGCTCCTCGTGGAGATGGACGGCTTTGAAGTCAACGAAGGGATCATCCTCATCGCGGCCACCAACAGACCTGATATCTTGGATCCGGCCCTGCTGCGGCCGGGTCGTTTTGACAGACAGGTGGTAGTCCTCATCCCCGATATCAAGGGGAGGGAGGAGATTCTGCGGGTGCATTCCAGGAATACCCCCCTTGCCGATGATGTGGATCTCTCGGTCCTGGCCAGGGGGACCCCGGGTTTCACCGGCGCCGATCTGGAGAATCTGGTGAACGAGGCCGCCTTGCTGGCTGCCAAGTCGAGCAAGAAGCGTATCGGCATGCATGAGTTTGAACAGGCCAAGGATAAGGTGCTCATGGGGACGGAGCGGCGCAGCATGATCATCAGCGAGGAGGAGAAGAAGGACACCGCCTACCACGAGGCCGGCCATGCCCTGGTGGCCAAGCTGACGCCGGGCTCCGATCCCATTCACAAGGTGACTATTATCCCCCGCGGCCACGCCCTCGGGGTGACCCAGCAGTTGCCCATTGACGAGAGGCATAACTATCCCAAAGAATACCTGATCACCAACATCACCACCCTCATGGGAGGGCGTGCAGCGGAGGGGCTTGTCCTGAAGCGCTTCACCACCGGTGCGGGAAACGACATCGAAAAGGCGACGGAGCTGGCCCGCAAGATGGTGTGCGAGTGGGGGATGAGCGAATCGCTGGGCCCCCTTGCCTTTGGGCAGAAGGATGAACAGATCTTTCTCGGCAGGGAGATCTCCCAGCACCGGGACTACAGCGAGAAAACCGCGCAGGAGATTGACCGGGAGATCAGGAGTATCGTTACGGGGTGCTATGAGCGGGCCGAACAGGTCCTCAAAAAGAATATCAAGCGCCTGCATGCGCTGGCCAAGACGCTGCTGGAGCGGGAATCCCTGACGGGCGAAGAGATCGACCAGATCATCCAGGAGGGTGCCTCTGCATGAGTCTTCCCCCCAACGGCACCAGGAAGCGGTTTGAGCTGCGTTGCCGGGGAGGGGATCTGCAACTGGGAGTGAAGACTCTGGTGATGGGTGTGCTCAACATCACCCCTGACTCCTTTTCCGACGGCGGGCTCTTCCTCGAGCCTACGCAAGCTATCGAACACGGCCTGCTCATGGCGGAGCAGGGGGCGGATATCATCGATGTGGGAGGAGAGTCTTCCCGGCCGGGCGCTGATGCAGTCCCCCTGGATGAGGAGTTGCGGCGGGTCATACCGGTTATCGCGGGGCTCGCCTCCCGACTGGAGATCCCCCTCTCGGTGGACACCTATAAGGCGCAGGTGGCCGAGCAGGCCATCGAGGCCGGCGCCCAGATGATCAATGACATCAGCGGCCTGCGCTTCGATCCGCAGATGCCTGCCGTGGCTGCGCGATTCGATACACCCTTGATCATCATGCATATCAAGGGAAATCCGCGGACGATGCAGCAGGCCCCCCACTATGACAACGTGATGGGCGAGATCATCGCTTCGCTGCGCGAGGAGATAGAGAGGGCAGAGCAGCACGGGGTAGATCCCCACCAGGTGATCGTTGATCCGGGCATCGGCTTCGGCAAGCGGGTTCAGGACAATCTCTCGATCCTCAACCGGCTCGACGAGCTCGCGGTTCTCGAAAGGCCCATTTTGATCGGGACCTCCCGCAAGTCGTTTATCGGTGCGGTATTGAACCAGACGGTAGACCAGAGGGCGATCGGGACCCTGGCCACGGTGGCTGTCTCGGTGCTCAAAGGCGCCCACATCGTGAGGGTCCATGATGTGCCTGCTATCAGGCAGACCGCCGCTATGGTGGATGCCATTATCAACCCTGAAGGACAGGGAGCATGACAGGGTTGGGCGAGATCTTTTCCCATTTTAGACTGCTGCCGGACGCCATCGATATCCTCATTGTCGCTGCCGTGATCTATTGGATCATCCTGCTGATCCGCGGGACCCGCTCCGTCCAGATGCTCATCGGCCTCGTTTTGCTCATCCTTGCCCTGCTGATCTCCCAGATGGGGAAATTGATGACGGTGCACTGGATCTTGAATAACTTCTTAAGCTCTATCATCCTCATCATCGTCGTGGTATTTCAGTATGACATCCGCCGGGCCCTCTCTACGGTGGGGAAAAACCCCTTCTTCTTCGAGCCCTCCGCGCCCCATGGGGCTCCCATTGTGGAGGAGATCATCGACGCCGCCCTCAGCATGGCCAGGAGGCGGATAGGGGCCCTCATCGTCCTGCAGCGGGAGGCCGAGCTGGACAAGCATGTGGAGGTGGGTGTCGAGATAGATGCAAAGGTGACCACGGAGTTGATTACGACTATCTTCTTCCCCCCCTCTCCGCTCCATGATGGGGCCATCCTGATTCAAGGAGGACGGCTGAAAGCCGCCCGGTGTTTCCTTCCCCTGACCGCCAACCCCCGCGTGGTCAAGACCCTTGGGACCCGCCACCGGGCAGCGCTCGGGCTCACCGAAGAGACCGATGCCGTGGTCATTGTGGTATCGGAAGAAAAGGGGGTTGTTTCCCTGGCCATTAGCGGAAAGATGACGAGAAACCTCAATGCGAGTGCGCTGAGAAGGGTCTTATTCAATATCTTTATAAGCAAAAAGAAGAAGCGCCGATTTCCTTTCGGCATCAAGAAGACATGATCTCCCTCAAGGTTATTACTACAAACCCGACCCTCAAGGTTATCTCCCTGATCCTCGCCATCATCCTTTGGCTCTTTGTCAAGAGCACGAGCGAGGGCGAGGTGGGGTTGCAGGTACCGCTCGAGTTTTTCGACTGCCCCTCAAATCTCATCGTCACGCAGGTGAGTGAGGATGTCATTACGGTGCGCATCATGGGCCCCCTTGCGCAGGTGGAGCGGCTGTCCACAACAGAGGGGAAAGCGCGGATCGATCTCTCTCGTGCCAAGCCCGGGATGAACACCTTCGGTATCTCCCCCGATAACGTTACCATCCCCAAGACCCTCAAGATCACGCAGATCAGCCCTTCATCCATTAAGGTTGAGCTGGACCGCGTGATGGGCAAGGTGGTTCGCATCAAGGCGGTAGTAAAGGGAGAGCCTGCGCCGGGGTATCGCGTCACCAAGATTTCTGTCGATCCTCCCTCTATCAAGCTGCAGGGGGCGCGTAGTCACTTGGCGGGGCTCAGGGAGGTGTCAACCGAGGAGATCGATATCTCGGGCCTGAGAAAAACCTCGAAGACGGAGGTTCCCTTGCGGCTCGCCGACCTCCGGTTAAAGGAAAGGGTGAAGGGTACGGTGAAGGTCATCGTGGTGGTTAAGCAGGAGTGAAGGAGAGGATGAGGAAACTGTTCGGGACCGATGGTGTACGGGGCGTTGCTAATGAAGAGCCGATGACGGGCGAGATGGCCATGCGGATAGGCAGGGCCGCGGCCTATCTCTTCCGCAACAAGCAGGGGAGGCATCGGATTGTCGTGGGGAAGGATACACGGCTTTCCGGCTATATGCTGGAGACCGCCCTGGCGTCGGGTATCTGCTCGATGGGCGGCGATGTCCTCCTCGTGGGTCCCCTGCCCACCCCCGGGATCGCCTTTATCACCGTCGACATGCGGGCGGATGCGGGGGTGGTGATCTCCGCTTCCCATAATCCCTTTAGCGACAATGGGATCAAGATCTTTTCCGGCAACGGTTTTAAGCTCCCCGATGCAATGGAACAGAGGATCGAGGAGCTTATCTTCTCCGGCAAGCTGGAGCGGGTGCGCCCAACCGGCACGGAGGTCGGGAAGGCCTTTCGGATCGATGATGCGATGGGCAGGTACGCAGTCTTTCTCAAACATACCTTTCCCGAGCAGCTCACCCTGGAGGGGTTAAAGATCGTGCTGGACTGCGCTCATGGTGCGGCCTACCGCGTGGCCCCGACGGTCTTGGAGGAGCTGGGGGCGGAGGTGTTCAGCGTGGGGGTGGAACCCGATGGGGAGAATATCAACCTCAACTGCGGCTCCCTGCACCCGGAACTGATCAGCGGCCTGGTTCGGGAGAAGGGCGCGGATCTAGGCATCACCTTGGATGGGGATGCCGATCGCGCGGTCTTTGTGGACCACAGGGGAAGGGTGATTGATGGGGACCACATCATGGCCATCTGCGCCCTGGATATGATGGGCGAGGGGAGACTCAAAAAGAAGACGCTGGTGGCTACGGTGATGAGCAACATGGGGCTGGAGATGGTCATCAAGAAGGTGGGGGGCCGGATTGTCAGGGCAGCCGTGGGTGACCGCTATGTAGTGGAGGAGATGGTAAACGGCGGGTACAACCTGGGCGGCGAGCAGTCAGGGCATATCGTCTTTTTAGACCACAATACGACGGGCGACGGGATGCTCACGGCCCTGCAGGTATTGTCTGTCATGCAGAAGAAGGGGGCAACGCTTGCCGAATTGGCCGAGGTGATGAAAACCTTTCCCCAGACCCAGCGCTCGGTCCGGGTCAAAACGAAGAAGGATCTCTCCGAGATCCCCCCGATCCAGCGCCTGATCAAGGAATACGAGAAAGAACTGGGTGAGCAGGGGAGGATCGTGGTCAGGTATTCAGGGACAGAGCCCTTGCTGAGGATCATGATCGAAGGGGAGAACGAGGAAAAGATCACCAGGATGGCTGATACTATGGCGGAAACAGCCCAGAAGGCCTTGGGATAGGAGGGGTTGGTATGCCGCGTCTCGGGGTAAACGTCGATCATGTAGCCACCATACGGGAGGCGCGCGGGATCAACTATCCCGATCCAGTTGCTGCCGCTGCCTTGGCGGAGATGGCCGGGGCAGAGTGCATCGTGGTGCATTTGCGGGAGGACAGGCGGCACATCAAGGACAGGGACCTGACGATCCTGCGGCAGACGGTGCAGACGGTCTTGAATATGGAGATGGCTGCCACCGAGGAGATGATCCGTATCGCCACCGAGATCAGGCCCGATGTAGCAACCCTGGTGCCGGAAAGGCGGGAGGAGCTAACTACCGAGGGGGGGCTCGACGTCGTCGGCAATCGCCAGCGGGTGGAGGGGGCGGTGAAGGCGCTCAAGCGGGCGGGGATCAAGGTGAGCCTCTTCATCGACCCCGACGTGGCGCAGATAGAGGCGTCGCGTGGGGCAGGGGGGGATGCCATCGAGATCCACACCGGGCTCTATTTCGAGGCCAAGACCGCTGAAGCGGTGAACGAGGAGCTTCAGAAGGTAATCGTCGCGGCCAGGCGGGCCCATGGTCTCGGCCTGGAGGTGAAGGCCGGGCACGGCCTCCATTATTTCAATGTACGCAGGATCGCCGATATCCCGGAGATAGTGGAGTTGAGCATCGGCCACAGCATCGTGGCCCGCGCAGTCATGGTGGGGATGGAACAGGCGGTACGGGATATGATCGTCCTCATCCAGCCGCCACCTCGGTGACGATCTCAAAGATAACCTCGCTGGCGAAGCCCAGGTTTTCTATCGATATCCGCTCATTATGGCCGTGGACGAACTTGGCGTCTTCCTGCCTCAGGCGAAAGGGCGAGAAGTCGTAGCAGGGCACCCCGATCTGCCGGAAGAAACGGCTGTCCGTTGCGCCGGTGATGAGAAAAGGGATGACCACGCATCCCGGGTCTTTTCGCCGGGCTACTTTCTCAATGGCCTGATAGAGCTCGTTGTCAAGGGGGGAGGGGGGAAGAGGGTTGCTTTCGAACTCCGGCAGGCGGACGATCTCTATCTCGTCATCCTTGATGACCTCCTTAAGCTGGGCGAAGAATGCCTCGCCGGAGGTGTCGGGGAGGAGGCGACAGTCAAAGGCCGCCTCGGCCTCAGAGGGGATAACATTTATCTTCTGCCCTGCCTTGAGGATGGTGGGCGTTATGGTGTTTCTCACCATGGCGTTGTATTGCGGGTTAGCCATAAAGGCCTCGGTAAAGGAAGGGTTCTGCAGGCCCTCTTCTATATCCTGATAACCCTTCGCCTCTTCCGGGGGCCTGACCTTGGCCAGGTTGGCGAAATATGCCTTCACCAGGGGGATGACCACCAAGGGGGTTTCCCACGCCACGAGCCTATCGAGGGCCCTGATCAGCTTTACCGTGGCGCTATCGCCGTGGGGCATGGAGCCGTGGCCTGTCTTGCCTTTGGCCTTTACGGCAAACTGGGCAACCACCTTTTGGGCCGTTGCGATCTCGTAGTGATCGAGCTCGCCATCCTTTCGCACGAGGATGCAACCCCCTTCATTGAGGACACAGGCCGCCTCTTTGAGGCGAGGTTCGTGCTCCAGCATCCACTTGACCCCCCACCTCCCGCCGACCTCCTCGTCGGCAGTAGCCAAGAAGATGACATCCCGATTGAGGGGGATCCGGTGGCGTTTCAGCAGGAGCATGGCCATCAGCAGTGTGACGCCGTTTCCCTTCATGTCGATGGCACCGCGGCCGTAGATATAGCCGTCCTTGATGATCCCCCCAAAGGGGTCGAGGTCCCATTTATTCGTTTCGACGGGAACGACGTCCATGTGGTTGAGGAGGATGAGGGGTTTTGCCTTCTTTGTTCCGGGGCAGACGGCCATGAGATTGGCCCGGCGCGGGGCGGATTCATAGACCATGGCCTCAATCCCTTCCTTGCGTAATAGCCCCTCTAAAAAGCGGGCCGCCTCCAGCTCATTGCCCGGGGGGTTGGTGGTGTTGATCCGGATGTAGTTCCGGAGGATCTCCGCTGCCTCATCCCGCGTTCCCTGCCAATCGATTTGATGGCTCTTCATATGCGCTCTCTCCGCGTGCAGGGTTTACTTCGCACCGCGCACCAAACTGTTTTGATTAATTTTTCACCACGAAGAACACGAAGTTCTCGAAAAATGCACAATTCTTTTCTTTGTCTTCGTGTTTCTTCGTGCCCTTCGTGGTTAATCTCCCCCTCTTTTTCACCACGAAGCACACGAAGTCCACGAAAAGTGCTGAATCCTTTTCTATTCTTATCTTATTAGCCTTCGTGCTTCTTCTGGCCAAAGGGCCACCTTCGGGTGCCCTTCGTGGTTAATCTCCCCCTCTTTTTCACCACGAAGCACACGAAGTAGACGAAGAATGCCAAATCCTTTTATATTGCCAGCATTTGTATTTCTTCGTGGCCTTCGTGGTTACATTGACTTTGTCTAGAAGGCGTCCACTGCGTGGCGTCCCGCCATAAGCGGGACTAATCAAACCGAAATCCCTTCTCAAAGAGCGTCAGGCAGGCATCGACCACCGCAGGATCGTAGAGGGTGCCTCTGTTTTGAGAGATCTCTTCCAGGGCACTTTCTATGCCGTAGGCTACGCGGTAGGGGCGGTGTGAGGCCATGGCCTCGACCGTATCAGCGACAGCCAAGATTCGTGCCTCCAGGATGATCTCATCGCCCGAACGCCTCTCGGGATATCCGGAACCGTTCATACGCTCGTGGTGCTGGAGCACAATCTCGGCCACCGGCCAGGGAAACTTGATCTCTCGCAAGATATCGCACCCGACTTGGGCGTGAATCTTGACCATGTTATATTGGATATCGGATAACTGGCCGGGCTTGCTGAGGATCTCAGCAGGAATATTGATCTTGCCGATATCATGGATGAGCCCGGCCATGCGGATGCCTTCGATCCGCTCCTCCGAGAGGCCCATCTCCTTGGCGATGGCGCAGGCCAGCCGGGTCGCCCACCGTTGATGACCGGCGGTGTAGGGATCCTTCATCTCGACCGTTGATGCCAAGGCATTAACAGTCGAGATGAAGGTTTCCCGCAGTTGTTGGTAACTGCTTTGCAATGCCTCCTCGGCGTGCTTGCGGCCGGTGATGTCACGGTCAACGCCGCGATACCCCTTGAAACGCCCCTCGGTGTCAAAAAAAGGTATGCCGCTGGTTTCAAGCACGACCAGATGGCCGTCTTTATGGCGGTTAATGTTTTCCAGCGCGATCAGCGGTTGCCGTGCAGCCTGTAACTGTTCAAAGATGCCCTTCACTCTCTGGGCTTCCTCAATCGGCATAAAATCGAAAGGCATCTTGCCCAATAACTCTTCCGGTTTGTAACCCAAAAGATCTCGAACCTTGGGGCTGGCATAGGTGTAGATCCCGTTCTGATCTACCTCCCAGATCCAGTCGCTCAAGGTCTCCACCAAGCCCTGAAACCGCTGCTGCGACTGGCGGATCTGCTCCTCCGCCTGCTTGCGCTCGGTGACGTCGCGGGCAATCCCCTGGATTGCATACGGCTTTCCTCCTCGGTAGATAAGAGAGCTCTCGACTTCAACCCAGACATAATTGCCACTCTTTGTTCTCAGTTTGTATTCACAAGGCTCACTCGTGGAGCCGGTCCGTTTAATCTCTTTCCCCCTTTTGACGGCGATTGCCAACTGGTCCTGGTCGAGCACAGAGGCAAAGGTAGCGGGAAAGTCTTTTCGCGTGTAACCCAACAATTTAAAAGCTGCGTCATTGCCATCAAAAAAACTGCCGTCGAAATCATGCACGAATACGCAGTAGAGTGTCCTGTCAAAAAGCGCCTGATACCGTGCCTGACTCTCCTCGAGCTTTTCTTCCAGCTTTTTGTGCCGCGCTTCAGATTTTTCCAGTTCGGCAATCCGCCGGCGCGATCGTTTTATTTCCTTCGTACGCTGTTCCTGCGTTCTGTCTTTTGTTTTCATGCTGGTCTAGTAATCTTGACGTTACCGAGGTACTGGAGCGAGCGTAAACCCTTTTTCGGTAAAGAGCCGCAGACAGGCATCAACTACTGTCGCGTCATAAAAGACGCCTCTGTTTTTTGATATCTCCGCAAGTGCCTCCTTTATATCGTAGGCAGGCCGGTAGGGTCGGTGTGCGTTCATGGCCTCGACGACGTTGGCGACGGCCAAGATCCTCGCTTCCACCATGATCTCTTCCCCTGACAGTCCCTGGGGATACCCGGAGCCATCCTGCCGCTCGTGATGTTGCAATATGATCTGGGCCACCGGCCATGGAAGCTTTAATCCCTTTAATATATCATAGCCGGCGCGGGGATGCATTTTAATCATTTCATATTGGACTTCGGACAACGGCCCGGGTTTGTTGAGGATCTCGGCAGGAACCATGATCTTGCCGAGATCGTGGATGGAAGCGGCCATGCGGATTCCCTCGATCTGATCTTCCGATAGTCCCATCTCCTCAGCAATGGCGCAGGCCAATTGTGTCACCCGCGGCTGATGGCCGGCGGTATATTGGTCTTTCATCTCGACGGTTGATGCGAGGGCCTTAACCGTCGAATGCAAGGTCTCTTGTAGCTGCTCGTAGCCGCGCTTGGCTTCCCCCTCTGCCTGCTTGCGCTCGGTGATGTCTGTGAAAACACCACGCAAACCTACAACACGACCACCCTCAAAGAAAGGCCGGCTGGACGTACGCACCCAGCGGATATCACCGGATTTGTTCACCATCCGGTACTCATGTGGCTCTGTATCGCCCGAAGCATCTCGCTGAAACTGTTCCATCATATATGGCACGTCTTCCCGATAGAGGAACTCAAAGAAAGAACGGCCGATGATTTCGGAGGGAGCATAGCCGCTAAGGGATTCTATAGCAGGGGAGACGTAGGTTACTATGCCCTTTTCGTCGGTGGCATAAAGGATATCGTTTATGTTTTCTACCAAGTCACGATATTTTTCCTCTGACTCTCGCAGCGCCTCCTCTGCCTGCTTGCGCTCGGTGATGTCCTGTGCAAAACCTATGAGACCGATTGCACTGCCATCTTTGTCAAAAATCGGAATCTTGTCCGTCCGCGCCCATCTTGTGCCGCTTGCAGATTCATATTGTTCTATTATATTAAGTTTTGAACGCCCGGATTGTAAAACCTCTTGGTCATCGTCCGTCATGCCTTGAGCCATCTGAGGGGAATAAAGGTCAAAGACTGTTTTACCCACGAAATCTTTCTCAGACATCTTAAGCGCTTCGGCAAATAGTTTATTGACTCGTATAAATCTACCATCTTTATCTTTATAGAAAACTATGATCGGCGAAGAATCGATAATAAGCCTAAGCTCCTCCCGCTCCTTATCCAAAGTTTCCTGTAATTTCTTCCGCTCGGTGACGTCACGGACAAAGACCACTGCGCCGTTTTTCTCATCATAAACAATCGGCGCTGCGGAGACCTCGACTTGTACGTAACTGCCGTCGAGCCGCAGATAGATCTGCTCGAGCATTGGGACGCGTTTTTTCTCCTCGTTGATAAGGCGGATGCGCTCCCGCACCCGCTCGCGGAAATCCGGATGAAACCGGTCCATAACCAACTGACCTAGCAGCTGCTCAGGCCGCTCCGCGCCGAATATGTGAAGCATGGCCGCGTTGATGTAGGTGAAGCGGTAGTCCGTCTGAACGAATATCCCTTCGGACGCGTTTTCGACCAAGGTGCGAAAACGTTCTGCGCTATCGCTCACAGCCTTTTCCGCCTGCTTACGCTCGGTGATATCATGCACATGCGAAATGAAGTATAAGGGTGCGCCTTCGGCATTGCGGACAAGCGAACTGGAAACCTCACAGGTTACCACGTGCCCTTTTTTATGGATGTACCGTTTCTCGAACG
>Ga0299915_10001213_pt1 | contig 19107 bp, 34 predicted proteins | sample RVTome_13_FD_200263 | JGI IMG/M metagenome (GOLD analysis project Ga0299915, IMG submission 200263) | Soil microbial communities from uranium-contaminated site in the Upper Colorado River Basin, Wyoming, United States - RVT92D227 (version 2) ... | reverse complement strand
ATGCTCGACAACAAGATCGCGCTTACGCGCATTCACCGCGCGGCGCTCGGGATGATCGAAACCCGGAAAATCGATGATCGCGATATTCTTGCTTGCAATTCGCAACAGGACATTTCGACCAGTGTTGAAATGTCCAGAGCGTACAGCTACGCGGGCTCGGACGTCGGAGCAGACCGAGCACGACGTATTTTCGCGCTTGGCTGGCTATTGGTGAAACTCTCGAAGGGTACCGCGCGCAAAGGAAAATATAATCGACTGGTCGCGGGAATCCCGCAAGCCGCGCTTATCGGAGCGTTGCGAGATCCGTTCACGGGAAAACAAATTCACAGAACGACGTTGAGCGGACGACATAGATACGCGGGGCAACCCGGTGAAATCGGCTATCTGGACGCTCTGAAAGCCTCGGACCTACTTTATACCCGTCAAGCGATTTGGCGCGGCGAGAAACCGGCTACGAAGGGTTGGGAGGATATCAGAGAGGAAGAAGTAGCAGGCGAGACCGAAGACGGCCTAAAATACTCTCTCGACCGATATTGGATTATCAGCAGTCAACACACATCGCCAGCGGACGCGGCCGAGAAAGCTATCATGTGGTGTGACTGGCTCGCGGGTTGCCAACCATGGGAAGTGTGGCTTTCACCCGAACCGGTTACAGGCGATGTGCACGGGAAAACAAGCGATTTATTGACTGAAAAGCCTCCTGGCTGACCTTCGCTGACAGTCCATCTATAACGGCGTTTGAACTGTTCGCGCGGTGTCGAGAACTGTTCGCGAACTGTTCTACTTTACGCTTGTTCAGCAAACTAGATACAGCGCTAGCGTAATATTATTCGTAGCGGTAACCGCTTTTTGAGCAGTGCCGAAACGTGATTCGTCGCTCCAAAACCATTACAAAGCGACTGTAATATTTTTTATCTTTTAGCACTTCCGGTGAACATCGGATGTTCAAACACCGTAGGTCTAACAACCTACGGGGTTTAATTAAGAATTCGTCGCGTAACTCCCTATTTCGCGTCCGACTTGCCATTTGTTCAGGCGGACGCGCTACGCGCTAATTTGTTGTACGGCCTAATTAGGCCGAATCGCACGAATCGTACCAAACGAGCATCATTGATGCGCATCGAAATTCTTTGCTTTCACTGTAAAAACGCTGGAATTTCCTATGAATGACCCCGTGGGAACTTCGCGAAGCGTCCAAGAACCTCAACGACGAGTGGAACAAGCTGTACAATCAACTTGTCGGTCGCACGGTTCAAGGGCGCGTCGATGTCTCCGACGATTTCAAAAATGAACTGTCAGCGTCGCGTAACTCATTTCGCCAGTGGTACGACACCCTACTTGACCGGCCGTTCGAGGAAGCTCTCGGGCTGTACGGAGACGAGTACCAGAATCAGTTAGCGGTCTATCGAGCGACAGCGAAAAAATCTACGGGGTTGCTTAAGAAGCTCGGCGAGAAACCAGGCTTTGACAAGCTCGATCAATGGGTAGAGCGACCATCCGGGTTTGTCCCCGGCGTGGTCGTTGGTATCGGAATTCTGTTGTTAGGATGGTACCTAACAACGAGAAAAAAAACCAAATAGGAGAAATAAATCATGGCTAAAGCTAGTTTGGCAAAACTGAGAAAGCAACTAGAAGGTAGCCGACTGGCTACCATGAAAGGCACATCGATCGCAAAACGCAAGGCGGCCGAGGTCGCGGCGCGCAACACTCACACAATGCTTGCGGTTGGTTCGGCGGCGGCCGTTGGTCTCGCCGAAAGTCAGGGATTCGCGCTACCAAAGATCGGCGACATCGAGTTTACCGACATGGCCGGTATCGCGGCGCTCATATTGGCGAATATGGGCGTAGGCGGAGCGCAAACGAAGCGCATGGCGCAGAGCGTCGCCGATGGAATGCTCTCGATTTCCGCATATCGGATCGCGAGCAAGTTGCAGCTCGGAGGAACGAAGGTCTCGGGATATGCCCAAGAGATCAACGAAATCGAAGACGAGTAGGCCAGTAGTCCAATTTCTCGGCCGAGCCGTCGCTTATGACCAGCCACGGCAGTAGGTCTAATAAAAAAAATAAAAAAGAGAAGGTCATCGATGATGATGGAGAATAAAAATGGAATATCTCGAAGGATACGGAGAAGAAATCATCGGTGAAGACGAGCTAATCGGCGACGTCGTTGACGAAGTGCTCGAATCGCTTTCGGGCGACGATTTCGACGATGACGATATCGGAGCGGTAAAGCGTAAAATCGCAAAGGCCGTGAAGCGAAAGTTTCAGCCGGTTATCCGCAAGGCTCTAACCAAGGTGCGAGCGCACCAATTCCGAAACTACCCGATCGGTCTCGGAATCACGAACGTACCAATCGGCGGAACCATCACAGTAAACCTGGCTCCGCAGTTGCCGTTCAAGCCGCATCGCCTATCGATTCCCGCAAGCATCAGCGCGGGCTTGATGATCGTCGATGTGCAAGTCGGAACGTCCAGTCAATTCGCCGGACCGGGCGAAATACCGGTTGAGTGTTTTGACATCACGGCGACCGATTCGGCTCTTAAGGGCGACACCGCTGTTCCGGGTGTGAACATCCAGATCACGGTTCGTAATCCTACGGCCGCTATCGTTCCTCTAGAGGGAATGATCGTAGGCGACGTCGCGCAGTAGGCCTCAAACCAACAGGTTTTGATAGTGGAAATAGGATTCAGACTACGAACGTATTCGATCGATGACATTAAGGTCATGGTCAATACGCTCGTAAGTCTGGACGTGAATCAGCTCAAGCGGGCGCGACTACCGAAGATATACGAGTCGGGCGTACGATACAGGCGCGAGGGAACCGGAAAAGAGCAGTGGCAGACGATCGAACAGATGCTCGAAACGCGCTACGGCGATTGTGAGGATCTCGCGGCTTGGCGTTGTGCAGAGCTACGTATGCTTGGCATACGCGCCGTACCGTGGTTCAGCAAGCGCGGTAAGACCTGGCATGTTTACGTTCGCTATCCAAACGGAAAAACGGAGGACCCCAGCGAAAGGCTTGGAATGAAAAACCCCTATAAATAAAGGATTTCAACTATGGGAATGTGGGCAATAATAGGACTCGGGGCGGCCGTCGTTGCGCTCATGCTGAGTCAAAAAAAGAAGGGAGCCGTCACACCGACGAAGAAACTCCCCAAAACGACGAAACCAAAGGCGGCCGCAGCTCCCATTATCAAAGCAGGCACGAAACAAGTAGCGCCAGCGGTGCCGTACACGAAAAAAGAGCGCAAGGTCGTCAAGAAGGTAATGGACTCGCAGATCTCGCCTCAGAAGAAACAGGTTATCGCAAAGCTGGCTCAGATAGCGGCATCGCCTGATAGCGTAACGGCACCGGCGACGAAGGCTAAGGCAAAACGAGCGCTCATCGCGATAAAAGAGTCTCCGGAAAAGGTTAGTCAGTTGCCGACTGAAGAGAAGATCATGATCGCGAAAGCCGCAACTGAACCGATCGAGCCGACACCGAAAGAAGCGGCCGAAGTACTCAAAAAGTACCTTGCCGAAACTCATAGTTACGGAACGAAAACTTTACCGGATGAAACGGTAAAACGGTGTCAGTCGTACATGGGCGGTCTCGTCGCGGACGGGATCTATGGACCTAAAACCCGCGCTCGTGCTGCACAGCTAGGCGTGTCGATTCCACCGAGGAGCTAAAGCCATGAAAGTTATATTCACGGAGAAAGACGGAATCTATAACGCCTCGATACCGCTACGTACGCGAGATGGTCGGACGGTGCTTATCACTGGCTCGGCCTCGGTCGGAGAAGTCGCCGAGGAATTCGGTTTTTCCGAGGACGAGATCGGCTCGATATTCGGCGATATCGGCAAGGCGTTCAAAAAGATCGCGAAAAACAAGGCGTTCAAAAAGGCCATCAAGATCACAAAGAGCGTACTCAAATCGCCGATCACAACGGCGGCCTTGGGCGTCGTGACTGGCGGCGCGGCGATAGCGCCAATGGCAGCGGTCAACGTTGCTCTCAATGTTGCCGACATGGCAACCAAAGGCAGCGGTGCCCAAAAGGAAAAAGCAAAGAAGCTCATCAGGGCGTCTACGTTGCTCGCTGACAAACCAATGTCCGCAGCTCAAATAGCCACGCTCAAATCGAAATTCGCGCCTAGCGCGCTAACGTCTCTTGCGAAATTGGCAGAACCAAAGAAAGAGGAAGATCGGATCAATAAGCTGTACGAAATCATGACCGGTAAGGCAACAAGCGACCTCTTTAGCTTTGCGTTTTAGCCATGACCAAGTTTAGCCCAATAGACCATATAAAGCCTTTCGCGCCGTTTTCGTCCGGCCGACAACGGGGAGATTTCCCCGTTGTCAAGGACGAACGGCGTGATTTCGTCGAGAAGCTCTCGGGTGAATCGATCTCGAACGAGGTTACGATCAATCCCTCCGGCGCGTGGCCGGTTATGAACACGACCGTACCCGCGTTGACCGAATGCCTACGGTTGACTCTCAAACGCGCGGAGCCGGTAACCCTATCATTTCATCCTTATGATGTCACTAACGATAGATTTCGAATCGCCTATCAGTTATTCGCTCATGTCTCGTGTCCGAACTCGGCGGTTATCGAATCTCTGCAAGGTCGGATCATTGTAGAGTGGGGTTCGGGAAGAACGCGCGAATGGACGTATTTCGATCTCTCAGCGGGAAGCTTTCATATTCCGGCTTGCACTCACGTCAAGGTCTACGGTTGGACTCACACGGCTACCGTACGGCTTGGAGTATCGGCTCAAATAGGCTATTCGCACGGTCCGCATGATGCCAACTGGACTATGATGCTATCGAATAACGCGTTGTCGAGCTACGGCGTGAATAGTCCGCATTACGGACGTGAAATCACGGCAAACTTCGTTTCAAGCGTGGTCGATGCTCAGGGATACGTACAGACTCAGAACGCCTTTAGTCCAGCAACGCAATACTGGTTGATGCGAGCGGCGATCACGCCGAATCCGCAAGATATCCCATACGCACCCGTGAAGGTTCCGTTATCGGGCGGATTCTTTGTCACGCTTGGTATCACAAATCCCGGAGCCGTACCCGCGCAAGCCACGACGATCGCCACGGTGACAGTCAGGATCTAATCATGCCTGTAAAGATGAACGATAATACGCAGTGGGGTAGGGTATCGAATCCCGATGGTACCTCCCCGATCGCGGCGGCCGCAGCGAATGACGGTCTCGCGCCACTCGTTGACTCTCACGGGCGCATTATCATCTCGAACGCGGCGCTAGTGAACTTTACCCTTGAGCGAACCTCGAATACGAACGGTGCGAGTCCAGCAGGCGCGCAAGCTCCAGGAACTCTTCAACCGGGCTTGTGTGACGCGCACGGTCGCAAGATAACCTCAAATCTCACCGCGAACGCGGACGGCTCGAATCCCGGCGGTGCGGGCGCTCCTAACACGATGCAAATACCGTTACTCGACGCGCACGGCCGCTTGATCACGGTACCGTACGTCAACGGACAAATCCTCTCTAGTGCTCTTACCCGAGTCGATAGCGCGGCCGTCGTATTGTGGCAGCTTGTGAGCGCTGCTTCGTGCAAGCTCTTTCAGGCTTTCGGCTCCCAAGCGAGCGGCGCTTTGCTTTGGCTTCACTTATTCAATCTCGCGGCGGGACCTCCGGGCGCGGCTGTACCTTATATGTCCGCGCTACCTGTTCAGAATAACGGTATGTGGTCGCATTCTTTCCCCGAGGGGTTGAGCTTCCCGACCGGGCTTGTAATCGCTTATTCAACCGTTTTGACCGGTTATACCGCACCCGCTACGGGCGGTTGGTTATCGGCGCTTATTAGGTAACGCATGTCTTCAGTCAACCAAGGTGCAGGGTCGTACGTATCGAGAGCCGAGCAAGGCGGATCCGTTGCTCTACCTACGGGATACGTGCATCGCGTCATACCCGCGTGGGCGAGCAACAGTACTGTTTCGATCGGAGTCGGAGCTTGTCGTAGCGATGACGATACTGAGGATATCGTTGTTTCGTCACCGCTGACCGTAAATATCACGGCCACGGGCGCGAACGGACGAAACGTTGATACCGCCGAGCAGGCGAATAAATGGTACGCGGTATGCGTAATCAAAAACCCGGCTACAGGCTCGGTAGCGGGATTCTTGATCAACGAGGATAACCTCGGAGCTTTTACCTACCCGGCGGGTTACACGAAAAAGCGTAGAGTTGGCTGGATACGCAACAACAATAGCTCGAATCTACGCAACGGAAAGTACTTTGGTTGCGGTGGATCGCGCAAGTGGCAGTACGACACCGAGAGAACCGAAATGCTCGCGCTAAGTGGCGGATCGGCGACCGTGTTTACCGATATCAATCTCGCGCAATGGGTACCTCCGAGTCAAATCGGCGTTGAAATAACCGGCGTCTACGATCCGTTCGGGACGAGCTTTTGCGACTTTCGGCCAAACGGTTCAAGCGTTGCCGATCCGGTATTTTTCACGTATCAGAGCACGGCGGCCGAGAGTTTCCAGATCGAGATGTACACGGATTCCAGCCGCATAATCGAATACCAGTGCTTCAATGCGGCTGATTCGATCGATATTTACGTAATGGGGTTTTTCGATGATCTGGACGTGTAACTATGCCTAAACGAGTAGTCACAAGTCTTGCAACTGGCGCGGTTTACAAGTGGGGGATCGATGCCGATTTTACGGGCACGTTCAACCCGGCAACTCATCAACAAGTTGATCTGCTCGATGAAGCACAGTTCATCGCGGGATTGCCGAAGTACTATCACAAGGTCACGGCGGGTTTGCTGGTCGAGATGTCAGCGGGCGAGAAAGCAGCGGCGCTAACCGAATGGGAAGCGTGGCTCGCGGGACTGTATAACGGTAGTCCGCAAATCAAGGCGTCTTTTCCGACCGAAGCGGCGCTACCGATTCCTCCGGGCGATCGTGGTTACCTCGTGACCGTCGCAAACATCGGTGGTACGGGTCGCGGGTTGGCGCTCTCGACAAACACGGGCTGGATTCTGTTCAAACAGTCAGGGACGGTGTAGCCATGAAGATCACGCTACCAACAAAAACGAGAATACAGAGCTTGCTATTCTGTCCGCTTCGGTTTTCGCGCAAGCAGGCGAAAGATTGGGCGAAGCAACACGGCTTTCGAACTACGTCGTTAGATACCGAAGGGAACTACACTCGGCTACGGCAAGACGATCCGGAGATGTTCCAGCCTGGAACCTTTCGCACGATCGAACTGAGACCGGGTGTCAAGGCCGTGATCGGGCGGCCGTGGATAAAGTTTACCGGCAACCCTCATCCGTCACCCGACAACGACGCTCGCGAGCTTTTCAAGACGATTCATGTTGATTGGCGGCTTCACAAACGCAAACACGCGATCTACGCGTCGCTCGCGAAAGCGAAGGGTCTCGACCGCTGGAGCTCGACCGCAGCGAGCCGAAAGTTCAAGCCGCTCGTCATAGCCGCAGCGAAGGTCTATCGTCGAGAGCACAAGATCAAACTGAAAATGTCGCGCGTCTTTCCGCCTACGACGATCGAACGTACAACGCGGTTATTAATGCGCGAGTATGGCGAGTACTGGCGCAAAGGCCAGCTTGATCAATACATTCCACGAAAGGGATGGAAACGCCGACAGGAGAAATAACCATGAAGGGTCTATTACCAATATTGCTACTCGGTGGCGCGGCCGTTTTTCTGATGAGTCAGAAAAAGGCAAAAGCCACGACCACAACGAAGAAAGTTGAGACGTTCAAACCGGCTCAAGTCTTCGCACAGAAAACCGTTGCACCGAAAACGTCAAAGGTCGCAACGGCCGTAAAGCGGATCGTAAAAGCCAAAAAGAAATAAGCGATGGCCAAAAAGAGCGATTGGACAACGGTCAACATTATCCTGCTCGGGTTTGCGGGATTGTTGATCTATCAGCAATGGTCCGGAGACTGGTTCGGCCGTGCGTTGAACAAACCTGAAGCCGATCGGATACGCGCCATGAAAAACGCCCAGTGGTCGGTCACACTGAAAGACGGCTCGGTAGTAAAAATGGATAGCGCTCGGCTTGCGAACGCTCTCGAACGGCTCGAAGTGAAATCGCACAAACAGCTCGTCGCGAAAAAAAAAAGCTGATTGAGGAAGGGCGGTACTGGATCGCGCTATTCAAAGACGGTACCGAACCGATGTTAGACAGCGCTGGTTTACAACGAGCAATTGATGCAGGAAAGGTAACCACGTACAGAGAGATATGAAGCCACAAGCAATACGATTGATCGATGTGTTCCTCCTTGGTCCGGCGATGATCTGGGCGGGCTGGCTACTGCGACGTCGCAATAAACCCCTTGGCGCATTCATGGCGGGTAGCGGCGCGCTAACGTCGCTCTATAACTGGCATAACTATCAACGTGCGAGAGGTGCAAAATGAACCCCCTAATAATCGGTCTCGGGTTGCTCGCTATCCCTATGGCGATCAAAGCCTGGACGAGTCGAGCGTCCGCCCAGTGGTCAACCGAAATGCCGAAAGGAGTACGCTACAAAGTCCAGCTCAAGAACGGCGACATAACCGACATGACGGCCGCGCAACTCAAGCAGGCGATCGAATCGCGAGCGGTGAAGAGCTATCAACGGCTGAAATAATGCAACGTATTACCCAAACTATCCTCACGTCGATCATGACCGTCTTGGTCTCGACGACGTTATTGTACATCTTCGAGATGCGAGCGGAGATGACCCTAATAAAAAACCGGCTGGACAAAATCGAGGAGACGATTCGCTTACACCCTATCGCGCTAAATCTACCGAACCTAAAATGATTCAAACGGCTATCATACGAAAAACACCCACTATCCGGTTCCGGAAAGGCGATAAAGATTTCGAGTACATTCTCACCGAGACCGACGTATTAGACCTCACCCGATCCGCGTGGCGGGAAGGTGAACCCGTCGCGGGCGTTATCCATACGTTGATACAACGGTACGCGGCGACTTACCCGAAAAAAGCCTGGCCGAGCTTGTCGTTGTTTTTGCGCGACTACGTTCAGCCGATCAACCCTCGGTGGTTCTTGAGCGGTGATTTACATATCGCGTATGCGAACCGTCTGAAAGGCGAGGACCTCGAACGCGCAATCGAACGCGCGAAAGCTCGCGAGCAATACGCGAAAACCCCGCTCAATAAGATTCCCGCACGTTACAAGACAATCGTGCAAGCCGTATTGAACGGCGCGATAAAAACGCCAAACGCGCAAGCTCAGCATTTCGCGGCCTCGACGGCCAAAGCAACCGAGACACCCGAGCAGCAAAAAAAACGGGCCGACTCTTTCGGCCGCCATCGGAACCTCGGTTCGGCTCTCGACATGGGCGTAGGATTCGGCCCTAAAGTAAACTGGTTCTATAAAGGGTCTGCGACCGTGCCAGCTATAAAGTTTTCGATGCAACAGATCGCGACGAAACGCGGTCTTGCGGTTCCGCTGGTAACGGCTGTACTTCTCGGCTGGCTGACGACACGACTACTCTAGCGATTGACGATACGGCGTCCGACAGAACCGCCGTTCCGATGCCCTTCGCCGCGCGAGATTCGAGCAGCGCGACAGCGGCCGCGTCGGCTATCGCTTCGTCGATGTCGTGATAGTCGCGAACTTCCTCAATGTAAGTGCTGTTAATCCTGAGTCTCATTAGAACCCCCTTCAGTTTGTACTTTGATTGGCATTAACTCTTGAGCTTGTTTAGTAGATAGAACGGCGTCATCGAGCTTTTTCTTTAGGCTCTTCATCGACGCAAAGAACACGATATCCTCGGGCGACAATTCGAGTTCTTCTTTCGCTTTCTCTTTTTCAAGCTCGACTAATGTTTCGGCAAGTATCGCCTGAAGCGCGTAGGCTTCGCGATAGGATAGTGATAGTTCGATCAATGTGGTGTTTCCGTTCTTGGTAAAACGTTATTGGGATTGTTATTGACGTATTCCTCGTACGCGTTCGTTAGGTCTTCGAAGAAACAATGTAATTCGTCTCCGGATAAAGAAGCGATGAAAGCCGGGTTCCCGGTTACTTTGCCGTCTTGCGTCGGATCACCGATCCAGAAACCGATATCCACATATCCGTCATGGTACCGAACGCCAATCGCTCCAAGGTCTCCGTCTCTTATGATTTGCAACGACGTATCACAGCTTATTTTGCTTTTTCTCTTCATGATTGCCGTTCCGTGTAAAGCTCGTGCCAAATGTGACAAGCGGCGCAACAACTCGGATCGCTTGGTCCACGGCCGCCACACGAACAATGACGGTTTATCGTTTGTCGTAGAGCTTCCTTGATCGCGCGACTGATTTCAACCAGGTGCGAATCTCTACAGCCGTTGCAATCGAGGTTTTCGTAATACTGAGGAGGGTTCCAGTCTTCGGCTCGGCATTCATACTTCATCAAGCTTCGCCAAGACTGAGAGAAGGAAATATGACATCCTTGGCCATATCGATAGCCATGATCGTCTCGGTTGAACCCTCGCTCTCTCAGGTAGTTCACTCTCCGGCGAGTTTCTTCGACAACCAAAATCATCTTCGAATCCCCGTAACGAACGCTGTAGACTCACACTGCATCGTACCCGCTCCGTTTGTGATAGTACCCGAAATCTCGGCCGTCGCGGTCAGCGTGTCGCCTTCAAAATCGAGATGATACGATATCGTTCCGACGAAGTGACCCCAGATACTAGGCAGGGCGTTTATATCGAGCGAGATCTCGAGATCTTGCTCGCACTCAACGCTCGAAATATCGATAAAAAAACCCTCGGAACCCTGAGTATTGAAACATTGGATAGGTGACTGATTGATGTAGACTTGCCACCGACCGATCGGGTTGCAATCGGCGGCGCCGTCGCGGGCGTCGAGCTCGGCGGCGCCGTCGTCGGCGTCGAGCAGCTCGGCCGCGTCTCCCGCATCCTTGGTAACCGTGGTCGCATCGGTTACCACTTCGGCCGCGTCTCCAGACGCGTCTACTGATGCGTCTCCCGCATCCTTGGTAACCGTAGTCGCATCGGTTACCACTTCGGCCGCGTCTCCAGACGCGTCTACTAATGCGTCTACTGACGCGTCCGTATCGTCGAGCAGCTCGGCCGCGTCCTGTGAAGGGGCAACGCCCCGATTCTCGTCGCGAGAGCCGATCTCGTCGGTGTCAAAGGCGTTGCCTGAATCCGAGTCTACCATGTAAACCGGCTCATCATCACCCGAACCCGAGCACGCCGATAGGAACAGACCGACCGAGCATAGAAGGCCGTAGAGAGTCGAATTAGGCGGGTTACGCATTGCGCCGTAGCTCCTCGTGAACGGAATCGATATCTCGGAGTTGAGCTTCGAGGGGAAGATTCACTTTAGCGAGGTTCGCGATTTCGCGTAGTAAGCCGATATCTTCTATGGTGCCTTCTTGCGAAAGTAGCCGTCTAAGGGCGGCCTGTTCCTCGGGACCGTGGGAGCCTTGTTCCATCGCTACCGATTGCAGTTTAGCAACCGTTGTCGCGGGAAGCCCGATAGTACTTTTGGGCATATGGGTCGTGTGTACTTCGGGCGGCCGCGATGCACCGTTCATACCCGCATATATCCTAACGGACTCGAAAACGGGCTCGTTCGCAACCAGCTTAAACTCGCTTATGGGATCATCCAATCGTCCTTTTATTTCTTCAGGCATGAAGCGCGATAGTTGTGCCCATAGTTGATCCGATGGCGTTCTCAGCACAGAAACTAGTGTTCGCAGGCAAACCGGACAAACCAATAAATCGTATTGTCCGCGTAACCGTTTTCCCGCAGTTTCTACTTGGATATGCACGCATGAAAACCCGTGTGAATCGGCCTGGTCGGTCGCTTGTGTATCGGGTAGTAGAGCGTGATTGTAATCGATCTCTAGTCGGTTCTCAGCTCCGCACATGTCGCAGTGTGCGTAAAAAACCGGTTTTGCCTTTTGAATTATCATCGTTGTTTCCTTCGTTATCGACGGGTGAAATTGCCCGTTATCGATTCAAATTGACAATGTCCTAGAACAGTATATTCTAGGACATTGCGATGTCGGAATCAATACGTAGAAAAAAGGTAAGACGTCGAACGACACAACCAGGTGGAAAAAGACAAGATCGGCTGAATAAGGCGCTCGATCGCCTGGCGGCTCTCTATCCCTTCGGAGCACTTCTAGCCGCCACGGCTCCCGATGATTTTTTGAATCAAGTGGCGGATGAAATAGAGCGATTGAGGGCGAAACAATGAGAGCACAATTATCAATGCTTGATTTGTTTTCTGGCACGGGAGCGGCCTCACGAGCGGCCGAAGTGCGAGGGTGGCGAGTCTTTCGCATAGACAACGCGTCCGATAGCAATGCCGATTTGAAAATGGATCTTTCAAAATGGTTGCCTTGGGAATCCGAATTATACCCTATAACTCAATGGGATCTTATCTGGGCGAGTCCTCCTTGTGACCTGCTAACGACCGTCCGATCAAAAGGTCGTGACATCGATAAGGGCCTTGAACTTGTCAAACGTGCGATCGAGATAATCAACCACCTAAAACCGCGATGGTGGGTGATCGAGAACGTCCACGGCGCTACGCGCGCGATATCTCGGCTGATAGGTTCTCCGGTCGAGCGATACGGATCGTTTTATCTGTGGGGTTGCTTCCCTCCCTTCGAGGCGAAGGTAAGCCGCAACAAAACAAAACTAAGCGGTCGGCGACGTGCTGAAAGGCGAGCCCGTATTCCATGGGCAATATCATACGGACTGGTGACAGCTTGCGAGCAGACCGATCGGGAGCTTCGAGGGCAGCTCGGAGCAAGTTTGAAGCCGGCGCGAATGCCGGCGGAAGCTCCCTCCGGACTCCGAGCTCGCCCCGAGCCGCCTTCGACCGCGGCTCCGGCGCCGTTCGAGATATGCGAGGATGCTTTCGATTGCTGCGATTCTGGCGAGCTTTGGATTGTGCGGAAAAAAGGGACCGATAAATGGTTCGTCTCAACTTCAGGAGAGATCAACGACGAACCTATCTATTGTTGTCCATGGTGCGCAACAGTATTACCGCCTATCAAAAAAACGAAATGAGTCGAGCCAAAAAAAAACGAATCCATTCAATGCACAAAAAATAAGTGCGTCGCGTGGCGGTGTTGTTACCGAAAATAGCGGATTTTCTCGCTCCGTATTTGATAGGACAAATGATAGCAAGAGCTGAAACGGAAGATGAACTAATAACCGCCGTAAAGGCGCTAGAGGAGTACATGAAAAATGAAACCACAACTCGATCCGAATCCAGCACGAACACACCTAACCTCCCGTGAAGTATCCAAACTGCTCGGTGCTTTTCTCGGAGCTTTGGTGCAATTAACCGATGTCGAGTCAATTAAGACGGCTTGCCAGTGGTGGAGCGAGACACCGGAAGCATGGGAACAGCTAGAGGCAATCAAAACATTGTTTGGTAGGGAAGATCCAACGAATGAGCCAACGAAGCTAACCGAATGAAAGCGCTCAACGTTCGGCAACCCTGGGCGAACAAGATCGCGCGTCGAGAGAAAACAATCGAAACTCGTTCCTGGGAGGCGATCATAAACGGCAAACCTTACCGTGGACCCTTGATCATAGTTGCATCGTCGAGACCAGCTATTCAGCCGTGCGGGTGTCTCGTTGCGATTACAACGCTTGTTGATTGCCGACCGATGACGCCCGAGGACGAGATCGCCGCGCAATGCGATTACATACCGGGTCTCTGGGCTTGGGTCTTGCGCGAGATATACGAGATACCGAACGAACGTGTAAAGGGTATGCTCTATCTGTGGGAGTACCCGGTAAACCCCGTGCTCGAAATGACCTATCGAGCCGGTTGTTATTCGTGCATCAAAGCGTCAAAACGCTTCGGTATTTATTCTTGTGCTTCGGCAATAAACGAGACTCCAATAGATCCAAAGACCTCGAAGTGCTCGGCGTGGATAGGTCACGGCGATTCATACGAGATACGAAAGATAGATCTATTATGAGCTACAAACAGTCGAACGATCCCATTTACGAGGTGAGTTGCGATCGATGTTCAAAGAACAACGTCGTACTTGGAGAATGGGACGCTTATAAAAAAGGTTATCGACAAATAACAATATCGATCGGTGGAGTCGATGAAACCGATCGAAACAGCTTCGCGGGCGTTACGATCTGGCTTTGTAGCGACTGCAAATTCAATTTCGATCAGAACATACAACAATACTTGACCCATATCCTTTTTCCAAAGGAGCGATAGGGACATGACGAAAAAGCAAAAAGCTAAGCTTGAGTCAAAAGCTCGATTGAAGCTTAGAATAAATAAGTTTCTTGGCGAGTGTCTCCGCGAACACAACCGCCTTGATATCGAGCAAGGTAAAAAGTTCGCCGATGAATTTCCAAACGTCTATTCAACGATTTTTGGTGAGGAAGTGGTCAAAAACTCGGTCGTATCAGGAGCGGATGTAGGAACGGAGATAATACGTTGTACGCACAGTTTGCAACACATGGCGTTATCGCGCGGTTTCTTTGTCGATTTCCTTGTCGGTCGAATCGGGATCGTGCGATTCAACCAATGTATGATTCGCGGCTTCGACGAGGAGATCAAACGACTCACGGAGTTAAATCGCATCAACAAAGCAACTTTGAAGATGCTTACTAAAATAGGAGTTACCGAAAATGAAAAGGACGCTGTTTATTGTCTTGCTAATAGTAGCAGGTTGCGGGGCAAACCCGGCGCTCGGATACATCGAAACGACAACGCAAAACCTTCAACCCGTCGTCGATAAGACAGAGGAGATATGCAATCTATCGCGTTCAGCGCTCAAGTTCGCTGAACAGGATACGACCGAACTTGAGAAGCGCTGTGACGAGCTTTGGGAGATACTGAAGCTCGTGCAAAAGATGCAAGAGACGGCTATCCTCATGGCAGGAGGTGAACCGTGTCAAAACTGCTCACAATCATCAAAGCCGCGTTAGCGCTATTGAAGGGCTTATTCGCTGGAAGTGACAATGATGACAACGACAAGACACCCGTCGAGGGAATCCGCATAAAACCCGATTGGAGAGATGACAAAAAGCCAAAAAACTAAACCTCAACCTCGACGAATGCCGAAACAGAAACCCGGTCGTTCGAAACAGGATTACCGCACGCCGAAAGAGTTCCTACGGGCGATTGAACGGCGTTTCGGCCGTATAACATTCGACCTCGCAGCAAGCGGGACGAACGCTGTTTGTAGGAAGTATTTTGACGAAATAGAAGATTCGTTGAAACAGCCGTGGCCGACGAAAGGCGTGCTGTTTCTCAACCCGCCGTATCGTTGGCTAAGGCCGTGGATCGCGAAATGCGCTGAACACCGAGTAAAGATAAAAAAGGGAACGGTCCTTCTCGTGCTTGTTCCGGCGTCGATCGGATCGTTGTGGTTTGAGCGTGACGTGCTCAGCAAAGCGGACGTCGAAGGTTTACGACCTCGGTTGACTTTTAGGGGCGAAATATGGCCCTACCCTAAAGACCTGATGTTATTGATCTACAAGCCCCTACCGATGACAGATCCCCTAATGACGATGATCTCTACGTGGGCGTGGAACAAATGAAACCACACGCCGACTCGACTACGCGGACTTATCGCTATTGTCTTGAGCGTTGGTACAAATGGACGCGGACTTACGATTACACGCGATGGGATGACGAGGAGCTGGAGACCGAGGTTCTCGGTTTTCTCAGTTGCTTCAAGACAACCGGTAAATCACTCGCTACCGTGCTACAGCATGTCTCGTCGCTATCGTGGCTCTTGGGAGCCGAGAGAATCCGTACCGATAAGGTACGTGCTTACCTCGGTCAATACGCGTATGATCTCGGCCGACCGCAAAAGAAAGCGAAAGCAATCGGCATCGACGAACTGACCGCGATCGTCGAGGCAACTCCACTACAGCGAGATAAGGCGCTGCTTACGGTCGGTTGGTCGGGCGCTCTACGAGCTTCGGAGATTGTATCGATCCGACGTTGCGACCTCGAACAGACAACCGAGGGTTTCGAGCTTCTCTTACCGCGCTCGAAGACCGATCAGACGGGCAAAGGAAAGACAATCCCGCTACCGTATTTCCACGTTGCGCGAGCTTCTATCTGTCCGGCTCGTAATCTCGAACGATATCTCTTGCGACAAGCGGAACTGTTCGATCCGTTACCTAATGATGATCGCGTGTTTCCGATGACCACAAAAACCGTCACGCGGATAATTAATCGAGCGGCCGTGCTCGCGCGTTTACCGGCGTCGTACTCGTCTCACTCGTTGCGGCGAGGACTCGCGACGACGGCGGCGCAACATGGCATCGATGATCGTACGATCATGCGACACGGGCGATGGAAGAGCCGAACGGTCGTGGATGGCTATATCGAGGAAGGAACGCTATGGCAAAAGACCGCCCTAGATTTTTTGAGGTAGAGGTACGGCGCGGATCGTTGCGCCACGAAATTCTAAATCATCTACTCGACGATGTAGAAGAGAAGCGCATCGACGAGTTGATCAAAAAGATGCGCGCGGATATGCTTAGGTATGGCAAACAGCGTCCCAGCACAACGGCGCGCATTACGCGCGGAGATCAACCAACGACGAAAAGCCGTTTTACCGAAGCTCAAATCGGCGGTCAAATCGGCGCAACGCGAGCGAAAGAAGCGACTAAGAGCGTGTCAAGCCGAGTGCAAATCCGCGATAAAAAAAGCTCGACAACGCGCGACTGTCGCAAAGCGAAAGCTCGAACAGGCAATAAAGCGCGCAAAGGCAAACGCGGCCGAAACGTGCAAAAGCTGTAAGGTCATCGATACTCGCGGGCTCGATGAGATCTCGAGATCTCTCGAAGCGCTCGATAAGGAGCGCAAGGAGATCGATCGGCTTCGCGCGCAAGCTTCAATGATGATCTCCGAACGCGGCCGAAAGGGCGGCCGTCGAGCGGCCGAGCTTCGCGCGGAATCGGACGATGAGGTAATCCGCAACCTCGGTGAGGATAAGCTCTTGATCGCGCTATTCAAAAAGCATCGCGCGAAAATCAAAGCAACAAAGCATCGTTCGCGCACCGAAGCATTTTTAGAATTCGTGCATGACCATCCCGAGGAACTCGACGAGCTACGAGCGAAAAAAGAACGTGAGTGGGAGCGGGAAGCCGAGCGTATATTTCGCGAGAGGCAACCCGGCGAGAATGGTAACTCATGCTGGGACGATCTCGGGAAATGCCAGCGCGAGCTTGCGGAGCTGAAGGCGGCCGAGAAGTTCTTGAAAGAAGCCGACGTACCATTTTAGGCACGTATTAAGATCCGTTTTTCAGGCTACTTTAATACGTCCTGTTTTCGGTTACTTAGATGACGAAACGTCTAACCGAAAAAAAAGGCTCAAAATAACCCCTAGAAGGTCACGAAAGGGCAAGGTCCTTGTCATGCTACCCGTGTTTTTGGACGTGCTGAAGTTTAGCCTACTCGCGATTCTCTCGCTTGGCTGGCTATGGCTCGCGGTAGAGATACTCAACCGGCTACTCTGAACCCGGATTCTTTGGCGACAACCGCGAGACAACGACCTTTTCAAGTACGCCAAGGAGACGATCCATATTTTCCTTTTGCTCGGACTCCATACCGGCGGCCTCGACGATCAACTCTTCCTTGAGCTGGAGCGTACTCGCGCGTTCTGCTTCGAGGACCTCGATCCTCTCCATGAACGCTCGAATTGTTCCCTCATGGATAGACCCAACGAGCTTGTTCAATTGGATCGTGTAGTCATGCATCTCGGCGAGCATTTTCGATGCGTTCGCAAGCTGAGCTTCAATCGAGCCGTCTGTGGGCGGGCTCCCCGTCGCTTCTGACGTCGCCACTCGGATCGCTACGGATCGGGCTACGTGATCGTCGCCACAGAGCCATTCGATCGAGAAGGGCGTTTCGCGGTTGTTGAAATCGGCTCGCTGTTCGCATTGCGCGTTGATGTCGCGCACGATCTCCGCGAGTCCAGTTACCTCGACTTCTTCCACGGAAAACGAGCAAATAGCGTCATTTCTGGCTATGGATTTATCGACAACCTGTAACCGTACCGCCGATGTAGGACGTTTCGCGATACAGTCATTAATTGCCTTTTCGGATTTGCTCATCTAGTATGGTTCTCTCGATTCGAGGAAGGTTAGACGGGTTCCGAACAACCCGTTTGGAGTGTAGAAGAGCAACTGTTCTCATGTACCCCGTCATCGACATATCGTACATAGCAGCGGCCGTTCTGAGGAGCCGACGTTCTTCGTCATCCAAATACAGTGAAGTTCTACGTCGAGCCATGAACGAAATATCAGATGTCAGACATTAGTAACATACTGAAAAAACTATCGCAAGTGGTGGGCGTCGAAAATCTCGACGAAATCTACAATAAGTCTCGAACTACTGAAAAAGATTCAGAAATCGACCGCGTACGAGAAACGCTTCCGAACCGACAAGCGCGATCTCGGTACGATAAAGAGCTGAAAAAACAGCGGACTAGCCAGAAAAAAGAGAAGCATTCCGCGCGCAAGGTGAAGCGCTCTAACTTGCGAATGATCGCGCGTCTCAAGGATAAACTACTCAAGGGCGGGATAGAAAATCCTCATCCGGCGCTCATTCCGGCGCACCTATGGCTCGATTGCCAAGCGATGATCGCCGACCAAAGCGGAAAAGTGATTCGCGAGTATGCGAACATGCTCGACAACAAGATCGCGCTTACGCGCATTCACCGCGCGGCGCTCGGGATGATCGAAACCAAGAAAATCGATGATCGCGATCTTCTTGCTTGCAATTCGCAACAGGACAACTCGACCAGTGTTGAAATGTCCAGAGCGTACAGCTACGCGGGCTCGGCCGTCGGAGCAGACCGAGCACGACGTATTTTCGCGCTTGGCTGGCTATTGGTGAAACTCTCGAAGGGTACCGCGCGCAAAGGAAAATATAATCGACTGGTCGCGGGGATCCCGCAAGCCGCGCTTATCGGAGCGTTGCGGGATCCGTTCACGGGAAAGCAAATTCACCGAACGACGTTGAGCGGACGACATAGATACGCGGGGCAACCCGGTGAAATCGGCTATCTGGACGCTCTGAAAGCCTCGGACCTACTTTATACCCGTCAAGCGATTTGGCGCGGCGAGAAACCGGCTAC
>Ga0299915_10001212_pt1 | contig 19109 bp, 16 predicted proteins | sample RVTome_13_FD_200263 | JGI IMG/M metagenome (GOLD analysis project Ga0299915, IMG submission 200263) | Soil microbial communities from uranium-contaminated site in the Upper Colorado River Basin, Wyoming, United States - RVT92D227 (version 2) ... | reverse complement strand
CAGGCATTAATTAGCGATCTGCTGCGATCCAGATTTTTAGCTTCACTGAAATCCGGTGCTCAAAAGAAAGACAAGAAGCAGGAATTATCAGAAACTAATGAGGAGAATTTTTCGCACACCGGAATCCCGTTTTACAGGTCTGAAAGATTACCCGTTTCAACCTCATTTTGTTACAATTGATAATCTTCAGATTCACTATATTGACGAAGGTCCGATTGATACAAACCCTGTTTTGCTGCTGCATGGCGTACCGGCCTGGTCATACCTGTACCGTCATTTGATAAAGAAAATTTCTGAATCCGGAAATCGTGTTATTGCTCCTGATTTGATTGGTTTTGGTAAATCGGATAAACCCGTAAAAACAAAGTCTCATTGTTATCAGTCACATGTGGAATGGATGACTTATTTTATCAAGTTATTAAACCTGAAAAATATAACCCTTTTCTGCCATGACTGGGGATCATTGATCGGATTACGGATTGTAGCTCAGCATCCGGATCTGTTTGTCGGAATCATAGTCAGCAACGGAATGCTGCCAACAGGAGAGCATAAGATCAATACAAATTTTAAATTATGGAGATTCATTTCCCGCAACAGTCCGTTTATTCCGGTTGATTTTGTTATTCAATCGGGAACATTAAGGAAACTCGATAAAAAAGAGAAAAAGGCATACCGGGCTCCCTTTCCGTCATTCAAATATAAAGCCGCAATTCGTGCATTGCCCTCCCGTGTCCCATTCTCTCAGAATGATCCGGAATCAGTTGTTAATAAAACAATATGGAAATTGCTCGACTGTTGGCAAAAACCGTTTATGACTGTGTTTAGTAACCAAGACCCGATAACCCGGGGCGGGGATGAATATATGCAAAAGAAAATCCCGGGGGCAGCAGAACAGGATCATATAAGGCTTGATGCCGGACACTTTATACAGGAAGACAGATATAGAGAACTTGCAGAGATCATTATCAGATTTCATAAGAGATCAGGAAATGAACCATAACTTTTAACTTATCTTTATTATGGACTGGAAATGTCAGATTGAAAGCATTGGGGTAAAAATTCCAGGAACCAGAGTGACCACTTCGGAGTTAATGGGAAAATTTAAGACCCCATGCATAAAAAAGTTTGGACTGCTGACAGGGATCAGTGAAAGAAAAATATGCTCCCCGGGAGAAGATTCATTTTCACTGGCAACAGATGCAGCAATGAATTGTTTGTCTCATTCAAAGTACCGGGCTGACGAACTGGACATGATAATTAATTGCTCAATTACAAAATACAAAGACGGATTATCACATCTGTATGAACCTTCCTTTTCAACATTAATCAGGAATAATATCGGCGCCCTGAGCGCGATAACGTTCGATATTTCAAATGCATGTGCCGGAATGCTCACCGGTGTATATATAGCCGAAAAGTTCATCAGACAGGGAATAGTAAAAACCTGTATGATAGTGAGCGGAGAATATATTTCAAATTTATGCGATCATGCAATTAACAATATCACAACATCTTTAAGTTCAGAAATATCTTCCCTTACGTTGGGTGATTGCGGTGCGGCAGCAATAATTGAGAGAACTGCAGATAAAAGAAAAGGTCTGATTATTTCCGGTTTTACAACTTTAAGCAAATATAGTGATCTGTGTACCGGAAGGCAGAACCGTAATTCCCCGGGAGGAAAAATGAAGACCAGAGCAAAAAAAATCCACCAGGCTGCAATTTCAGAATCTGTCCCTATTGTAAAGGAGGCTCTTAATAAATGTTGTCTGTCTTTCAATGACATAAAATGGCTCATCCCGCACCAGACATCGCGAAGTTCAATTATTGCAGGAGCTAATCATTATCTGAATTGCTTCGGGGAAAAGCCGGGACAAATAGTAATAACACTTAAAGATACCGGTAATACTGCATCCACCACACACTTTTTTGCTCTTCACAGATACCTGAATGAGAGACGATTCAGTGAAGACGATAATGTGATGCTACTCTGTTTCGCGTCAGGGCTCATTATAGGTGTGGTAATTTTTAAAATGAATGAAATAGTTTACAGGTATGGGAGCACAAATTAAAATGGTCTCAGTGGCACAACCCCGGCTTGGATTTCACCACGTGAATTCAATCAGGTTATCTGCCAGGGCTGCCGGTCAATGCCTGGATGATGCCAGCATAGATCCCTGCGATATAGGCCTTCTGATAAATACTGGAATATATCGTTATAGAAATACGGGAGAACCGGCTATAGCTGCATTAATTCAGGAGACCATAGGAGTCAACAGGACTACTGCAAAAGATACTGATAACCATAAAAACACTTTCTCTTTTGATTTAAACAATTGCGGATGCGGCCTGCTTACAGCAATCGAGATTGTTGAGGGATCAGTAAGGAGTGGCGAAATAGATTATGGAATGGTGGTTACCGGCGACGCCGAACCGTTTTATCGTTTATCAAATGAATTCACATTCAATCCAGCTGCTGCTGCAATAATTCTTGCCGGATCCGGAAACTCAAATGGTTTTTCAATGTTCAGAACATACTCTTATCCTGAGTATAGCGAGGAATTGGTAAGCTCTACATTTTATAGCAATGAAGGATGGCGTGGGAAAGGCAGAAATATGTTGAATGTCATGCAAAAGGCATCTTATCCGGATGTTTGTGTTGATTGTGCCGTGAAATCATTATTTAAATTTCTGGATGAATCCGGTAAGACATTGGATGATATAGACCTTATCATACCGTCACAAAGTCCGCTGGGATTTACAGACAAATTGAAAAAACGGGTGGGTATGAACGGCAATTTAATTGAAATAAAAAAAACAGGAAATATGGTATTCCATACTGCCGGACCGGCATTTGCACTGAAGAAAGTGTGGGATGATAACCGGTTCAGAAATTCAAAGAATGTTATTTTCCTCACAATAGGTGCAGGAATAAATGTGTCTCTTGCACTTTATCAAAATTAAGATAAGATCATATGCGACAATCAGATCAGTATAATACTGCTTTTAAAATCAATAATATTTCAGAATACCTGAAACTTCATGCTTATCTCTCGCCTGACAGGCCGGCACTTCTTTATCCCGAAAGGATCACCTACAGGGATTTAGAAGAAAAAGTAAACAAATATTCATTTGGACTTGATCACAACGGCATCAGGGCAGGCACAAGGACTTTGGTAATGGTACCGGCAGGAACTGATTTTTTCGTACTGACATTTGCCCTTTTAAGAATTGGTGCTGTTCCGGTTATGATAGATCCTGGAATGGGAATCAAGGCAATGTCATCTGTCCTGGCTGATCTGGAACCTGAAGCTTTTATTGGCATCCCGAAAGCACATTTATTAAGGTTAGTATATCCACGTGTCTTTAAAACAGTAATAATTAAATTTTCAACCGGATCAGTTTCCTTCTTCGGAGCAAAGAGACTTGAAAATCTGGTTAAAGATAATCCTGGTCAGTATCCTTCACATTCAGATGATCCGGATGACATGGCTGCAATATTTTTTACCAGCGGTAGTACCGGTCCGGCCAAAGGAGTGATTTATACTTCAGGGATGCTTAAAAGCCAGATTGAGATAACAAAATCGCAGTTCAATATCGGCTCCAATGAAATAGATCTCTGCACCTTCCCTTTGCTTGGCCTGTTTGCCATCTGCCATGGCAATTCTTCAGTTTTAGCAGATATGGATATGATTCATCCGGCAAAGCTGGATCCGGATAAAATTGTTAAGAATATCCAGGATTTCCAATGCACCCAGATGTTCGGTTCTCCCATGGTGCTAAATAAACTGGCTGAATTTTGTCTGCCACGAAAAATAATGCTCCCGTCCCTGAGGAATATTATTTCCGCAGGCGCACCTGTTCACAGGCATGTAATGGAATCATTCAGCGAACTTGTCTCCGAAAATGCAGAGATACATACACCTTTTGGCGCAACCGAGGCATTACCTGTCACTGATATCACTGCTTCTGAGCTTACTTTTATTTATTCAGACGAACCTGAAAATGAAACTCCGGTATGCATAGGTTATCCTGTTGAACCACTGGATGTTAAAATCCTTGAGATTACTGACAGACAGATAATATCGTGGGATAAAGCCATACTGATGCCTGTCAGTGAGGTTGGGGAAATCGTTGTGAAAGGACCATGGGTATCAACAGGATATTTCAAAAGAAATGATGCTGATAATCTTTCAAAGATCCCGGATTTTGTTACAAATGAAATCTGGCACCGGATGGGGGATCTGGGCAAAATTGATACGCATGGAAGACTATGGTTTTATGGCCGGAAATCTCAAAGAGTAGTTACTTCCGGAGCCACTCTGTTTACCATACCATGCGAAGCTGTATTTAACCGTCATCCCGGTGTGGCACGTTCTGCTCTTGTCGGGATACCACTGAATATATCCGGATTTAAAAAGCCTGTGATATGTATCCAGCTTAAACCCGGATATTTTCCAACAAGGAAGCTGATTAAGGAACTACTTGAACTTGGAAGTTCTGTTCAGATTACTAAAGGAATATCTGATATCCTTTTTAAAAAAAATTTTCCTGTCGATCCGAGGCATAATGCCAAGATATTTCGCGAAAAACTGGCCGCGTGGGCCGCAAAAAGAATAAAATGAAGGCTTTAGTGACCGGTGGAGGAGGATTTATTGGTTCTGCCCTTGTGTATGAACTGGTTAAAAAAGGATTTAAAGTCAGAAGTTTCTCAAGGAATGATTATCCATCTCTAAGAGAAATAGGGGTCGATGTCAAGAGAGGTGAAATATCGGACCTCAATTCAATCTTAAAGGCAAGTGAAAACATGGACATTGTTTTTCACGTTGCCGCAAAAGCAGGGACATCAGGTTATTACAGGGACTATTTCAAAACTAATGTAACAGGTACTTCGAATATCATTCGTGCCTGCAAAATAAACAAGATCAAATATCTGGTTTATACAAGCTCGGCAAGCGTGGTTTTTGACGGATCCAACATTGAAGGCTCAGATGAATCTCTGCCATACCCTGCATTTCCGCTCTCTTATTATACCGGGACCAAAGCACTGGCTGAACAATTGATTCTGAAGGCAAATTCGAATGCATTGAGAACACTGGCGCTCAGACCTCATTTGGTATATGGCCAGGGTGATAATCATTTAATTCCGAGGATTATATCCCTGGCAAAAACCGGAAGGCTTCGAAAAATAGGCAACTGCAAAAACCTGGTTGACGTATCATATATTGAAAATGTGGTCATGGCTCATATAAATGCTGCCCTGGCAATGATAAACAATCCTGCGGTAACCGGTGAAGCCTATTTCATCACCAACGGAGAACCTGTTTTGCTGTGGGACTTTCTTGATATGATCCTGCAGGCATCAGGTCTTGAACCATTAAAAAAGAAAGTGCCGGTCTCGACTGCAATTTTGATTTCCCATATTTCTGAAGTATTTCAAAAAATATTCCCAAATGATAAGGAAAAATTAACCCCTTTTATAGTGAGTGAATTAATCCGTTCCCACTGGTTTGATATAAGCAAAGCCCGCAGACTATTAAATTATAATCCGGGAATATCCAATATTGAAGGTTTGGAAAGAATGGAGAAATGTATTCACTATTAATTAATTGTGGTCTGCTATTCCGTGGGCTTAATCCTGGTATAATAATATAAATACAGGATGCCGTGAATAAGAATAGTGATTCCAAGTAGTATATATGGTCCCCTGTGAAGAATTTCGCTGTATCGTATCTGGGCAAACAGGATCAAAAAATACCATAGAAGGAAAAAGAGACCGGCATACATTTCGTATTTCCAGCTTAACATAAATCCCATTATGAAAATACCCAGAAGCAGAGGAAGTAAAATACCCGGAATGCTTAACAAATCAATAGCAGTCCAGAATATTATATCTGATATCATATAAATTAAATATAGAACCAGATAATTTACCAGGAGCACACTTAAGGTGAATTTCCATTTTTGAGACTTTTTGATCTGAGAAATTCCTGTAGTTTTATACCAACCAGTAAGTAAAAAGGCTCCAATAAGAAGCAGCGGCATTGCCCAGACAATTTCCATTGCTCTCTCCCTGTGAATGAAAAGGCCGTTGATCCAGATTCCTGCATTCAGGATCATTAATAAAATCCCGGCAATGAATTTCAGTTTGGCACTAAGCTTTGAATTCATTTCAGAAAACTGATTTACAACTAATTTACAAAAGAATTACAACATCAATCTGGCATTTGAATAGTAATTTCACATCATCTGTTTAAATAGTTAAAAATTGTAAATCAAGCTATTCACAGACAACGATAACTTAAAATCCATACAAAATGAAAAAACTTATTCTTTTTCTTATCCCTCTTATGGTCTTTGTATTTAACCAGAACTCAGAAGCACAGGTAAAAACAAGTCAGGAAGAACTGACGAAAGGAGATACTGTAAAGGTACACCTTCAGAATGCTCAGTTATTGACAACTCAGGGTAAGTTTGAAGAAGCTTTAAAAATCTATACAGGGATAATGGAAAAAGAACCTGACAACAGGGACGCCGTCCAGGGATGGTTCATTGCTAAAATGAGACAGACCTCAACGGGAGGGGAAGGAGCTCTGAAACTAATAGAAGATCTGGGGAAATCTTACCCGGAGAACACCGCAATTATTTTTTGGAAGGCGTTTATTGAAGCTTCATCAGGACTCAATGAAGAAGCACTGAAAGATATTGATAAGCTTATCAAAATTTTCCCGGACGATCCTTTAATTTTCATTCTCAAAGGACAGGTGCTCTATGAGTTGAAACGGTACGATGAAGCTTTTCCGGCATTTGACAAGGCCACATTATTGGACTCTAAAAGGTGGGACGTCTGGGGAATGAAAGCACTTTCTCTGGCAAAAATTGGCAAGTTCGACGAAGCAATTATTTCAATTAACAAAGGAATGGAACTTGCACCTGACCAACCTGCCAACATTTATAACCGTGCATGCATTTTCTGTCTGAAAGGAGATAAGGCAAATGCACTGGCTGATCTGGGAAAGGCAATTTCAATGAATCCGTCTTTTAAGGAAAATGCCCGTAAAGATGAAGATTTTAAAAGCCTTTACGATGACGAGGATTTCAAGAAGATAATTTTATAAGAAATTATTGAACTGACAGAAAAGCCAGGATAAAGTATGTATTCCAGCCGGGGATTTGCATTTAAATTATCTACTTCCAAGATAATCTGTAGCTTTGATTAAATCTAAAAGTATGGAATCAAAGACTGACTCATGGTTATATATCATCTTTATCCTGGTATTTCTTTTTTTATTTTTGAGCGGTATCATCCCAGAATTATGGCACCATTTGAAAAATAAAAGAAAGACTCTGGTTAGTTTACCAAAAGAAGATCAAAAGGGAATCCGAAAAGAGTATAAAAAAATGTATTGTCAAAATCTTAAGCTCTTGCTAAAAGGGTTTTTTCATTTAAAATAATTTTTCATTGAAACTTCTGTTATACCAGTTATTAGAACTACGCCTAAATGCAGCGATTATGAACCTTCAAAAATCAACTCAGGGAGCTTAATGCTTTATATATCTAGTTCTATTCTTTGTATGATTCTAACTAATATAAACTATATATACAATAATGAGAAACTCAGGACTTTATTAGATCTGGTTAACGGCATAAGCTTAAATTCTTCAAGTGGTTTAAATTGATCCAGTTTTATGTCCTTACTGAGCTTTCTGCTTCAGTATTTTCTTTATGTCGGAAAATGTCTCTCGTCAATTTCCAGTACCTTAGGTATAAGATTGAGGGAACAGAAAAGATAAAAAAGATAGGTAAAGCACCTCCTCTGACAGAAGCTTCAGTATTGAATAGATTCAGAATATATATTAAAATAAAACTTCCCAGAGATATAACACCTCCCATACCTTCTTTCCAAAGTGCTAAAATAAGACCGGCCAGAGCGATACCCCCAATTATAAAAATAATGATAATCAGGGTACTGAAAGATGCTAATGGGGCCCCATTGTTTCTATTCATTCCGTCTATAAAGTCCGCAATTACAAAGAACAGGGTAAATGCAACAAGTAATGTCCCGCTAATCCGGGCTGTCCATCTTAATCCATTGTAGGGTTGTTTCTTTTTCATTTAGAAAGATTTTGTCAGCCAAAACACAGAAAAGCCTATATGAAGAACGGCTGATCCCGAGATATAGCATAAAGACTGGACTCAGGTTTTATCCTCTCTTGCAGCACTTTTCCTTTTGATAAGTATTCCACGGAAGGCGGCAATTGACAACAGTAAAAAGACCACACCTATGCTGCGGACCACCAAACAAACCTTTGTATTCTGGGTCAGGTAACCATCGGGTACATCTGGATTTATCAGGTTAGCTATTCCAAAAAGCAGTAGGAATCCACCAACCAGTAGCCCTACAGTGAGAATGATTATACTAATTGCAGTAGAAGTATGGATTTCCAGAAATGCCATATAGGTAAGTTTTAGTATGATATAAATTTACATCTTTCTTAACCTTAAGTCAATTTTGTTTTAATTGGACATACCCCGGAATTTATCCAAATCCGGAACTAGGTTAATTTTAATCAATTGTTGGGCTGAAGCCCGGAGACAAGGAGGAGTCCAGGACCGTTGGCTGAAGCCAACGGTAATTTAAAGAAGAAATTTCTGGTTTGAATTAAATCGGAGAAATAAATTGGGGGTTTGGAAAAACGGACTTACAATTCAGTCCGGAAATTTTTAATCAATTACCATCAGCTTCAGCTTACGGATCTGACAGACCCTTTTAACCGGGACTTTAGTTCCTTAAAGTAAAACGCCCTTCAGGGGCTTTCGGGGGAGAGAATATTTCTCAATCAGATTTAGGAAGCGGCAGGTTCATTTTCTCACAAAGGGCAATAAACCTGGAATTCCCGAACAACTGTTCAAAAAATCGCCCCGTTGCGGTTATATATGTCACTACCGGATCATGCAACTCAAATCCCTTTTCAATCCAATCCATGGCTCTATCAGGTTGATTAGCAATAATGTACCTGATTGCCATATCCATAGGGCTTACAGGATTGTTCTGAGCAAATTCTTCCAACTGTTTCATTATTTTCTCATAAGCCGGAACAAACCCTGATTCGCTGTAAATCCTCTTTATAACTTCAAAAGCAGCTTCTTCAATTGAAAACGGAAGAGTATATTTTACAGCATTTATTACTTTGTCGTATTCCTTTAGCTGGTAAGCTGCTATTTCAATCATATTATAGGCGGCTTTGTTTTCCGGGTAAGCGGCCAAAGCTTCTTCCGCGGCAGACAAACCGGTTTTGAAATCACCTGCCTGCACCATTGTCCCAGAATACAAAAGTTTCGTTTCAAAATTTAACGGATCGAGACTAAGTGCAAGTTTTGCATGTGCCAATGCTTCATCATTCCTTTGCTGGATCAATAATAACTGCGCATAGAACAACCTAGAGAGGGAGTTGTTGGGATTTATAGCCAGGGTCTTTAAGAACTCTTTTTCACTCTTTTCCCAATCCCATTCCACCAATTGAGCGATCATGGCACTGAGATGATGAGCTTCAGCAAGATCCGGATCCAGTTCCATTGCTTTGTTAAGGTTCTCGAAGATTTTTGGACCAGCAACAGTAGGTAATTCATACCCATCTTGTTGTATCCACATCCAGACTTCTGCCAGACCTGCATAGAGAGGCGCCCAGCCAGGGTTTTTCTCAACACCGCTGTTCAGAAATTCCAGGGCTTTATACAACGATTCCCTGGTAAATTCTTTCCAGTATGAGCGGGCCTTCAGATATTCATCATATACTTCAAGATCTGCAGATGGAATTTTCTCAATGAGCCGTTTCTCTTCAGGGGTTATGGCCGCTTTCAGCTCGGCAGCTATCGATTCCGCAATCTTTATCTGGATATTGAAGATATCTTCAACGTCGGTGATCTTTTGCTGGAACGACTCACCCCAGAGATGCGACTCATGCTCTGCCATGATCAGCTGTGCCCTCAGGCGAAAGGTATTGCCATATTTCTGTCCGCTGCCCTCTACAATATAGTTTACCCCCAGTTCCTGTGCAATCTCGGATATGGGCCTTTTCTGACCCCTGTATTGTTCGGACGAGGTCCGTGAGATTACCCTCAGGTCCTTTATCTTCTGAAGGTTGTTAAGGATCTCCTCCATCACCCCGTTGATAAAATAGGTGTTCTCCTGATCGGGGCTGTCATTGATAAATGGCAGTATGGCAATCGATTTTTCAAGTCTTGCCTGGTCTGTTAAATGCCTCTTTTCGACGGTTTCAGCCTCTTCATCCATTGAAGAAGATGCAACGGTAATCTCAATCCCCCTGTACCTGAGATACCATTTCATGATTATAGACAGGTTGTTTAAAGCAGGTTTAACCTGTTCGGGGTCAAAATCCTTCGGATGGGCTCCGTATGTCGACAAGCTGTTAAGGCTATGCATTGAAGTTATGATGTATGACGGCACTTTCTCCTCTTTGTGCAGCTTGTCAATTATGCCTTTTAGCGGTTCAGTCTTGCGGGCTCTATTAAGTTCTGTTTCGCAAAGGTCCGTGACTATTATTTCAAGGCACCTTCTCGAATAAAGCATCGCTACATTTTCATCTCCTGTTTTTAGAAGTTGTCCTATTTCCTTTTCCAGTTCAGGGAAATTACCGGTAAGAGAGCCATTAAGTCTCTCAAGCTCTTTTATTTCAGCGGACCAGATTGTCATGATTTTACTTTTTCTTTTTATTAAAAGTAGTAAACAAACAGATATGATTCAAGTTTTTTTACATACAGGGTTTTGCCATACAGCTTAATAATGCACAAACTTACCGCAAACAAGACGCCCTGATGATTCTGTCTCGGTAATGGGGAGGCTGACCGAGGTAATTGAGCGATTCTATATAAATGTGGATCAGCGAACACCCGGGGGTGTTCCATCAATGCTAATGAATGATTATACAAACACGTATCACAACCGCGGAGCGGTTGCATAAATCATGACGGCATTTTACATATTGTAACTCCTGTAAGCAAATTGGTGGAACCACTCCGTGGTTCAAATTCTATTTTTTCGCACGCTTATCCTATTAATGTTGGAATCGCTCCGCGATACAACGGGAATTTTGGCTTATTCACCAACCCTAGCTTTGTTGAGGAGAGAGCCTCCCGCTCTGTTTATAAGGATTTTGGAAACGGCAGGTTCAAGTTCCGCATCAGTTCCTGAAATCGGGGTTCGTCCCTCAACCTGGCAAAGACCGACCGGACACCTGTAAAAATGATATTTGAATCGCGACTTTCATAAGCCTGTTCCAGACAATCCATAGCCCGCTCCCTGTTACCTGCATGAATATATAAGGTTGCGATATCGTTGGGACAGACATATTTTAATTTTGACTGCTCCATGAGTGAATCAGCTTCGAGGTTCAGCATGCCGATATTTCCAGGGCTTTCATTTTGATCAAAAGCATGATTGAAATCTTTATACATATTGCGATAGTAAAATTCTGAAGCTTCAAATGCCTCTTCATATCGCCCTTTCAGGTAGAGAGCATCTTTGACCTGATCAAGGACCCCGAAGAAAGTGGGATTCTTTTCAAGGAGATCCCGGCCTACTGAGATGCAATCGTCATATCGGTGCACGAATAACAGATCTGCGCTATACCATAAATTAATAATTGGATTATGCGGATCGAGCTTAAGCGCCAGTTCAATATGTTCCATGCCTTCTTCCGGCCGGCCCAGGATAATCAACAACATTGAATACATCCCGTGGGCCTCTGCATGGTTAGGATTGATCTCAATTGTCTTTTTGTAGGCCGATTCACCGCCTTCCCAATCCCACATCCCATAGACCTTCATATTGGCCAGCATATATTGGACTTCCGCAAGGGTGCTGTCCAGTTCAAGGGCCTTTTCAACAGCTTCCATTATTTTGGGACCTGCTTCTTCAGGGGTTGTATAACCAAACTGCTGACGGATTAGCCATACCATGGCAATACCCGTATATGGCAGGGCAAACACGGGATCTTTTTCTTTGGCCTGCTCAAAATACCGGATGGCCGCATCAAGGTCTTCCGGGGTGAGTTTATACGTGGCGAATTTGCCTTTGAGGAAGGCATCATAAGCATCTATATCATCCGTGGGAATTTTCTCTATCAGCCGTTTCTCTTCAGGCGATATGACCGCCTTAAGCTCCTCAGCTATTGATTCCGCAATCTTTATCTGGATATCAAAGATATCTTCCACATCGGTGATCTTTTGCTGGAACGACTCCCCCCAGAGATGCGACTCATGCTCTGCCATGATCAGCTGAGCTCTCAGGCGAAAGGAATTGCCGTATTTCTGCCCGCTGCCTTCCACAATATAGTTTACACCCAGTTCCTGCGCAATTTCAGAAATTGGCCTCTTCTGACCCCTGTATTGTTCGGCCGATGTGCGCGAGATGACCCTCAGGTCCTTTATCTTTTGCAGGTTGTTAAGGATCTCTTCCATCACCCCGTTGATAAAATAGGTGTTCTCCTGGTCGGGGCTGTCGTTGATAAACGGAAGTACGGCAATTGATTTTTCAAGTTTTGCCGGGTCTTTTAAATGCCTCTTTTCTACGGTTTTGGCCTCTTCATCCGGTGAAGAAGGAGTAACGGTAATCTCAATTCCCCTGTACCTGAGATACCATTTCATGATTATAGACAGGTTGCTTAAAGCAGGTTTAACCTGTTCGGGGTCAAAATCCTTGGGATGGGCTCCGTATGTCGACAAGCTGTTAAGGCTATGCATCGAGGTTATGATGTACGACGGCACTTTCTCCTCTTTGTTAAGCTTGTCAATTATGCCTTTTAGGGGTTCGGTCTTCCGGGGTCTTTTTAACTCAGATTCGCAAAGATCTGTAACGATTATTTCAAGACATCTTCTCGAATAAAGCATCGCCACGTTTTCGTCCCCGGTTTTTAAAAGCTGTCCCATTTCCTTTTCAAGTCCGGGAAGACGACCGGAAATGGGTTCATTGAGTTTTTCAAGTTCTTTGATTTCAGTGGTCCAGATTGTCATTGGGATATATGTTTTACTACAAGTAAATTTACACTATTGCAAAACACAAGTCAAGTGAGGACCTGATTTGAGCGTATACCAAAATTTATCCAGATCCGGAACCTGGTTAATTCAATCAAATGTTGGGCTGAAGCCCGGAGACAAAAAGGAGTCATTGGCCGTTGAGGCAGATCCCTTCACCCGGGATTCCTGGTTTCGGAGTTGGATCAATCGGATTCTGATTTTAAAACTATCGCGATTTATCTAAAAGAAATCGGTTGTGGTTATTTTATTTTTTGGTATTAGTATTTCGGTGCTCTGCACCTTATATGAATTGTACAGGTTCTTTTCTACAAATATTAATGGTGCTCTGCACCTTGCATCGTTTGTTAATCTCATTACAGGTTTTTAATTACTTATACAAGAATCCTTTTTTCAATTGGATGGTCAAATATTTGTAAAAAACATCCGGGTATCTGAATGCGGCAGAACCGTCAGATACAGAAAACATCCGGTTATTTAAATGCGGCAGAGCCGCCTGATATTTGTAGTAAGTCATTTGTAATATAACACCAAAGGTGCAAAGCACCGCAATATTTAATCCCAACCATCAATGTCATTAAAGAATTCAAAGACATATTCGTCTTTAAATTGAACTTCGTTCTTCTCCGGAATTTCAAAATATTCTTCCCTGAATGACCCTTTTTTATGATGTTCTTCCTGAGATAAAATATATTTTGCCACGAGGTCTATTTGGGAATGAGAATGGGTGAAAGCACCATAACCCTGCCTACCGGCAGGCATGCTTTCTGCCATTCAAACCTATTCATCTTTCCATTCTCTTCTTATCAATGCATCGCGATTTTTTACTGAAAAAACTAAATGGGAATAACGTTGAGTATAAGTGCTTGCCATGGGGTTGTTAAATTTAATTTTTAGTTAAAATACACCATTAATTTAACATCAGATAAACCCCTTTTCCCGGGACTTTAGTCCTTAAAGTAAAACACCCTTCAGGGGCTTTCGGGGGAGAGAAAATTTCTCAATCAGATTTTGGAAGCGGCAGGTTCATTTTCTCACAAAGGGCAATAAACCTGGGATTCCCGAACAAGGGATCAAGATTATACATCTTTGAAGAAATATATGTCATTTGCGGGTCGTGCATCTCAAGTCCCTTCACAATCCAGTTTATGGCTTTATCGGGTTGATTCACATAAAGGTACCTCATAGTCATCTCTAAAAATTGAATGTAATTGTTTTCCGCAAACTTCTCCAAATGTTTCAGTATTTCTTCAGACGCCGAAACAATTCCGGATTCGCTGTAAATCCTCTCAATTTCTTTAAAAGTATTTTCTTCAAGAAATGGAAGATTGTATTTTATTGATCTGATTACTTTGTCGTACTCCTTTAATCTGTAAGCTGCAACTTCAATTACACTGTAGGCCATTACGTTACCCGGATCAGCGGCCGCAGCTTCTTCCCCAAGAGACAAGCCGGTTTTAAAATCACCTGCTGCCATCAATGTTCCTCCATACCAACACTTCATATTGGGATTTAGTGGGTCGAGACTAAACGCAAGCTTTCCCTGTGCCAATGCTTCATCATTCCTGTGCAGGACCGCTGCTAATAACTGTGAATAGAAGATCCTTGAGAGAGAGTCGTTGGGATTTAAGGCCAGGGCCTTTAAGAACTCTTTTTCGCTCTTCTCCCAGTCCCATTCCACCAAATGAGCAATCATGGCATTGAAATAATGAGCTTCAGCAAGATCCGGATCCAGTTCCAATGCTTTGTTAAGGTTCTCGAAAATTTTTGGACCAGTAACAGAAGGTGGTTCATACCCAAATTGTTGTATTACCATCCAGACTTGTATCAGACCTGCATAGAGAGGCGCCCAGTCAGGGTTTTTCTCAACGCCGCTGTTCAGAAATTCAAGGGCTTTATTCAACGATTCCTTGCTTAAATCGTTCCAGTAAGAGCGAGCCTTCAGATATTCATCATATACTGCAAGATCTGCAGCCGGTATTTTTTCAATGAGCTTTCTCTCTTCAGGGGTGATGACCGCTTTAAGTTCTTTTGCTATTGATTCCGCGATCCTGGACTGGATATTGAAAATATCTTCCACGTCGGTGATTTTTTGCTGGAAAGATTCCCCCCAGAGATGCGACTCATGCTCAGCCATTATCAGCTGTGTCCTCAGTCGGAAGGAATTGCCGTATTTTTGCCCGCTGCCTTCGACAATATAGTTTACACCCAGTTCTTTAGCTATTTCGGTTATTGGCTTCTTATGATCCCTGTATAATTCGGCGGATGTACGTGAGATGACCCTCAGGTCCTTTATCTTTTGAAGGTTGTTAAGGATCTCTTCCATCACTCCGTTGATAAAATAGGTGTTCTCCTGGTCAGGACTGTCATTGATAAACGGCAGTACGGCGATTGATTTTTCAAGTCTTGCCGGATCTTTTAAATGCCTTTTTTCGACGGTTTCGGTCTCTTCATCCATTGAAGAAGGTATGACAGGAATCTCAATTCCCCTGTACCTGAGATACCATTTCATGATTATTGCCAGATTGCTTAAAGCCGGTTTGACCTGGTCAGGATCGAAATCCTTCGGATGGGCTCCGTATGTCGAAAGAGTGTTCAGTCCATGCATCGAAGTTATGATGTACGACGGCACTTTCTCCTCTTTGTTAAGCTTGTCAATTATGCCTTTAAGCGGTTCGGTCTTACGGGCTCTTTTGAGTTCAGATTCGCAAAGATCCGTGACGATTATTTCCAGACATCTTCTGGAATAAAGCATCGCCACATTTTCATCTCCGGTTTTTAAAAGCTGTCCCATTTCCTTTTCCAGTCCTGGGAAATGACCGATAAGAGATACATTAAGTCTCTCAAGTTCTTTTATTTCAGCGGACCAGATTTGCATCGCAATAGGTGTTTAAGTATAAGTAAATTTACATTATTGTTAAACACAAGTCAAGTGAGGACCGGATTTAAACATATCACAGAATTTATCCAGATCCACAACTAAGTTAATTTTAATCAATTGTTGGGCTGAAGCCCGGGGACAAGGAGGAGTCCTTAGCCGTTGGCCAAAGCCAACGGTAGATTAAAGAAGAAATCTCTGGCGTGATTTAAACCTGAAAAAGAATTTGATTGCTTGGAAAAACGGACTTACAAATTAGTCTGGTAAATTTTTTAATAAATTACCGTCAGCTTCAGCTGACGGATCATGCATTCCTTTTTACCCCGGGACTTTAGTCCCTTAAGTAAAGCCCCTAATAGGGGGACTTGGGGGAAGAATATTTCTCAATCAGATTTTGGAAGCGGCAGGTTCATCTTCTTAAAAACTGCAATGAACCTGGGATTATCATACAATCGGGTTAGTTTTAAACTTGTACAGTTAAGTAGCGTGCCTGGTTCACGCACTTCAGCTCCTTTCTCAATCCAATCCATGGCCTTATCGTCTTGATTTATCATATAGTATCTGAATACCATATCTCCAGGGGGGATATAGCGCTTCTCAGACAAAATTTCCATCTGTCTCGTAATTTCTTCATATGCTGCATAAAAGCCTCTTTCATTATATATTTTTCCAATTTCGTTTATAGCCTCTTCTTCCAAAGCAACGGGCAGTATATGTTGTTTATCGGCTTCAAACACTTTGTCTAAATCTCCACACTGAAAGGCTGCAAAAAAAATATAATTATAGGCAAGAAAATAATCCGGGTCTGAAGCTAATACCTTTTCCAAAACAGACAATGCAGATGCACAATCCCCTGCCATTAATCTTGTAAATCCATAAATAGATACAATCAATGGATTCAGGGGATCCAGCCTGTATGCAAAATCAGCCTGCATTATGGCTTCATCAGGTCTTTGCAATGTAAACAATATCAAGGAATAATACATTCGCGATAAGGAATGGTTGGGATTGATGGTCAGAGCCTCGAGAATCTCTTTTTCAGCTTTTTCCCAATTCCATTCTGCTGCCCAGGCTATAACAGCGCTTATACGATGAGCCTCTGCAAGGTTCGGGTCCAGTTTAATTGCTTTTTCGGTATATTCGTAAGCTTTAGGATAAGCAATGTCAAGCGATTCAACAGCCATACCTCCCATAATATACCAGACGGTTGCCATTGCAGCATAAAGCGGTGCCCAATCCGGATCTTTCTTAATCGCGCTGTTCAGATAATCCCTGGCCTTTAATAACGATTCAGGACTTGTATCATCTAATAGACTATACCCCTTAAGGTATGCATCCATCGCTTCGCGATCAATGGTCCTTGATTCAGCCAGTATAGCTTCTTCCGCCGGTGTAAGTGATATCTTCACTTCACCGGCAATCTGCCTGATGATCTGATTGTACAGGTTGAACAAATTACCTTTCGCTTCCCTGTAGTCCCCAATCCATATCTGTTTTTCCTCAGTGCCTCCGCTCATCAGACGGGGCTGCATGCAGATTATATCTCCAAAACTAAGAATACCTACTTCTATTGCAGCATCCACTTTTAGCTCTTTTGCTATTTGCGGAATGGATTTGTCAGTATTCCTGTATGAATCTGAAGAGACTTTACTGATTATCCGAAGCCCTTTTATCTTACCCAGTTCATTTATCAGCAGGGAATGCATTCCCGCTATATAAGGATCAAGTGTATCAACGCCGGTATAATTGCCAAAAGGAAGAATGATGATGGATTCAATTGATCCTGCCCTGGCCTGTTTTCCTACACCGATAACATTAAATACTATTAAAGAGAAAATGATAACTGCGGCTGCCAGGAGAACACCTGTGACCATTATGTTTCTTTTTCCTGATGTTGATCTGCTTCTTGTTAAACCAGCCGGTTCTTTTCTTTTATCCTGTATTGCTCCTTGTTCACCAACTACTGATTCCTGATGTTCCAAATATTTCATGTACCACTCAAGAACAGTTGTCAGATCGAGCAGGACAGGTTTTACCTGCCTTGGATCAAAATCCTTTGGATGGGTTCCGAAGGTGGACAGACTGTTAAGGTTCTGCATTGAGACTATGATGTTGTCCGGAACCTTCTTTTCCCGGTTCAGCTTATCGATAATGCCCTTTAACGGCTCGGTCCCACGATCTCTTTTCAGTTCACGTTCGCACAGATCAGTGATTATGACTTCAAGGCTTCTTCTCGAATAAAGCAGGGCAACGTTTGCATCTTTAGTTTCTAATAATTGCATCAGTTCCTTTTCCAGATCAGGGAATTTGCCTTTAAGAGAGTGAAATAAAGTTTCGAGTTCTTTTATTTCGGCTGACCAGATTGTCATTTGAGGTGAAATTCGTTGTAATAAAGTTACGAAAGTATTGAATTAAAGTCAAATAAATCATGTAGTTGACAGCCAGACTTTTGGCAGTATATAATCGAAAATTAATAACACTAAGATGTCCATGCCAATCTGACCGGAATAGTCAGATAAGATATTTTATGAAACTGTTTAATGTATTGAAAAATCTCGGGAATCCGTCAGGATTCAAATATTTATAGCCTGGAGATATTCCCCGGATTGTCCCGTCCCGTACGGGACGGAATATTATATCTATCCGCTATATTTCTAGAAATATCATGTGCCTATGGCACATACCTTCCTCAATTCTCTTTTTCTCCCATTTTCCCATTCCCCCATTCCCCAACTCCAGGAAGCGCGTAGCATTATTGTTAAAAAGTCCTTATTGAAATTTTTGATTCAGGTTCCTGAAAGATTTTTCTATTATCCTGTTCCACTGAGGTTTCAGATGATTTCTTAAGCAGTTTATGTAGCTGGTTGCTTGTTGATCAGCTGAACTAACCAGCAACTTTTGTTAAGAAGTTAATTACGTACATTATCTGCAACTGCCTTTCTTGCCTCCTCAAGATGAAGAAATAAATCATGATCATAAATAGGTTTCAGCTCCCAGCTCTTTTCAAGAAATTCCAATGCTTCTATATATTTCCCCTGCTTATATAATCCCCAGCCCTTGGTATCGATGTACGAATAGTTTTCCGGGTCCATTTCCAGTGCTTTATCGGTAAGCTCAAGTCCTTTGTTTACATCACTGTCCTTATCTATAAGGAACCATGCAAGATTGTTCATTCTTTCC
>Ga0299915_10001209_pt1 | contig 19114 bp, 19 predicted proteins | sample RVTome_13_FD_200263 | JGI IMG/M metagenome (GOLD analysis project Ga0299915, IMG submission 200263) | Soil microbial communities from uranium-contaminated site in the Upper Colorado River Basin, Wyoming, United States - RVT92D227 (version 2) ... | reverse complement strand
TTAGGCAACTTTCTAGGCGGTCTTAAGGGTTATCTTGCCCTTCAGGAGAAAGATAATCTGGACTGCATTTATTCTGTGGTTGATTTACATGGCATTACCACTCCCTACGACCCCACTAGGCTGCAAGAACAGATTAGTGATGTCGTGTTGGATTATCTAGGCGCCGGTCTTAACCCAAAGAAATGTCATTTAATGATTCAATCTCAAATTCCTGAGCATGTTGAATTGGCCTATCTTTTGAGCACGATTTATCCGGTTTCGCGGGTGGAGCAACTGCCAACCTACAAAGATAAAAAACTGGAGAACCCTGACTATATTAATGTTGGGCTTTTTTATTATCCCATTCTCATGGCGGCGGATATTTTAATTTATAAGGCAGAATTCGTTCCTGTGGGTAAAGACCAACTGCCTCATATTGAGTTGACACGGGAGGTAGCCAGAAAGTTTAATCAAATGTTTCATCCGCCAGCTGGCGGATTTCCTGAGCCCAAGGCCTATGAAACACCTGGCAGTTATGTCCCTAGTTTAATAGGTTCGGGAAAGATGAGTAAGTCGGTGGAGGGAAGCTACATTAACTTGGCTGATGACTTGGAAACAATAAAAAGAAAGTTGGCTGGTACGCCGACAGATATGGGCAGGGGTGAGAAGGTTCCGACCGAGGGTGGAGTGGCGGCACTTTTGGCACTGGTTGAACTTTTTGAAGGAGAGAGTAAGAGGAAGAGGCTTGAGGAAGAGTATGTAAGTAGCGGTATTAAGTATCAAATATTGAAGGAAGAACTGGCCGAGGCGATTTATAAAGAATTGAAGCCAATTCAGGAGCGCCGGGCCTATTTTGAGACTCATCCAGAAGAGGTTAAAGAAATTCTTGAAGAAGGGAGAGTTTATTGCGAAAAAATCGCCAAAGAAACTCTTCGCGAGGTAAAAAAGGCCATGGGTTTACTTCCATAAGCTGCTATATTGCTATTTTGTTATATTGTTACGTTGGTTTTTTCAATCTATCAATCTAACAATTTAGCAATATAACAATCAAACTAATTCTCCTTCCTTTTCAGCTTCCCTTTTGGTATAATTTATTCGTTATGGCAAACCAGAAGCCGGTCATGCGGAAATTTGAACTACGTTTTCATTTTAATTTCAAAAATCTTCTTATTTGGAGTCTTGTTGGTTTTTTGGTAATTTCCTTTATTTTTTCTCTGACTGCCGGTTCAAACCTAAAACCTTCAGAGGAGATTCCGCTTTCTCAAGCTTTGGCGGATATTAAGGAAAATAAAGTGAAAGAAGTTTTGGTGGCAGGAGAGAAACTCACTTTAACTTTCCAAGATGGGACAACTGCTACTTCGCGCAAAGAGCCAAATCAGGCAATGACCGAGATTTTCAAAGACGCCGATATCGACCCGACAGTGGTGGGTGTTCAGGTGAAAGACCAATCTCTTTCCAAAGCTTGGGGTGATATTTTAAGCACGGTCTTACCTTTAATTTTAATTGCGATTTTCTTTCTTTTTATTCTCAGACAGGCTCGGGGAGCGCAGGAATCTATTTTTTCCTTTGGTCAATCACGAGCCAGACTTTTTGATAAGGGGAGGCAGTCGATTAATTTTGGCGATGTAGCTGGGGTTGACGAGGCGAAAAGAGAATTGGAAGAGGTAGTCGATTTTTTAAAACACCCAGGCAAATATCTTGCTTTGGGCGCACGGACTCCGAAAGGAGTGCTTTTGGTGGGTCCCTCCGGGGTGGGGAAGACTCTTTTGGCGCGAGCGGTCGCCGGTGAGGCAGGCGTGCCCTTTTTCTCCATGGCGGGTTCGGAGTTTATGGAGATGTTGGTAGGCGTGGGAGCTTCGCGGGTGAGAGATCTTTTTCAAACAGCTAAAAAAGCCGCCCCTTCGATTATTTTTATTGATGAAATTGATGCCATTGGCCGGCAAAGAGGAGTAGGAATGATGGGCGGTCATGATGAGAGGGAGCAAACCCTAAACCAAATTTTAGTTGAGATGGATGGTTTTACCCGGAATGACAATGTAATTGTCCTGGCGGCTACTAACCGGGGAGATCTTTTAGACCCGGCGCTTCTTAGACCCGGCAGGTTTGACCGCCGAGTAGTTTTAGAAATGCCGGATATTGTTGCCCGAGAAGCCATTCTTAAAATTCATGCCAGAGGTAAACCTTTTGGTCCTGATGTTTCCTGGGAAAGAGTGGCTAAGAAGACTGTTGGTTTTTCCGGAGCAGATTTGGAAAATATGCTTAATGAAGCAGCTATTCTTACGGCTCGGGCTGAGAAAAGAGTGATTAGTCCTGAGGAAATTGATGAAGCGTCACTTAAAGTAAAGCTTGGTCCGGCGAAAAAACGGGCACAGACTGACGAGGATAAGAAACTCACGGCTTATCATGAGGCTGGACATGCCGTAGTGAGCTACAGCTTGCCGAACATGGATCCAGTTTCTCGAATTTCGATTGTCGCTCGGGGTGTTTCTTTGGGTCACACCCTGATTCCGCCAGGGGCTGACAGGACGCATGAGACCAAATCACGACTGGTGGAACAGATTATTGCAGTTTTAGGCGGTCGAACAGCGGAGAGTTTAATCTTTGACGAGTTGACAACCGGAGCGGCCAATGATATCGCGCAAGCAACCCAAATTGCTCGCCGGATGGTGATTGATTTTGGGATGAGTTCGCTTGGGCCGGTTAATTTGGGACCTCAAACGGAGTTTTCAGATATGGGTCGGGCGGTTTGGATGGAGCCAGCGCAACTTTCTCCAGAGATGGCAGATAGGGTTGACCGCGAGGTTAAGAAAATTATTGATGAGTGTAGTGATAAGGCCCTGGAGATTTTAAAAAAACATAAGAAGAAGTTGGACCTTTTAGCAGTGAATCTTTTGGAAAAAGAAACCATTGAACAAGAAGAATTTGAGCGTCTGATGAAAGACGAATCTTATAAAAAATGAAGGTTAAGACCTTCTTAGAAACCCTCAAAATCTCAAGAATTTTTAAAAACCTCTTTTTTTTCTTGGCCGGTGCTTTTATGGCCGTCTTTGTTCTTCTGATTTTAATTGTTTTTTTTCTTTTAGGATCGAAGAAGGAGTATGAATCGCGAGTCTATCCTGGTGTTTATTTAGGTGTGGTTTCGCTTTCGGGAAAAAACCAGGTCGAAGTGACAGAGTTGCTAGCTTCGCAGCAAGAAGACCTCGCGAGCCAAAAAATGGTATTAGTCTGGCGGCAAGGAGAAAATAAAAGTTGGGAAGTAACTCCAGCGACCATTGATTTTATCTTAGATGAGATAGAAATCTCAAAACAGGTTTTCTTGTTGGGTAGAAAAGAGAGCGGTCTTGCTGGACTGGAAGAATTAACGCGTTTAATGCTTTTTTCTCAAAAGGTGGAGCCTAAATATAATTTTAATCAGGATAAGCTTGAGGCTTTAACCGCTTCAATGAGTGCCACTATTGATGAGCCTGTTCAAGAGGGCCTTTTTGAATTTAAGGACGGCAAAGTGACGGCTTTTCAACCTTCGGTCACAGGTCGACAGTTGGAAAAGGAGAAAGTTAAAGATTTAATTTTAATGGCTTTTTCACAGGGTGGGGTAGAAGATGAACCCTTAGTTTTTGATTTGCCGGTTACTGATTTAATCCCAAAAGTGGCCACTCAAACGACCAATAATTTGGGGATTAAAGAGTTTTTGGCAGTCGGAGAGTCGTTTTTTTATGACTCTATCCCTTCACGAATCTATAACATTGGTTTAGCCACCTCTCATCTTCATGGGCAAGTTTTGGCTCCTGGCGAAACTTTTTCCTTCGCCCAAAAAATTGGTACGGTTTCTGCCGCAACTGGTTATCAGCAAGCCTATGTAATTAAAGAAAAACAGACAATTCTTGAGGACGGCGGTGGTGTTTGTCAGGTTTCAACGACTCTTTTTCGGGCGGCCTTAAATGCGGGTTTACCAATTCTGGAGCGTCAGCCTCATTATTATCGGGTTAGTTTTTATGAGCAGGGCGGTTATCCGCCAGGATTAGATGCTACTGTTTATCCTCCCTCTCCTGACCTTAAGTTTAAAAATGACACTCCAGCTTATATTTTAATTCAGGCAAGCTTTGACAAAGGTACAAAGAGACTAGCCTTTACTCTTTATGGAACAAATGATGGTCGCAAAACCGAAGTGGCCAAGCCAATTATTCACTCGCGGACTGAGCCGCCGGAGCCGACCTATATTGATGACCCGGCTTTAGCTGTCGGTGTGGTCAAACAGACTGACCAAGCGCATTGGGGAGCTAAAGTTTCTTTTACAAGAAAGGTCTGGGATGCCAGCGGTCAGTTAAAAGAAGAAAGAGAATTTTGGTCCAATTACACCGCCTGGCCGGCGGTGTATCTGCGAGGAACAAAGGTGCCATAATTAAAAAGTCACAATCTTTAATTTTAGCTTCATTTTTGATAGAATTACTTGATGAAAAGATTAGCTATTATTGATGGCAACGCCATTTTACATCGCGCTTATCATGCCCTGCCGCCTTTGACTAACCGTTCGGGTGAACTGGTAAATGCGGTTTATGGTTTCTCAACCATGCTTCTGAAGGTGGTTGATGATTTAAAGCCGGATTTTCTGGCCGTGGCGTTTGATACAGAAAAGCCAACTTTCAGGCAAATGGAATATCTCGGTTACCAATCTCAGCGGCCGCGGATGGCGGATGAACTGGCAGGCCAAATTGAAAAAGTCCACGAAGTTCTGGATGCCTTTGGGATTCCCATTTATGCTGTACCTGGGTTTGAAGCGGATGATGTGATTGGGACACTTGCCGCTCAAGCGGCAAGAATAAATACCAATACTACCAATAAATACCAATTTCCAATAGAAACAATCATCGTCACCGGAGACCGGGACATGATGCAGTTGGTCGGACCAAAAATTAAAATCTATGCTCCAGTAAGAGGAATGTCTGAGGCGGAAATGTTTGACGAAAAGAAAGTTGAAGCAAAGCTAGGTGTGCCACCTAAGCAGGTCGTGGACTTAAAAGGTTTAACCGGGGATGCTTCGGATAATTATCCCGGGGTGCCGGGAGTAGGGCCAAAGACGGCGTCTAGTTTGCTACGGCAATATAAAACTTTACCCGAGATTTACAAACATCTAGATGATTTACCGGAAGTTTTATCCAGAAAACTTTTAGAAGGTCAAGAGCTAGCCAATCTTTCTCAAAAACTGGCCAAAATAGTCACCAATGTTCCAGTCAAACTTAACCTTGAAAAATGTCAGTTTGATTTGACAGAAGAAGAAAAAACGCGAGTGGTACAAAAATTCAAAGAGCTTGGTTTCAAGAGTTTAGTAGCCAGGTTTGGGGGAGAAAACAAAAAGTTTGCGGCACCCAAGGAAGTTAAATCAAAATCTCAGAAACTTAAAGAAAATTCTCAACAAGGATTATTTTAACCAAAAAAATGCCCCACCTTGCGGCGGGGCATGAAGGGGAAAGTCTTGCGACCTTCCCCATAAATGCCGGTAGATTTCTCTACCAGCATGGGAAAGTATATCATATAGAAATAGGCTTGTCAAGTCTTAAGGCGCAAAAACACAAAATGAGCAAAAACGCAAAAATTAAGGTTGCTTTAGTTCATGATTATCTAAAGGAGTACGGTGGAGCCGAACGCGTTTTGGAGGCTTTGACGGAAATATGGCCGGAAGCACCAATTTATACTGCCTTTTGTGTCCAAGATTCAACTGCTGGTCGTGCCTTTAAAGATAGGAAAATTATTACTTCTTGGGCGAATAGTTTTCTGCCTTGGGAAAATTTGTATAGTCCCCTGCGCTTTTTAACCCCTCTTATTTGGGAAAGTTTTGATTTCCGCGGTTATGATTTGGTTGTCTCTTCAGCCTCCTGGTATATTACCAAAGGTATTATTACCCAACCCGAGACTTTACATATCTGCTATTGCCACACACCCCCTCGCTGGCTTTATGGTTATCAGACGGCGGTAGAGTGGAAGCGTTTTTGGCCAATTCGCGTTTATGGGGAAATCGTGGCTCATTTTCTGCGTCGGTATGATTTCTTGAGCGCCCAAAGGGTGGACGAATTTATTACCAACTCGGAGAATACTCGTCAAAGAATCACCAAATTTTATCGCCGAGACGCGAAAATTATTTATCCACCAGTTGAAGTAGAAAAAATCAAGGAAGCAACAAAGAATTTAAAACCTCAAGATTATTATTTGGTGGTCGCTCGGGTCGTTGGGGCCAAAGGTTTGGATTTGGCCATTGAGGCAGCCAACAAGCTTGGAGTGAAACTGAAGATTGTCGGTGAGCCGGCTGGTTTGCGCTGGGAAGAAGAAAAACTGACAAAAATGCAAGGGAAAACAGTCGAATTTTTAGGCAGAGTAACTGATGAGGAACTTTATCGGTTATATGGCCAGTGTCGGGCTTTTTTAGCCCTAGCCCAGGATGAGGATTTTGGCATCACGCCTGTTGAGGCAATGGCCGCCGGCCGGCCGGTTATTGCGTTTCGTGGTGGGGGATATTTGGAAACTGTTATCGAGAACAAGACAGGATTGTTTTTTGACGAATATAATGTTGATTCATTAATTAGAGTAATTAAGAAATTAAGTAATTTAGTAATTAAGGAAGAGGATTGTCGGAAGCAGGCGGAAAAGTTTAGCAAAGAACGATTCAAACACGAAATCGAAGATTTTGTAAAATTAAAAATTAAAAATGAAAAATAAAATATTTTTGCTATTTAATATTTAATATTTAATATTTTTATCATGCCTGAATTGCCAGAAGTGGAGACCATCCGCCAAGATTTGAACAAGTTAATCGTCGGTAAAGAAATTTCAGATGTCCAAGCTGACTCGCCGAAGCAAATTCAGCCGTCGCTTGAGGCTGTCAGGAAGGCAGTAATTGGTGCCAAGATTAAAAGTGTTGGCAGGCGGGCGAAGCTTATCCAGATTTTTTTGGATAACGGTAAGATTTTGGCGATTCATCTTAAACTTACTGGGCGGCTTTTAGTCAGAAAGGAAGGCGCTTCCGAAGACCAGTGGCAGCATGTTGTTTTCAAGATGACAACAGACAACAGAGGGCAGAGGGCAGAGGACTTGGAACTGCGGTTTTGTGATTTAAGAAAGTTTGGGTGGATAAGGTTGATAGGGGATGAGAAGGAGCTGGAAAAGTTGCTTTCCGAATTTGGCCCTGAAGCTTTAGATGATTTAACTTTGGAGAAATTTAAAGAGATTCTTTCGCGCAAAGGGATACCAATTAAGCTGGTTTTAATGGACCAAAAAGAAATTGCGGGCGTAGGTAATATTTATGCCAACGAAGCTCTATTTTTGGCGGGTATTAACCCAAAACGGCCAGCAAAGAGCATAAGTCCAAGCGAGCAGTCCAAATTATACGAAGCCTTAGAACAAGTTTTAAAAGAAGGAATAAAATACCGTGGTGCCTCGGACAATTCCTATCTTGATGCCCAAGGCCGAAAGGGTTATTATCAGGAACATTTTCGGGTTTACGCTCAAGCCGGCCGACCCTGTCCGAACAAATGTGGAGGAAAGATTAAAAGGATAACTCTGGGAGGTCGGGGAACTTTCTTTTGTCCAAAATGCCAGAGATAAGAGATAGGAGATAAGAAATAAGAGATATGGAGAAAAAGGAGTTTGGTTACCAAAGATTGATTGCTTGGCAGAAAGCTGATATGTTGGCAAGTAAAGTTTATGAGATAACCATGAATTTTCCCAAAAGCGAAATTTACGGATTAACTTCTCAGCTTCGCCGAGCGGCGCTTTCTGTTCCAACAAACATTGTTGAGGGGTTTGCTAAAAACAATAAAAAAGAATTCTGTCGATATTTAGGAATCTCTTTGGGGTCTTTGGCAGAAGTTGAATATCTTCTTGGGTTTGCTTTTAAACAAGGTTTTATTAAGGAAAAAGATTATAATGCTCTTGTTGATTTGCGTCAGGAGTGTGGAAAATACATTTGGAGACTTCTCCAGTCGCAAAAATAACTTATTTCTTATCGCTTATTTCCTATTTCTTATTGCTAACACATGATTTTAAAACGTCTGAGACTTCAAAATTTCAGAAACTATACTCAAAAAGAATTCAGCTTTTCTGATGGTACAACTTTAATTGTTGGCCCTAATACGGCGGGGAAAACTAATCTTCTAGAGGCTATTTATCTTTTAGCCAGCGGTAAGTCTTTCAGGGCCGGTTTGGAAAGTGAGATGATTGCCTACGAACAGCAACTCGGTCGTCTCAAGGGTCGAGTTAATAAAGCTGGCGAAATCGCTGATTTGGAGATTATTCTCACTCGAGGAGAAGTGGCTGGAGAGAAGGTGGCGAAGAAAAAATATTTGGTAAATGGTGTTGGAAAAAGAATGATTGATTTCCTTGGCTTTCTGCGAGCCGTTTATTTCGGACCGGAAGACTTGGCCTTAATTACTAACTCTCCTTCCCTGCGACGAAAATATTTAGATATGGTCTTGTCTCAGCTTGACCGGGAATACATCCGCTGTAGTCTCTCTTATGAGAAAGGTCTGCGCCAGCGCAACAGGCTTTTGGAAAGAATTAGAGACGAAGGCCTGCCTGCCGGCAGGCAGGGTGCCCCGCGCAATCAATTGGTGTTTTGGGATCAGTTACTCATCAAAAATGGTACCTACCTAACCCAGAGCAGAGAAGAATTCATTAATTTTGTTAATGGCCAGACGTCTTCGGCTTTCCCTTTTAGTCTAACTTATGACAGAAGCGTTATCTCCCCGGCAAGAATCGAAGAATATGCTCAGGAAGAAGTGGCCGCGGCGGCAACATTGGTTGGGCCCCATCGTGATGATTTTGCTTTTTGGCTGAAAGAGAGAGACCTTCATGCTTTTGGCAGTCGGGGAGAGCAACGGATGGCCATCCTTTGGTTAAAACTTGGTGAGCTTGAATTTATCAGTAGCAAGACCAAGGACAGGCCCGTGTTTCTTTTAGATGACATTTTTTCTGAACTTGATGAGGGTCACCGTAAACTGGTTTTGGAGATTATTCCCCAGCAGCAGACCATTATTACCACCACCGACCTGCGCCTGGTTGAGAAAAATTATCAAAAGAAAATGGAGATGATAGAATTAAATTTGTGATAAGCAGATGAAACAATTTACAGAAGGAGATTTAAGCAGGCTTTATAAACCGAAAGCAGAATCTGGTAAGGGAGATAACGGCCAAGTGACGATTATTGGCGGCTCGGCTCTTTTTCATGGCGCGCCCCTTTTGACTTTAAAAACCGCCTCCCGAATTGTGGATATGGTCTTTTTTGCCTCGCCCACCTCATCTTTGGAAGATGTCTGCGATAAGCTCAAAAGCCAGCTCTCTTCTTTTATTTGGATTCCCTTGGATGATTTGGATGAATATCTTAAAAAGTCAGATGCAATATTAATTGGTCCTGGTTTTATGAGGTTTAGAAGCGAAAAGCAGCAAGGGGAATGTTTAAAGAATAAATTGTGCGATGTGGCTGGTATTGAAACGCAAAGAATAACCGAAGGACTTTTACAAAAATTTCACAAAAAACAATGGGTTATTGATGGAGGCAGTCTTCAGGTTCTAAGTCGTGAATTTATTCCCAAGAAGGCAATTTTAACACCTAATAAAAGAGAATTTACGATGCTTTTTGGCGAGGAGGAAGCGAGTAAAATGGCCAAGGAATACGATTGTATTATTGTCGTTAAGAATGCTGAAACGGCCATTTATTCATCTGATGATTCTATTATGGTTCGAGGCGGGAATGCTGGTTTGACTAAAGGGGGAACAGGGGATGTTTTGGCCGGTTTAACCGTCGCGCTGGCCGCAACCAATGAGCCTCTCTTGGCGGCCTGTGCCGCCTCGTTCATCGCTAAAAGAGCGGCTGATGAGCTTTATAAAAAGGTGGGCTTTGCTTACAACGCCGACGATTTAGCCGAAGAAATACCCAAAGTATTAGGTAGATACTTTGGAAAGTAATTATTCTTTTTCAATTTTTGCCTCTAATTTTTCCACTAATTTGGAGAGTTGGTAGGTGATAAGGACAGCCAAAAGAGTGATTAAAACCGCGTAGATAAAGTGTGAAAGGATACCGGTGCCTACCGCCAAATACTTATCAATGTATTCTTTGACAAAGCCTTGGATGGCTTCGTTCCAAGCCAAAGCCGCGACCAAACCAAAGCCAGCAGTGGAGAGAGTAATTAGTTGCTTAAGGATGGCCAGGCGCAGCTCATCCTTCTTTTGAGTTTGAGATTTGACCTCTTCCATTGTCTTTTTCCGCAAATTATGCGATAATTATTTTTGCAGATTTATGTATCAACCTAAATATACCATAACTAATGAGATTCTCAAAAATATTGGCACTGTCGAGGCCTGTCGGGAGGTGATTGAAAACGCGCCACTCGTTCCCGCTTGGGAGAAAAGATTTCGAGAAGAAGCGGTTAATAAAACCATTCACTACGGGACTCATCTTGAAGGCAATGATTTGTCTTTTACCGAGGCGACACGTGTTTTGGAAGGACAGGACGTTGTCGCTCGAGAACGAGATATCCAAGAAATCATTAATTACCGCAATGTTTTTCGATTTATTGATCAGCAGACTGAAGTTCGGGATTATACCCCTCAGCTTATTAAAAAAATTCATGCTCTTACTGTTCATAAAATTATTTCCAAAGACCAAGAAGGGGAATATCGCCGTAGCGGCGTAGTTCTGCGCTCAAGCAGAACAGGTGAAATTACCTTTAGGCCGCCAAATTTTATTGAAGTTCCCTCGCTGGTCGAAGATTTTTTAGCCTGGCTTAACTTGCGAGAGGCAAGACAAATTCACCCGGTCATTCGGGCCGCGATTGCCCACTACGTCCTAGTCGCGATTCATCCCTTCACTGAAGGAAACGGCCGCACCGCCCGGGCTTTTGCCAACCTAGTTTTATTTGCCGAAGGTTATGACATCAAAAGGTTCTTTGCGCTGGAGGAAAATTTTGACAAAGATGCTGTTTCTTATTTTAACTGCCTCATGCAGGTTTCGGGCCAGTCCCCGGAGCTTGAAAGACGAGACCTTACCCCCTGGATTGAGTATTTCAGTGGTGTTTTGGCTATCGAGCTGACCCACATTAAAGAGAAGGTGAGGAAATTATCAGTTGACCTTAAACTTAAAGGAAAATTGGGTAAACAAGTGGCGCTTTCAGAACGACAAATGAAACTGGTGGAATATCTTGAAGAATATAAAGAAATAACTGTTCCACAGGCACGACAGATTTTGCCGATGGTCTCCGATGATACCCTCCTTCGAGATTTGAAAGATTTGGCAAAAAAGGGTATAGTCAAAAAAGAGGGAAAAACGAAAGCCGCAAGATATATTATGCGATAGTTTTGTAAGATTGCTAGGTTGCTATCTTGTTATATTGATTTCTTTTTATTCAATCTAGCAATGTAACAATTTAGCAAGATAACAATTTATCTATGAGTCCCAACGATCCACAATTTTTGTACATGATTTTGGTTTTACCCACGCTTTTTGGTTTAACTCTGGTAGGCGAGGGGTTAAGTAAGGTTTTAAACAGTGAAACCGCAGGTTGGCTTTCAATTATTTTTGGGATTCTATTTATTGGTGTAGTCGTTTTTGCTTATTGGTTTTTTTCAACGAGCATGAAATAATGGGGGCCGTATTATGAAGTTCTCCGAATTAGCTAAGTTCCTCAAGTGTTTGGAAGAGACTCCTTCGCGCAATCAGATGATTTCTGTTTTGGCCCAGATGTTTGAGCTTGCTAGCCCTCAGGAAGCCCAAGAAATTGCTTATCTCTCTCAAGGGAGAATTGCTCCTTTTTTCGCTCCTCTTGAATTTGGTATGGCCGATAAAATGGTTATTAAGGCCATTTCTCATGCTTTTGGTAAAAGCGAGGCAGAGATCACAATTCTTTTTAAGAGTAAAGGTGACTTGGGTGTGGTAGCAGAAAATTTAGCCCAATTGGTTCAAGGTAAGGAGAAAGGAAAAACGGTTCATGAAGTTTTTGAATATCTGGAGAAAATCACTAGAAATTCGGGCACAGGTTCAGTTGAGCAAAAAACGAACCTTTTGGCAGAAATTTTAAAAGACCTCAACCCCCTTTCAGCTCGGTATTTAGTTCGGATTCCCTTAGGCCGGCTTCGCTTAGGCTTTTCCGACATGACGGTTTTGGACAGTCTCTCTTGGCTATTGACAGGTTCAAAAGCAGCCAGAGGAGAAATTGAGAAGGCCTACAATGTCCGGCCAGATTTGGGTTTTATTGCTAAAACGCTTAAAGATAAGGGAATGAAAGGTTTATCTGGGGTTGAACCCGCCGTAGGGGTGCCGATTTTGATGGCTCGGGCTGAAAGACTTTCTTCAGCCGCGGAGATTATCAAAAAGATTGGCCGGTGTGCAGTGGAGCCGAAAATTGATGGTTTCAGACTGGCTGTTCATAAAAATGGCCGTGAAGTCCAAATTTTTACCCGCAATATGGAAAATGTCACTTTTATGTATCCAGATTTGGTTAGGGGGGTTCTTAAACAGGTGTCAGGTACCAAAGTCATTCTGGAAGGTGAGGCGGTTGCTTATAATCCTCAAACTGGAGAATACCTGCCTTTCCAGGAGACAGTTCAGCGCAAGAGAAAATACGAAATTGAAAAGAAGGCCATTGAAATCCCCTTGAGGCTTTTTTGTTTTGATATTTTATATTTAAACGGCAAGAATTTTATTCCCCAAACATATGCGAAACGGCGGCAAGAATTAGCAAAGGTGGTTAAAGAAGGAAACGCGTTGTCTTTAACAGATGAAAAGATTGTTGAGAAGGCAGAGGATTTGGAGGCTATTTTTCAGGATTCAATCTCTCGGGGTTTGGAAGGGGTGATGGCTAAGCGCTTGGATGGTGTTTACCAGGCAGGGGCTAGGGGCTGGAATTGGATTAAATATAAGCGTTCATATCAGGGAAAACTTGAGGACATGGTTGATGCGGTCGTCATGGGTTATGACTATGGTCAGGGGAAAAGAACGGGGTTTGGAATAGGAGCCTTTTTAATCGGTGTTTATGATACAAAAACGGACACTTTTAAAACAATTGCCAAAATCGGGACAGGTTTGACTGACGAAGAGTGGCGGATTTTAAAAAAGAGGAGTGAAGAAAAGAAGGTAGAGCAGAAACCAGCCAGATACGAAGTTAATAAACTGGCACTTTGTGATGTTTGGGTAAGGCCGGAGATGGTAGTAGTTATCAGAGCGGATGAGATTAGTCGTTCGCCAGTGCATACAGCAGGCAGAACCCAAACCAAGCCTGGGTTTGCTCTCCGTTTTCCCAGACTAGTTGACTGGCGCGATGATAAGTCTCCTGAAGATGCGACCACAGTCAAAGAGATAGAGGAGATGTATAAACTCCAGTTTCGCAAGAAACGATAGCCCCATTTTTGTGTTAAAATCAAGAAGATGCCGCAGATTTTTTTTAAGTTTATCTTGAGTTTAATTGTTGTTGTTTGTGGGGCAAGGTTTTTTATTAAGACTTCTGTCTCTTTGGCGCGCCTGCTGCGTTTTCCCGAGATGGTCATTGGAGCCACAATTGTTTCTCTGGCGACCACAATGCCGGAAAGTTTAGTTTCTCTTTTTGCTTCAGCTACTAATCATAGCTCTTTGGCTTTTGGGAATATTGTTGGCAGTGGTCTGGTTAATCTGGGATTTCTTTTGGGAGTTATTCTCTTGGCTGGTCATGGGCAGGAAGGGCGAGGCGGGAGAGGTAAAAGGAGAAGCTTGATTCTTTTCTTTTTGACACTTTTCGTCTACTTATGGTTTTTGGTCTTTGGGAGAATTGGTCTTATTGGCGGGATGATTTTAATTGCTCTTGCCTTTACCTTTTTAGTTTACACTTTGCGCTACTCTTTAAAAGAATCAAGTGAAACCCTTCGTGTGGTTGAAACTAAACTTGAAGCGCATCCGAAGGTTCTTTTTAAATTTTTATTGGGTGTTTTTCTTTTGATTTTAGGGGCGAGGTTTTTGGTTGAAAGCGGGGTTGCTTTAACTCAGATTTTAGGTTTACCAGAGCTGGTTGTAGGTATTTCTCTGGTGGCGATTGGGACATCACTTCCTGAGCTTGTGACTGCTTTAACGGCTTTGGCTTCTGGTCATGAGAAAATTTCTTTGGGTAATTTGACTGGCGCAACCGTTTTAACTTTTACTCTTGCTTTAGGTTTGGCAGCGGTAATATCGGAGGTAAAAGTACAGGCGAGTGTTTTGAGATTTGATTTGCCATTGCTTTTGTTTTTTAGTGGTTTAACTTTAGCTTTTTCTCATTTCCCCCGACTTCCTCAAAAAGCTTTGGGCGCTTTTTTGATTATCATGTATCTTTTTTATCTTGTTTTTGTTTTTTTATAGGAGGAGTGCTTCGGTATGCAACTGATAGCTGATTTACATTTCCATAGTAAATACTCACGCGCCCTACACAAACTTGCCTTTCGCCTTCGGGTATTATTCATACACGGCTCAAGGCGCGTTTTGGCAGGGCAGCTTTTTTGGTGTAATTTTAGGGAGGCAGGATGCAATTAATAGCAGACCTTCACTTTCACTCCAAATACTCGCGCGCGGTTTCGCCTCAGATGGTTTTACCAGAGATTGCCCGGTGGGCTAGGATAAAAGGCATTGATTTAATGACGACAACTGATTTTACTCATCCTTTATGGTTTAGGCAGTTAAAGGCTGGTTTGGAAGAAGTCGGGGAGGGGGTATATAAACTGAAAGGGCAGGAAAAACCTCTTTTTATTTTTACTACCGAGATTTCTTCAATCTACACTCAAGGCGGGAAACTGCGGCGCATCCACAATCTGGTTTTTGCTCCAAACCTAGAGGAGGCTGAGAAGATTGGCCAGGAACTGGCCAGGCGCGGTAATGTTATGTCCGACGGCCGGCCTATTTTTGGGCTTTCCGCCAGAGATTTAGCAGACATCATTTTTAATGTTTCTCCTGAGGCCTTAGTTATTCCTGCCCACGCCTGGACGCCCCATTTTTCCCTTTATGGTTCCCAGTCTGGTTTTGACTCTCTTGAGGAATGTTTTGGGAATATGAGTAAAAATATTTATGCTATTGAAACCGGTTTGTCTTCTGACCCAGCGATGAACTGGAGAGTAGGTGAATTGGCAAATAAAAGCATTATTTCTTGTTCTGATGCTCATTCGGGACCAAAATTAGGCAGAGAAGCAACGGTGTTTGAGATTCCAGACAAGAAGTTATTGAGCTATCAAGCTATTAAGCAAGCAATTCAGCAATCTAGCAATCTAGCAATTGAGCAATCTCCTCATATCGCCTACACCATCGAATTTTATCCTGAAGAGGGAAAATATCACTACACTGGTCATCGCAATTGCGGAGTGCGCCATTCACCAAAAGAGACCAAGAAAGTAGGAGAGACTTGCCCAGTTTGTGGTAGACACCTGACAGTCGGGGTGATGCATCGCGTTGAACAATTAGGACAGACAACATACAACCCGCCTGTCGGCGAGGCAGGCATACAACATAGGGTGGATGAACAAGGAGTGAGATGGATAGAGCATCCTCAAAAGAATAGACCGCCTTATGCTATGCTGGTGCCACTTTTAGAAATTTTAGCCGAGTCGATGGAGAGCACAGTTAACAGCCAAAAGGTAATAAATGAGTATAAAAATTTAACAGAGAAGTTTGGGGGAGAATTTAATGTTTTACTTAAAACTGAAGTTACCGAAATTGCAAAAATTGCCGGCCCGAGAGCCGCTGAAGGGATAAAAAAAGTTCGCAGTGGGGATATCGTTGTCGAGCCGGGATATGATGGTGTTTTTGGGAAAGTTTTAATCTGGCCCTCCTTCGCCAAAGCTTCGGAGGGCAAGCCCTTTGGTGTTTCTGATAGTGATAAGGAGCAGATGGCGCTTTTTTAACCAAACTGTGGATTGACAAGAAATTTAATTGAATGATATTATGAAAATGGAACCCGCCTAACCTTACCGTTCGAACCCGTCTGACGGGTCTCACGGAGCGGTTTTAGGCGGGCAAGGGGGAGGTGAGCAGAAGAAATGCCTGAAGAAAAAAAAGAAGAAAAAAAGGCAACCGGTCTTGGTTTGCCTCCTAAGACGGCGGCGGCTTTAGCTTATGTTTTAGGCTGGCTAACCGGCATAATTTTCCTTCTGATTGAAAAGGATAAGTTTGTTCGTTTCCATGCCATGCAATCAATTATTGTCTTTGGTGGCCTGACCATTCTTTCTTTTGTGCCTGTTATCGGTTGGATTTTAACTCCTTTTATTATGATTGTTGGTTTATTACTTTGGCTACTTTTAATTTACAAGGCTTATCAGGGAGAAGAATTCAAATTGCCGGTCATTGGTAATTTTGCCGCCAAGCAATTAGAAAGATTTTAAACTGCTCTTAAGTTTTTAAACTGAGGCGAGTTTTTCCAAAGTTGCGCTTGTGGTTCCCGACGAAAAATCGGGATTTTTTGTGTCCCGCTGAGCGGGATTGTGCTAAAATAGGCCTATGGCAGGTGATAATCGTTTTGAGGCGCAGCGGGGATTAATGGTCAAAGAACAGCTTGAAGATAGAGGAATTCAGGACAAGAGAGTGCTTAGAGTATTCAAATCTTTGCCACGGGAGAAATTTGTTATTCCCAAATATCAAAACCAAGCTTATGGAGATTATCCCTTAGAGATTGGCCGTGGGCAAACAATTTCCCAGCCTTATATTGTGGCTTTGATGACCGAGTTTCTCAACCTTAGGGGGAAAGAAAAAGTTTTGGAAATAGGAACAGGCTCAGGTTACCAAACGGCAGTCTTGGGAAAGCTAGCCAAGAAAGTTTATTCAATGGAACGTGATGCTGTTTTGGCAAAGCGTGCGAAAAAACTTCTTAAGAAGCTAGGTTTTGATAATATTGAAGTGATAATTGAAGACGGATTTTTGGGATTTAGTCAAGCCGCACCTTATCAGGCGATTATTTTAACGGCTGCACCAACCCGAATACCATTAGTTTTGATTCGGCAATTAGCCCAAGGTGGCCGTTTGGTTGCACCGGAAGGAGAAGGACCGGTTCAGAGGTTGATTCGCATTAAAAAAAACGGTAAAAAGATAGAGAAAGAGGACTTTGGCGCTTGCGCCTTCGTCCCTTTAGTATCGGGAGTAGAAAAATGAAGTTAATTATTGGGCTTGGCCCAACTAAATTTGACAAAGGACTTATAGTTATGGTATAAAGCAAGCCTATGGCAATGCGATATGTAGAAACTGAATTGAATAAACTCGGCGAGAAGGATCTCGCCGATATTATTGCTGGCGTGCACGGAAAACTTGGAAGAGATATTCCTCTTTCTACAGAAGCTAGAGCTGAAACAAAAAGATTTACTCCTGAACAAAGAAAAGCCCTAAAAAAACAAGGTTTTGTGATTTATGACTTAACAGGGCAATCAATAAGAGCTCTAAGAGATTCGGGTAGACAATTCTGGACAACTTGGCATAAAGACTTTCCTGACTTTGAAGCTCTAGGTTCCATGCAGTCTGAAGTAGCGATAAATCCAAACAGGCTCTTTTTACCAGAGAGCAACAATAAAACATTAGCTCAACAGCAAGAAATGGTAAGTAAATTTTCTAAAGAATTAGGAAAGAAAGTACGAGGTATTAAAGCAATCATAGGACAAGCTCCTGATTATGTAGAGCTTGCTTTTAGACATTTAGATGAAACCGGGGACTATTTATTTGGAGCAAAATATAGCTACGACGCTACGGCGACAAAAACCCCAAAAAGCGGTTCTCGTGTTGTCTATGTTGTTGGTAAGTTCGATGCGGATAATGGTTTGATTGTCTCCTACTGGAATATTCTCGCTGGCCATGGCCATATACGTGTCGCTCCTCTGGTAGTGCCCGCCAGCAACGCATGAGCGTGGTGATTGCGGGCTGGTCAGTGTAAGACTGGCAATTGACCTCTTAGTATTTTTGGTTTCCAATTTTTTTGTTATACTTCTTCTTAATAGGCAGTGTGGGATTAAAGATGAAATTGATTGTTGGCCTCAGCCCAACTAATCTTAGCGTTCGAACCCGTCAAACGGGTCTCACGTTGCGATTTACGATGGGCCCAATGTTATTAATATGAGACTAATAGTGGGATTGGGCAATCATGGGAAACAATATGAGAAAAGCCGACATAATGTGGGGTTTATGGTCGCGGATGAGCTGGCACGTCAATTTTCAATTTTAAATTTTAAATTTTCAATGAAGGAAAACCTAAAATCAGAAATTCTTAAACAAAAAATTAAAAGTGAAGAGGTGATTTTAGCCAAGCCTCAGACGATGATGAACGCTTCGGGTTTTGCGGTAGTCAAGCTATTAAGCAATTTAGCTATTAAGCAATTAAGTGATTTATGGGTTGTACATGATGACTTGGATTTGCCTTTGGGAAAGATAAAAATCAGAATTGGCGGGGGAACGGCGGGACATCGTGGTTTAGAATCGATTGTCGAGGAAGTTAGCAGTGTAGACTTTGTGAGATTTCGCCTGGGAATTGGCCATCCTGGGGTGGCTGATGATGATAAGCATAAAGAAATAGAGAGATATGTTTTGGAAAGTTTTTCTGGGAAGGAGAGACATGAAGCCTCAAGAATGGTCAAGAGAGCCGCCGAGGCGATAAAGTTAGCTCTTGACGAAGGGATAGAGGCAGCCATGAATAAGTTTAATCTCAAATGAACAGCAAAAGAGAGCCCCAGTCAATTGCCGAAATTTTAAAATCTTTCGACCCCGTACATGATAAATATATTTCCCGCGAGTTTCAAAAATACGGCTTTGATTTGGCTGAAGAGCTGGGCGATTTGAAACATAAAGCTTTATACATTAAGTTTGCCAAAGAAATACCCCGGGCAGTTTTGGAGCAGGCACGAAATTATGTTAAAGATGCTCGCGCCAGGAGTAAAGCGAGGCTTTTTATGTGGAAGCTGGGGGAGCTTAGAAAAGAGTATAAAAAAAGAAAAAGAGCAAATGACTTCACAGAGGAAAGTGTTTGAGAGAATTTATCAGGTCGTGAAGAGGATTCCTTGTTGATCTTAAAAAATACCAATGGAAGCTAAACGCGCTCATGTTTTAATATCCGGTCGTGTTCAGGGAGTCTTTTTCCGGACCTGGGTTAAAGAAAAGGCGGAGGGTCTGGGTTTGGTGGGTTGGGTGAGGAAT
>Ga0299915_10001207_pt1 | contig 19119 bp, 13 predicted proteins | sample RVTome_13_FD_200263 | JGI IMG/M metagenome (GOLD analysis project Ga0299915, IMG submission 200263) | Soil microbial communities from uranium-contaminated site in the Upper Colorado River Basin, Wyoming, United States - RVT92D227 (version 2) ... | reverse complement strand
CGTAAAACCGGAACCGGCGCTCCAGGTTGCGCTCCAGGTCCGGCTCTTCGATGAGCGGAAAGCCGCTCTTCCGGATCTCGCCCAGGAGGAACCGGCGGCCCTCTTCGCTCATGTCCCGGCCCGTGTCTCCTTCTCCGCCGACGGAAAGGGCGATGACCCTCCCCCCCGCGTCGATCCCTCCGGCGATACAGGCATACATATCGAGCCAGGAAAAGCGCGGGTCATTCGCGCCCCACTGGGACGCCCCCAGCGAGCAGATGAGCAGGGCGTCGAGGTCCATGGCCTTGGCGGCAGAGAGCACGGCCAGGAGGAGCCCCGGGAACGAGCTCGAACCGCCCACGGCGATGGCCTCCCCTTCTTTCACCCGGGCCTCGTTCAACAATCTCACGACGAGCCCGGCAAAATTAGGATTGGTCGTCGTCCGCTTGGCCTCGAGGTTTCCCAGGGTGGTGCTGATCGGAGAGGTCTCGACGCCGACGAGGCCCGTCCGGTTGGGATCGGTCGCCGCGTCGGGGGGAAGCCTCTTCCGTTCCCGGCATTCCAGCAGAATCCTCTCGGCGGCCGCCATGATCTCCGCCGCCCTCACCATCGCCGCCCGCTCGGGGAGCGCGCCGAACGGGAAGAACTTGAACAGGCCGAAAAAAAGGAGGCTCAGCCCGGCCGCGAGGTAGAGGCCGGGACAGCGCAGCGTCTTTCTCATAGCCAGGAAACGAGCCGGACAAGAAAATACGTGAGGATGGATACCGTGGCCAGGGAGGCCAGGGTCGGGAGGGGCCTTTGCCTTTCCAGGCTGCCGGCCAGGAGCCCGGGAATGACCCAGCCGATCGCGCGCAGCTCAAGGGACTCACGGAAGACATGCGGTAGAAGGAAGAACCAGGCCTGGGCCAGGACGGCCCCGACGAGGACCATGAGAACGAACCGCCGTCTGCCGAAAAGGATGAGATAACGGGAAAAGCCTCTGTAAACCAGGAGGGCCAGGACGGCGACGAGGAGGGTCGCCAGGACCCTCAGCGGCTGGTCGAGGTAGAGGGCCATGTAGCCGGGGACGACGAGCCCGCCCGGGGAGATCTCCGTGAGCTCCGTATACAGGAGCGCCAGCAGGAGCCCGATGAGCAGCGTTTCAAACACCATGGGCCGTCCGTTCCCAGTATTCGACGATCCCTTTGCCCAATCCCCCGATGTTCCCCAATCCGATCACGACGGCCGGGCCGGCTGCGAGACGAAGGAGGTTCCGGAAGACCGCGGCGGGCGTCCGCTCCTTGAGGACGACGAGCCTGTCTTTCGGCCATCCGGCCCGTTTTTTCAGCCTGCGGCCGAAGGCCCGGGCCTGGCCCCCGATGACCGCGATCCGGGTCAGTCGATCGAAATCCCCCCTCTCGAGCGCCTCGGCCCATTGGAGTGTTCGATCCCCCCGGTCCTCCCGGAGGTTCAGGAGCCCGATGAAGGCCCGGCCGGAGAGGGACGGTCTGTCCATGATCCGGTCCAGGGCCTCTCGTGATGACCCGGGATCGTTGGCCGCGAAGGCGTTAACAAAGGACATCGCCGGTCCTGCCGCGGTCCCCGGAGCATCCCATATCCTGAGGGCCCCAAAATCGGGCGCGGCCTTGGCCATGCCGCGAAGGGCCGTCTCGTCCCCGACGCCGAGCTCCCGGGCCGCCTCGATGGCCAGCCTGACGTTCACTTCGAACTCTTCATGAGGAAGCGCGGCCGTCCGGGCCATGTTTCCCATGATTTTTTTCCGGGCCAGGATGAGCTTCGTTCCGAGGGCCCTCCCCTTGCGCTCGAAGATGGGGAAGCACTCCTCTTCGGGAAGGATGACCGTCCCCTGGACCGGGAAGGCCGAGGCCAGACAGGCGGCGATCTCCTCCCGGTTTCGGCCCATGAGATCGAGGTGGTCGAGGCGGACGTTGGTCAGGACCAAAATATCCGGCCTGATGAGGCGCCGCGATTCGGCGGCCAGGCATTCCTCGCCGATGCTCATCATCTCCGTGACCAGAACTTTCGCCCCGAGCCGTGCCGCCGTCCGGACGATCCGTTTCTGCTCGAGGACCGATGGGAGCCCCCGCCTCCGGACCTCCCGCTCCGTTCCGTCCTGGAGGACCAGCGCGGCCCGGGAGCCCGTGGTCTTGGCCAGGACGTTCATCCCGGACTCCCGCAGGGCCCCGGCGATGAGGCGGACGACGCTCGATTTTCCCCGCGTCCCGGTGACGCAGATCCTGAAGGGAATGCGGCGCAGCCGGATGTCAAGGGCCACGCGCTCGATCAAGAGATACAAAAGAAAGGCGGCGGAGCACCCGGCGGCTACCCCAAAGGCCTTCAGCGTCCTCTCCTTTCGATCAAAACATTACGAGTGTCTTCGTGAACTCAAAGAGGCCAGCGCGGCGCCCACGAGATATGATCATTTCCCGGAGAGGAGCTTTTCGATCTCCTCGATCTCCTTAGGAACGCCGGCGGTTAGGACCTCGCAGCCGGTCTCCGTGATGAGGACCGTGTCCTCGACTCGGATGCCTATGTTCTTATCGGGAAAGTAGAGCGCCGGTTCGATGGCGAACACCATGCCCGCCTTCAGGGCCGCGTCATGGGGCCCGACGTCGTGGGTGCTGAGGCCGACGAAGTGACCAATCCCCCCTTCCAGGCCCATGGGGTCGATGCCCTTTTGCTTCATGACGGCGGCGACGTGGTCGCGGACGGATTGCGCGGTCGCTCCCGGACGGTAGGCCTCGATACAAGCCTTCTGGACCTCGAGCACCGCCCGGTAGACCTTTTTCTCGTCGGGAGTGAACGTCCCCGAGGCCGGCCACGTCCGGGTGATGTCCATGGCCAAGTTGTCCAGGCAGGCGCCGAAATCCATGAGCACGACGTCGCCCGCTTCGACGCGCCTCGAGTTCTTGTCATAGTGAAAGATGCAAGAGTTCGGCCCCGAGCCGACGATGGGCGCATAAGCGGCGCTCGTGGCGCCCCCGGCCAGAATGACACTCATTGCGGCGGCCTCGATCTCGTATTCGAACCGGCCGGGTCTTGTCGCCTGCATGGCCCGCTTGACACCTTCCGCCGAGATCCTTCCGTTCCGCCGCAGGACTTCGATCTCTTCGGCCGACTTGATGACCCTCATCCCGTCAACGAGGGGCGTGACGTCCTTGAACGCGAAATGAGGGTAACGCTCCCTGAACCTGGCGATCCGGAAACCGTCCAGGGGCGCCTGGTCATTGTAGGGCGACCGGGACCTCCGGGCGTTGAAGATTCCCGTCTCGGAACGGGCTTCGTCCATGCTGTCCCGGTTGGATAGGCGAATGTGGAATGTCGTCCCGAAACGGTCCATATTCCTGGCGATATATTCGTCGAAATAGCTCAAAGGAAGGATATCCGTTAGTCCCGTCTTTTCCTTGGCCTGCGGGTCGTTGAGGAGGTTCGGGCCGCCGACCATGCGCTCCCGTTCCGACTGTTGGGGAAGGAACAGGACCGCCGTCCTCGCCCGAGGCGCCATCAGGCAGATGGCGCTCGTGTCCTCGTTTCCCGTGAAGTAATAGAAGTCGTTGTCCTGCCGGAAATGCGTCCCCGGAGCCGCGTCCGTTTCCCCGAAGAGGACGATCATCCCGTCCGTGATCCTGTCCATCAGGGCGGCCCGTCGCCCGACAAATTCGTCCCTGGTGAATCCCGTCCTCTGGGCGAAGACGGAAGCCCCGAAAGCCGCGGTCAGGAAGGCCAGGGCGGCCATCGATAAAACGCGTTGTTTCATGTTCATCTTCGGCACTCCTTCGTTGTCCGAGTGTAATCCAATCGGCGGAAATATTCCAGGGGCGCCCGAACTTGCCGATAGTTTACTTCCCGACGCGCGTCCAATCGGCAATCTTGGGGGCAGAACCGGAATTTTAGAGGTTGAAAAGGAAACTCGCCTTGAGCATGACGGTCCGGTCCTCGACCGGCCCGCCGCCGACGAGTTTCCGGGTTTCGTTGTAGATGAAGTAGATATTGGCGCCGGGCTTATAGATCCAGCGGATGAGGAAGTTGCTCTTGAAGAGCTCTTCGGAGCCGTTCCACTGGATATAAGCTTTGGCGAAGAGGTTCGGTGTGAAAGAGTAAATGAAGCGGCCGCCGGCGATCGTTGCGGCGAACTTCCCGCCGGGGACGGGAAGGTTGAACTGGTTGCGGTTGAGCTGGAGCTCCATGTTGAAGTTCCGGGAGACTTTGATAAAACTCTCCGCCTGGACGGACGCGAGGCGCCCGTTGTAGAACTCCCCCAGGTTAATGTCCGCTCCCAGGGCCACGTCCCGGCTCCGGTCCGAGTTGAACATGACGAGGAACGAGTTGAAGCTGTAGGGACCGACCGGGATAATGACGTTGTCCTCGATCTCGAAATCCTCGTCGAGGCGCTGGAAGTTCTGAGTGTAGCCGAAGAACAGCTGGCTGCCGTTCTGGAAGAGGTTCCAGATCCCCGAGAAGATGTCCCGGTTCTGGAGCCGGCCCGAGTGGTCCTCGATGTAGGTCAGGTTGTTCATGAAAAAACTCTGGCGGAGGCCGAGGAAACGGGGCCGCGGACCGACGCCCGCGTTGAGCCGGAGTTTCCGGATGTCCGTCCGGGGCACGAACCCCAGCTCGGTGTTGAAATTCTCACCGATGTCCGCGTAGGAGAGGCCGAAGTCCCAGAAATCGTCGGCGAAGCTCGTGTTGAGGGCCCCGGCCCAGTCGTTGCGTTTCAGGTCGGGGGAGAACGTCTTGGCCAGGAAGCCGTCGGTCTTGAAACTCCGGCCGAGGGCCAGGTTGAAGTCAAGGCCCGTCGCCCGGTTGTGTTCGCCACCGTCGAGCGGCTCCTTGCTCATGCCGATGATCCCGACCGAGGACTTCTCGAAGATGTCCCTCTTGATCCGGAAGACGGAGGAATTGGCCCGCCCGATGTCGACGCGCTCGTCGTCGTCGTTGAGGTAGGAGGTCCGGCCGGTCAGAATGTCCAGGACGCCGAGGTCGTAGCGCCCCGCCTTGCCCGTAACCTTGACGCCGCCCAACACGGGGACCTCTTTGCCGTCCTCGGACAGCCCGATGGATCGGCTGAAGAACAAGAGCGTCGAGGGCATCTCGTGCTCATGGGAGCGCTCGCCGAAGCGGAAGATGTCCGCGCCCTCCAAAAAGAATTCTCTCTTTTCAGGGAAGAAGAGGCTGTAGGGCGTCAGGTTGAACTGCTCCTGGTCGGCCTCGACTTGGGCGAAATCCGTATTGACCGTCAGGTCGGCGGTCACGTTCGACGTCAGCCCGTATTTCAGGTCGAGGCCTGAGTCCGCCTTGCCCTTGAACGGCGCGCCGGCCTCCTCCTTGTTGCCGCCGCCGATGACGTAAGGCGCGATCTGGACCCTCTGCCCTTGTTTCAACCCGGACAATCCGGTCAGGTGGCCGAAATATGAGATCTTCATCTTGCCCATGAAGCCGTAATTCCGGGGGATGGGCGTCCAGTAGCTCTCCTCCCTTTTCCGGGCGACGGAACGACCGAAATTGACCCCCCAGGTCTGGTCGACATCCTTGTTGAAGCGCAGCGTGCGGAAGGGGATGGCGATCTCCGCCGTCCAACCCTCCCCGGTGCGCTGAGTCCGGACGACCCAGATCCCGTCCCATTCGCGGTTGATGTTCGCCCCCTCGTCGCGGATGAGCCCGTCCCGCTGGGCGCCCAACGGGTTGACAGAGAAATAGAAAGCATTGCGGTGGTCGTTGAAGGTGTCGAGGATGATCTCGAAATAGTCGTTGTTCCGGAGCTCGGCGTCCCGCCGCATCTCGTTGGCCACGATCCGGTCCGGCCGGCTGTCATAGCAGATGATCCCGAAATAGATGTTCCTGTCATCGAAGAGAACGCGGACCTCGGTGGCCTCGGTCGCGGGTCGGCCTTCCTCGGGCTCCGTCTGGATGAAATCGCCGGCGGCCGGGGCGATCTTCCAATCATGCTCGTCCAGACGGCCATCCACCTTGGCCGTTCCCGTGGTCCGGACGGCGCTCGCCTGGTACTTAGCGGTCTGGACGCCCCTGCCGAGAGAGGCCAGGACAAGGACCGCTGCGGGCAGGGACATTCCCCGCCGGAGCGCATAGTTCATTTTAATCACAATTTCCATTCCTTGATCGGCCACCTGGCCGGAAGAGGGGCGCGTCCTGCCGGGCCCGGAGCATAAGCGTCCATTATTCGCTATCCAAGGGAGTTCGTCAAGTAGGGGTCAAACCTACTCTTTTGACAATATCGCGAATAGTGTCAAAAGAGTAGGTTTGACCCCTACTTCACCCGGAAAAAGTTCGGGGCGAGGCCGGCTTTACGCTGCCGCCTCGCCCCGGAACAAGAACAAGGAAGGAGGGGTTTGGGAGGGTTCGCCGAATCTATATAAGACGGCTTACCTTCATGTTCAAACGCGCCTTGAAAGCGTTTTTATTGGGCATCCTACGAAATGAACAGCCACGCCAGGATCATCAGCATGATAACGATCACCGCTTTAATCATAGCCGGCCTCCTCGATCATTCACATCTTCCGTACTGCATATTTTATGCCAGTTTGTCCGGGTCCCGTTTCCCCTGGGGCGCCGGCTCGAAAACGGGGAAAATCCGGGGAATCGTAAAGCTAATTTACAGGTCTCTCTTCCTTTTGGGGATATTTTCAACAGCACCATTCCCGAATGAAGCGCCCTGTCCCCGAATTTAGAAGACGTTCTCGACGGGCGTTTTCTGCAACCGAATGCCGTACTTCTTCAACTTCTCGTTCAGAGTAGTGTATTTGATCCCCAGGGCCATAGCCGCCTGCTTCTGGTTCCCCCGCGTCATGCAGAGGACCCTGTAAATGACGCACCTCTCGATCTGGTCCATAAGGTCCTTCAGGAAGACCGGTTTCTCCCGGCAAAAGAACTCCACGAAGAAATCAACGTCCTCTTTTTTGAACGAACCCCGTTCCTGCAACCGTCCCTCATCTCCGAGGACCGCGGGCCTCTCTTTGACCGCTTCCAGAACAAAGGGCTTTTGTTTGAGGACCTGATTTTCTTCCCTCAAATCATCACCTCCTCGTAAAGATAGCCGCCGGGCACGGGCCTTCCCCTAAGCCCTCTTTTCCATCGCCTCCCGGATCCCCAGGAGGTTATCGATGGAACGGTTGAAGGCGTTGAGGTCCAGCGGCTTGACGAAGAACTGGCTGATCGACAACCGGTTGAGCTCATCCAGCCGGATGAGGTCCGGGAACGCGGAGACCAGGATGACCTCCCCCGAGTAACCGGCCCGTCTGAACTCCCGGATGAGCTCGATCCCGCCCATGCGAGGGAGCTTGTGGTCCGCGATGATGAGATCGACGGGTGCGTCCCGGAAACGGGCCAGGGCTTCTTCGGCGTCCCCGGCCAGATAGACGCGGTATTTCCCGCTGAGAATCAGGAAGAACGTCTTGCGGATGGATTCGTCGTCATCGACGATCACGATCTTTTTACCCTGCATCTTGGCGCCTTTCTTCATTCCACCCTCCAATTTAAGCATTTTTCGTGCCAAGTCGAGGACGCCGCGCCATCTGGGGAAACAGACCTCGCCGGGCCTATTCGGAACGGTCCAGAGAGGAAAACGTTTACACGAAAGGCAAAAAGGTTTACAGGGGCGGAACGTCCAGCTCGTATTCCTTGATCTTCTTGTCGAGGGTCGGACGGCTGATCTGGAGGATCTGGCTCGTCTTCGTTTTACTGCCGTGGGTGGCGGCGAGGACATGCTGGATGTAGCTCCTCTCGACATCCTTGAGCGCAACGAGGTCCCGGTTGAACGTTTTTTTATCGGACGGCTCGATGGGCAGGTTCTCCCTGAGGATGACGTCTCCCTTGGCCAGGATGGCGGCCCGGGTCAGGGCGTTCTCTAGCTCACGGACGTTTCCCTTCCAGGGCATCTCCATGAGGATCTTCATGACGTCCGGGGGGACCTTCCTGACATTCTTGCGCAATTCCCGATTGATCTTCTCCAAGAGGTAGGCCGCGAGGTCCGGAATGTCGTCCTTCCTCTCCCGGAGCGGCGGCAGGTGGATCTCCACGACCTTGAGCCGGTAATAGAGGTCCTCTCGGAACCGGCCTTTTTCAATGAGTGCGGTCAGGTTCTGGTTGGTCGCCGCGATGATCCGGGCCTCGGTCTTGAGGACCTTTTCCCCGCCGACCTTCATGAAATCCCTCGTCTCGATGACCCGGAGAAGCTTGGACTGGAGGTTTGGCGAGACGTCGCCGACCTCGTCCAGAAAGAGCGTCCCCCTGCCGGCGATCTCGAACTTGCCCCTGGTCTCAGAGACGGCGTCCGTGAACGCTCCCCGGGTGTGGCCGAAGAGCTCGCTTTCCAGGAGCGTGTCCTGGATCGCCGAGCAGTTGATGACGATGAAGGGTTCCTCCCGGAAGGGGCTGTTGTAGTGGATGGCCTTGGCCACAAGCTCCTTCCCCGTGCCGCTCTCCCCCTGGATGAGGATATTGGTCCGGGTGGTGGCGACCGACCCGATCATCTTGAAGACCTCCCTCATCCGGGACGAATGGCCGACGAGATTGTCGATGGTGTATTCCTTCTGTTTCTCCTCGACAAGGTAGCTGACCTTGTCCTCCAGGGCGCGGACCTGGAAGGCCTTCTCGATGGTCAGATCGAGCTCCAGGAAGTTCAGCGGCTTCACCAGGTATTCGAAGGCGCCGAACTTGATCGCCTCCACCGTCGTCTTCATATCATCGTAGGCCGTCATGACCAGGAAGACCGCGTTCCGGGGCTCCGCCTTGATCCTCTTGAGGACATCCAGCCCATCGGCGTCCGGAAGACGGATGTCGAGCATGACCAGGTCAGGGCAGATCTCATTATAGCGTTCGATCCCGGTCGCTCCGTTTTCCGCCAGGGACACCTCGTAGCCCTTCCTGGTCAGATGGGAGGCGAGCGTCCGGCCGACCAGCTTGTCGTCTTCAATAATCAGGATGGATTTCATTTTCCCTCCTCACAGGGGAGAGTGACGACGAAGGCGCTCCCTTTCCCCCGCTTCTTGGCGACTTTGATGAACCCGTTGTGCTGCTCGACGATCTTACGCGCGTTGGCGAGGCCAAGGCCGATGCCGGAGGCTTTGGTCGTGAAGAAGGGCTCGAAGATCGTCTCCCAATCCTTCTCCGGGATGCCGCCGCCGTTGTCGGAGATCCTGACAAGGTATTTCCGGCCCCCGTTCTCCCGGGCCAGGGCCAAGGAGATACTAATCCTTCCCCCGTTCTCGACCGCCTCGAAGGCGTTGCGGAGGATGTTCAGGAAAACCTGCCTCATCTTGTCCCCGTCCACATTGGCGGGCGGCAGACCCGGGGCGTAGGCTTTCTCCACGGTCACCTTCTTTTGCTCGAAGCAATCCTTAAGCATCTTAAGGGACTCATCGATGACCTGCTCGATAGGGAACCTGTCCCGGACGAGCTCCGAGGCCCGGGTGAAATCGAGGAGCTCCTTGATGAACTTCTCGATCTGGCCGATCCCTTCCTGGCACAGGCTGAGGTGCTCCTGTTCGAGCTCGTCGAGGTGCTCGCTCTCGGCGATTCGTTGGATGTTGAGCTTGACCGAGGTCAGGGGGTTCCGGATCTCGTGAGCGATGGTGGCGGCAAGCCTTCCGATCGAGGCCAGCTTTTCGGCCTGGACAAGCCTGCGGTTGGCGGCTTCCATGCACTCCCTGGCCTGGAGGAGCCGGTCCGTCATTTCGTTGAAGCTCCGGGCAAGGTCCCCGACCTCGTCTTTGGATGCCAGCCGGATCCTGTGGCTGAAGTCGCCCCTGGAAATCCTGATCGTGCCCTCCACCAGCTCATGCAACGGCATGGTGATCCTTTTCGCCAGGAATGCCGACCCCAGCATGCCGATCAGGAGGCCGCCGAACCCGATGGCGATCAGGACCAGCCGGGTCCTGCGGACGTCCGCCCGCATGTCCTCCAGGGACTGTCCGATCTTGATGGACGCCCACTTGGACGGCGATCCGGTCACGAAGACGGGAAGCTCGATCTCCAGGACGCTGAGCATCCTATCCCGGATCTTGACGTTCCTCGGCTGGATAAAAAAGCTTTCCGGCCTGGCGTCCCCCTGGAGACGGCTGCAGCAAGTGATATCATCGAGGTCTTCGACCAACCGGTTGGCCGCTCGCGGCTTTCCGTTCCGGTCATAAAAAACGATGTAGACGAGTTTGTCGTCCGCCTGGTCCTCGACGTTCCGCCGGAGCGTCTCCTCGTCCCATAAGACCAGGGGCCTCAGATTAAGGTTGGCGATGTATTGGGCGGTCAGGATCCCCCGGTTCCGGGTCTCCTGGGAGATCGTCTGGACCTCCTTCCGCTGGATGACGAAGACAATGATGCCGACGAGACAGATGAGCAGGACCGTGACCCAGAACAGGATGCGGGTATAAAGTCTGATCTTCAATTTCACGGCATCCGTCTCATTTATCCAGCCAGACGTCCCTGATGTCCAGGATATAATTGCCGAGCGGAGGCGCCTTCGCGCCCCGGACAAAAGGCTGCACGACCAGACGCCGTTTGATCCGGTAAAGCGGGACTGCCGGAACGTCCTCGAGGAGGATCCGTTCCATCTGCCTGAAAAGGCCGATCCGTTTCTCCCAGCTCGCTTCGATCTCAGACGCCCCCAGAAATCTGTCCAATGAGGAATTCGAATAACCCATGTACATTTTATTCAAGAGCGACCGGGATTGGAACAGGGGGAAAATAATGTTTTCTGCGTCCGGGTAATCCATGAGCCATTCGATGATCACCAGGTGAGGCGCCGCCAGGGACTTCAATTCCTCGAGTGACCTGAAATATTTCATGACCGGCCTGATCCCCAGGTCCTCGAGCCGGTCCCGGATCTCCCTGAAGAGCCTGTTTTGGGTCTCTCCCCTGGGGAGAGGAAAGTAGATAGAGAGCTCGGGGAATCCCTGCCCGGCGGGGAACCCGGCCTCGGCGAGAAGCCGCCGGGCCTTCCCGAGGTCCGCTCCGCCGGCCCCCTCCAGGGGGAAGAATCCCGGCAGGTCGGGCGGAATGTAATTATCGATGACCCGGGGCATGGACTCTAAGGAGAAGGCCGCCTGGGCGATCTTCGACTTGTCGAGAGAGAGGGCCAGGGCCTGCCGGACGTCTTTCCTGCCGAGAGGCCCGATACCGCAGCTCATGCCCAGAAGAACGATGTCGAGAGAATCGTTCTCCAGGACCTGGTAGGGGGCCGATGCCAAGCCATCCGACCGCAAGGGGACGACGTGGATATCCCCCTCCATGAACTGGTCCAGGGTAAAAAAGGGACTGTATTCCACGGCGTCGAGGTAAGGGAGCTCGTCGAAATAGTCGTCGTTCCTTTCCAAACGGATTCCGATGACATTGAGCCGGGTATCCCTCAGCCAGTACCCGAACTTGAAAGCCCCTGTCCCGGACGGCTTCCTGAAAAAGCCTTTGCCCTGGGACTCGACCAACTCTTTGGGCAGGACCTTACAGAAGGACATGCTCAGGAGGTAGAGACCCGAGACATAGGGGTCCGTCCAGTCGATCTCGAAAGTGTAGCGGTTAAGGGCCTTGAATCCCGCGACACCCGGGCTCCTCCCCTCCCGGAATTCTTCGGCCCCGACGACCTTGGTGATGAAGTACTGGTAGTAAAGCAAACCGGTCTTTTTTTGGACCAGGCGTTCCAGGGAGAACTTAACATCGTCAGAGGTCAATTCGCGGCCGTGATGGAACTTGACCCCCTTCCTGAGATAAAAAGTAAACTTTTTCCCTCCTTCCGAGATCACCCAGTATTCGGCCAGCGACGGGATGATGTTGAAGTTCTTGTCCAATCGGACGAGGCCGTCGTAAAGCTGTTCGAGAAGGAAAAAGTAGGTCTCAACGGCGGGATCGAACGAGGGCCGGAAGACGTCGTTGAAAGGTTTGACCCTGAGCGTTCCGCCCAGCTTGGGTTTTCCCGGAGCGTTTTGTTGCGGAGGGACGCGGGGAAAGGCGATCGAAGCCATCGTGAAGGCGACGAAAAGGGCCGAGGCGACCTTGGAGCGAACGCGCATAAGCCTCCCTAAATCATACCCAAAAACCTAAAGAAATGCATCAGATCGAATAGAGAGCAATCTTCATGCCAAGATAATCAAGGAAACGGTCTGGCATAAAGACAGCGATCCACGGGAAGAAGTGTAAATTTATTTTACACGACCAGCGGATCTCTTCCATTTAGTGTGGGCTGGGTCAATAGCTTGGACGGGATGGCCGTGATGTTAAAAGGAGGGCATGGAGAAGGGCTTAAGGGACCTGAAGCCGCCCTCGCTCCCCCGGACCCCGGGGAACCAGTCCCGTCGGTTCCCCCCGTCGAAAATGCCGACGGGTCCCCCCTCCGCTACGGGGGCTTGAGGACGGCATTCAGTTCCCTTAAGGCCAGATTCTAACTATTTAATGCGTTTGGGCCTTGGGCCCTCGGAGGCCTTCGGCTGCCCTCGTCGGACGCTCGTCTCAGGCTGATCTCCGCATGGTCGCTGCGGCCCTTCTCCATGCCCTCCTATCACGTCCGTTAAAAGCAGCGTTGGGCCGGACCGATCGCTCAAATTGAAATTGAATAAGAGGCTTGGATCAGACGGCCGGTGTGATTATTTCGCGTTCAGCCGGCCGGAGACTTCGATAGCCTTCCGGAAGACACGCATGAAGTTTCCGCCCCAGATCTTGGCGATGTCCTTTTCGGAATAGCCCCGTCGGATGAACTCTTCTGTGACATGGACCATGCCGCTGACATCGTTGCAACCGATGACTCCGCCCCCGCCGTCAAAATCCGTTCCGATCCCCACGTAGTCGACGCCGACGACCCTGGCCACGTGGTCGATATGGTCCACGAGGCCCTTGACGTCGGCTTTGTCTTGGGGATACTTCTGGATGACCGATTCGTATTCTTGGCGCGCCTGCTCGCGGACGGCCTCGTCCTTCATCTCCCGGAAATTTCCGTATTTCGACTCGAGTTCTTTCATGGCCTGGTCCCTCTCCGGGTTCGGTCGCGGTTTCCTGATATAATTGGAGAGGAAGCAGATCTGGATGACGCCGCCGTTCGCCGCCAGCGCCCGCAACATGTCGTCGCTCAGGTTGCGCGGGTTGTCGCAGATGGCCCGGCAGCAGGAATGGGAGGCGATGACAGGGGCCCGGCCGGCCTTGATGACGTCGGCGAAGGACCCGTCTGAGGCGTGAGAGACGTCGACCAGGATGCCCAGCCTGTTGCACTCGAGGACCACCTGCCGCCCGAAATCGCTCAAACCGTTATCCCGGGGGTCGTCGCGGTCGGTCGAGCTGTCGCAGATGTCGTTGTCCTGGGAATGGCAGAGGGTGAGGTAGCGGACGCCCCGGTCATAATAGGTCTTGAGGAGGGTGAGGTCCCTGCCCACGGGATAGCCGTTCTCCATGCCGATGAAAGCGGCGCGGCGGCCTTCTTTCTTCAGCCGGTACGCGTCCTCCGGGGAGAACGCAAGCCCGACGAGCCCGGGATAGTCCCGGCCCATCTTGTGGATGGCCTCCAGCCCGACGAGCGCCTCCTCCCTGGCTATGGCATTCCCCTCCGGGGTTCGGGGGCCCTGGCCCACGAAGACGGCAAAGAACTCGGCGTCCAGCCCGCCCTCGGCCATGCGGGGAAGATCGATCTTGCCGCTCGCCCTGAGCGCGGGGTCGTGGCGGTCCCCGATCCTCCAGTCCTTCCTGAGCAGATTGAAGGCCGTGTCGCAGTGCGTGTCCACGGTCAGAACACGGCTGTGGATCTCCCGGGCCCGGGCCTCGACGCTCCCGCGATCGAGCTTCACGCGGCACCCCGCGAGCGCCGCGAAGAGAAAGATGGCCATTGAGGAAACGACCGTCATGCCCTTTATATTCCTGATGCGCCCGCAGACCATATTCGCTCCTTCTTCGGAATGAAACGGGGATTATAGCACAATCGCTTCAATCGTGCCGGAGGGCGATGACGGGATCGACCTTGGCCGCCCTTCGGGCCGGATAGATGCCCGCGACCAGGCTGACCATGACGGAAAAGCCTACGGCGCCCATGAAGATCCAGAGGGGAAAGGCGAAGTATTTCATGTAAGGGACGCCCTGCTTGGCCAGGAAGAAATTGACGACCTGGTTGATGAGCCCGCTGACGCCCCACCCCAGCCCGCAGCCCAGGGCTCCTCCGATGAGGCCGATGGAGAAGGATTCGAAGAAAAAGATGGTCTTGATGTCCCGGTCCCCGGCCCCGACGGCCTTCATGACCCCGATCTCCCGGAACCGCTCCAGGATGGACATGACCATGGTGTTGACGATGCCCAGAGAAGCCACGAAGATGGCGATCATCCCGACGGCCGCCAGGACCATGTCCAGATAGATGAAGCCCCTCTGGATCTCAGAGAACTGGTCGGCCAGGGCGAAGGTCGCAAACCCCATTCCCCGGGCTTTGTCCTTGACGGCCCCGATGTGGGCGGGCGAAACGAGACGGACGTTGAGGGCCGAATAGCCGCCGCCCTTCCTCTCGCTCATCCGGAAGAGGTCCCAGACGCTGTTGAAAGGCAGCCGCTTGATCTCCGCCGCGGCGCCGGAAGGGATGATGATGTCGTTCTGAAAGGGATTGGGACCGCCGAAGCCGGAATCCTGAGTGACCCCGGCCACCGTGAACTCGTGGTCCTCCCTGGAGATGGGGAGCCCCCGGAGTTCGGACAGCGCGGAGAGGTCGAACCGGCCGATGTCGAGGGCCAAGGAAGAGATCTTGAGGGACCGCCCCAGGGCTTCCCGCGGCTCTTTGAACCCAAGGGTCCGGAGGAAGGACGGGCTCACGAGGGCCGAATTCTCTTCGTCCGTCGCGAAAGCCCGGCCGCAGAGCAGCTTGAACATCCCGGACGCCAGGGCTTTGGCCGGAATGACCTGGACGAGCCGGAGCTCTTCCTTGCCATTGAAACCGACCAAGGCCGGGAAGTTGATGTCCGGATAGACCCATTCCACACCCTTGATCGCAGCGATCGACCTCACCGCTTCGTCGTCCAGGACGGGGTCGGATGGAAGGGCCCTGGTCCCCGGCCGGCTCGACGGGACGTCGGGGTCATGGCCCTCGAGGCGGGATGATCCGGGAAAGACCGTGACCGAATTGAACAGGGCGAGCTCCCGGAAGTTCTTCGTGACGTTCTCCTGCATCCCCTTGCCGAAGGAGATCATGGAGACCAGGGCCCCGATGCCGACCGCGACGCCGGATACGGTGAGGAAGGTCCGGAGTTTCCGCTTCCACAGGTTGGCCGCGGAAAGGTCGGCGAGGTCCGAGATCCTCATGGCGTCACCCCATCGCTTTGAACGCGGCCGTCCATGAGGCTGATGATCCTGCCGGCATATTCCCGGGCCAGGGCCTGCTCATGAGACACCATGACGACGGTCAGGCCTTGGTCCCTTTGGAGGCCGGCCAGGAGTCGGACGACCTCCCCGGCGGTCCGGCTGTCGAGGTTGCCCGTGGGCTCATCCGCCAGGAGGACCCGGGGGCCGTTGACGAGCGCCCGGGCGATGGCCACGCGCTGTTGCTCTCCCCCGGAAAGCTCGAAGGGCCGGTGGGAGCGGCGGCCGGAGAGTCCGACTTTTTCCAAGAGACCGGCGGCTCTGACCCGCCGTTCTTTCTTCGAGACGCCGGCAAATATCAGGGGAAGCTCCACGTTTTCCAAGGCCGTCCGTGCGGTGACAAGATTGAAGGCCTGAAAGATCATGCCGACGGTGAATCGCCGGTAACGCGCCAGCTCTTCTTTGTCCATCGTCGAGATCCGCCTGCCCATGACCTCGATCACCCCGGCGGTCGGGGTGTCCAGTCCCCCCAAGAGATTCAAGAGAGTGGATTTCCCGGAGCCCGAAGCCCCTGTGACGGCGATGAACTCACCCTCTTCAACAGAAAAGTCGACCCCGTCCAAAGCGGTCACCTGGACCTTCCCAAGGGTGTAGACCCGGGTCAGCTTCTTGGTCTGGATGCCGGACATGACGTCCGTCATTGTAACTGAAGGACCGGTGTCTTTCAATTTGAATTCCTCCGGCGTTTATTAAAGAATCCTATCGGCAATTTCGGGTTTGAATTCCTCCGGCGTTTATTATATCGTTATTGTCTTTAATGATACGACCATCGCGAAGGAGGAGCGGGATGACCTTGTCATCGAAAACCTGCCTTGCCCTGTTCAGCCTGTTGTTCCCCCTATTTCTGAGCGCCCAGGTCGAGGTTAGAGTGATCTCGGGGAATGAAGACCTGCCCGAAGCGTTCTCAGCGATTTGGAAGAAGGGCGACTTTCTGGTCACGGACGGGAACGTCCTGGCGCTCGTCGGCGGGTCCTCCAGGCCCATGATGAGCATGCTGAACTACCCCGCCCCGGACGCTATGGGGAGCATCCTGGGCCTCGTCCCGGCCGGGAAGGGATTGGTCAACGACCTGAACATCGGCGCTCCGGTCCTTCGGGTCAAAGGCAGGACGGAATACCTCGCCTATGCCTCCATCAAGCCCCTGACGGCCAGGGACACCGGCAAAGACGTTCGCCTCGAGGCCTCGGCCGTCTATGCCGGGAAAACCGGAGAGAAGGCGGATGTCCGGACGTCCTACGTCTTCAGCCCGGGGACGGGACGGATCGAGCTCGCCTCTGTCCTCACGAACTCGGGGCCCAGGGCGATCACAGACCTGGGCTATTCCCTCTACTTCGGCCCCAACAGCTCTTATTTCTTCAGCCCTTATGACAAGGAAAAAGCCCCGGACCTCAACTTCAGGGTCTACCAGAAAAAGGGCCTTTACGTAGGATGGATTAACCCCAACCCCGTCGAGGAAGAGGAAACGCCGCTCCCCGGAATCCTCCCGCCCGGGGGCTCGTTCGAGGTCCGCTACTCGCTCCTCGTGGACGCCCGCGGCAGGTCCCTTCTCGAGCGGATCTTCGACATCCTGAAGAAGGACACGCGCCCCGCCTCCTTCCAGTTCAAGGACTTTCCGGGCGGCCTGATGGAGATCATCGTCCAGGACGCCTTCTCCTCATCGGTCTATTTCCGCTCCTTCATGAGGGACGCGGCGTCCTGCGAGGTCCCGCTCCCGGAAGGAATTTACCGGGTTAGGGCCAATATCTTCCCGGCCGTATCCGAAAAGCTCTTCGCCGTGGGCCGGCCGAACGACGGGAACGTCTGCGTCCTCGAGAACCCGCGCTTGGGAACCATCAAGGTCAGGATCCGCAACACGCAGGGCGCGCACGTCCCGGGCAAGGTCACGTTCATCGGGCTCGACCCCACCAGGACGCCTTACTTCGAACCGGACGATCCGACCGAGACGGGACGGCGCTACGAAGAGTTCAAGAATTCCCGGTATCCGAAGGAGGATGGGATCGAGGTTCGCGTCGCGGCCGGCAACTACCTGATTTTCGCCTCCAGGGGCCCGGAGTCGACGATGGACCAGAAGGTCGTGGAGATCCTTGAGGACCGGGTCCTTGAGCTCGAATTCCGCGTCGACAAGGTGGTTGATACGCGCGGCTTCATCTCCCTGGACCCCCACCTCCATACGACAAATTCGGACAGCTCAGTCCGCATACCCGAGCGGCTGAGGTCCATCGTCGCCGAAGGCGTGGACCTGGCCCTGGCCACCGACCACAACTACGTTACGGATTACCTGCCGACGCTGAAGGAGCTCGGTCTCGACCGCTGGCTGGCCGTCCTTCCCGGGGAAGAGGTGACGCCCCGGGATGACTATATTCACTTTAATGTCTACCCACTCCTTTATAAAGAGAACGAGCCGAACAACGGCGCCATCTCCCCGGTCGCGGACAGGGTCTCCGCCCTTTTCCAAGCGGCCCGGGCGAAGGCGCCGGGCGCCCTCCTCCAGGTGAACCACCCGAGGCGGGGCGACCTGGGCTATTTCCAGAACGCCCAACTCGATAAGGAATCGGCGGCTTTCTCGGCCGAGGACTTCGACACCGGCTTCGACCTCCTCGAGGTCATGAACGGCCCGGCCTTCTTTGCCTCCAACGACGAAGCGGTCGAGGACTGGTTCCACCTTCTGGACAGGGGCTTCTATTACCCCATCACCGGGTCCTCGGACTCCCACTCCGCCGACGGCCAGGAGCCGGGCTATTCCCGGGTCTACATCCGGTACGAGGGGGAAAAGGGAGAGCGCCTCGATTGGAACGCGGTGGCCGGCGCCCTGAAGGGAGGCCGGGCCTTTGTCACCAACGGACCGTTCGTCGAATTCACGGCGAACGACCGCACCACGTGCGGAGATACATTCACGGACAAGTCGGGGAGAGTCGACCTCAAAGTGAAGGTCCGGAGCGCTCCATGGGTTGCGGTGGACGAGGTGAGGATCATCGTCAACGGCGAACGGAAGTTCATCCTTCCGGTCAAGGCCGATGAGCGGTCGGTCGTCAAGTTCTCGGACGGGCTGTCCTTCACGGTGGACAGGGACTCCGCCATCGCGGTCGAGGTCCTGGGCAAGAGGTCGCTCTTCCCCGTCGTCCAACAGGCGGCAGAAAGCGGGACCGCCGATGACGCGGCCCTCCCCTACGCCCTGACCAACCCGATTTTCGTGGACGTCGACGGCAACGGCCGCTACGACGCGCCCCTCCCCCACGCGATCGTTGGGAAGCCCGCGGACGAGATCAAGAAAGCCCGGACGGAAAAATGAGGCGACCGTTCGGACCCAGGGACCCGCGGAGTTTCTTCAGCGAAGCCAACATCATCACTCTCCTGAGGCTCGCGGGCTCGCTCGTCTTCTTCGTCCTGGCGGTCGTCCGGCAAAGCCCGGCGATGAACTTCATCGGCCTCGGCATCCATTGGCTTGGGGACCTCCTGGACGGGTTCTGCGCCCGGAAGGCCCGGCAGGAGACCATATTGGGGGCCGAGATCGACATCATCGCCGACCGGGTGGAGGTCCTCTTCTTCTATGTCAACTTCATCCATTTCCATCCGGCCCTCTCGATCGCGGCGGCGATCTACATCCTGGACTTCGCCTTCGTCGATTTTTACCTGAGCCATCAATTCCTGAAATATGATATCATTTCCCCTAATTATTTTTATAAGGTGGACAGGATGGTCTACGCCTGGAACTTCAGCCCGGCGGGCAAGTTCGCGAATTCGACGGTCGTGACGCTCGTCCTGATCTTCCTGCCGGCCCTCTGGCCCGCGGCCGCGGTCTTCGCCCTCGGTCTCATCGGCGTG
>Ga0299915_10001206_pt1 | contig 19124 bp, 17 predicted proteins | sample RVTome_13_FD_200263 | JGI IMG/M metagenome (GOLD analysis project Ga0299915, IMG submission 200263) | Soil microbial communities from uranium-contaminated site in the Upper Colorado River Basin, Wyoming, United States - RVT92D227 (version 2) ... | reverse complement strand
CTTAATATCCCAATCCATAGCCTCGTAGTAGCTTTGCTTCAGGGCTTCGACATCAATGGTACGTCCAGCAAATGGTCCAATAGGCAAAGGAGTTGCTAACCTCTCAGGCATATGGAAATCATCAGGACGAATGCCATCACGGACATTAAAAGCTTGACGTAACGTCATAATCCTTTTACCTATCTCGATTGCCTTTGCTGCGCTGAAATCCCAGCCTGTAACTGCTGACACAAATTCGGCAAAGGGGTAATCACTGGTCATGAACACAAAAAAACAAACTCCGCCAGCCGCTAAAGCCTGAGAATAACAACTAGCAATAGCATGAATTATCCCTTTGTCCTGGTCAGTTGTCTGTAACTCAGGATAAGGTCCGAGGGCACGATTTTCAGCAATAGCCATTCCGATACCAGCCGTATGGCGGCCTGGGGTAGCATCAGTAACATAACCGGCACACCGCCCACGGGAAAACATAGGTGCGTGATAACCCAACTCCTGCCCGCAAATATGAAAGGCGTATTCCTCAGCACCTTTACCAATTTGTTCAGCCGCTTTCTTCACCCCATCTGCAAGTATCATTCCCAATCCTTCTCTCTTGGCTATCTGTCTTGTCACAGCGACCATTGCTTCGGCATTACCCCAGCTGAGATCTATGCCCCCGGTTTCATGTTTCCCTATAATCCCACGCTCATAACATTCCATGGCAAAGGCAATAGCTGTACCTGTGGAAATGGTATCTAATCCATAGCGGTTGCAGATATCGTTAGCTTTGATTATTGATTCCACATCGTCAATAAGGCACATTGTGCCAAAACCAGCCACGGTTTCATACTCTGGCTTTTTTCCCTTACCCGTGGCGTACATACCTTCGCTTACTTCAACAATACCCCCACAGGCTATGGGGCAACCAGCACATCCATACCGCTTTACTTCATACTTTATGACTTCGTCTGCGCCTAACTTAATATAGGTAGGCATAGCCTCCTCGCCATAAAGGCTCCAGTTCTTGAACGGGACATCGCCTGCTGGAACTATTGGTAGCGTGAATGAAGGTGTCCCATATTTTTTGAAATTCTGGAAAGACTTCGCATTTTGGCACTGGATATTGTAATTCTGCTTCAGCGCAGTAAGTTTATTAGCATCGGCCACAAGAGGCTTTTGTGTACCTCTGACTGCAATTGCCTTCAGATGCTTCGAACCCATCACAGCAGCCAATCCTGACCTAGCCGCTGCTCTTCCCTCATCACTGATTATTGCTGCTGCCAAAGAAAGTGCTTCACCTGAGGGGCCTATACAGGCAACTCTTATTCCCTGATCTCCTAATTCACTACGAATGATAGACTGAGTTTCGACAGTATCTTTACCCCATAATTTAGTGGCATCTTTCAACGTAGAATGGCCATCCTGTATTAGCAAATAAACTGGCTCTGGCGCAATTCCAGTGAAGAAAACAGCATCATAGCCAGCTTTTTTCAGCTCCGGTCCGAAATATCCACCTGAATTCGAGTCTCCCCATGTACCTGTAAGCGGAGACTTGGCAACTACGGTGAATCTCGGAGTTAAAGGTACCGGCGTTCCAGTCAGAAGACCAGGTATGAAGCCGATTATATTATTGGGTCCGAACGGGTCTACATTGGCCTCCATACGCTCAAATAGAATCTTAGCGCCTAATCCTACTCCCCCTAAGAAATCTGCGTAGATTTTATCATCCGGGGTTTCCTCATCGATCTTTTTATTAGAAAGATCCACATAAAGGATTTTCCCCGCATATCCTCCATATTCGTTTCTCATTCTTATTTTCTCCTGCAGTCTGAGACACAAAACTACCGATGACTTAGCTTCATGGCTTAATCGGCTGCCAACTCCACGCTTCGCCGTCTTTTACGATATGGCCCAGACCTGGAAAGGCGAAGTGACCAGCCATCACTAAAGTATTCTCGGTCGCAGCCCGGTTTAGAACTTGACGTCTACTACGCACTGCCTGTTCCGGATCGATATCACCAGAAAAATACCAATCAGGCTGCTCGAGTTCAAATATATAATGAGCTATATCAAATATACATAGCAATTGCTCGCCACCTGAAGAAAGAGCAAGTGCCATCTGTCCCGGCGTATGTCCTGGTGCTGCAATTGTTTTGATACCAGGCAGTATTTCTGTTTCATAATCAACTGCATCTACTCGGTCATGAATAGGTAGGAGGTTCTTATGCACACTCTTGATCTGTGCTTGTTTGAAGCCATCCTCCCTTAGTAATGCCATATTCGGTTCCCATGACCAAAAATCCCACTCTTTCTTCGACATAATGAAGCGTGCATTAGGGAAAGCGAGTTTACCTTTAGCATCCGTATTCCCACCAGCATGATCTAGATGTCCATGTGAAAGAATGACTATATCAATGTCTGTGGGTTTTATCCCTTCAGCTTGTAGGTTCTCCATTAGCTTCCCTACGCTTGGTTCAAAAGCAGGTCCGAACCCTGTGTCTAAAAGGACTAGTTTCTTCCCTGTTTTAACAAGCAAACAGGTTGCTTCTATTGGCACTCCTCCCGGCTTAATATTATGTTTTCGAAGTAGCTGTTCCACGCGTGAAACTGCCACATCAGCAAAGATTTCATCGTGTGGGATAGCAAAATCACCGTCACTAATAGCCAGGCATTCAAAATGCCCTACTTTGAAAGGATACCTTTTCTTAGCCATTTTGCTTTTCTCCTCCGAAACAAATAGTATTACTAGCTTTTCAAACTTCTTTTTACTATCATCATGTACTTTGCTTCTAAACCCCTCGACCTCCATCTACATCTATGGAACTGCCTGTAAGCATTGAGGACTCGTCAGAAGCTAAATAGAGAGCAGCATAAGCAACATCCTCTGGCTTAACTAAACGCCCCAAAGGAATACTATCTATCAACGTTTTCTTTGCTTTGTCCGGATCTACACCTTCTGGCAGTAAACCTGGGAGCATTGGTGTATCACCTGCTACTGGATTGATTGCATTGACTCGAATATGATTTGGAGCACCCTCCAATGCCAATACTTTGGTTAGCATGATTGCCGCAGCCTTAGAGGTCGCATAAGCACCACTACCTGGTCGAGGTCTAATCCCAGCTATGGAGGCAAGATTTACCACAACTCCACCCCCGGCGGCTCTCATTACAGGAAATGCGTATTTAGTCGTCAGAAATATACCCTTGACATTAACTGAGTAAATGCGATCCCACAAAGATTCGTCAAGATTCTCGACCGACATCGGGTGCTGTGGCACACCAGCATTGTTAAAGAGTACGTCGATTTTTCCAAACTTGTCCTTGGCTGTCTTGATAAGATTCTCGGCGTCAGAAGCCTTCGAGACATCAGCGTGGACAAAAACAGCATCACCACCGCTTGACTTAATCGTTTCCACAGTCTCCTTACCACCGGTGTCATTGATGTCGGCGACTACTACCTTTGCCCCCTCCTTGGCAAACAAAATAGCCGATGCTCTCCCAAATCCAGAACCTGCCCCTGTAATTATAGCCACCTTGTTAGCTAATTTCATTTTTGCCTTCCTTTCTTTTTTTATTGTCTCAAGAACCAGACGGCTTATCAGCCATCTTGCTCATTACGAACATCTGCAGCCACTTCTGCTCCAAGCAGGTAACTACTTACAAGTGTCTATATCGTCTCATTTGTGTTTACCTTCACCCAAGTAAACTCATAATGGCTCAGTCGTTTTCGGACAAATCAATGGTAAATCCTATAACACAGCCACATTTTCGTCAAATCCGTTAGTCTATTCACCTTATTCTCTCTGGCAGCTGCTTTGCACCTCTGGTATTGAATCACATCATAAATCAAAAGCAGCGCGGAAACCGCTAGCAATTGCATTCATAATTTTACCCACTTCTACACAATCGCCGACTGTGTAAACTTTTATAGCCTTCCCCTTTAACGCTTTAACAAGTTCTTTGTTTGGTGTCCCACCCGTCGCTAGCACTACGCTATCAGCTTCTATAATGCGCCTCTTTCCTTCTTTGTCTGTTACTACAACCCCTGAGTCTGTTATCTCCTCAATCTTCGTCTCAGGCATTAACTCGACTTTAAGTTCAGCCAGTCTCTGGAACAAATCCATATAATTCATATTATAAGGGTTAATACCCGCAGCCTCGAAAGCAAACTGTTCGATGACAGTTACTTTCTTCTGCTTTTTCTCTGCCAAAAATATTGCCGTATCTAAACCTACAAACCCACCACCCGCCACCACAATCTTTTCTCCCCTTACATCTACCTTCCCAACTATAATATCATCAGCCACAAACACGTTAGCTCTGTTGACACCCTGGATTGGTGGTATTTGCGCTCGAGCTCCGGTTGCCACTATTACCGCCTCCGGTTTCAAAGTCTCAACCAACTCCGGGGTAATCTCTTCACCAAGCCTCACCTTAACACCTAGCTTGTTAATTTGAGTTATCAAATAGCGGGTTAAGTTATTAATTTCATCCTTGTGGGGTATCATGCCTGCCAGAATTACCCTTCCACCAAGTTTGTCGCTTTTCTCATATAAAGTAACCTTGTGCCCCCGCAAGGCAGCAACCCGTGCTGCCTCCATACCCCCGTGACCTCCACCAATTACAAGCACCTTTTTTGACTTCTTTGCCGGCTCTATTTTATATTCTCTTTCTCTTCCGGTCCTGGCATTCACCGAACAACGGACTTTTCTAAAGCTAGCCATTCTATCCAGACAGCCATCCAGATCTCCAATACATGGGCAGATATCATCCAATCTACCCTCAGCTACCTTGTTTGGCCACTCAGGGTCAGCGATTAATGCCCTACCTAACCCGATGAAATCCGCATCTCCGGCTTCTAATATCTCCGCAGCCAGAAGCGGGTCTCTGATCTTGCTCGGTAGAATGACTGGTATGCTAACCGTGTCCTTCATGGCTCTTGAAAGTGGCCTCAAATAACCCTGTGGGTACGACATGGGGGGACAACTGTGGAGAGCTCCTCCGGGCACCCAGAAGTTACCACCTGACATGAGTATGTCATGAATACCAGCTTCTTCAAAGCGCTTAGCATAAATTTTGGATTGTTCTAGATTGCGGCCTCCTTCTAGAAATTCATCTATGTTCCATCTGAAACTTAATGGATAATCGTTCCCCACCTTATCCTTGACCGCTTTGATCAATGCTAGAGGGACAGCAGTCGGGTCACCATATTTGTCAGTTCGCTTGTTAGTATATGGAGACATAAACTGAGCCAGTAAATACATGCCGTGTCCATTGATGTCTATCCCATCAAACCCGGCTAGCTTTGCCCTTTGTGCAGCCTCAGCAAAAGCCTCGATTAATTGTTCAATCTCCTCAACAGTTAACACGTGAACGACCCGGTCTGGCCAAAGAGGAGAATAAGTCTCGGATACTGCGTTAGGTAATGTACCTTCTGGGTAAAGCTCAGGCGGACCATAGCTTCCTTGCCCTAGCGTTAGCTGCAGAAAAATTTTTGTGCCGTACTCATGCACGGCATCGGATAATTGAGACAACCCTGCTATATGACTCTGGGTATCAAGTTGAAGATTGGCGCCGGTAATACTGGTTGACTGTATTTTAGTTTCTGTCCTCGTAATTTCAGTAATTATCAGCCCAACACCCCCCTTCGCCCGTTCCACATAATGGTCTATCACTTCCCTGGTCACTTGACCATCTAAAGATGCGAAATTAGTAGCCATGGGAGACATAACTAACCTGTTCTTAATCTCTAATCTCCCAATCTTGCCTAGTTTGAATAAGACTCCAGTATCCATATACAAATCCCTCCAGTGCTTAGTATATGTCTTCCGAGAACTATTTTTTTAGTGAGTTTAAGTCTCCGCATATCACCTTCTGACTATCCAATATCCTCAAACAGTTGCGCTATCTCCTATTTAAGCAGCTCCTTACACTTCTCAATGAAAGGTGGTAAGGCTTGTCTATAATCGCCTACTAGCCCGAAATCAGAGACCTCAAAAATATGAGCCTCAGGGTCCTTATTTATGGCAACAATATACTTTGAACTCGAACATCCTGACATATGCTGTGGTGCCCCGGAAATACCAATAGCGACATACAGGCTGGGGCTTACTATATGGCCCGTCTGACCGATTTCTAGACTGATTGGCAGCCAGCCTTCATCACAGGGAACACGGCTCACCCCTAGAACACCTTTAAGCAACTTTGCCAGCTCATTTAACAGTTTGAAGCCCTCTATGCCTCCAATGCCTCCCCCACCAGCAACAACAACTTTGGCATCCTCAAGTTTTACTCCTTCAGTCTCTTCCTTTATTGTCTCTAGAAGCTTGCCTCTAATCATAGCGTTATCTACAGTGATACTGAGGTTTATAATTTCACCTTTTCTAGAAGCATCCGGCTCAGCTGGCATCACTGACCTGGATCTTAGAGTAACTATTTGCGGTTCGCTGAGCTCAGATGTCCAGATTGCCATGGCATTACCGCCGTAGACCGGTTTGGTTTGCAGCAGCTGTTTTGTATCAGAGTCTATAGCTAACTCAACACAGTCCATGGTCACGGTGGTCCCCAGCCTAGCGGCTAATCTAGGAGCAACATCACGTCCCATATCAGTTTGTCCCAGAAGAACAATGGCCGGCGCTACTTGCTGGCAGACCTGAGCAATTATAGCTACATAAAAGTCAGGATGTGACTCATCAAAAGATGGGTTGTCGATAGTATAGACCTTGTCAGCACCCAGCGTGATAAATTCCTTAGCTATCTCCTCAATATCTTTACCGATAAGCAGAATATTGAGAGGTTCACTAAGGTCGTCGCTCAGCCGTCTGCCTACGTTCAGTAATTCCTTGTTGATAGTAGCCACCTTCTTCTCTGCTACCTCGCTGCAGACCAATACTCCGTGCGTTGCCATCGGTATCATCTCCTCTTTAGTAGTTATATTACTCCAGCCTGTCTCAATCTTTCCGCCAGCTTCTCAGCCGCCTCGTTCACGGTTTCACCATTCACTATTTCGCACTTTCTGTCTCGCTTCGGGATGAAAAGCTTTTTCAACTTCCTCCGTACCGCGACTGCTCCAACACGAGAAGAGTCAACATCAATGTCCTGTGCCTTCCATAGAGTAAGTTGCTTCCGAGCTGCTGCTATTATTCCCCAGCCTGAAGGCAAACGTGGTTGCCCAACCTCGTTGCTCACGGTTACTACCGCCGGCGTAGGCACAGCAAATACTTGATAACCATCAAGAGTTACCCGCGTTACTTTCAGTTCTTCTCCAATATTATCTATCGCTTTAACCAGTGTTACTAAAGGTGACCCTAGATTCTCAGCGATTATTGACCCGACCAAGCCCTCGTCCCAGTCAGCAGCTTGTCGCCCGCACAATATTAGGTCGTAATCTTTAACCTTTTGTATTGCCCCGGTCAAGATATAGGCAGTTGAAAAGCTATCCGAACCTTCAAAGACCTCATCTGCCAGGACAACCCCTTCGTCAGCACCCATGGACAAAGCATGCTTCACTACGCTACCAGCAGCCTCGGTGCCCACAGTCAAAACTGTTATCTTATCACCATGTTTATCTTTGAGTCGTAATGCCAGTTCAACCGCCTGGACATCATAAGGATTTATTACTGGCGGTAGTCCTTCTGGTGGCAAGACTCGCTTGGACTCAGAATCAAGTCGGAACTTCGCTGGTGGGATTTCCGGGTCCAATATCTGCTTAACACAAACAATAATATTCAACTCTGTCCCTTTCTATCCATATTCATAGCATATGCCAAACCCGGGGCGAGGTAGAGTCCAGTCAATGGCCTCATGGTCGCAAGCAATCCGACAGCTACCACACTCCAAGCAGCCCTCATAAGAGAAGGTAATATGTCCCTCACTTAGCTTAAAGCAGCCCGCAGGGCAGACATAGAGGCAATAATGTTCATCACATGTCTGACAAATATCCTCCCGTATCCTGATGTGGGTGTCCCTGTCGATATCGTATTTGTTGACAGCCAGCTTGTCCTCTATACTGATAGAGTTCATATTGCCTCTTTCCCCTGCATGAGGTCACGGGCTATCTGCCACAGCGAAACTTTACCTTTCATTGTTTCCTTTAGAAGTTGCCAGGTCTTCTTTCGCGGTTGGCCATCGCTAGTAAATATTTTCTCCGCAAAATTACAGGCTAACTCAGGGTAAGTAGTATAGATTCGAGGATTTTCCAGAAAGTGGGGTGCTTTTTTGAAAGTTTTCAAGTCTTTCATAACATAGCTTTTCTCGAGTAACTCCTGATAGTAGGCAAGAGAATTGGCGGAGAAGTCTCCTTTTTGTTTAGCTCTGATCACTGTATCGGCAGCAGCTACACCCGAAGTGACGGCGAAATTAGCCCCCTCCAAAATCAAACCAGTACCAACAACAAAAGCAGCGGCATCACCTGCCGCCAGAAATCCATCAGTGTAAAGCCTTGGCATCATATTTATCCCTGAGACTGGTAACAGATGGGCTGAATACTCTACAAGCTTACCCCCGTCCAGCATTCTGGCTATAGCGGGATGACTCTTGAAACTTTCAAGTAAGTCATTAGCCTTCACCTGCTGTTGTGCCAGGGCGTTTAGCTGGACCACAACCCCTACTGACAGACTATCTTTGTTTGTGTAGATAAAACCGCCACCGGGCAAGCCCCTGGTGCAAGAACCAATAAACTCCCAAGCTATGCCCTCGTCGCCAATCAAGTTAAATCGTTGTTCCAGCAATTCACGCGGAAACTGGAGCACTTCCTTTACCCCTTGTTTTACGTCCTGCGGTTTTCGCTCTCCTCCAAGCCCAGCTTTCTGAGCCAAGATAGAGTTCACTCCATCACAGGCAATAACCACATCAGCTGGTAGTTTATCACCTCCACCTACTATCCCAACTATCTGTTTTCCATTCCAGAGGAGGTCATCGGCTTGAATCCCAGAAGCCACAATTCCCCCATTCTGCTCCACCTTGGTTGCAAACCATCGGTCAAATTTGGAGCGCATGGTGATAAAACCATTATAAGGGGGCCGGCTGAATTTCGGCGTGGTGAATTCGGCAGAAAAGCAGGCTTCCTCCCATAGCAAGGAGAACCTCTGGCGAGCAACATATCTCTCTATTGGCGCCTCTTTCCAGAAATCGGGGATTAAATTGCTCAAAACTGGCCCGAGGAATGCGCCACCCCACATATTCTTAGCCCCGGCGAATTTCCCACGTTCCACCACTAGCACTTCCATTCCATTTTGTGCCAATCGATAAGCACAAGCGCATCCTGCTGGGCCACCTCCCACTACTATGGCATCAAATTTCTGCTTCATGAGTCTATTTCACGTCCGATAAGTTCGAGCCTGCAGACCACAGGTGACTTTGAACTGTCAATAGACAAAAGCAACAACCGATTACTACCCACGCATAGCGTCTATTCCCAGAAGTTCCCGGCCTATGGTCAAAGCCATCATTTCCGGAGTGCCTCCCATCAGAGTAGTAGGGAGCGCATCCCGGTAATGATGCTCTACAGGATATTCGTCAATCAGCCCGTAAGCGCCGAACAACCTGACAGATTCTGATGTGGCGAACCTTACCAATTTCATTGCCTGATATTTAGCCTGAGCCCCAGCCAAAATGCGTTCTGGAGCGTTCTTATTCAAAAGATGAGCATACTTGTAGCCAAGCAATCTAACCGCTTCAATGTGCGATGACATTTCAGCGATTGCCCCCTGTATCAGCTGGAAACCGCCTAACGGCCTGCCAAATGCCTTGCGTTCTTTGACATACTTTATGACCGATTCCATACAACTCCGTGACATGCCAACACAACCCATAATTACCATGAGTCGAGCCAGTTGAATTCCATGAAACATGGCCCTTAGCCCGTGTCCAGTCTCTCCCACCTGATTTTCCAGAGGAACTTCACAATCGCTGAACCTGAGGGTAGCCCAGTTGGCTGCCCGCCAGGTTAGCATTGTCTTTATGTCGGCACTGCTGAAGCCCGGCGTTTCTCTCGGAACGGCAAAAACAGTGAGCCCTCGTGGCCCTTTACTCTTATCTGTTTGTGTTAGTACCAGGACTATATCAGCCACTCCACCATCACAAATGAAGACCTTCGTGCCATTTATCACCCACTTGTTACCGCTCTTTACTGCAGTGGTCTCGATATTCGTCGCGTCGCTGCCGGCGCCAGGTTCAACGGCGGCACCAGCCAGAAATAATTCACCCCTACACATCGGTGGTAACCATTTCTGCTTCTGCTCCTGAGTACCTGCCTTCTCGATAATAGATCCCGGCTGAACAGGACCACCTAAGAAATTGTGTGTCGTACTATAACTGGCCCAGCACACCTCCTCAAAAATCACAGCTGAGGTAATAAAATCAAGTCCCAAGCCACCATATTCCTGCGATATATGTGGTGCTATCAGCCCCACCTTTGCCGCCTTTCCGATAAGCTCGTGCTGATACTTCCCCTCTACCTCATATTCCCTCAACTTGGGTAGCATTTCTTGCTCAGCGAATTTGTGCGCCATGTCCCGAAACATGATCTGCTCTTCAGTTAGATCGAAATTCATTTTATAACCCCCGACTTTGTAATTTTTGTCGCTACCGGACCTGGACTATCTCGGTTAGCACTCCATAAGTAGATTTCGGATGCAGGAAGGCAATCTTACCTTCGGCACCTTCCCTTGGCTCCTTATCAATAAGCTCCATTCCTTTGGCAACAAGCTCTTTCATCGCTGAATGTATGTCATCTACCTCAAAGCATAGATGATGAAGGCCTTCCCCTCGCTTTTCCAAAAACTTTGCCATCACACCTTGGTCACCAATGGGGGCAATAAGTTCAACCAGAATATTACCAATCGGTACCATTACTACTTTCATGTCTCTTTCTGTTACCGGAGGTTTGGCTTTAACCCCAAATACTTCTGTCCAAAGTTTGGCAGCCTGTTCGACATCCCTTACGCCTATCCCGATGTGGTTGAGCTTTTTAAACACCTTGTCCTCCTCTAGTATGTTTTTCTAATTTGCTAATTAAACGAAAGGGTCTTTAAGTTAATTATTACAAGGCTGATTCGAGAACCATAATTTGAGTTACAGTGGGCAAATTACCTCGTGTAAACTCCGCTTCGCTGTTGTGTAACTTGCTCACATTCTCTTTTCCTTTGAGAAACTTGTCCACACCCCCCAAACTGGTATCTTTTAACTTATCAGTTTTGTAGTGCATAGGTATAATTACCTTGGGCTTAAGCAGTTCACAAAGTTGAGTGGCGCCATCAGCATCTATGGTGTAGAATCCCCCTGCTGGAACCAATAAAATATCAACCCTACCTAATTCAGCCACCTGTTCGGCATTAAGCTGATGCCCTAAATCGCCAATGTGACAAACCCTAACTCCATCCACTTCGAAAATAAAGACTGTATTTTCACCTTTTAGTTTTCCTTCAACTGCGTCATGATAGGTAGTGATACCTTTAAACCTTATTCCCTTAATTACCGTCTTTGTCTTTCCCTTAAGCACTTTAGGGCTGCCTTGAACCGTTTCGATATTGCTATGGTCCTTATGGTCATGACTTACAGTAACAATGTCTGCTGATTCTTTTATCTCCCCGTATGTCAGCGGTGGCCAGGGGATTCCAGTTATATAAGGGTCAGTAATTACTTTAGTACCATCATCGGAAGCTATCAAAAAGCATGAATGCCCCAAGTATTTAATCTTCATACCTTCTCTCTCAAATTAGTATCCATCCGCTTCCGTTTGCACCCCGCAGAAATAAAGGCAGGAATAAAGGTCCAGATTGCCAGTGCTGAGCTGTTAGTTCAGTTTGTCACGTGTCTAGCCACTTTAGGAATGCACTCCACTATTTCAGTCAGTGGTGTGCCAAATGCGCAGACTTCAGCAACTCCATAGCTCTTCAGCAAGGGAATGTCCTTTTTGGGAATAACCCCTCCTATAACAACCGGAATATCCGATATGCCCTTATCTTTGAGCTTTTTTATAAGTTTTTGTGCAATCGGCAAGTGGGCACCAGACAAAATACTTAGTCCAATTACATCCACATCTTCTTGGAGTGCTATTTCTACAATCTCATCAACAGTGCGATGCAGACCAGAATAAACTACCTCCATCCCCGCATCTTTCAAGGCCATGCTTACAATCTTTGCTCCTACATCATGCCCATCGAGTCCTGGCTTACCGACTAGCACCTTTATTGTACGTACTTTACTCATATCTATCTCCCTTGTCTAAACTATTGCTGGCTCCCTGAATTCACTGAACACCTCACGCAGCACCTTTGTCATCTCACCTACAGTTGCGTAAGCTTTTACTGCCTCCATAGTGGAGGGCATTATGTTAATGCCACTCTCTGCGGCTTGCTTAAGCTCTTTCAAGCACTTTTCCACCCTAGCATTATCACGCTCTTTCCTCAATTTGTTCAATTTTTGTATCTGCCTCTCACGAATTTGAGGATCGTACTTGTGTAATTTAACATCCCATTCCTGGTCTTTGCTAACGTACTTATTCGCTCCAACCCACACTTGTTCTCCGCTTTCAAGTCGGCGCTGTCGCATATAGGCTTCCTTAGCACACGCCCTCTGAATCCGCCCTTCATCTATAGCTTTAACCATACCGCCGCTTGCTTCGATACTATCCATAATCTGTATTATCGCTTTCTCCGTTTCTGTTGTAAGCCATTCTACATAGTAAGAACCGCCTAGAGGATCAGCCACTTCTATCAGGTTAGCTTCCTCAGTAATAATCTGACCAGTCCTTAGCGAAATTAGCTGAGATTCAGGAGAAGGAATTGTGTAAGCTTCATCGTAGCAAGATATCCCTAAAGCCTGAGCACCACCTAAAACAACGCCCAAAACAACCATTGCTTGCCGAACGATATTGTTTAGCGGCTCCTGCATTGTCAAATCTTCCATGCCACCACCGCCGAAGACCCTCAATATTTGGGAACGTGGAGATTTAGCCCCGAACCGGTCTTTCATTATTCTCGCCCATATGCGACGTGCCGCGCGGTACTTAGCTGCCTCTTTAAGAAAGTTCAACTTGTTATGAATGGTAAAGGTAATAAATGGAGCAACTTGTTCAATATTCAGCCCTCTATCCAAGGCAGTCTGAATGTAGGTGAGGGCAATCTCAAACCCCCAAGCAATTTCTTGAGCGGCATTGGCTCCGGAACTCCTCAGGTGACCAGCGGATACACTAACAGGGCTACACATTGGTAGTTCCTTAGCACAATACTCAATCACATCAACGGTCGTTCTGAGGGCTGGTGCAGGCGGAAATATCCATGCCCCACGCACCACATATTCTTTTAAGATGTCATTTTGCACGATACAGTTTATTTGCTCCCGACTGGCACCCTGTTTCTCTGCTGTGGCGACATACATGGAGAGCAAAATTGGAGCCAGAGCATTAATTGTTATGTTTGTACTCACCTTGCTTAGGTCAATTCCTTTGAAGACATCTTCCATGTCTTGAAGGGTGTCAATAGCTACGCCAATTCTCCCTACCTCGTCTTCAGCCTTGGGGTCATCTGAATCCAATCCGAGCTGGGTGGGCAAGTCCAAGGCGAGGCTTAGCGCACGTAAGCCCTGTTCGATGAGGTACTTAAGCCTGGTATTGCTATCCTCACCGCTCAAGAAACCAGAATACACTCGTTGTAGTATCGGCCTGGAACGATACATTTCAGGGAAATTTCCTCTCACAAAGGGATACACACCAGGATTACCGATATCTCTTTGGTAATCTATCCCGCTAATATCTTCAGGGCCATAAAAAGGCTTTATTTCCCCACCCCAGTCAAGCTCGTATTTCTTAGTCTCTTTTTCTTTCTCTTTCATTTTACCTCCTATAAACGCACGGAATTATCAAGCTCTCTGTACACTAGATTTTCTTCCCCGAGTGTCTTTAACCAACGTCCCACCGTCATGAATTATACATTCTGGTTAATCTTTTATCCAATTCAGTCCATCATTGGTGGGGGTCAAAAGCTGCTTATTTTGCAAGCCTGAAAGCTTTCTAGCGAAATATTATTCGCCCTTTTATTTCCCTTGTCAAGTATCTTAAGTCTCAATCTTTCGCGAAAAAGAGTATTGGTATATGCGACACTGATAGAAACATCGTCCTAGTACCTGTGGAATCTCTTGTTTCAAAATGAAACATAATTAATTTACCAATAAGCTTGACTTTACCTTATTATATATGTACCATATCGAAGATTTTTCTTTATAATCACCCGCTTAAATTTCACTCTGAAAAAGGAGGAAACCAAGTATGTCAACAGACCCACAAATCTATGGTTACGCGGGCAAAATCCTTAGGGTTGACTTGAATAATAAAGGTAAGGTCACATCCGATGTGCTTGATGAGGCTTTCTTACGGAAATATATAGGCGGAGCAACTTTGGGAATTAAATTATTGTATGATGATATGTCTCCAAGTGTGCAATGGTCTGATCCTGAGAATCCCCTGTTCTTGGGCTCGGGACCGTTAGGAGGAACAAGGGTAGGAGGCTCGGGTGCTGTCGCAGTTGTCACTAAAGGCGCTCTGACCAACGGTATTGCAAGCACACAGGCCAATGGTTTCTTTGGAGCATTTCTCAGGTTCGCTGGTTTCGATGGCATTATCATACAAGGTGCTGCACCTTCATGGACTTATCTTTACATTCATGATGGTATGGTTGAACTTAGAGATGCCAGCCACCTTGTCGGCAAGAATAACTTCGAAGTAGATCAGATCATCAAAAAAGAACTACAGAAAAGAGACAGAGAAATAAGCGTTTTGAGTATCGGCCCGGCTGGAGAGAATCAAGTTAGGTTTGCCTGCATATTCACTGATCTGGGACACATAGCTGCTCATAATGGAGTGGGTGCGGTAATGGGCTCCAAAAAATTGAAGGCCATTATTATTGAGCGCCGTAAAGGCACTGTGCCACTCAAAGACGAAGAGTCTTTATCACGCCTAGCCAAAGAAATACGCGCCAATATGCTAGCCGACAAGTTCTATAACATGATTGCTAACGAGGGAAGCGTAGGTGGCGTCGTGTTCAGCACCCAGATAGGCATATTACCCATTAAGAACTATACTACAGGCATACATGCTATTGACCTTGACAAACTAGAGGCATATTCCTCACAGAACGTCAGGCTCAAATTCAAAGCCAAACCAACCCCGTGCTGGGCCTGTTCAGCAAAACATTGTCACATGATGGAGATCACAGAGGGTAAATACGCGGGTCGTATATTTGAGGAACCGGAATACGAAGACATGGCTGCCTTCAGTGGACTGGTTGGCATAGACGATGTAACTACAACCGTAGTATTAGCTAGCGAGGTGGACCGTTTGGGCATGGATGCCAATGAGAGTGGTTGGCTCATAGCTTGGCTTATGGAATGCTACGAAAAGCGAATCATCACTAAAAAGAATACTGACGGACTGGAAATGACTTGGGGTAATGGCGAGGCAATAATGGCCATGCTAAACAAGATTGCAAACCGTGAGGGTTTCGGCAATATCCTTGCCGAAGGAGTAATGCGGGCTGCTCAGCAAGTTGGTGAAGAGGCCTCAAAGCTGGCTATTCATACTCTAAAGGGTAATACACCCCGCGGTCACGACCATAGAGTGCAGTGGCTCGAAATGTTCGATACCTGCGTTTCCAATACCGGCACTTTGGAGGCACATAGCAAGGCACCGTATAAGTTGCTGGGGCTACCTGAAACATACGATACCTTCAACCCCGAGGTTATATCCACAGTAGACGCCAAGATAAAGGGAGCCATGCTTTTTGAGGATTCGCTGGTAACCTGCCGCTATCAAACTGCTACTGCTTTAGACCTGCTATGTCAGGCAGTCAATTCAGTCACTGGGTGGGATATGGACTTCCAAGAAGCGATGCAAGTGGGCAGGAGAGCTGTCAATCTAGCAAGGGTATTCAATCTACGCAATGGGATTAAGGCAGAGCTTGATCGTCCATCAATGAGATATGGTTCCACGCCATTGGATGGAAGAGCTGCTGGCCGACCCACTATGTTTCACTGGGATAAAATGTTACAAAACTACTATAACCTCATGGGCTGGGATGAAAATGGCAAGCCTCTTCCAGAAACATTAAAGTCTCTGGGACTGGAATCAGTTATCCCACACTTAGAGCAATAAATGAAATTGAGTTAGAGTGGTCAATAAGCATTAGTTATTGGAGTATAAAAAATGAAAGGAGAAAAATAAATGAGGTTAGCTAACAAGGTGGCCATAGTAACAGGAGCAGGTTCTGGATTTGGGAGAGGGTCAGCGATACTTTTTGCCAAGGAAGGAGCAAAGGTAGTTATTGCTGACATCAATGACGCTGGCGGCAAGGAAACTGTGGACACAATTAAGTCAAACGGTGGCGAGGCTATTTTCGTCCACACTGATATTTCTAAGGTCTCTGATGCCGAGAATCTTATCAAGACAACCAAGGACAAGTTCGGTAAAATCGACATACTCTTTAATAATGCTGGCATGCCACATAGGCCTATTCCGGTTGAGGAGCTTGATGAATCTTTGTGGGACCGCATTTTCGCAGTTAATGTTAAGGGTATATTCTTGATGGCGAAATATGCTGTACCCGTTATGAAACAGGCAGGAAAAGGCGTTATTATCAACCTTGCTTCCATATCTGGGGTTAAACCCCGCCCGGGTAACAGTGCTTACGCAACTTCCAAGGCTGCGGCCATCCACTTGACTAAATCATTAGCAGTGGAACTCGCCTCAAGTAATATTCGGGTCAATGCAATCAACCCCGTAGCAGGCGATACACCAATGCTCGCACAGCTGTTGGAGGAAGGCGTAGATTTAAAAAAACAAAAGGAAATGCTACTAAGCGGTATTCCCTTAGGGCGTCTTTGTCAGCCGGAAGACATCGCTTATGCAGCTGTTTACCTAGCCTCCGATGAGTCCTCATTGCTCACAGGTTCATGTATAAATGTGGATGGAGGTCGAGGGATTTAGACACCACCTTATAGTGTGTACTTCGGCCAGTCAGCCTGAAGTGTGTTCAGCTGAATAAAGATTCTCTAGCTGGATGGCTTCGTTTCATATCAAAGTTATCGAAAAATGAGAGCTTTCAAGAAATAAAGCGCGCGATCCTAGCTTTAGATAAGCTAGTTAATATAAGTTGTTTCGGAGGAGAAAAGCAGAATGGCTAAGAAAAGTTATCCTTTCAAAATAGGGCATTTTGAATGCCTGGCTATTAGTGACGGCGATTTTGCTATCCCACACGATGAAATCTTTGCTGATGTGGCAGTTTCACGCGTGGAACAACTACTTCGAAAACATAATAGTGAGCCGGGAGGAGTGCCAATAGCAGCAACCTGTTTGCTTGTCAGAGCGGAAAAAACCTAGTCCTTTTAGACACAGGATTCGGACCTGCTTTTGAACCAAGCGTAGGGAAGCTAATGGAGAATCTACAAGCTGAGGGGATAAAGCCCACAGACATCGATATAGTAATTATTTCACATGGACATCTAGATCATATCGGTGGGAATACGGATATTGAAGGTAAACTCGCTTTCCCTAATGCGCGTTACATTACATCAAAGGACGAATGGAAATTTTGGATGCCAGAGCCTGACCTTACACAGCTTAAAGTAAATGATAACCTTAAACAGGGCATGCTCATGGTTGCACGTAAAAATCTCTTTCCCATCCAGGACCGAGTCGATACAGTTGATTATGAAACAGAAATTCTGCCCGGTATTAAAACAATTGCAGCACCAGGGCACACGCCGGGACATATGGCACTTGCTATTTCATCAGGTGACCAGAAGCTGCTATGTATATTTGACATAGCTCATTATCCATTTCAACTTGAGCAGCCCGATTGGCATTTTTCCGTCGATATCATGCCCGAACGTGCTTCCGACTCTAGGCGCCAAGTTTTAGCTAGAGCTTCAACTGAAAAGACCTTAGTCTGGGCTTACCACTTCGCCTTTCCGGGTCTGGGACATATCATAAACGACGGCGAAGCATGGGGTTGGCAACCAATTAAACCGTGAACTAAAACATCAACGATTTCGGCCCAGAATCTAGTATCACCACATAACGTCTAGTTCTTTGTCAGCCCCGATATTGTGTTCCTACGAGTGGTATTGCATTATTGGTTACTACTTCCGCTTAGCCTTCGCAATGTCATCTAGTACCGGCATCAAATATTTCTTAAAGACCTCAAAGTTTTCCACCATTCCGAAATGGCCTACTCCCATCATCGGGGTAAACTTAGAACCTTTGATTTGATTTGCCAATTGTTGAGTCACATCATGCGAGGTGTCAGGGTCGTATTCACCCGTAAGGAGATATACGGCTATACGGGAAGTATCGATCTTGTGGGCTTTGCCGGTTAAGTCATGATCCAAGAAATAATAGCACAGGTCTCCTGGAAAAACTGACGGGGCACTTTGACTATACTCCCAACTACACTCGCGTCTATATTTCTCTGGACTACGCTGCGACGCCATGCCCAGCATAGCTGTGGCTCTGAAGTCATTGCTTATCCGTGGATGATGAAACCACTCTATAGTAACACCGGGTGAGTGCAGGGCAGCTTGAACACCGATTACTGCTCTAAACTCATCCGGCTTTTCAAACGCCAAATCAACAGCTAGATGCCCCCCCATAGAACAACCAATGTAGACTGGTTTCTCAAGATCCAACGCATGACTAAATGCCACATGGAAATCAATAAAGAAACTTTTACTTAGTTTGTAGTCTTGTTTCCACCATTCGATTGATTCCGGAGGGAGAGACTTTCCGTGGTAAGGAAGATCAGGCACAATAACTCTATATTTGTCAGCAACATCGTCGTCATTCAGCAAATGGCGCCATTGACGACCATCAGATCCAGCCGTATGCTGGCAAACAAGTGGGATTCCGTTCCCCCTCTCCTCAAAGTATACTCGATATTCGATGCCCTGAACCTTCATGTGAACATATTTTCCAGTTAACGCCTCGACTTTTGCCATTGTTTAGTCCTCCTCTGATCATACTTATCGATTTACTTTTTGTTCTGCAGTTGCCTCATAACATCAAGCATCCTGGACACCGCCCAGAAGTAAGCAAACGCTTTCTCAAGATCGCCCTCAACTCTGAGGGTTTTACGGAGCATTGTACCAAACAGACT
>Ga0299915_10001205_pt1 | contig 19126 bp, 21 predicted proteins | sample RVTome_13_FD_200263 | JGI IMG/M metagenome (GOLD analysis project Ga0299915, IMG submission 200263) | Soil microbial communities from uranium-contaminated site in the Upper Colorado River Basin, Wyoming, United States - RVT92D227 (version 2) ... | reverse complement strand
ACTGGCTCCCGTCCCAGCGCTTCAGCGGCTTGGCCTGCCACGTCCCCCCGAGCCACGTTTTCAGCGGTTCGGGCACCCAGGCCGCGCCCGTCCAGCGTTTCAGGACGCCGTAGTAGACGGGGCCGGTGCCGGCTTCCCAGAAGCCGTCCAGGATAGCCCGGGCGGCCAGCCCCGGCTGGTCGGTTACCCAGGCGGGGGCGTCCCGCCCCTGCTGCCCGGCGCCGTCGTTAGTCAGGTCGCCGCCCGGAAAGCGGCGAAAAACGCTCTGGGGCATCGTTAGCCGTCCGCAGTCTGGAAGCGCAGCGCCGGCAGGGCCGTGGCGGTGGAATCCGGCGTAACGATGAACCGCAGCGCCGAGTCGGCATAGATTTGGTTCAACCCCGTTCCCAGGAGGCTTTCGGAGCCGCCCTGGTTGACACCATTGACACGATAACCCCACAGCCAGCGCATCACATGAACATTGAATGTGCCCGCCGTGCTGACCGTCGATGTGACTACGTTGACCTGTTGCAATCCGCTATCGCCGCCCGCCAGCGGCATAAAGTACATGCGCCCCACGATCGGCGCGACGCCTGTGGCAATCGTCCCGGTGTCCCCGGCCGCCCCGCCCTGGTCTAGGTATTGGATACGAATGGACTGGTTGCCGGTAAAGGCCGTGACCGCTTCCAACCACAGTTCCAGCCCGTTGTAATCGGCATCCGGCAGGCGGCCCGCAAAGGAGGGCTGCCCGCTCAACGTGATATTCGCGTTGTAGGCATAGGCCCCGGCCGACCACAGACAATCGTAAACATCGATCCAGCAGGCCACTGATGACCGGACTTGCGCCCGGTTCAGGTACAGGCTGGCGGCCACGTTGGTCAGGAGGGGATAGCCCGCCAGGGCATCCGTGGGTACAATGCCGTTGGCCGTGTTCCCTACCGCCAGGGTGCCCGCGCCGGGGTTACCGGTCAGGTCGAACACGGAAAAAGGGATGGCTGCTACGGCCGTGCGGGAAGCCGTTTTCTGATAGACTACCCGCCGTTTGGCGGCGGCGATGAGCGGATCCAACCCCGTGATAGCCATAATCTATCTCCTATGCTGATACGTCGATCCACAGGTCCCCCACGTTCGGCGCGCCCGGCGCTACTGTCCCCACCGTGATCTTGCTCAGCCCGCTGAAGGCCCCCGTCGGCATGTGCCCGCTGTGCGGCGCGGCGGCGCCAGTATGCGCGGCCAGGGCGCTGTCCAGGGCGTACGGGGCGCTGTGCTTGGTGTTGTCGTGGACTTCGGCATGGTCGAGCGCGTTGGAGTGGTCGAGATAATTGCTATGCAGCAGATCGTGGTTGTAGGTGCTCTCGTGGGCCGCCACGGCGCTGTTGACGTCCCCGAGCGTGGCAAAATCCGGGTCGTGCCACTCATTGCCGTGCTGCTCCATGCCCCCGGAGCCGCCGCCACTGGCGTGCCACTCTCCCTCGTCGTAGAGGTAGAGGACGTGCTCGGGCAGCTGCATGAACTCGGCTTCCTCGGGCGGGTTGTACCAGGCTAGGCGGGAGGCCTCGTTGCCGCGGCGGCGCAATCTGTTTTTGGGGGGGGGCATCGTCTCCTCCTACAGCAGCGGCGCCAGCACGTCGGCGGCCTGGTTGGCCGCCGGTCCGGGCAGCAGGTCCAGGTAGCGGTACAGGTTGGCTTCGGCCAGCTTGACCAGGCCCGTACCCACGTCCAATTCCGCCGCCTCGATGAAGGCCAGGCCGGACGATTGCACGTACTGGGAGAGCCGGGAGAGCGGTTCAGCCGCCTCCACGAACGCGTAGCGCCGCACGACCTGGGCGGGATAATCCACCGGGAAGCCAAAACGGGTCGTGATGACGCCGTCGGCGCGCACCCGCAGCGGCGCATCGGCCGGCTGCGCCGGCGCGGCGGGCTCCTCTTCCACCCGCAGGTAGCGCTGGCTCGTGACCCACGGCAGGAGCCGCTGCCCGCCGCTGCCGCCGTCCGCCAGGAGGGCCTGCGCAATCGTTAGCCCGTCTTTGTCCCCGGTCGTGTAGACCGGCGTGGTCACGCCGGTAGCGCCGCACTGCAGGTCCGTCCCGGCCAGGAACTGTCCGCATTCCTCCACCACGTCGGCTAGGGCGTCCCCGGTGGCCCAGGTCAGGGCCAATTGAAATGTCATGTCGGCGTCGGGCACGCGCGCGCCCCACAGGCCGGTGAAGCTGTTGTAGATCAGGAAGTTGCCGCCGAGGTAGCCCAGGGCCTCCTCGGAGACGACGATGTAATAATTAGCCGCGTCGATGGCCCCAGAACGCTCGACGACGATCCAGAAGGCTGTGCCCGACGCCATGGCCGTCGTGCCGGCTAGGAGCGCGTCCTGCCAGGTCGAAACGGTGGTGAAGGCGGCCGGGGAAACGTCCACCGTTTCGAGCAGGACGCCGGGGTTCCCGGCCACGTTCGTGTAGGTAGAAACGCGCAGGTTGTCTACCGGGCTACCCAGGATGCTCACCTGGAGTTGTATTTTCGGGATGTAGAACGGCCGGCCCGTGGTTACGGTCACGAGCTGCGCGACCTTGGCGTTAGCCACGGTTTCGCCTACCTTCTGGTGGTCGGCCGTGACCACGGCGTCCGAGGTGTAGCTGGCCCCGGTCACGTCTGCAGCGTAGGTCAACCAGGAAAGCGTCGGCCAGAGGCCGCGGAAATAGAGTTTGGCCTGCGCCGGCCCGCTCGGCCCGCTAAACGTGTATTTTGCCCGGGGCAGGGCCATGTCCGCCAGCAGCCGCGCGCGCCGCGTTTCCGCTTCCCCCGTCGTCATGTCGCGTTGGCTGTCCTGGCGCTCGCGGACGCCATAGAGCGCCTGGGACGCCGCGTCGCTGGCCCAGGCCGTGCGCGCAGACGTGCCCGGGGTGATCTCCCCCGACCCGACGGCGGTGTAGGCGATACGCACCTTGTTGGCCAGATCGTCGAGCGTGGCGGTGCAGCGCAGGCCCCCGGCGGAGATCTCCACGCGCCAGAGTTTGCCCCACCATTGCGCCGTGCCGGCCACGTTACCTGCCTCGACGTAGTAGCCCAGGAACGACAGCAGCTCCCACACGCGCTGCTCCGCCCCCACGGCCACGCCCTCGGCTGCGTCCGGGCCACCCACGGCCGTCCACTTCAGGCGCGTCAAAACGACGTCCACGCCGGGACGGCGGGCGCTCAGGGTCAAGGCCACCGGGGTAAACCAGGCTAGGTTCACAGCGTCTGCCTCCGCGGACGAAACCACATTTGAATAGTGGCGGTGCGGGCGATGTCAGAGCCGCCGGCGTCGCGGCCGAGGAAGTAGTAGCGGTTGATGCGGCCGGGCCAGAGCATGAGCGCATCGCCTGCGGGTACGAAAAAACCGGTACGATCGCCGCTGGCATCCTGGACGTAGATGTGCCCGGTATCGGGGTCGTCAATAAGGTATTCGCCGAATTCGACACCCTCCGCGGCGGGGCGATAGTAGCGCCCGCTATCGACGGGCTGGATGTGGAGAAAGTCGAGATTGACCGTCGTGCCGCCGGCGATCTGCCCATAGAGGCACAGCGCCAGGCCGTGCCAGTCCGATGTCAAGCGCTCCAGCCAGGGCGGAATGTCCAGCTCCCCCAGGTCGTAGAGGAGATTGGCGGCGTCGAGGAGCGTGGGGCCGGTGGTCTGGAGTTCTACCGTCGGCACGGCCACGGGCGGATACGTGATGGCCGCCCGTACCGTGACCAGTCCGGGCGCATTGAAGAAGCGCGCCAATATCCGGTAGCGCTTCGCCTTGGCATAGCCCAGGTAGAGTTCACTCAGGTCGTCCCAGCGGTAAAGTAGCGTCTCGGTGCCTACGGCCCAGGTGGCGGGAGAATAGAATCCCCCCGAGCAGCCCCCATCGGCTACGTCAGCGGCACCGCCGACGTTGAAGTCGGAATCCTCGCCCTCGATGATGTGGTCAAAATCCTCGGGCTGGTTCCAGGTGCCCTGGCCAACCCACAAATGCGTGAGCTCGTCCGCATCGTTGTAGGTATTGTGCAGAGACAGTTTCACCGGCGCGGGCAAAGACCCCGTGGCCCCCGTACTGGCAACCTTGACGTAGTTATCGTGATTGACACCGCCATCGTCATGATTGTAGATGCCAATGCCGCCCGTTCCCGATCCTGAGCCATTGGACAGGGACAGTTCGGTCAGGCTGTCCGCCTCCCAGAAGTTGCGCCGCGTCACGGTCAGTACCACGTCCAGGACGTGCTGGCTCCACTGGCCGTAGAGCCAGTCCCCGGAGATGTTGTGGTCGATCCGGGCCACCTCGCTGCGGTAGGTCGTGTCGCCCGCGCCCCCGGCCTGGATTTTGAGGAAGGTCTGCGTACCGCGCCGGCCCCGGCTCTCCTGCCATTCCAGCGCCTCCCGGGCGGCCGCGACGATGCCTTGCAGTTTGGCGCGGATGGCGGCGTTGACCGCATCGTCGCCGGCGTAGTGGATTTGCAGGCGGATCTGCTCCGTCACGGTGAGGCCCGGTCCGCCGCCGCGCAGTTCATAGCCCATCAGGTACGTATAGTCGTTCCCGTCGTAGAGGTTGACGGTGGTGGAGCCGTAGACCAGTTTCAGAATGTGCGCGGCCATTATACCCCCCGTTCCCGCGCCGTGTGCGCGGCCACGACCTCGGCCAGCACGCGGCCATCGACCACGAGTTGGATGATCTGCACGCCGCCGCCACCACCCCCGGCCACGGGGCGGACCTCCTCCACCGTGCCGCCCTCGCCGAACATGTAGCGGCGGCCGGTATTCAGCCCGCGCCCGACCACCGGCTCGGCAATGGTGCCGCCGCCGGCCATCTGCACGTCCCCGGCGGCGGTCGTGCCTTCCGGGGGCGCGTTAGGGGCGACGCCCACCGCGCCGATGCCCAGGGAGGCGTTGCGGGCGTGGGACTCGGCCGCGGCTAGTTTCTCGTTCGCCAGGTCCAGGTAGGCCAGGAGCGCCGCCTTTTCGGCGTCCGTCCCCGACATGCCGGCAATGGCCTTCCGCAGGTTCTCGCTGCTGTCCTGGAGGTTGTCCACCTCCGCCAGGGGGATGCTCTTGCCCAGGGCCACGGCCTCCCCGGCGGCGTCGAACAGCCCCTTCGTCAGCCGGGTAATCTCCTCGGCCGACAGCTTGACGCCCTCGCGGTGGGCCTCGGCAAAGGCCTCGTCCATTGCCCGGCCGTGGGCGGCGATGGCCAGGATGCCATCGAGCTGGGAGAGCTTCAGATCCTCGACCGCCTGGCGCTGGTCCTGCAATTCTCGCGTGAGGTCGCCGGCTTTGTAATTGGTCCGGCTGATGGCCTCGGCGTAATCGCCGAACGCGCCGGCGCCGTCGTGCAGTGCGCCCCCGACCTCCCCCAGCCGCTGCTCGAGCAACCCGAGGTGGTCGCCGAACTCGCGCGGCGGGGCCTGCCCCACCACGCGATTGATCTCCGCCAGGCGGGCCGCGACACCGGCGTCGCCCCCCAACGCCGCCGCGACACCGGCCAGCGCCCGTCCCAGGTTGTCCGCGGCCGTCTGCTGGTCGTTGTAGACCTGCACGCTGACGCGGCCCTCGCTAGAGGCCTGCGCCTCCACGAGCAGGGTACGCACGATGATGTCCTGGGTCTCCTGGAGGCTCTTTTGCATCCGCGACTGGCTCTCCTGAAAACGGATGGCCACCTCGTCGCCGCTTTCCGCTAGGCGCTGGACGGATTCATTGAACACGGCGGCGACCTGGGCAGCCATGCCGAACGCCTGCCGCACCAGCGCCAGTCCCGACTTCAGCTCGGTGAGCGGGTTTTTACTGCTCTCCAGTGATTTCCTGGTGGCGTCGCCTGCCTTGACGGCGGCCTCTTCGACCTCACCCAGGCTACCGGCCACGTCGCCGGCCGGCCCGCTGGTCTGGTCGATCAGCTGTAGGAGAATCCGTAGCGCTTGCTCGCTCAAGGCGGCCTCCTACGGGAGCGCGCTCAGCTCGTTGACGACGATGATGTTGCCGGTCAGGTAGGTGGCTGGCGTGCCGCCGTCGGAATCGACCTCGCCCATCTGCACGACGAAGGCAATCAGGTCGTTGCCGTCCTGGTCTTGGAAGGTCGGGTTGGCCACGATCGTGCCGTAGAAGTTGATGAGCAGCGTCTTGTTGCTGTAGGTGCCGCCGCCGCCGGAAATAGCCGCGCCGGTGGATTCCAACTGGAAGTGGCGTGTAGTGCCCGCCACCCACTTGTCGAACTCACCCTCGCCGTTGGCGTTGAAGTCGTAGAGCAGCGTCAGCAGCGGGGCGTTCCCGGTGCGACTCTCCCAGTTCTGGTCCACCCGCTTGAACGACTGGCTGCCGTCGCCCGTCCAGACCGGGATGTTTTTGCCCGACGTGAGCTCAACGCTGCGCAAGGTGGACGTCACCTGTACCGGCAGGTCCGCGCCGCCCACGCGGCTGTAGATCACCGGGGCCAGGATCACCTCGACGGTAGGGAGCGTCGGCGTGGCCGGCCAGGCGACTTTCGTCACCTCCTGGCCAATCCAAGTGGCCTCGTAGTGCCACGCGCCGTCCTCGCCCGCGCCGGTCCCGGCCCCCTTCCAGGACAGCTTGAACTGCTCGACGCTGCCCCCGCCCATCTGGAAGCACTGCTGGTCGTCGCCGGCCAACAGGGTGTAGCTATAGCGCGTCTTGCCGGCGGTCGTGGGGAAGGTGCGGGTGTAGACGTAATCGTTGGCTGCGCCGTCCTGCACCCCGGCCACGCCCTCGAGGCCGGCGTTGAGGATGTAGCCGATCTGCTCGAAGGTCGCATCCCCCGCCGCCGGGAGCACCCCGTGCAAGCGCGGCGTGTAGTGGCGCGGGCGGGGCATGAGGCTACCCAGCGCGTCCGGCGCGCGAATCACCGTGCGGGCGTCGTTCAACCAGGTGCCCGGCATGCGCAGGATGGCCGTGGGGCTGACAGGCACCCCGAGAGTTGTTTCCTTGCCGAGTAGCACCCGGCGAGCGGCGAAGAGACCCATGAGACACCTCCGTTAGGCCGTGCCCTTTTCGACGATCAGGACACGCATCTCGAAACCGTAGTACACCGTACCGCCGTAGACCAGGATGCCGTCGTCACCCTGGTCGCGACAGGATTGGATGTGGTCGACCACCCCGCCTAGCGTCTGGTTGGCGAAGTAGGCGCGGGGAAAGAGGGCGAAGAAGGCCAGGATGGCGGCGGCCGGGGCAATCCCTACGCCCTGCCCCTGTGGCGCGTAGTAGAAGCGCACGATCCATTCCCGCTTCTGCTTCTCGTAGGACTTGGACATGATCGTCCACTCGCCCGGGGCCAGCCAGGACAGGACGCACGGCAGGTCCGCCGCGGGCAGCGTCGTGGGCCGGTCGGTCGGCGCCGTCTTGATGCCGGCGATGCCCAGGTGCAGCGCCTGCAGCGCAGCGTAGGTAGCGGACAGGTCCATGCTCACAACGACACCTCACTGTAGCGCTTCAGGACTTCCCTGACCGATACGGGCAGCGTGTCCGGGTTGAGGGTGATGCCCAGCGTCGGATAGCCCACCGCGCCGCCCTCCTGCTTGTCTTTCTGCCGGTACAGCCAGGCCGCCAGGTCCAAGGTAGCGCGGAATATGTCGCGCATGGGCCGCCAGATGGCGATAGAGGCCAGGGCGGCGTGATTGGCGGCCGTGGTGCCGTTGCGCGCGCCCATCACCGTCAGGACGTTGGTCGTGGTGTTGACGCCGCGGACGCTGAACATCTCGCTGTCGATCAGGAGCGTCTGCCCGGCCTGGAAGCGCGGCGTCAGGCCGGCCCAGTCGGCCCCGTCGGCGTCGCTGACGTAGATGCTCGTACCCCCGGCGGTGTAGGCGTGGCCGGCGGCGATGTCGTCCAGGCTGTCCTCCCAGGCCTCGCTGTATTCCTCGCGATAGCCCCACATCCCGGTGACGGCCTGGCTCTTCTGAATGCTGCTGCTGTACGCAAAGGTAACTTGAGTACCGTTGTCCTTCAAGAGAATCCGGTCGTAGGGGGTGCGGTTGTAGTTGTCCCCGCAGAGCAGGAGATAGTCGCTGGCGACGATCGTCACGGCCCCGTTCTCCGTGGTCAACGTTGTGAGGTCCAGCAGGTCGTCGTCGAGCACCAGCAGCGCCGGGTGCGGGGCGGGATAGTCGTAGTAGCGCGTCGCCACGCGCGGATAGAAGCGGTGCCGCGTGCGCTTGTCCAGCCAACGGGAAGCGTCCTCCAGCATCAGCAGGAGAACGGTATCGTCCGTCGTCGTGCCGGCCGGCACGAGCTGCCGTTTCAGCTCGGTCAGGGTGCAGTATTCGTTCATGTCGTCCTCGCTACGCCAGCGCCCGGCCGCCGTTAGCCCAGGCGGTTGACCAGGTAATCCATGTCGGCGCCCTGCAGGACAGCGTCGGCGGACTGCACCAGGCCGTAGAGGAGCGCGGCTTCGGCGTCGGAGATGCCCATCGCCACGCCGATGGCGTGATAGTCGCTGCCGTCACGCATCTCGGCCAGGACGGCCAGCATGTTGCCCATGCCGCTGCGCAGCGTCTGGGCCTGTGCCACGAGCGCCCACATTTGCGCCCCCTTCACCAGTGCCGTATTCAGGTTGATATGGTTCACTGCCATTTCTCTACCTCTGTAGATGTGCTACCTAGCCGCCTGCGCGGCGGCAACTGACCAACCATTCGTATCTATCCCGCGGCCAACATCGCGGCCGCCAGCGCGGCGGCCTGCACCGGCGTGCGCGGGGTGGCAAAGACAATGACGCGCTTGATCGTGGCCGTCGTCGCCAACAGCAGCGAGCCGGCCGTATTCAGTCCCCCCAGGTAGATGCTGCCTGGTACCCAGACCCCCGCCACGCTCAGCCCCCCATCGGCCGCCCCGTTGCGATAACCCTGCGGCCCGGAAATCCCCAGGTTACCCGCCGCCGCCGGGACCGGGGCGACCACGACGAAAGAGCCGTTGGCATAGGCCACCGTGCCCCCGCCGCCGCTGGAGTAGCCCACCGCGCAGGCATTGCCCCCCCCGTCGTAGCAGCCGGCCAGGTACTGGTCGGCCACGGTCAGGCCGCTGTACTGGACGAAGAGAGCATAGTTCTGCGCCGCGTCCGGAGTGATGGTGGTGTCGAGATATTTGTTCGGCGCGGCCCAACCGGACCAACCCGCCCCGGCGGCCCAGCCCAGCGGCCCGCCGGCGCCCTCGCCCAGGACGGTGGCGGCGAAAAGGCCCACCTTCGAGGCCGCGTAGGAAGCGGCGTTCCGGGCCTCCCAGGCGTCTACCGGGTTGCCGCCCGCCAGGTGCCAGGGCGTGGCAACCGAAAGCACCGGCACAATCCCGCAGCCGCGCAACGTCGGCATGTCACTCCTCCAAGTACACCAGGCAGCCGCTGATAGCAACGGCGGCGGAGAGCGTCACGGTGAGCGCTTCCCCGGCGACGGTCTCGAGCCACGGCACGCCGCAGAAGGGCACCACTAGGCCGTTGCCGCTGACGGCCAGGGGCATGGCCCCGGTGAGGGCGGTCGAGGCGGAATTGAGCGTCACATCGGTATCGCCGTCCCCCATGATAATGAGAGCCATGACCTGGATTTTCTTGGCGGTCACCGCCGCCACGAGGGCCGCACCCGTCGTCGAAGTAGAAATCTTGGCCCGCTTATAGTTCACTCCGAGCATAGTTCACCCCCATGTAGCACTGAAATGCGAGCGCGTCCCGCGCCGCGGCGCGGTTCCCGATTTGCAGCCGGACACGCGCTTTGCCCAGGGCCAGGGCTGCAGCCGGCGAGCCGCCCCACTCCAAGCCCCGCCGCACCCACAATCCCAAGAGCGAGGCCCCCGCCAGGCTGCGCGCCGGGGTGAAGTTATCGCCCCGGCCGGCGATCACCATCGCCCCGGCCCGGATGAACGCTTCTAGGAACGGCGTCTCAGGCAGGAAGCATGTGGCGGCGAACACCGTCACCCCGCGCCAGTCGCCGTTGATCTGTGCGGCGCGCAGGGCCGGCCAGTTAGCGTCCCCATAGAGCCAGGCGTCCCCCGGCCGGCCGTGCAGCGCCAGGTAGAGGAGGTCCGGGCGGACAGCGCAGTCGAGCGTGTCCGGCGGGGCCATCAGGGGTACAACCCCCGCCGCCCGGCGGGTGCTCTCCGCAAATTGCGCCGCGCAGTACGCCAGGACCCGCATGTTAGTCCACCACGTAATAGACGAAAATGCTCATGGCTCCGTTGGCGGAGTTGCCGTTCTGGCCGTCGTAATCGCACCAGACGACCTTGTAGGTCGCCCCGACGTCGCCGAGGGCGGCGTAGGGCATCGTGCCGGCCACGCCCATGCGGGAGACGCCGGCCGCGCTGACATCCAGGTTAGCCACGAGTTCCGTTCCGCCGTTGGTCCAGCCGCACTGCACCAGGTCCGTGCCGGTGTCGTCGAACAATGCCGTGACGACCGCGACCACGTCCACGACGTTGGCGTTCGCCGGGATGTGGAAGAGCATGAGGCCGGTGGCCCCGGTCGCGTAAGTGAACGAGGCGGACCCGACGAACAGGACGCTGGTGTTGGTCGTGGCCTGTTGCGGATAAATGGAGTCGCTGGTCTCCAGGGTAACGTTGCCGGAAAAGCGACTGGTGGCCGTGACCACCAGATCATTGACCGCCAGATTATCGTTGACGTCGAGGTCGTCGGTGACAAAGCCATCGGCCATCGTGGCGCTCGTGGTAAACGTCCCCGTGTTGGCGAGGAAGGCTACGGTCGTCCATAGCGTATTGGCGTGCCGCGCCAGGCCGGCCACGTCCAGCCGGCCACCCAGGGTGACGGTGCCGGTCACGTTAACCGTCGAGTTGAAGATAGCGGCCGCTGCAGCCCGCAGGGTGCCGGTAATGTCTACCTTGTCGCCGAGGGTGAGAATCCCCCCGTTATCGCGGACGCTGCCGTTGAGGTTGGCATTGCCGGCTACCTCGAAGGTGCTCTCGATATAGGCGTCCTCGCCATTGAAAGTGAACGAGGGTGTGCCGTTCCCCACCTTCAGGTTGCCGGTCGTAATTTGCAGATACCCTGAAGCGGACCCCAGGGTGAACAGGGGTACATCATCAGAGGACGCGGCCAGCGTCGTGTCCGCGTCGGCATCGATGGTGAAGATCGTACCATTGATGTCCACCCCGCCGAGGAGTGAGGCCAGGCCGCCCGCGCCCAACGTGGCCGTAAAGTAGCCGTCGTTGGCAGCCAGATTATCGCCGATGTCGGCATCATCGGTTACAAACAGGTCATCCGTGGCCGTTACATCCGACGCTGTGACACTGGTCGTAAATGTCCCGGTGTTAGCCACCAGCGCGCCGTCGAGGTCCACGGTGCCCAGGAACTCGACCACCGCCCCGGATTGCACATCCAGGATGCCGCCGGACTGGATCTCGATCTCGCCGCTGGATTCGACAATGAGTTGTTCGCCGCCCTCGGCGAAGTGCACGGGCGTCTGGTAGCCGCCGCCGAGCGGCAGTGCGACCTCCGGCGCCAGGGGCAGGAACAGCCCCGCGAGCACGGCGCACAGGAGCGCCAGGACCAGGCCCGCCTTGACGTACTTGTTGCCCCGCAGAGTAGTGAGCATGAGTTTCCTCCACTGGTGGGGGCGGGTGGCCCCGCCCCCACCACAACAGGAGCGGCCTAGCCGCACCAGATCAGATCGTCGCCGGTGAACAGGGCCGCGGTCTGGGTGACCGGGCGGTCCAGGGCCTCGCCCCAGATGCTGACCTCGACGTAGCTGCCGTTGGTCAGCGTCCCGGAGGTGGCGAGGGCGATGAAGTGATGGTCCGTCGCCAACTTGCGGACCTCCAGGGTAATGGTTGACCACTTGTTGTCCCCGGTCGTCACGTCGGGCGTGATGACCAGCGAGCTGTCGATCGCGTCCAGGGTGCCGCTGACGCTGTCGGTCTGCTTCAGAGTCAGAGTCGGCGTGTCGGAGGCGTGGAGCACGCCCCAGTGGATCAGGATGTGGATGCGCTCATGGGCGCTGACGTCCTGATAGGCTCCGGAAGCCGGGTAGGCGGCCACGCCGGACATGGCGGTGCCGATGTTGCTGCTGTAGAGCAGCTTGAAGCTGTGCGAAAAGACGTTGCCACTCATTTTGGTTGTCCTCCCCGGCCTACGCCGAGACCTTGTGCACGCACAGGCGCTCGGGGCGGATGACGCGGCCGCCGAGGCGCGCCCACACGTGGAACTGGACCGTGTTCGGGCCGGTGTTCGAGTCCTGGTAGCGGACGACGATCAGTCCGCCGCGCCGCACGATGGCGTAGCCGGACAGGTCGCCGTAGATGCCGACGTAGTTGCCGGCGCCGATCGAGGGCATGGCCTCGCTCTCGCGGTACACGCCCCCGAGGTACTTGTTGAACTCGCCATTCTCGAGGGTGGTGTCGACGTAGTGGCGGGCGGAGTTGTCCCACAGGTCCTCGATGGCCTGGCCGGTGGCGCTCTCGCAGATGAACGACGCCCGCGCGCCGCGGTACGGCGCAGCTACGCCGCGGCGCAGGTGGCGCAGGCCGTTGATGCGCATCTCGGTGGCGTGGCCGGTGACGACCTCGGCCAGGCCGTCGGCGTTGGCGCTGGACGGCAGGATGCCCCGCGGGCCTTTGGCGCCGTCGCCGATCAGGAACTCGTTGTCGTCGTCGATAGCCTTGGTGCGGGCGACCTCGTCGGTGAATACGGCCAGGATATTGCGGACGGACTCCAGGAGCCCGGTGGCCAGCGTCACCTTGTAGAGGTAGTTGTGGACCGGGATCATGATGTCGCCGGTCGTGAAGTTCTGTGCGCCGGGGCTGGCGGTCTCGCCTACCCAGGTGCCGCGGAGGCCGCTGGTGTAGCGGGCCGTGGCGCCGGTGTCGCCGCCGGTCACCTTGTACCAGGTAACCATGTTGGACACCGTGTCCAGGATGGTGGCCCCGCCGGCGAGGACCGCCGTCAGGCCAGCCGACTGGCGCAGGATCTCGGCCGCGATGTCTGGAGCCACCCAGGCCCCGCCCAGGTTGTCCTGGCCCTCGACCATCGTGGTCTTGATCTCGGCGATGGAGAGACCCCACTCCAGGAGGCTCTTGACCGTCGCCGGGTCCCAGGTGGGGTGAAGCAGCCGCGGGGTGAGGATGCCGTTGCGGACGTAGCCCAGGAAGTCGCGGCGGATGTCGTACATGACCTCGGACGGGTGGCCCCCGTAGATATCCCGGTACGCCTTGGCGGCCGGGTCGTTCAGGTCCTGGGGGATGACGATGTAGGGGACGCTCTTGGCGGCGTCCTCAGCCGGGGCGGCGGCCGTCCCGCCCACGGGCAGCGGCGCGGTCTGCACCGGCGCATTGACCGCGGCGATGGTCGCCTCGGCGCTCTTGGCGGCCTCGGCCTGCTTGCGCAGAGCGTCGGCCTCGGCGCTCAGGCGCGCCATATCTTCGGGCGTAGCGGCCTTGAGAGCCTCCTCGGCCTTGGCGCGCGCCTGGGCGAACAGTTCCTTACTCGTAAACATGGTTACACCTCCGATTCAGAAATGGCGATCAGGGTTTGTACGGCCGTGGCCTGCGCGCGCGCCGCCTCCGTAGCCCCGGACGCCCCCGCGTCCGCTGGGGCCAGGTCCGGCAGCTCCACGCCAATGGCCTTGTAGGCCGCTTTCAACGCCTCCGCCGGCCGGAGTCTAGGCTCCGCCGGAGTGGGGGTCAGGGAAACGGCGACGATGGGCCAGCGCACCAGCTCGTGGCTGCCCTGGCCGGCCGGCCGCCGTACCACCAGGTGGGGCACGCTGTCCGAGGACGCCGCCAGGGCACCCTCCGCAATCAGCTGGCCGACGAACGCGCGGAAGCGGTGGGCCTTGTCCAGCTCGCCCTCGTACCAGCGGCCGGAGTCGTCTATACCGCGGACGTCCCACTTGCCGATGACGGGGTCGGCCGCTGTGGCCGGGTCCTGCGCGTGGTGGTAGATCATCGGCTGCGGTAGGGGGAGTTGCTGCTCCCACACGTCGGTGGCCTTGGTAAAAAAGTCGTGGTGGCTGGACAGGTCGGTGTGCTCCGCGTCGCCGAACAGGGCGACGTAGCAACGGACGCGGTCGCCCCCCAGGGCCTTGACAGCGTAGGAAGCGGCGGCCGGCCGGGGCGGGAGGCCCAACTCGGCCTCGATCTCCTGGAGTACCGCTGCCAGGTCAACGTCGTCCGGCAGGTCGATGGGCGGCTCGCTGCTCTTCCCGCCGAACTTGCGCTTGATCATGCCGCACACCCGGCGCGCCGTCTCTTCGTCGCCGTAGCGCTCCAGTTGGTCGCGCATACACTCGTCCCACGGGTACGCCTTTTTCATGCCGCTCATGTCATGCCTCCGATCCAACTGTGAAAAGCCTGCTCAAAAACTACGTCCAGGTCGCCGCTCTGCACGGCCCGCTGCTGCGCCTCATAGTCGGTCACCCAGCCCGTCAACAGGTGCATGGGCTGTTGGTGGGCCTCCGCTTGCACCCACTTGGCGTAGCTCACGGACGTCTGCACCGCGCCCGTGTCGTCCGTCTCGATGACCACCAGCCAGGACGGCCCCAGCCGCTCCGACGTGGGCGACTGCTGTCGGCGGTAGGGCACTTCCAGCTTGCCCGCGCGCACGTTGGCCCAGAACCAGCGGCGCTGTTTCGGCGTCGTCCAGGTGATAGGGTATCCCGGCGGCCCCGGATAGACGGCCAAGTAGCCGCGCAGCGCTTCCCCGGCCCCCAGGAGCACGGCCCGCTTCAGGCCGGCCAGGGACTCCGGGGAGAGTAGTTGCTGCAACGCGGCCAGGCCCTGAATCTCGCTCATTTCGGCCTCTTGACGCGCAACGTTTTCCAGCAGCGACACCGCGGATGACCGGGCGGCCCGCCCGGAAACTTCTCTTTCCACGTCTGGCCGTTGTAGGGCGCGGCCGCGATCGGCTCGTTCTCGGATTTGCCGTTGGCCGGCCCGCAGATGGGGCAAACGATGTCATCATGCGAGGTATTCCACACCTCCTCCATCTGTATCCCGGCCTCGGCTAACAGCTCCTGGTGCATCGTCGTGGCCTGGGAGAGCGCCCGGGTGACCTCGGTCGTGCCGATGTTCTCCGCCCGCCCCGCGCCGAACGTCGGCGCGAGCAGCGCCTCCAGGTCGCCTTGCGTCATCCCGGGCGTTTGCAGGTAGGCGGTCACGGCCTGCTGCGCCCCGGCACGGGTAACCTCGGTCAGCTCCGTGACCAGCTCGAACGAGTACTGCCGCGCCCACTCCACCGCCGCGCGGTTGACGGCCGTCTCGTCGAAATCTACCCCCACTACCAGGGCCTCGGCCAGCACCTGCCGGCGCACGATCTGCGCCAGCTCGGCCGTCAGCGCCGCCCGGAGTTCGTCGTCCAGGCCGGCCAGGGCCTGCTGCCACTGCTCGGGGGCCTGGGCCACCGGGCCGAGGCGCTCCTGGAGGATAGCCAGCACGCGCGTCCGGATCGCGGCCTCGGCCGCCCGGTCGGGCCCCTTCGCCTTGAGGCCGGCGAACAGCGCCTTGACCGCAGCCTCTCCTGACAGCTCCTGCAGCTCGGCGTAGAGCAGCCGCCGCGCGGCCTCGGGGATGGTCGCCGACTCGAAATCGTAGGCCGGCGCTTCCCCGCCCCGGGCCCGGCGTACGGCGATGCCCTCCCAGCGGCGCAGATCCGCTTTGAGTGCGGCACTGGCGGCGCTCATCATTGCCGCGGCCGGCGGTCCTACGATCCGCACGGGCTGCGCCGCAGCGTTGACGCCCTGCTGCCCGAAGGGCGCCGCGCCCCACGCACCGCCAGCCGGCTCCTTGCCAACCTCCTCGCGGCATTCGTCCACGGTGTAAACCTGCCAATACAACTGCCGTTCCTGCAGCACCAGCTCCCGGTCGGCCGGCCGGATGTCCTCGAACTGGCCTTCCTGCCCGGGGCCATAGTTCTCCCGCAGCACCTGCGCCGTGATCTCGTCGGCCACCAGGCACAGGAGCGGCCAGACCGTGCCGCCAATGACGACGGCCCGGGCCGCGTCCGAGTTGGCCCGCGTCGCTTCCTTGGCCCAGAAGCCAGCCGGGAAGCCGAGGACCCGGTCGATCTCCTCGCGATTGAAGGTGCGTGAGGCCAGGTACTCGGCGTCCTTTGGTGAAACGCCGAACTGCTTCACCTCGAGTTGCCCGGTACGCGAGATGATGTAGCGAGCGTGCTCCTCGACGAGTTGCTGACGGATTTCCGCCTTCGCCTTGTCGTACAACGGGTCAGCCAGCTCGGCCGGCAGGAAAATCCCGGTCCGCACCGTCATCTCGTTGCCGTAGCTGTCGCGGTTCCACATGGCGGCGGAGCGGTCGGTCTGGACCGCCATATTGAGCGGGTCGAGAAAGCCCTGGCCGCCGTACAGGTCGAAGATGTTCGGCCGGCGGTAGTAGACCACATCGCGGTAGGGCAGGTCGATGGGCACCCCGGTCTGCGGCGGCGTGTAGCGAAAATGGGAGATGTAGTGGCCGCTTTGCCGCTCCGGATCCGGCACCGCCTGCATGCTGTTGGCCGGCACGGGCCAGATCTCGACGATCTCGCCCAGGGTGTTGCGCAGCAGCCACTCATAGGCCCGCCCCCGCAGGAGCAGCCAGCCGAGCAGGAACTGCCAGAGGTAGGACGCGCCCAGGTCGGGGTTAGGCCGCTTCCGCAGCGCCGCGTAGGGATGAGCGGCAACCTGCTCGTCATTCTCCGTGACATAGAACTCCGCCTGGCTGGCCTCGTTGACGATATACTGCACGTCCGAGTAGACCCAGGCACAGGCCATGGCCAAGGCCTCACGCCGGCCGTCGTCCATGCTGTCCCACGCCAGCGTGCCGCTGCTGCCCGTACCGGCCACCAGGACCGGGGGCAGCTGGCTGCCCGCCTTGACGTAGCCCATCTTCTCGATCCGCCGGTCCAGCCATTTGTCCAGGATGGTCATGGTCCCCTCAGAATAGACTCACGTCGAAGCCTGGCGTGGCCAACCCTTGCCACGCCAGGGCCAACGCCATTACGCAGTCGTCATGCAGGCCCTCCGGGGCGCTATAGGAAAACGAGCCGGACGGATTGCGCCTCGCCTCGAACGCCTGCAACTCACTGATCAGCACCGGGTTGGGCAGGATGCGAATCTTACCGTGCTCCAGGGCGGCTTGCAGGAGCCGGATCGCAGCGTCCTTCGTTGCGCCTGTCGTGGTGAATGGCGTGATAACCATGCCCCGCCCACGCAGATGATCGATCACTGGTTGCCCGATGCTGTTGGCCTCGACGATCATGTTGCTCACCTGGAAGCGCTCATAGACAGCGTGCAACCGTTCCTCCAGTACCGTATAGTCGACTCGGTTGAAACGATCCATGTAGACCAGACTCGCGTCCGCCACATCCAACACGCAGACGACAGTGAAGTCCCTCAGCGCCGCCACATCCACCCCAGCGATGTACTGCCGATAAACCGGCGGCTTGTCTTCCCCCGCGCCCTCCTGCGTGATGGTCTGCGCCGCCCCTTGCCCTTGCGCCGTCGCTGCCTCCATTACCCGCCGAAACACGCCGCCGGCGTCATCCAGAAACTCAGCGAGGATCTCCTGGCGAAAGGTCCGCTCGGGCAAGGTGGCCTGAGCCGCCGCGATTTCCGCTGCCGGGATGTACGGGTTGTCCGTCGTGGGCCGCTGCCAGGAGGCGTAATCGCCGCCCCGCTGTCCCTGGAGCCACAACTGCCAGAAAAAATTGTGCCCCTTTGGCGTACTGAAGAGCCAGGCATCACCCACCAAGTCCATCAATGTGGGGCGGATACTATCCTGCCAGGCTCGCTCCAGATGGGCCACCAGGCCGGCCTCGTCGATGATCACCCGGGCATACTTGCGGCCGCGGCCCGCGTCGACGTTGTCCAGGGACCAGACTTCTATCACCCCACCGGTCACGAGCTCGATCCGTAACTCGCTGGCGTTGCTGCGTTGAATCACCGGATGCAACCGCTGGTTCAGTTCCCGCCACGTCTCTAGGACCATCTTGTACGTGGGGGTAAACCAGCCCACCGGTTGGCCGGCAATGGCCGGCTCCGCCGCCAGGGTGCAACCGAGCAACGTCTTGCCCCACCGCCGGCCACAGGCGACGGCGTTATAGCGCTGTGCCCCCTGCCGGACCAGTATCTGGCCCGGGTGCGGCAGGGGCAGGCGCAAGCGGATTGTTGGCATATTCCACCAGGATGGTAACGGGATTGGCGGGATCGCCCACCACAATCGTTTTGCTGCCCGCGACTAGGCCGGCCCGATCCAGGATTTGCACCGCCGCCTGGTGCCGGGACCGCTTGTCAATGAGTTCGTCCTCCAGGACGTCCAGTGCCGGATTGACCAGGCGGCGCAGGCGCTCAATGCCGACCTCGACGCTATCCAGCTTCGCCAAATGGATAATGGCGTCCAGGGGCGCGCCCTTTTCTTTCCATTGGGCCACCAGCGTTGGCCGAATGCCCATGCGCCGGGCCGCCGCGGCGTCGCTTTCCGCATCCAGGCGTTCCCGGATAAAGTCAAGCTGCCGCGGCGTCAATACCTTCAGTAGCGTTGCCAGATCATTCTGTTTTACTTCGCTTTCGCCGTCGTTCATGGCCATCTCGTTGTGGAACGAATGTTACGTTACCCTGTTCTCCCGGCACCCACCCGGCCGGCGGCTCGCGGTCGAGCCGGGCCAGCAGATCGTCGGCGGCCGCCACCAGGTCGAGGGCTTTCGCCCGGATCCCCTGCAAGAGATCCACGATCAGGACCGCGTCGGCCCGGGCCCGCGGATCGGGTAACGGGAGCATCGTCCCTCCGGATGTTGGCGCGCCAACAGCGCCCGCGCTAGGGACGCTGGCGCATTTGTTCCAGTTGGTATTCCAACGCTTGCACTTTCTGGCGCAACTCCTCCGCCTGGGCCGCAAAGTACTCGGCCGAGGTCTTCGCCCGCTCTGCCTTGGCCGCCTCCCAGCGCTTCCCGCCGATAAACAGGCCAGCGATGGCGGACACGATCATGAAGGCCGCCACGGAAAGGGACATCCAACCGGAGCAGACGAACACGTACTGCCCCAGCGCCCAGCCACCCGCGCCGAGGAATAAGGTTACCCCGGACAAGACCGACAGCTTGACTGCCTCGGGCTGCCGGCGCCACCAGGCGGGCAGGCGCTCGCCCGCGTTAGCCAGCAGCCAGGACCAGAGATTGTTGGCCCACAGGGCCAGTTGGGAGAGCAGAACCAGGAGGACG
>Ga0299915_10001204_pt1 | contig 19126 bp, 16 predicted proteins | sample RVTome_13_FD_200263 | JGI IMG/M metagenome (GOLD analysis project Ga0299915, IMG submission 200263) | Soil microbial communities from uranium-contaminated site in the Upper Colorado River Basin, Wyoming, United States - RVT92D227 (version 2) ... | reverse complement strand
GGATCCTCGAGAAAAAAGATTATCAGGCAATCAAGGAAGAAGACATCCGTTACGTCCTGAATAATTTCACAGGCCATATTGATCAAACGCCACCGATGTTTTCAGCAATAAAAGTCGGGGGTAAACCCCTCTATAAACTTGCAAGAAAGGGGATCAATATTGAGAGACCTGTCAGATCGATTCATATCAGCGAAATAACCCTTTTATCTTTTACCCCGCCTTATATTGATCTGAAAGTAACATGTTCAAAAGGTACCTATATTCGAACGTTATGCGAAGATATCGGTAAGACCCTTGGTGTAGGCGCTCACATGGTTGCGTTACAGCGGACAGAGATAGGAAACTTCAGGATAGAGGATTCAATATCCATAGAAGAACTGAAGCATAAGGAGAGCGCATTCTTTTCGGTGGATTTCGCACTGTCACACCTCGGAGAAATAATCCTTGATGAAGACTCCTACCGTAAAGCCCGAAGCGGCATACCGATAATTTTTGCAAAAGATAATCGCTTTTCCTCTCAGGCGGAACAGAAAGACGAGGAAGGACTTCAATATCAATTAAGAATAAATGAGTATGTCAGGCTCAAGGCCCCTGATAAAAGGTTGTTTGGAATAGGAAGAATAGAAAGTGAAAGAATAAAAATAGAGAGGCTTCTTGATATGTCTTTTGAGAAATGATGTCCCTTTCACGGCACAAAATCTACTCTCTCTATTTTTGTGACTTGGATCACAAACTTAAACTAATTTATTAATATTTGACCTCCATCTGCCTATTAAGATTAAAAAAAACTTGACAAGATAATTTTTTTTTGGTATTGATATTCTATGTTCTTCGGTACAAGGGCTTCTATTGGTTTAGACATAGGCTCAGGATATCTGAAGGTTGTACAGCTCAAAAACACAAAGGGCGGGTATGAACTTGAGCTGTTTGATATGATACCTCTTCCTCCTGAACTGATCGTAGACGGTGCAATAATCGATTCCCTCCGTCTTGTAGATTCCCTGAAGGAACTTTCGAGAAAGGCAAAGATAAAGACGAAAGACGTTACGATCAGCATGGCGGGTCATTCCTCCGTAATAATTAAAAGAGTCTCTTTGCCTGACATGACAGAGGAGGAACTATCCGAATCCATAAAATTTGAGGCAGAGCAGTACATTCCCTTTGATATTGAGGATGTAACCCTGGACTTCCAGATCCTTGGTCCGAAAGAAGAGCCCGGGCAGATGGACGTCATCCTCGTCGCAGTCAAAAAAGACATCATTAATGAATACATTACTGTTGTTAAGGAAGCAGGGTTTAACTGCCAGATCGTTGATGTCAATTCATTTGCACTTGAGAATATCTATGAGATAAATTATGAAATCGAGACGAATAAGAATATTGCCCTCGTAAATATCGGAGCAAGCACAATAAATATGAATATCCTCAAAGGAGGTATATCTGTTTTCACGAGAGACAGCGCAGTCGGCAGCAATTTGCACACCGAGGTGCTTCAGAGGGAATTCAATCTGACTTACGAGGTCGCTGAAAGACTTAAGAGAGGAGAACCCGTCGAAAATGTATCTCCCCAAAATGCATATTCGGTAATGGAATTGGCATCTGAAGAGATCATTGGAGAGGTCAACCGCTCCTTGGAATACTTTCACGAGGAAATCAATGAAATCGTATTGAGCGGAGGCTGTGCGCTGATAAAGGATTTCCCGAAGCTCATCGCAGAAAAAATAGGGGCTGAGACGAAGATCATGCAGCCGTTCAAGAATATTAAAGTACCCAAGAAATTTGATGCAACTTATATAGAAGAGATGGCTCCCATGGCTGCCGTAGCAGTGGGTCTTGCCCTCAGGAGGCCTGGCGATAGATGATAAAAGTTAATCTCTTACCAGTAAAAAGAAAAAAGAAGTCGAAGCCGCTACCGTCTTTTATGATTGCAACGATTCTGGGAACAATCGTGGTGTGTATTATCATGGCGTATCTGGCTTTCTTTTTCACCTCACGGCTTTCTGCGAGAAAGACTCAGTTTGCAACTAATGAAAGAAAGATAGCAGAACTCAAGGAGCAGATAAAAGCTGTTGAGGATTTTGAAAAACGCAACAAGGAATTCAAGGAACGGAACGATATTATCGAACAGCTCAGCAAAAACAAGAGTGTGCCGGTAAAAATGCTGGATGAGATCAGCGCTCTTTTACCGAACGGGATATGGATTCGCGGGATGACATTTAAAGGCGGAGATATAAATATAGAGGGCTATGGTTTCACAAACACCGATATTGTTGCTTATGTGGATAATATCAAGAATTCGCAGTTGTTTACCGAGGTTTACCTGCAGGAATCAAAAAGTACAGAACTGGAAAAAGTTCCATTATATTCGTTCAAATTAACATTTAAAATAAAGGTTTAACATGGCTCTGAAAGTCAATATCAATATAAAAAATTTACCTCTGTATGCGAAAATCTTAATAGCCTCCCTTCCTGTCTTAATCATTATCATCGCCGTTTATCTCATTTTTATTTCACCTGCGAGAAAAGAAATTAAGGCCCTTGAAGTTAAAATAGCAGCTCAGGAAAATGAAATTGCAAAAAATCAGGTTAAGGCTGAAAAACTACCGGAATTGACCTTCGAGAACGAGAGACTCAGAAAAAAACTTAATGAGCTAAAAGAGCAACTGCCAGAGGAAAAAGAGGTCACAACATTATTGAAACAGGTTTCTGACCTGTGCATCAGGTCAGGACTTAAGGTATCTCTCTGGAAACCAGAACAGAAAAAGACCCACCCGAGTGGTATCGTTTATGAAATACCGGTAAAGGTTGAGCTTTCAGGCAGCTATCACAGTCTTGGATATTTCTTCAGCAGTCTGACAAAGCTAAGCAGGATAGTAAATATCTCTGATATTAAACTCAGCGATCCAAAACCGGAAAAAGGGAGCTCTGTTGTTAAAATAGCATTTATTGCAACCACATTTTCATCAGTCCCTGAAGAAGAGATAGCTAAGCAAAAAGAAGAGAAGCTTGAAAAAGGTAAGGGTAAGGGTAAATGAAGATGAAAGAAATAGCCGCTTTTCTTACGATATTCTTCATTCTATTATCTTTTGGAGCTTGCAAAAAAGCGCAGCAACCTGCTCAAAAGCCTCAGGCAGGACAGGTTAAGCCAGTAGAAGTCCAGACAGAAACAAAGGTGGCAGAAGAGGTCAGGCCGGTTGTTCCAGATGAATATAAATACGATGCAAAAGGCAGGAGGGACCCTTTTCTCTCCCTCGTGGTACCCAAGCAAAAGAATTTAAAGAAGAAGGGAGCAAGCCCTTTTGAAAGTTATGATCTGGATGAGATACAACTGATGGCAATCGCATGGGATAAGAATAAGTATTTTGCACTCATTAAACTGCCTGACAAAAAAACATATACGATTACAGAAGGGATGATTTTAGGACTTGAGGGCGGAAAAGTGGAAAAGATAACTCAGGACAGAGTCGTTATTAAAGAATATATAAAGGATTACAAGGGTGAAATAAAGGAAAGGGATTCAATATTGAAACTCCACAAGGGGGAAGAAGAATGAGTCATAAATTAAAAACCAAGAGATTCGGGTCAATGAATAAAGGCCAGCATAAATTCCGGGACATGAGGTTGTATAGTTCATATTTTCTGGTCCTGTGCTTTTTATTTTTTGCTTGCTGGGGTTGTGCGTCAACAGGCAGCGGTAAGGAGTCTTTGCAATCTCAGGAACCCACAGTCATAACAGGCATCGATATTCAGGACAATATGATTACGGTAACAGCAAATAAGCCTTTTATTTATACCATTTACAAACCAGGTGACCCTTACAAGATGGTCATAGACCTTCCCGATGTGAACGTAGGAGCTTTCAATAAAAGGATTGTATCCAACGAAGCCGGCATAACAGAAATAGTTCCTTCGCAGATTGAGTCGCCGTCTCTCATGGCAAGACTCGAAATGCTTCTCCAGAAACCTTCTTCGGTTGAACAGGAATATAAGAATAACGTACTGACAGTCAAGATAAAGGAAGATCTGTCTCAACAGAAAACGGCAGATACTTCTCAGGAAGTAAAAGTTGCAGATTTATCGAGAGAAGAGAGGAAATTGTCTGCCCGGATGAATAATCCAGAACCTGATCCACCCATGCAATCACCGTTGCCCAGGGCATCAGAGATATCAGATATTTCATTTGACGCATCCGGAGGGGCGGTTAGGGTATTAATTAAAGGCAATGGCTCGATGATCCCAAATGTTTTCCCCTTGGATGACCGTATCGTGATCGATATAGCCGATGTAGTCATGAATGCTCCTATTCCGTCCACAGTTGTTTCACCTGTCAAAGGGATACGTTCAGGAAGGCACGATGACAAGGTAAGACTTGTTCTGGATCTGAAAGAGAAGACAAGCTTTGATGTCGCAGCAATCGGCGACTCCATTGTTGTAACTTTGAAGAGATCTGAAAAGGAACTGTCAGCCATGGCTGCAGTCCGAATGACTGAGGCAGGGGCAGAAGATATAACCGAACCCGCGGAGATGAAAGAGCCCGGAATCCCCGTGGAGGGCAGATGTAAGGCATTCCTAGAGGGTAAAGAAAATGTTAATTTTGATTTCCAGGATCAGGATATTGTACCGATCTTCAGGTTATTCGCTGATATTAGCGGATGCAACCTTTTTATCCATCCTGATGTAAAAGGCAAAGCAACCATGAAATTCAGGGATGTTCCGTGGAATCAGGCACTTGATACCATGCTGAAAACCTTTAGCCTTGCTAAATCCATTGAAGGAAATATCATAAGAATTGCTCCTCACACTGTTTTTGCAAAGGAAAGTGAAGAAAAGACAAAGGCACAGGAAGCCCTTGTAAAGGCAGAACCACTTGAGAGCAGGATGTTCCCGATAAGCTATGCCGATGTCTCTATTGTGGAAACTGCTGTAAAAACCTCAAAGCTTCTGACACCGAGAGGAAGTATCAGTGTTGATAAACGTACAAGTTCCATGTTGATCAAGGATGTTGCTTCAGTTTTCCCTGAGGTTGAAAATCTCCTTGCTACCCTCGACAGGCCAACACCGCAGGTGCTGATAGAGGCAAGGATTGTTGAAGTCAATACGAATAATGAGAGAGAATTAGGAATACAATGGGGTATCAACGTCTCGACAACAAATACCCTTACGTCTATCGGAGGTTTATCCGGTGTTCCGTTTACATCAACCGGTCCTCTGTCAGGCGGCAACTATCTGGTCGATTTCCCGGCTAAAGGCGTAGGCCCATTATCCGGTTCAGGGTTTACTTTCGGGATTATTGACCCTGCAAGAACAATAGGGTTGGACCTTCAGCTCACTGCTATTGAGACGATGGGTAACCTCAAGGTTGTTTCAAATCCAAAGATATTGACAGTGGATAACGGAAAAGCAAAGATTCTGCAGGGCAAGAGCATCCCAGTCCGGAAGTTAACCACAGAGGGAACCATCTCGACAGAGTTTAAAGATGTAACCCTGGAACTTGTTGTAACTCCCCATATAACACCTGACAAGTCCATCACAATGGCGATCGAGATCAAGAAAGAAGAACTCGACCCCACCGTCCCTTCAGTAGAAGGTGTGCCGGGGACTGATAAAAAAGAAGCAAATACCAATGTAATTATAAAAGATGGAGAGACGATCGTTATCGGAGGGATGTACAAGATAACAACGAATGATTCTGAATCAGGTGTTCCCGGTTTAATGAATATTCCGATTCTTGGATGGTTATTCAAGAGCAACAAGACAACATCGAGCACAAGCGAGCTCTTGATATTTATTACACCAAGAATTGTGGAGAAACCATAAAGAAATGATATTTATAAAAAGAGTTATGAATATGAAGACAGGGGGCAAGATGAAAAGAAATTATTTTTTACTGCTTACTGCTTACTGCTTACTGCTTACTGCATTTATATGGGGCTGCGGTGGAGGCGGTCCGGGTTCTCCCGGAAGCAGCGGGACAGAAGACACCGGTGTCAAGATAGACGCAACAATAGTACCGGAATATTTAGGGGACAGTACCTATTCAGTAGACGTATTTCAGGACATATGCGATCCGGGTCCCCCGCCGGACTATGAGGAATTTACAGACCATGGTGCAACGCTGACAATCCATGCACGGCTTCTGAACCCGAATGCAACGTTTCAGGCAGGTGATCTTTACATAGAGAAATATACCGTTGAATACAGGCGCTCACCAGACTCCATAGGTACACCACCCATACTGTCTGATACCCGTTATAAAACGATTGTAATACCGGCTCCTTCAGGAACCGGTGAGACTACGGTAACAGATACGGTGATATTTGTTGACCTTATAAGAAAAGACAAGTATGCATCTGATATACTGTCTGGCCAATACAGTTCTTCACTTGCATATATTAACAATTATACTGCGACGTATACATTCAAGGGCAAGAATGAGTATGGAACCGAATTTTCATTCAAGACCCAGACGGATTTTCAGATTGGCTGGTTTGATTATTGTGATTAATCATTGCTTTGGAGGATAAGATGAAGAAAATCATCATAGTATTTTTTTTGCTGGCTCTATCCTTAAGTTCTTTCAGCTGCGGAGGGGGATCGGGATCTTCAGAAACACCGTCAGGGGAAAATCCAGGGACTCCATCCATCACGCAGCTTTTGCCTTCTCACTATATAGCTCACACTAATTCGGACATCACGCTCCATGCCAGGGTTCTTGATGGCAACGGAGTGCCTGTCAGGCATGTCCCCGTCAGATTTACCAATCTGTCTCCTGTAGGTGTTTTAAGTGCAACATCTGATAAAACAAACGATATCGGGATAGCAACTGTCATTCTCCATTCTCATGTTGAAGGCTTTGCAACAATCCAGGCAGAGGTCAATAAAGGAGTAGCAATCGTAAGAGACAGGAAAACCGTTTATTTTTCAATGTACAATACTACGCAACTGACACCAACAATGACCCTTGAAGTATCTGGTAACGGTGATCCATATACCCTTTTTGAAACTGGAGTAATCAATGATAATGAAGTGAATGTTACGGCAACAGTATCTAATGGAACGTTTCTCGTAAGTGGAAGCGTTGTCGCTTTCGGAGCTGACCGTCCATATAAGGTAGGCACTAGTGACACATGCAGTGACGAAAGCGTTACCTGTGATGTTATTTTTCCATTTGGGAATACAGCGATTACCAATGACAATGGTGAGGCATCTGTTCTTGTAAGGGTAGTGCCAACTTCTTTAACATCTTTAGAAACAATCCTGAATATTTATGCCCAGTCAGACACAGGTGCATTTAGTATGGTAACGTTATTCTTAAAACCAGTATCAATTAGCAACATTACTGTCTATGCTAATCCGTTAACTGTTGACTCTGGAGGAACATCCAAGATAACAGCCTTTGTAACTACCACTGCAGGAACCCCTGCTCCTGACGGTACTACGGTAACCTTTACAGCAAATAAAGGTGGAATTGATCCGTTCAGCCAGACAACAGATGGCTTGACCGAAGAGGTTACATTTACAGCACCTGAGGTAACTTCAGACACCACAGCGACCATAACTGCCAAAGTTGGTGAAAAATCTGGCACGGTACTGGTAGGTGTAACAGCACCCGTGATACCGCCGCCTCCAGATACAACCTCGCCAACAGTAAGCTCGACAATCCCTGCTAATGGCGCCACAGGCGTTGCGCATCCGACCACCACGGTAACGATAAACTTTAGTGAGAATATAAATTGTTCCACAGTGACCACAACAACAGTAACTATCACGCCGAGTGCTACGTGGACTCTCACGAGTTGTTCTGGAAATAAAGTGGTATTTAATGGGACAACTACTGCGGCCAATACATTATATACGGTAAATGTTGGTACTGGAGTGAAAGATCTAGCAGGTAATGTGGCTGTTGCTTCCGTATTCTCGTTCACGACAGGGCCATAAGTATTCATGAATTTAAGAAAGCAAGCAGACAAATTAATTTAATTAACTTTTTCGGGTGAGCAAGGGCGCACCCCCAAAACTTTTGAAGGATTCTGAACGGAGATGGAAAGATATGAATGATAAAAGATTAGATAAAGGAGTAAAACCATGAAGAAATTATTATATCTTTTGATGAGTTTCATTCTTGTTGCGTGCGGCAGCGAGAAGGCTGCAAACATCTCTTCAGATACTTCAAAAGTGACAATAAGCAGCGCTAAAATGAGCGCCCAGTCCATCATTTCCCAGATGGAAACGGGAAAGTACAGAGAAGGAGAATTGCTTGTCAAATTTAAATCAGGCGTTGTCAAAGCATCAGCTCAGAAAGTGCATCAGGCTGCGGGAGTCTCTGTCATCAAGAGTTATGCGATCATACCTAACCTTGACCATGTCAGACTGTCGAAAGGCCTGTCTGTAAAAGATGCAATAACCCAGTACATGTCCGATCCAAACGTTGAATATGCCGAGCCCAATTATATCAGGCGTGTTTCCGCTATAGTTCCGAACGATACCTTTTTCGGGAATCAATGGGCTTTATTAAATAAGGGACAATATGCATACGGCACTGCTGGTGCAGATATAAGGGCTACCGATGCATGGGAGGTTTCCATAGGTAGTCCTGCTATCATTGTTGCGGTGCTCGATACCGGGATCGATTACAACCACAGCGACCTCACATGGAATGTATGGAGGAATTTAGGGGAGACAAATTGTCTCGACGGAATTGATAATGATGGAAACGGCTATGTCGATGACTGCATAGGATGGGATGCTACCACATGTGCACATTTCAGTGAGAGCGGCAGTTGTACTGCCATAAAATTGCCGGGCAATGACCCCATGGACGACTCTGGACATGGCACACATGTGGCAGGGATAATAGGTGCTAAAGGAAATAACGGTAGCGGAATAGCAGGTGTCATATGGATGGTGAACATGATCGCTGTAAAGGTCCTTAACTGGGACGGCGAGGGAAGTGATGCTGATATAGCCTCTGGTATCCAGTATGCTGTGGTGAATCATGCAAAGGTAATAAATGCAAGTTTTGGCGGTCCCGGGTATTCGAATACGGTTTACAATGCAATATCAGCGGCTAACAATGCGAGCGTTCTCTTTGTAGCTTCAGCAGGTAATGGCGGTGACGACGGAGTAGGAGACAACAACGACATGATGCCGGTTTATCCTGCCAGTTACGCGCTCCCGAATATCATATCTGTCGCAGCCACTGATCAAGACGATAGAAGGGTTTCTTTCAGCAATTATGGACCTACAACTGTTGATGTAGCAGCGCCAGGTGTATATATTCTCAGTACGGTACCAAACTGGTGGAGTACTTATTATGGATATGGAAGTATAGAATTCTTCCAGGGTACTTCAATGGCTGCTCCACATGTTTCAGGTCTTGCAGGGCTACTGAGCAGTTACTATTACCATTTTGAACCTTCTCAGATTCGGAGTATGGTTTTAAACTATGTTGATAAAAAACCGACTCTTGAAGGTTGGATATTAACAGGAGGAAGGATCAATGCGTATAAGGCAATGTCATCTCTATGGGCTCCGACCGACTTTGTCGGTACTTCACCATCTCCTTCTCAGATTTCTCTTACGTGGACGGAAAGAGCGAATGATGCGCAGGGCTACAGGCTTGAGCGCAGAACCGAAGGAGGTACCTATTCTTTGATAGCAACCCTTGCTGCCAACTCAAATTCATACCTTGACGGTGGTCTTACAGACGGGACGAAATATTATTACAGGGCAAGGGCATATAATAATATCGGTGATTCCCCGGCATACCTGACAAATGAGACATCCACTGTAACACTGCTGAATCCGCCGGCAGGACTAAGCGCTTCTGCTCTATCGACCTCTGAAGTGAGGCTTATCTGGAATGACAATTCCAGTACAGAAGGGGGTTACAAGATAGAAAGGAAAGCTCTTGAAGGAACGTTTGTTGAGATTGCCCAGGTTGGCCCAAATGCTACCACTTTTACTGATTTTGGTCTCAGTGCAGCTACACGTTACTGGTACAGAGTGAGGGCTTTCAGTGCGCTGGCAGGTAATTCCGCTTATTCTGAAGAGGTTTCAACGAAAACGTTAAGTTCCAGACACCACGGTGGAGGCGGTGGCTGTTCCGTAGGCGCAAGGCAGAATGCCCCAACAGCAGTCGCTGATCTGGCAGTAATGCTTATACCCCTTGTATTCATAGCATTAATAAGGCGGAGGAAATAAATTAGGTATTATTCAAGTTGCTGTTGACTTTGTTTAAATTGCAGTGAGGGGGCGGCTTATTAAACCGTCCCTTTTTTATTCCCTGATTTATTCATAGCGAACTCTGTTCCAATAGTTGTCATTTTCCGGCTTGACCGGAAAATCCAGTTCCTTTCTCTGGATTCCCCGATCAAGCATGCCCTCGACTGCGATCGGGGGTCGTGGAATGACAGAAACAAAAGATCCTCAAAGTTCTTTAATATCTTTGAGGATTTATAGCATAAATACTGTAGGCTTTACATAGAGGTTTATTTTTACTAACATACTGTCATGCTGAAATCAATGCTGCTGACCAGGAAACACATATTCTATCTGAACATTTTATTAAGCATTATTCTTTTTCTTTCAATCCTTTTGATAATGCGGGGTGTTGTATCGAATTATTTTGAAAAGAAAAAAAGCCTCAAGGGGAATATTTCTGCATCAATAAATACTGCAGGGACACATCACAAAATGCAATTGTTGGACTATTCACCGGTCCTGAAAAACAATCCTTTTGGTTTCCCCGGAGGGGAGCTCAATCCCCTGAGTGTTTCATCCGGCAGCCGGGTGCAGAAAACAGATTTTGTACTTATTGGTACAGTAGTTGGCCCGAAAGAACTCAGCTATGCCATCTTCAAAGACAGCTCGGGGATGCAGGAAGTGTTCAAGGTGGGGGAATCCGTATTCGGTCTTGGGAGTCTCTACGCAGTTAAAAAAGATAAGGCGGTCATCAAAAAGGGTGAATCGACTTTTGATTTTCAGCTCGAAGATGTAAAGGTAAAGGAGATTGCAAAACCCGGCGCCATGGGGGGACCTTCTTTATCAGGATTTGCCCAGAGAATAGGAAGAGCGACTTATATGGTCGATCAGGCCAAACTTCAGCAAGCGATCAATAACCCGAGCCAGATGATGACGGATGCGAGGCTCAGGCCCAATATTGCAAATGGGAAAGAAGATGGTTTTGTCTTAAGTGAGGTTAAGCCGGAGGGAATTTACCAGAGTCTCGGCCTCCAGGACGGTGATGTACTCCTGAGGATTAATGAATATGATATATCAAATCCTGAAAAAGCCCTACAGGCATTCACTGCGCTGAGGGGTCTTGACAGGGTTCAGATTGATTTAATCAGGTCCGGATCAAGGATGACAATGACGTATCAGATAAAGTAATATAAGGGTTGAATATGAAGAATGTTAAGAATTCAACAAGTGCTTCGTTTCTCGTCATAAGTCTGTTGTTTTTTGGATTTTATCTGTCTCATGTCTTTGCCGGTCAATTAGTTGCAGAGTCTGAAACAGGCGAGCAAAAATCAGGGCTAACGGATACCAGCGAAGAATCAAAGAAGGAATCGACACATGCTGATAAAACCAAGGGGAAAGAAAAGAAAGTTGCCTTTAACTTTGTGGATGTGGATATATCAGTAGTAGTGAAATTCATCAGTGATGTAACCGGCAAAAATTTCGTGTTCGATGATAAGGTGAAGGGAAATATCACCATCATTACTCCCTCCAGGCTTTCGATTGATGAGGCCTTCGGTCTTTTCACATCAGTATTGGAACTTAAGGGGTTTACTGTTGTGCCTTCAGGTAAAGTCTACAAGATCGTACCCCTTTCACAGGCGAAACAATCAGGTACCGAGATAGTGAAAGACGAAGGAGCACCAATCAGTGATACCTATATTACAAGGCTTATACAATTGAAATCGATATCCGCTTCAAAGTCAGTAAGTTTTCTGCAGCCTCTCATCTCGAGAGAAGGGCATATATCTTCTTTCGGTCCCAGCAACATGCTCATGATCGTAGATTCAAATGCAAATATTGAAAAGGTTCTCAAGATCATCGATTCCATTGATAAACCGGGCATAGAGGAGCCGGAACTGATTACACTCAAGTACGCAAACGCCGAGGATGTTGTCAGGATCATCAATGAGGCGCTTTCTTTGAGCAGCAAGACACAGCCTTCTGTAATACGTCCTCCGAGACCGGGTGAAACGGTAACGGGATATTCTGTAGAAGAGCAGAGGGCCAATGTCTTTGCTGATATCAGGCTGAATGCAATTGTTCTGATTGCAGACAAGCAGGAAAAGGAAGCGATAAAAAGGATGATCGCCCTTCTCGATATACCGCTCCCTGAAGCAACGAGCAAGATTAATGTGTATTTCCTGGAATACGCCGATGCTACCGATCTTTCCAAGGTGCTGGAGGGGATGATCACAGGAATCTCTTCACAGGCCAGGTCCGGTCAGGCTGTTCAGGCTGGTCAGCCTGCGAAAAGTCCTTTTGAACTGGGCGGAAAAATAACGATCTCGCCTGATAAGGCAACAAACTCTCTCGTCATCGTAGCATCTCCGGCAGACTACCAGAATCTTATGCAGGTGATAAGACAGCTTGACAGAAAAAGGAAACAGGTTTATGTTGAGGCGATGATTGTTGAGGCATCGATTGACAGACTACAGGAGCTTGGTTCGAGATGGAGGATTATGGCGGAAAAAGACGGTGAGCCTGTTACCGTGGGCGGCTTTGGAACAATAGATGCCTCGGCAATGCAGAATATTCTTTATGGGCTTACAGGACTGACTGCCGGCGGCATGGGGAACTTCCTGGATGTCCCTATCACAACGATTGGTACGGATGGTAAGGCTGTAACCTCGACACTAAGCGTCCCGGGATTCGCTGCACTTTTCAGTCTTAATGAATTCAAGGGAGCTGTGAATGTTCTTTCAACACCGCAGATTCTCACATCTGACAACAAGGAAGCCGAGATCATTGTCGGGGAGAATGTCCCGTTCATATCCCAAAAAGAATCAGACCCGGCAAGACCCCAATCTGTTTTCAGCACCATAGAGAGAAAAGATGTCGGTATTACCTTGAGATTGACACCGCAGATTGCGGAAGGTGACTATGTGAAGCTGGATATATATCAGGAGATATCAGCCTTAAAACAGGAATCTACTGTTATAACCTTGACGGTAGGTCCGACGACCACAAAACGTTCAACAAAGACCTCTGTCTTTGTCAAGGACAACCAGACAGTCGTAATCGGCGGCCTCATGGAGGAAAGGGAAGAGGAGAATGTGACAAAGGTCCCTCTGCTTGGAGATATTCCCGTCCTCGGATGGCTTTTTAAGAATAAATCAATCGAGAAAAAGAAGACGAATCTGCTCGTTTTCCTGACTCCGCATATAATCAAGGAAGCGGAACAACTCTCGAAACTGACCGACAACAAAAAGAATGAGTATGCAAGGACTGAAGAAATGTTCAAACAGGGAGAAGTGCTTGTAAAGTTCAGAGATGGCACAAATGAAGAAAGGATATCAGAGATACTTTCTGCTGAAGGGGCAACGGTTATATCGGTATTGTCACCTAAAGGGCCCCATCATATACAACTGAAGAAGGGGCAGGATGTCAGGGAGGCAACAAAGATTTTCAATAGGTATGAGGAAGTTGAATACGCAGAACCCAATTATATTATGAAGATGCAGAAGGCAAGATGAAACATTTGCTGGTTTGTTTGTCATTCCAGCTTGTCTGGAATCCTTCAGAAGAATTTGGGACTAATTTTAGTTGAAAAGGCTTCTGGATTCCCCGATCAAGTCGGGGAATGACACTTTTTTACAAGCAGTTCTGTCATTCCCGCGCAGGCGGGAATCCAGATCGTTTATGATTTTAAACTTTTTTACGAATGAACTAAAAATATTCGATTGTTTAGAAAATGGAAACAATTGATGCAATAAGAGATGAGGATGTAGAGGTTTCCCTTTTAAAGAATATCCCGCTCAGTTTTGTAAAAAACAACCACATATTCCCGATAAAGATAGATGATTCCGAACTGGTTGGAGCCGTTGCAGACGATAAGGGATTCCTTGCTCTTTCCGAGATCTCGAAGGTTCTCGGCCTGAAGGCGAGGGCCCTGAAGGCACCTGCAGGAGTAATCATTGATGCCATCAACAGGTTCTATGGTCAGATGGGATCTGCTGAAGAAGTAATGGATACCATAGCGGGAGAGGATCTTTCGTCTGTTGCAACAGAATTTGAGGCTCCGAAAGATTTACTTGAACTGACAGAGGAAGCTCCCATCATAAGGCTCCTCAACGCCGTCCTCCTTCAGGCAGTAAAAGAAAGGGCGAGCGACATCCATATCGAACCTTACGAAAAAGAACTCGATGTCAGATTACGGATAGATGGAGTGCTCCATAGGGTGCTGACTCCACCCAAGATAATTCAGGACGCCCTTATCAGCAGGATCAAGATAATGTCCAATCTCGACATAGCGGAAAAGAGATTGCCGCAGGACGGAAGGATACGTCTTCTTCTCGGTGGCAGGGACATAGATATCAGGGTTTCTGTAGTGCCTACATCTCACGGCGAGCGGGCGGTAATGAGACTTCTCGACAGGAAGCAGGGACTTCTTGGTTTGTGGGAGGTCGGATTCAACAGGGAAGACGAGAAAAAACTCGAAGGACACCTGCAAAGACCCGACGGAATTATTCTTGTCACGGGACCCACGGGGAGCGGTAAAACTACAACCCTCTATGCTGCCCTGAACAGGATTCATACAGAAGAAAAAAATATCATAACCGTTGAAGACCCTATAGAATACCAGTTAAAGGGGATCGGACAGATCCATGTGAACCCGAGGATAGGCCTTACATTCGCCTCCGGTCTGAGGTCGATTCTCAGGCAGGATCCTGATGTTATCATGGTGGGTGAAATAAGGGACCTTGAGACCGCCGAGATAGCTATGCAGGCTTCCCTAACCGGACATCTCGTCCTGAGTACTCTCCATACCAATGATGCACCGAGCGCCCTTGTAAGACTTATTGACATGGGGATTGAACCTTTTCTCGTTGCATCGTCTTTAACGGTTGTTCTTGCACAGAGGCTTGTGCGGACGATATGTCTTCACTGTAAGATATCGTATAAGCCCTCTGAACTTGAAATGTCTTATTTCGAAAGACCGCCAAAGGTCTTATATCACGGTAAAGGATGCGACAAATGCAAGGATAAGGGCTATCTGGGAAGAACCGGAATCTTTGAGCTTCTCGTCATTGACAATGAGATACGTCCAATGATTACGGAAAAAATAGATTTGCAGCGTATTAGGATGCATGCGATCTCCAGGGGGATGAAGACCCTTCGTCAGGACGGCATCGAAAAGGTTTTGAGCGGTATCACAACCCTTGAAGAGGTTTTAAGGGTAACCCAGAAAGATTATGCCGATATTTCAGTATAAAGGTTACAGGACTGACGGCTCCGAGATTGCCGGAACCATCGAGGCGAACAGTCAAAAAGATGCAGTCCTGAGGCTCAGAGAAACAGGACTTTATCCGAAAGATGTAAAGGAAACTATTTATAAAGGGAGAGAAGGTTTATTCCACAGGGCTGATGTTTCTCTCCTCCCGTCAACGACAAGGCAATTGTCAACCCTTCTCTCATCAGGGGTGACCCTGATGGAGGCTCTCAGTTCGATCTCCGAGGAAAATAAGGGTTTCTGGAAGAATATGCTGGTAGACATAAAAGAGAGGGTCGCTTCAGGTTCAAGTTTTTCAAAGGCGCTTGAGGAATACAACAGGATCTTCCCGGAATTCTATGTGAACATGGTTGCCGCAGGAGAGGCAAGCGGTAATCTTGACAGGGTACTCGGCCGTCTCGCAGATTTTCTGGAGTCACAGGCCAATCTCAGATCCAAAGTAAGAACATCCATGATTTATCCGATTTTCATGATCTGTGTAGGATTTATTGTCATGTCTTTTCTGTTTACCTTTGTCATACCAAAAATAACAAAGATTTTTAAGGATACAGAGGCTGCACTTCCTTTCATCACTGTTATCCTGATAACGGTCAGTGATATCTTTCAGAACTACTGGTGGCTTCTGATCGGAATGCTCATAGGTGCAGTATTCGGCTTCAAAAAACTCAAAGAAAAAAACAGATTATTTATTGACAGGCTCGTTCTTCGTCTGCCCGGAAATTTAATCCAGAGTCTTTATATCGGGCGCTTTACCAGGACACTCGGTTTTCTGCTGGAAGGAGGTCTCCCTGTTCTCAGGGCACTTGAACTGAGCGCAAAATCCATCGGGAACAAGGCGCTTGAGGCAAAGATAGCCGTAGCAGGTACGCGGGTTGCGGAAGGGGCTAGACTTGCAGCATCACTGGAAGGCTTTCCCCCTGTGCTTCTTCAACTCATTGCAACAGGAGAGAGAAGCGGGCAGATGGTTGAGGTTCTCAGAAATGCAGCAGATTCGTATGAGGAAGAATTCTCAAGGAGGGTGCAGAAGCTGCTTTCACTCCTTGAACCATCAATGATTCTTTTCATGGGGTTCATTGTGGGATTGATAGTCCTTGCGGTTCTTCTGCCAATATTCCAGTTGAATCAACTGATAAAATAAGATGGTTAGACAGGCAGGACATAGCATTTTCGCTCATTCTCGGGCTAATCGCCCTCCGAGGTTTTTGCCTCTTTATTTTTTTAAATATACTTTATGGACTATCGGCAAAAAAAGCCGCTCAAATGCTATATCCTGCTTGTCTATATGAAATGTAAAATCCCTCCTAACCTCTCCGCCTGAAGCGGACCAAAGGGAGGAATAATTCCCCTCTTTGGTCCGTCCATGCTTGGACGGAAGGGGATAGGGGAGATTTTTTGATCAATGTATATTCAATTATAGGAACATTATTAACAGGAGGAATGAATGAGAAACGATAAAGGGTTTACTCTTCTTGAGATAATCGTTGTTGTGTTTATCCTCAGTCTTCTCGCAGCTATTGTCGCACCCAGGATAATAGGCAGGACAGATGATGCGAGGATAGCGGAAGCAAAGATTCAGATAAAGAATTTCGAGACTGCGCTCAAGCTCTTCAAGCTCGACAACGGCTTTTACCCGAGCACGGAACAGGAGCTCGTTGCACTTGTGGAGCAACCGACTGTCGGTCAGATACCCCAGAAATACAGGGTGGGAGGATATCTCGAGCAGAAAAAGATTCCCGCAGACCCATGGGGAAATCCATATCTATACATATCTCCAGGCGTATACGGTGACTTTGATATCATGAGTTATGGCGCTGACGGAAGAGAAGGTGGAGACGGCAAAGATGCTGATATTAAGAACTGGGATATGCAATAGAAATACAAAATGCAGATCTATTGAAAATACCCTCCCTGGGTTGTCATTGACCCGAAAATTACCTTTAAAGATGTCATTCCGGCAGGTCGTAAGCCGGAATCCAGTTCCTTGTGAAAAGGCTCTGGATTCCCGCTCAACAGACTGCGGGAATGACGGACAATGGTTATTTTCATGCTCCTTTGTGAGCCCCGAAAGCTTTCGGAGCTCATGTCGATTCCTGCGAAAGCAGGAATCTATAGGATTGTCTCTGGATTCCCGCTTACGCGGGAATAACAGTTCTTCATCCTCCATTATAAGTCCTTGTCTTATTAATGATTCAATTGACAATCCCCGAAGAGGGTTCACGTTTCTTGAGCTCATAGTTGTTTTGTTTCTCGTCTCGCTTGTCATGGCTGTTGTCCTTCCGTCTTTCGGACTGTTTGGAGAAAATAAGATCAAATCCGAAGCACGGGAAATGGCTTCAATACTGAGGTATATGAATGACAGTGCAGTATCAAGGAAAGAGACCTTTCTGATAAAATTTGACCTCGATAAAAATATGGTTTACTGGAAGGGGCCGGATGGAGAAAAAACGAGAAAGTTCGATGACATAACCGGCGTTATGACCCAGTCGGCAGGAACGGTCTCAAAAGGCGAGCTGATCCTCTTCTTCGAACCTCTCGGCGTCAGGGAAAATCTCAGCGTCTATATGAGCAGGGAACATAAGGATATGACAATCACTATGAACCATTTAAGCGGAAGAGTGAAGATAGTGCAGAATGAAAAATGACAAATGCAACATGCAAAATACAGCATAAAAGTTTTCGAAGCTGTTATCTCCGGTCAGGAATGCATAGTCCCTCAGGAGGAGGTTTTACCCTTCTTGAAATCCTTATTGCTCTTGCAATCGTAAGCGGTCTTCTTGTCACGCTTATATATACCATAAACTATCAATTAGGACTTATCGACAGACAGGAGACTATTACGACTGCAACCCTTCTGGCAAAGAGCAAACTGAATGATTTAGAACGAAAACCTGAAAATGTGAAAGGAAAATTTGATCCGCCGTATGACAGATATGCCTTTGAGACATTTGTCAAGGAGTCACCGTACATAGGAATCTCCGAGATCATCGTTGTAATTAAATCAGGCAATGAAGAGGTAAAGCTGAATGAGTTTATTTTTAAATAGGAATAACCCCATCCCCCCCAATCCCCCTCTTACCAAGGGAGGGCAAAGGGGGGGTGCTGGATTTACCCTTATAGAAATTCTCGTCGCTGTCGCAATTCTTTCGATAGTACTCGCTGCAATATACAGCACCTTTTTCCTGAGTCACCGAGCGATTGAAGGAATGGACGAATCACTGTTGAAACTTCAGGAGTCGAGAAATGCGATTGACATTTTACGGCGTGAGCTGGATTCTGTTTATTATGAGGGAAAAGATGATAGCACAATACTGCAAATACAGGACAGGGACGTCTACGGCAAGCAGGCTACGCAGCTTAGTTTTACATCCTTTTCAGTATTAAGACCCGGCATTTCCAAAATCTCATATTATATTGAAGACAAGGATGGAAATTTGAATCTCCTGAAGAAGATAGAATCTCCGTACAGCAAGGAAGAGACTGAAGGTGTTGATATCATCGAGGGGCTCGAAGAATTTACTGTTGAGGCTAAGTACAACAATACGTGGGTGAAAACATGGGATACGGAAATAAATAAGAACCTGCCTGACGAAATCAGGATTACCCTGTCGGTAATGGTTAAAGGGAAAAAAATGACCCTTTCAGACATATCTAAAC
>Ga0299915_10001203_pt1 | contig 19139 bp, 15 predicted proteins | sample RVTome_13_FD_200263 | JGI IMG/M metagenome (GOLD analysis project Ga0299915, IMG submission 200263) | Soil microbial communities from uranium-contaminated site in the Upper Colorado River Basin, Wyoming, United States - RVT92D227 (version 2) ... | reverse complement strand
TGGAGCAACTATTAAGTTAGGAGGCAAAAATGAGTACCAACTGGATAGACCGATATGTAGCACAGGTGGGGCGCAGCCTGCCACAGAACAAGCGCCTGGACATTGAAAAAGAAATCCGCAGCCTGATCGAGGACATGCTGGATGACCGCAGCCAAGCAGAGGGACGCGAAGTGGACGAGGAGATGACCCTGGCGGTGCTGCAGGAAATGGGCAATCCTGAGAAAGTAGCTGCGGGATACCTGCCGGAGAAGTACCTGATCGGGCCGCGTCTCTACCCGCTCTTCACCCTGATGCTGCGCATCGTGCTGCTCGTCACGGCGGGGGTTGCGCTGTTTGGGCTGGTGGTGTCCATCAGCAAGGAGCCGATGATGCTGCTCGAGGCACTCAAAGCCACTGGCATGGCGATCCTGGACTATGTGGGAACGGCCTTGCAAATCCTGGGCAACCTCGTGCTGGTCTTCGCCATCCTGCAGTGGGCCTGGCCCAAGCTGGAGGTTGACCTGCATGGTGAGGAATGGAATCCAAAAGACCTGGAGCCGGTTGAAGACCCGCTGCGCATCAAGCGCTTCGAGAAGTTATGGGATATCATCTTTGCACTGGCTGGCTTGCTGATCTTCAACTTCTACAGCCAGTACGTGGGCATCTACAACTTCACCGATGGCAAGTGGAGCATCTATCCGGTGCTGGCGGACGGCTTCTTCCGCTACCTGCCCTGGTTCAACGCCGCCTGGTTATTGAGCATCGCCCTGAACATCGTCCTGCTGCGCCGCGGACGCTGGGACATGCCCACCCGCTGGGCTTCGATCGGCCTGAGTTTGTACAACATCGCCTTGTGCAGCAGCATCCTGATCACCGGTCCACAGAAGCTGTTCAGCATCGGGTCTCTGGCAGTGGCAGGCATCCCAACGGGTATCGCCGAGTTGCTGGAGAGGTTGGTGAATCCAGGACTAGTGGCGTTGCTGGCGCTGATTATCGTGTTGGAGGCGGTCAAGATCGTACAGACGCAGTTCAGGATATTCCGGAAGGCTTAAGTCTACGGCATATGGCTGACGCAGACCTCACGGGTTGGAAAACCTGTGAGGTCTTTATATTAATTGATATTATCTTATTTATTAATTATGATTAATAAGGTATAATATATCCGTTTTCCAAATGGGGGATTTATTTTTTTATCGCTAATAATTGTTCGTTGAAAATGGAGTGAAAGATGAAATTTAGAATTTTTTTCTTATCCACTCTGGCATTATTCCTCGCATTGATAACCAATCAGAGCCCCCGTCCTGCAGTCGCCTCACCAGACGCACCTCCTAACGCCCCCTCCAATATCGCCTGCATGGGCTGGGAGCGCACCACGGTGGTGATCGGCTGGAAGGATAATTCCACCGACGAAACGGAATTCCGCATTGAGCGCTCAGATAACGGCGGGGCGTGGAGTCAGATCGCTACCGTCGCAGCCAATGCTACCGAGTATCGCAACACAGGGGTGGATGTGTCCAATCAGGGTCACCAGTATCGCGTGCGTGCTTATCGCTCTGGCGATGACACCAATTCAGATTACAGTGCGGTGTGCAACAACCGCCGCATCTACGACCCGAACAACTTCCGCCTCTTCTACGGGCTGCGCGGCACCTCAGATGCCTGCCCATTAATAGATGGGCGCGAGGTGTGCCTGGCAAACGTGAACAACGGCGGAGGCACCAACACCTTCGTTGCCACAGAGGAAAGTACTTTACAAGGCTCTGCAGATGCATTCTTCCGCCTGGGATTTTCCATCAGGGCTGACCAGCCCAGCAACGGGTTGGACAAGATACCTATCAACATCGTGTGGTGCGATGGCGGCGGCTGTGCTGGCGGCGGAGGTATCGGATTGTCACCCATGATGGTGGAGACAGCTTTCAACCTGAGCACGCGGGCAGGCGACCCAATCGCCTACCTGGTGCCACTACATGAGTTATGGCATTTCTTGCAATTTAAATATTGGGGACTAAGCGACCCATCGGATCGTTGGATCGTCGAGGGACAGGCGCGCTCCATCCAAGATAAGATTTGTATTGGCGGGAACCGCAGCACGGCGCTGTGCTTTGACGACATCGCCACCGGGGATGCCGGTTACGTCCCAGAGGTGATGGGTTATCTCTCCAATCCCAATGTCCCGATCACGCAGGCCAGTTACCAGGCAGCCCTCTTCTGGACCTACCTGACTGAAAAATATGGCACAGAATACAGCGGGGACTCTACGGAACGTGGCATGGACTTCATGCGCCGCTTCTGGATTGATTCAAACGCCAACCCCGGACGGGACGGGATCACGGTCATCAACAGTGTGCTGGCCTCGCTGGGTGAGACCGAGCGCTTCCGCGATATCTGGAAGGATTTTGCGGTGGCAAACTATGCCAAGGATTTCAATGGCGCGCTCATTTACCGCTATGATGACATGCAGGAAACGGGCGGCAACTACGGACCCGTCGCCATGAAATTGAACGAATATCTGAGCCTGAACGAGGCGGTGATCCGCACCGGGGAAACCGTCTACCAGTGGGGGGCAAACTACTACCAGGTCATTCCTGCCAGCGATGTGCCGTTCATCAATATCAAAGTCAACCAGGATACCACCAATAATTTATATTACACGGTATTAGGTATCAGAGGTACCAGTATCGTCTGGGAGTACAACCTGGAAGCACGCAACTTGAACTACCCACTGTTGAACGACAGTTATGACAAGGTGGCGATTATCGTCGCCGGGCTAGAAAACCTGGGCGGCTACCGCTTGTCGATCAACGGCACCCAGCCAGTGCTAAACCTGGCCTCCCCAACCATCGGTACCAAAGCGCGGGTAGAGAGCCAATCAGCGCCAGGGAAATTCCTGGTGCAGGTTGAAGTGGTGGACGGCGATGGCATCCCGATGGCAGGCATTAACCTGGACAACTTCAGCTTCCGCGTAGGTACGGTCGACGTGCCTGCGGGCAATATCCTGGGCAAGTCGCAGTTGATGGGGCAGGAATGGTTTGTGCTGCGTGCGCCAGCACAGGTTAGCAATGACCCAGACGGCACTCCTTATACTTATGAACTGAGCGTCAGCTATGGCTCGGCACTGAGCGACAGTGAAGACGACGCCGTAGACTACACGCCGCGTAATAACGCTGACAATGTGATCATCCTCGACCGCTCTGGCAGCATGGGCGATTACAACAAGCTGTTCAATGCCGCCAACGCTTCCAAGCTGTTCATCGATAGCTGGCGGACAAACGACAATTTCGGGCTGGTGACTTTCAACAGCGCCACCACCGTTGATATGCAGCTTAGCCCCTGGTCGGACGCACCGGGTGGTTCGCGGGAGACAGCCTTCAATCTCATCGATGGGCTGACCGCAGTCGGCGGGACGCGCATCGGCGACTCGATCGTAGCAGGTTATAACGAGCTGGCAGCCCGCGGCAATTCGAGCAATGATTGGTCGCTGGTGCTGCTGTCAGACGGGTTGGAAACCGACCCAGGCACACGCACGTTTGACCAGGCGATTGACTATATCGTTAAATTGACTGCCAAAAAGCCCGTGATCCATACCGTGGCCATTGGGCCGGATGCTGACCGCCCGCGCATGCAGAAAGCCGCTGCCGCCACCGGTGGAACCTACCAGTACGTCTCTGCCCCGGCAAAGCTGGTGCTGCAAGATCAGCAGGTGCAGGACATTTCAAGCATGGTCCTGTCGATGGATTACCGCTACCGGCTGATCGCCACGGAGGTGCTGGGCTACCAGCCATTCTTCGCTTACCTTGGTCCCTCCGACCCGCAGGCCGGACAGGAAGTCGTCAACATCCCGGTCGAATCAGGTGCGGCGGAGCTGGTGCTTTCAGTGAGCTGGGATGGTTTGATGGGCTCGGTTTATCTGCAAGACCCCAACGGCAATTATGTCTCTCCTTTCGAGACCGAATACCTGCACAAGGTCTGGCGGGTTTCCACACCGCAAGGCGGCACCTGGACACTGACAGTTAATGAGTACATCATCCCAACCGGGCAAGAGACAGAGGCACCTGCTCCCGATTACCTGCCCTCCTACCTGGTACAGGCCTCACTCAAGACAGATGTGACTATGGATGCCTTCATCACCACACCTGTTGAAGACCGCGTCCCCGGTCACCCCATCCAGGTGGCGGCTACGCTGAGCGACAATGCACCCATCACCGGTGCGCTGGTCTGGGCAGCTGTAGAAAAGCCTTCGGGCAGCATGGTGTATTTTTACCTGTATGATGACGGGGCACATGACGACGGCGCTGCCGATGATGGTGTCTACGCCGGCACCTTCTACCAGACTGGTGAGCAAGGTTCTTACAACCTCACGGTGACTGGATATGGCTACAGCCCCTCCCTGGGAGAAAATTTCTACCGCTACAAAGTACTTTCCTTCCACATGGCATTCGTAGATGTCAACGGCGATGAAATCTTCTATGGAGATGATGACGCTGATGGCATCCCGGATGGTTGGGAGATCTTCTGGTTCGGGACGATCTGGACGTGGGGACCAGGGGATGACCCTGACCAGGACAGCTCTAGCAACGAGAAGGAATACGCGGATGGCACCAACCCACTTGACCCGGACAGTGACGACGACGGTCAGTCAGACGGCACAGACCCATACCCGGTTGACCCCACTCCCGGCGAAGTCGTCGTACCATGGGCAGAAGCATACCCCGGTGACGGGCAGGTCTTCATCAAGTATTCCATCGACCCCAGCTTTCAGTATGTAGGCCTCTTCCGAGACGAAGACGACGACCTGGACGAGCTCTACACCTACATAGGTCAGCACATCGCTCCATTGGGAGGCGTGTTCACCGATACTGCCGTGACCAACGAGCACGAGTACTGCTACATGGTGGCAGCAATCGACTACGCGGGGAAGCGCAGTGCCTTCTCTGCCCCCACCTGTGCCGTGCCCAAGGGCGACCCGCTGGCGCCGCATGGCTCGGTGCTCATCAACGATGGCGCTCCGACCACTGCCAGCCCCGACGTGATGCTCTCCCTGTGGGCAACGGATGCGGTCGATCCCGAGGTCGAATTCCCCGGATCGGATCGTTTCCTGCCTACCTCAGACAGCGCCAGCGGCGTGACCGAGATGCTGATCAGCAATAACCCCGACTTCAGTGGAGCAAGCTGGGAAGCATATGGTACGAGCAAAGCGTGGACGCTGGCACAAACCTCAGGCTTGGCAGCGGTATATGTACGCTACCGCGACGCTGCCGGCAACGAGACTGACACCTACGTGGCAACAATCTACGTCGGTACAGGCCCCATCTTCACCAGCATGTTCATCCCCATGGTTAGCAAATAATTCCCTCCTCTGGCCTCCCTCGAATGTCCTATCTTTGGACATTCGGGGGAGAAATTTGGCAGACAGAGCAGACCTGTGAGGTTTTTAAAACCTCACAGGTCTCTGTTTATCGGCGTATAATCTTATATAGGAGGCCGCGATGCAAAAGACGTTAGCTATACTGCTTGTATTGACGCTGGTGGCAGGCTGGGCAGGTGGGGAACTGGCTCAGGCAAACAACTCGCAAGCTATCCAACAACCCACGCTTAAATGGCAGCAGGGCGGCTGCGAAGACATCTGGTGCCAGACCGGCTGGTATTCCTCGCCAGCGGTGGCAGACCTGGACGGCGATGGCAGCATGGAGGTGATCGGCGCGGCCTACTCGATCTTCGTGCTGGACGGTGAGACGGGCGCGCTGGAGTGGAAGGTGGCCTCCGGGCATGACCGCAGCGAGCCAGACGCTGATGATGTGGGGCGTACCTGGCCCGGTGTGGTGGTGGCGGATGTGGACAACGACACAAAACTGGAGATCGTCACTGCACATGCAGGGGGTTACGTGTCAGTTTACACGGCGCAGGGCTACTTCGAGTCTGGCTGGCCGCAACAACCCACAGATTACGAACTGCGCGGATTGTCCGTCTCCGACCTGGATGCCAACGGCGACTTGGAGATCATTGTGACCGGCGCAGTAGGCAGCAGGACAAACACCTGGGTCTTCGAGCACAACGGTAGTATCCGTTCTGGCTGGCCGCAGCTCAGCAACGACGGCGGTTATGCCTGGGGTGTGTACAACGACAACGCCGCGGTGGGTGATTTGGATGGCGACGGATTGGGCGAGTTGGTCATCCCCTCAGATGTGCATTACATCTGCGCCTATGAGGCAGATGGGACGCACATCTCTGCCAACGCCATCTACGAAGGCAAGAACTGGGGGCAGGTGGGCGTGTGGGAGAGCCTGGAGACCGAGCTGCGCGGCTGGGGCGACTGCGAAACCACGCGGGAAGAGCGATACCGGGCGAACTTCACCCACGGTCCGGCGCTGATCGCCGACATGGATGGCGATGGCGTGACAGAGGTGGCGGCAGTGGGCAATATGTACGACTGCTTCGACATTTACACCAGCCGTTATTTTGCACCGTTCATCTTCAACGCCGACCGCAGCCGCTTTCAGAACCAGTTCTACAACTGGAGCCAGAATCCGCTGGACACCGGCGCACCGCTTACCGAGGATTATAGCATCATCGAGAACGCCCAGCCCAACCCTGTGGCAGCCGACCTGGACGGTGATGGCGTCAAAGAACTGCTGTTTGCCTCCTATGATGGGCGCCTGCACGCCTTCTGGCTGAACGGGGAGGAACATGGCAACTGGCCGGTCTCGGTCTATAATCCCTACGAGGGCTTCTACCGCTTCGCCTCCGAACCGGCGGTGGCAGACCTGGACAACGACGGCAAGGCGGAAGTGATCTTTACGTCCTGGACACAGAAAGACTCCAACCAAACTGGCTTGATCTACATCCTGGACTACCTGGGCAACCTGCTCTACCAAGCCAGCCTGCCGCAGGCTTCGAGCGGGCAGGATTGGAACGGCGCACTGCCCGCCCCCACCCTGGCGGATATCGATGGAGACAGTGAGCTGGAGGCGGTGGTCAACACCGCCCATTCCGGGTTTGTGGCCTATGATCTGCCCGGCACTGAGAATGCTCGTATCCTTTGGGGCACCGGACGCGGCAATTATTACCGCAACGGATACCTGCCTCCCGCGGTTGTCCAACGAAGCTATTTCTATATTCCCCAGATTTGGAAATGAACCGTTGAAAGAAGAATATTTTACCCCCTCTAATATTGATGCCAGGGCAGCCATCCTGCTCAGGGATGCACAAACCCGCCGCAGGCAAGGGCTGGCTTTTAGACCTGAGACGAGCGCCCTGCTGGTCTTAGACATGCAAGAGTATTTCCTGCGTGCAGAGTCACATGCCTATGTACCGAGCGCGAGGGCGATCCTTCCAGGGTTGCAAGCAATGGTAAAGGCTTGGACAGCGAAAGGCTTGCCAGTGATCTATACCAAGCACATCAACACTACGGAGAACGCCGCAGGAATGGCAAGCTGGTGGAGCGAGTTGCTGGTTGATGAGAATCCATTGAGTGCCATTTCCTCCGTCTTCGATACCTCGACAGGTGAGGTGATCCCAAAATGCCAGTATGATGCCTTCTACGGCACAGCTCTGGAAGCCAGGCTGCGTGCATCGGGGAGGACTCAGGTGGTCATCTGCGGGGTCATGACCCACTTATGCTGCGAGACGACCGCCCGTTCTGCGTTTATGCGTGGCTTCGAGGTGTTCTTTCCGGTGGACAGCACAGCAACCTATAACGAGAGCTTCCACCGGGCAACCCTGTTGAACCTGGCGCATGGCTTTGCTAGCTTGACGCTGGTTAGGGATGTGCTTGCAGCATTGACCAGGAGCGAGTGAGTGATGAAACCAACAAACGTGCTGATCGTGGGCGCAGGTCCAGCTGGCATGACAGCCGCGCTGCAGCTCAAGCGCTATGGTGTGGAATGCACCTTATTTGAGAAAGCCAGGATAGGCGGGCTGCTGCACAACGCCAACCTGGTAGAAAATTATCCGGGCTTCCCTGGTGGCATTCCAGGCCCAGAACTGGTGGCGCTGTTCGAGCAGCAGATACAGGCGCTGGGGGTCAGCGTGACACAGGCCGAGGTGCAATCATTGGACTACCGCGCGGGCCGGTTCCGACTGGTAACCCAAACAAGAGAGTATGAAGCAGCGATTGCGGTCGTAGCAAGCGGCACCCGGTCGCGCCAATTTACCCAGTTCGATGTCTCAGCGGCTGTGCAGCCACGGATACACTACGAGGTAGCTTCCCTGCTCAACCTGGAAGGAAAGCGCATCGCTATTGTCGGCGGGGGAGATGCAGCCTTCGATTACGCCCTCAACCTGGGAAAGAAGAATGAGGTCATCATCCTTAACCGCAGTGAGACTGTCAAATGTCTGCCGCTGTTGTGGAAGCGGGTACAGGCAGTAAAAAATGTACATTACCTGGCAAGCTCAATGGTGCTGGGTGTTTTCGAGTATCCACAAGGCGGCATACTCATCGCACATACTTCCGCTCAAGGCGAGCAGCTGCTACAGGCGGATTATCTGATCGGCGCTCTGGGTCGGGGGGCCTGCCTAGACTTCCTCACTTCAGAATTAAAGAGTCAAGCCGATGAACTGCAAAAACAGGGTGTGTTATACTTTATCGGGGATGTAAAAAACGAACGTTACCGGCAAACGGCCATAGCAGCCGGAGATGGGATACTGGCTGCCATGAAAATCTATGAAGCGGTGAGGGATTGATCGGCATGAAAATCGTTGGACAGGCTGGTAAGGAAGAAGTCGCACTGGTTTACATTGCGGAATTGGAACCAGGGAAGTTTGTCGAGTGCGTCGAGGCGATGGAACCGCCCCTGCCGCGCGAGCGGAAGTGGGTGCTGCTGGTATCCACCATGTTCGGCTGCCCGGTAGGCTGTGCAATGTGCGACGCGGGCGGTTTTTACGAGGGCAAGCTTAGCCAGGAGCAAATCTTTGCCCAGATCGATTACCTGATCCGTAAGCGCTACCCGGATGGCCGCGTGCCAGCAAAAAAATTCAAGATCCAGTTCGCGCGCATGGGCGAGCCAGCCTTGAACCCGGCTGTACTGCAGGTTCTCGAAGAGCTGCCTCAGCGCTATGAGGTTCCCGGTTTCATGCCCTCGATTTCCACCATTGCCCCGCGCAGCGCGGAGAACTTTTTTAACCGCCTGTTGGAGATCAAACAGAGGCGTTATACAGGCGGTCGCTTTCAATTCCAGTTCTCCATCCATACCACCGATGAACAACTACGGGATGAGCTCATCCCGGTAAAGAAGTGGAGCTTTGCCGAAATGGCAGCCTATGGTGAGAGGTTCTACGTCACCGGCGACCGCAAGGTCACCTTGAACTTTGCCCTGGCGCAAGGCAACCCATTGGATGCCGCGGTGCTGCTGCGGCACTTTGACCCGCAAAAATTCCTGATAAAAATCACCCCGCTCAATCCGACCCACCAGGCACAGATCAACGGCCTGGTGAGCCACATCGACCCCTGGCAGCATGAGGAGGATCATCTTGTTACGACTTTGCGTGCCGCAGGTTACCAGGTGATCGTCAGCATCGGCGAGGCCGAAGAAAATTATATTGGCAGCAACTGTGGGCAGTACGTGTTGAACCATCTGCGGCAAAACCAGCCAATCCGGGATGGGTACACCTACCCTGTGCAAACAGCAGGTTAGCAGTAGCAGGGGGCAATCATCAGGCGGGAGGAAATACATGAAACATCCATTTGAACATATCAGGCCTGAACGCCGCGGCTTATATTTCTATGCCTCTTTGCTCGGCACCCTGCTCTTGATGGTGGTGATGAACTGGATCGGCGGGCCGTTGAACACACCCGAGGCGCCATACGGCATCGTTTCATTTGAGTTCACAGGTACCTGGGACAAAGCACAGGCGATCATGACTTCCTGGGGGGCGGATGGTATGGTACGGGCAGCATTCATCCAGGGACTGGATTTCCTCTTCCCGCTGGTATATTCCAGCGCGATTGGGCTGGGCTGCCTCATGGCAGGCGGGGTGCTGCAGGTGCGCAAATGGCCACTGTCGAGGCTGGGAGGCATGTTAGCCTGGGGGCTGTGGTTGGCGGCAGGGTTTGATTATATAGAGAACTTCGCACTGACGGCATTATTATTTGGAACGGAGGGGGCCACTTGGGCAATGCTCTCGACGGTCTGCGCAACCGTCAAATTCCTGCTGATCTTCCTTGGCATGGTGTATGCACTGTATGGGTTGATGATTCGTCTGGTCATTGCAAAGCCCGGCAGCTAAATGCCGAGGTATGCAACCGATCAGAAGCTTCAGCGTATACTGAGTCATAACATCAATCCAGAAGTCTTGCGAAGGTCATTGAGACCTGTCTCATGGGGCTTCGCAAGGCTTCTACACCTATATGTAGGAGAGAAGAATATGAACCACAAACCCATTTTCATTGTAATTTTGGTCCTGGCGCTGGTCACCATGGCGTGCGGGATCAACATCGATCTGCCGCAGGAAGTAAAGACCGGTCCAACGCAGACCGATGAGATCAGCGTGCCCTTGCCGGAAGATACACAGGTAGTTACCGACCTGACCATATCCTTCGCCGGCGGCGATCTGGAACTGGCGCCAGGGGCTGAGGAAGTGCTGGCATCTGGCACGGCGACTTATAATGTGGCAGATTTCCGGCCCGAGGTGACCACCACCGGCAATGTTGTGCGCATTGAACAAGGTGACTTGAACGTACGCGGCATCCCAAATTTCAAGGAAAATGTCATCAATGATTGGAGCTTGAAACTTGCAGACGTGCCGATGGACCTGCGCATCAACGCGGGCGCTTATACGGGCAGCTATGAGCTTGGCGGACTGAGCCTACAGCGGTTAACAATCGCAGATGGAGCTTCTGACGTGGATGTGACGTTTTCCGAGCCGAATCAGACGGAGATGAGGGTGTTCGAATACAACACGGGCGCATCAAGTGTCAGGCTAGAAGGGCTGGCGAATGCCAACATCGACACCATGACCTTCCGCGCGGGCGCAGGCAGCTATATCTTGGACTTCAGCGGGGAGCTGCAGCGCGACATGACGGTGGATATCGAATCGGGCATGAGCAGCATCACCATCATCATCCCTGAAGGTTTCTCGGCACAGGTGGAGTTCGACGGTGGCTTGAGCAATGTGAGCGCTGGCGGCGACTGGGATAAAAATGGTGACAGCTATACCCTGGCTGGCAGCGGCCCGACGATCAAGATCCTGATCACCATGGCAGCGGGCAATTTAGAGCTGCGCACCAAATAAATTTGCACAGACGCCCCTGAGTGGGCGTCTGTTTTTTATTTAAAAACCATAAGTTATGGAGGCTGGAAATGTCCGACGATCGTTTCGAGAACGTGACCGTGATCAAGAAAGCCAACGTGTATTTCGATGGCAAGGTGACCAGTCGCAACGTGCTTTTTGCGGACGGGACGCGCAAGACGCTGGGCCTCATGCTGCCGGGCGACTATGAATTCAACACGGGAGCGGCGGAGGTAATGGAACTGCTCAACGGCGAGATGAAGGTCTTACTGCCCGGAGCAAGCGAGTGGCAGGCCTTCAGCGCCGGGCAGTCCTTCCGGGTGCCTGCCAGCTCGTCCTTCAAGCTACTCCTGGAGGGGATCGCCGATTACTGCTGCTCGTATGGATAAAAGTTAGAATTCGGTAACCGGGTTCAGGCTGGTCGCCGGGTAGACCTGACCCTGGACAGGCGGCATGGGGTTGTAGACCCAATCCACCTCCACCACACCGGCATTCACACCCCCCACCCGCCTGATACCCTGATATTTTCCACGCAGCAAGACATCCTCCATCGAGAGGGACATGGCAAAGACTGCCAGCTCCGCTCCAGCCGGGATGGCATTCAATTCGTCGCGATAGACCGAGGTCGAGAAGAGCACGTGTTGGGCGTCCAGGCTCTGGGTCTGGATAGCAGGAATGATCACCGGGTAGCCATCTTTGTCAATGTAGGCCAAAAACTTGAGGCTGTCGAGCTTGTTCAACAAGGCGCGCGTCCAGGTGTTGAGCACGTTGATGCGTCCCGGTTTGCGCCCCAGCGTGCGCGCCAGCATACTCTGGACAGCGGCGAAGACTACCTGGTTCATCGGCAGGGCTGTCTTGCCGGTCTGCGAGACGAGGTCCAGGTAATAGACCGTGTGGATGCCAAAATAGGCATTATAGCGGAACATGGGCACGTTGTTATAAAAATCGTATTCCTTGCCCTGGCGAGTCGAGTGGGTAAAACTGGCCTTGCCGCGCCACAGGTTCTTGTCCAGGCTCATGATGAGGAAACCGGTTTTGGGATTACTCAGGATGTGCTTCTTGGAAGTGCCCTCGGTGAACTGCCCGAATGACAGTTGAGTGGGACTGCAAGCCATCAGCGAGGAGAGCAGGGTGATGTGAGGCAGGCCTTCGGGAGTGACCGTGGCCAGCAGACCAACCTTGAGAGCGGGTTGGGTGGCCTGGATATTGGCTTCGGAAAACGAGGTTAACTGTCCCATGATTTACTCCTATTCTGTCTCGATGAAACGGGTGGCGCCGGTGGCGAGCACCAGCTCGGGGCGCAGGCCGGACGATTTGGCGATCTGTTCGCAAGAGGCCAGCTGTTCGGCAGACATGAGCGGGGTCTGGGCGTATGCCCAGTCCAGGCCCAGCCGCTTGTACTGTTCTCGGCACAGGTTGTTGAAGGCGCACAATTCCCAACGAGAAAGGATGCCATCCAGGTGCCCGGCAAGATATCTGCCGATACCAAGCAGGTTTTCTGCACCGGTTGTGGCGCCGGGGATGAGCGGTGTGCGAATCCACAGGTTTATTGGTCGCTCTTGATGGCGAATATAGTCCTTGATGTAAAGCAAGTTCTCTAAAATGCGTTCGTTCGACACGCCGGTATACTTTTCGTGCTGCAATTCATCGTACAGCTTCATATCGAACAGAACCAGGTCGACAAAAGGCAATAAACGCTCGAGGGTATGCGTGGTACACAGACCACAGGTGTCCAGGGCGGTGGAAATGCCATTGGCTTTCAACGCCTGTAAGAGCGCTTCGGTGAAATCGGGTTGGAAAGTAGGCTCACCACCGGAGACGGTCACGCCGCCGCCGGATTTTTCATAATAGGTGCGGTCCTTGAGCAGCTCGTGAACCAGTTCGTCCACTGTGACCGTCTTACCGAGGGCCTCAAGCGCGCCGGAAGGGCAGGCCTCGACGCAAGTGCCGCATGCCTGGCAGTGTTGGCGGTCGATCACCAGCCCGCTATCGGTCATGATCAGGCAGCCATTCGGACATGCCTGGACGCAGGTCTGGCAGCCCAGGCAGCGCAGGGCAAGCCACTGTATTTGCAGCCGGGAGGAGATGCTCTCGGGGTTGTGGCACCAGGCGCAGTGCAGAGGACAGCCTTTGAAGAACACGGTGGTGCGGATTCCAGGGCCGTCTTCGGTGGATAGGCGCTGCAGGTGCAGGATGCGTCCGGTGATCATCTCATCTGGTGGCTTTCACGGGCAATGATCTCGTTTTGAAGCTCACGCCCGATCATGGTGAAGTAGGCATTGTAGCCGGTGACACGCACCAGCAAATCCTTGTAATCTTCGGGGTGCTGCTGGGCATCGCACAGCATGTCGGCGTTGATCATGTTGATCTGCAACGCCGTGCCGCCATTCTCGGCATACCCTTGCAGAAAGGCCTTGAATTTCTGACGGTGTTCGGAGTCACGCAGTAAGGAGGGGTTAAAGGTCATGGTATGGCTGCCGCCGTTGGGCAGGGAATTCAGATAGTCACCCCAATCCCCCGCGCCATCCGCTGCTTTGCCTCCCAACACCTTACCCACCGAGTTGACGTTGGCGGTCGGCCCGTTGATGTCAGCACCATCGGAAGGGCATAAAGCATTAGAGAGGAACTTGCCCATCGGGCGACCATCGGGGCTGGCAGGCAGGATAGGCGAATAGGCGATCCAGTAATTCCAGGAAAGCATGCCCGGACGGAACTGGCGCCCGGTATGGGGAGATTTGTGCTTCCAGGTTTCTTCCGTCCATAAATCCATGACACGTCGCCCCATCTCATCGGCGGCATCATCGTCACGACCATATTTGGGGGCTTTATTGAGCGCCTGCGCCTGCAAGACGGCATAACCGGACCAGTTGGCCTTGAGCGCCTGGATCAACTGCTGCATGGTGCAGAGCTTCTTATCGAACACGAGATATTTGACCGCCAGTAAGGAATCCACGGTAGTGCCATAGGTAACGGCTTCGACGGTGCCGAAGAACAGCTCTGGCCCGCCCTGAGTGATGTCGAGACCTTTCTCGGCGCAGCCTTTGACCAGGCAGGACAGGTAAGGAGTGGGCGAGAAACGCGCCAGGACTTCCTCAGATTGCATGAAGACCTGGATGATCTTTTCGACAACGTGACGGGTCTGGGCGGCATAGGCATCCCAGAACTGTTCCCAGGTCTGGAACCTGGTGGCATCGCCGGTATCAGGTCCCAGGCGCTTGGGTGGGTCGACCTTGCCAGTCATGGGATCGGTGTAAGGGACGAGGGGATAGCCGCCGGTCAGGGCGAGCTCGACGGCCTTCAACAAATTCAGATTCAAGTCGACGGTGCCCGAACGGTCGTTGCCGACCATGGTATTCTCCAAGCAGCCGACCGGAGCGTACTCGAAGACGTTGTCCAGGTTGATCAGGTGTTCCACGCCGGCCTTTTTGGCCTGGCGCATCATGCCCGCCATGGAGCGCTCATCAAAGTTGAGCAGGAAGGGTGAGCCCTGGCTGGAAGCGATCATATCCACGACTTTGTCCAGCAGCTGGTTGGGGCTGTTGCGGTGCAGGCGCACGTTTGGCTTAGGCTCCAGGATAGGTGACATCTCATCGATGACTTCCAGCATGGCATAAGTCAGGTCATTGGACATGTCGATGCCATCTTTGCCCATCCCCGAGAGGGTGATGAGCTGCCCAAAACCGGAGGTGATGCCCTGATTCCCGTTGGTGCGGATCATGGCATCATAGGCAGTGTTGGAATGCACCCAGAAGCACTTCATGATCTCCTTGCCAAATTCACGCGGCATGCCCTCCCGGATAGATTTCTCCCACAACGGATACAGATATTGGTCGATGCGCCCGAAGGAGACGCCGGGACCGGGGTAATTCTCTTCACTCATGACCAGCATATGGGTGAGCCACAGAGACTGAACACCTTCCCAGAAGGTGCGCGCCGGTTCCCAGGGCACCTGGGCCAGGTTGGCTGCCATCCGGACAAGCTCGCTGCGCCGGTCGTCGCCGGTTTCAGCCTCAGCCAGTTTCAGGTATTCCTGGCGATAGGCAGCCGCGACATCACGCGCCATGACTGCCGCGCTGAGCATAGCACGCACTTGAGCGCCTTTCCTGCCCTGTTTATCCTTATCGGACAAAGCCGCATAACGCTGTTCCAACTCAGCATGAACATCTTTCCAGCCGCGCTGGATGATGCGGGCATAATTGGGCACCAGGTGACCGCTGGTGGCACCGGCGTTGCCATAACCGTGGTTGTGCAGCCATTGGGCGGCGGCGCGGGCGCCATTCTTGCCGTGTACCAGTTTCACATACTGTTTGGCCTCAGCTTCGGTCAGACAGGTGGAAGCCTGGATGTTGAAGCGCGCCCCGGCGATCAGGTCACCGGGAAGGATCTCATGCGGCAGGTAATTTACCATCACCTGGCGAGTGAACCAAACCTTGCGCTCGGGCAAACTCCACTTCCAGAAATCAGGATCAAGCTTCACCGGGCGGGCGACCTGTTTGTAGGCAGAACGGAAGGTGGTAAAGAAGGTGAAAGTCTCGGGGACGATGTAGAAGGGAATCTCTTCGTACTGGAAATCCCAATCCGTGCCCGTAGTCCAGGCGGTGTACTCGTTATTCCAACGACGCTTCACACCCCGGAAATAATAGTCCCGCAGCCATTGGATGCGTGGAGAGAGGTTTGCCGGTTTTTTGATGCTGTACTTGGGTTGGACACAATCCGTCGCAAGTGCCATATCTGCCTCCAGGGTTAGAGATGTTCATCGCCATGGCGTAACATATCCGCCATAACCTGAGCAGCTGCCTGGCTGTCTCCAGATCCGATGACAGCCGCCAACCGTTGGTGAAATTGGAAGACCTGTTCCAGCACGCCATTGCCGGAGTACTTCTTAAAGAAGTGACGCGTAATGTTGGTATAAATGGAACGCAGGGAATTGATAATCAGAAGATACATCAAGTTGCCAGACGCCCGCGCGATGGTCTGGTGAAAGGCAAAATCCAGCTCGGAAAGCAGCCCGGCATCGCGGCGGTCAACTGTCTCTTCCTGTGCCAGGATCGAGCGAATAGCGTCCAGATGTTCAGTGGTGCGGTGGATGGCTGCCAGTCGAGCGGTCTCCGTTTCCATCAGCAGGCGCATGGCTATCAGGCTGCGCAGGAAGGGCTGGCTCAGTTCTCCATCGCTGTAAGCGAGTAAGGCGTTGAGCAGGGTGAGGGAACCTTTGGACAGATAATCGCTTACGAAGACGCCACGGCGGGGTACGATCTCGACCAGCCCTTTGGCGTCCAGGTCAACCAATGCTTCGTGCAAGACGGGGCGGCTGACGCCGAGGCGTGCGGCAAAATCACGCTCTGCGGGCAGGCGCTCGCCGATCTTGAGCTCGCCAGAGAGGATAAGACCTTCCAGGCGGGCGATGCAGGCTTCTTTTAAGCTTTGGATCTTGAGCGGTTCGAAGGATTGCTGCATGGATACTCCACAATTGTGTGGTAAAACCACCAGCCACAGCTAGAGTATAGCACAATCCCCACTCCGATTCAATCAGGAGTTATCTCATGTTTTCTCGATGACAGACATCTCGAGCATCTTATCGACTCTAGTTACCCCATTCCCATTAACAAAGGATGCTATCTCAGAAAGGAAGCGCTGCTTGTTGAAGCGCGCCGCATTGGCAGCACACTCGTGGCTGGAGAGTCTCAGCGGCAGGAATCTTTCAATGGCGTTCACCAGGCTGTCAGAGCGAGGTTGGTCGAAAAACAAACCGGTTTGATTTTCGACCACGATTTCCGGCGCGCCACCCTTGCCATAAGCAATCACCGGGCAGCCCGCTGCCTGTGCCTCGACCATGGCGATGCCAAAATCTTCTTCACTGGCACTGACAAAAGCACGCGCACGGTTAAGCAAATCGTTGACCGTAGCATCGGATTGAAAACCCAGGAAATGGATATTATCCTTAGCACGGCGCTCAAGATGCTGGCGTTCCTCTCCCTCACCAACAACCAATAATGGCAAGCCCAGGCTGCTGAACGCATCCACAATCAGACCAACGCGTTTGTGCGGCACCAGACGAGAGACGGTGATGTAATAATCGCCGCGCTCCAGCCCGGGAGAAAAGCGCTCCACATCTACAGGGGGATAAATGACCCTGGCATCCTGCTGATAAGTGAGGTTGACCAAATTTGCGATCCAATTACTGACGGCAGCAAATTGATCTACAGACCTTGCCGCGCCCAGGTCCCAAGCCCGGAAGGGGCGGAATAAACGGTCCATGCCGGTGGATTTTCGCGGCAAGCCATCCAACCCGAAATTTCGCCAGGCATAACGCATAGGAGTATAGGTGTACGAAAAATGCTTCTGCCCTGGATGCACTTTTACCCCATGCGCCACCGCATAACTGAGTGAAAGTATGGTGTCATAATCGCTCAAGTCGAAGTGTTGAATGGCATAAGGCATCAGCGGAAGATATTTACGATAATGGGTATAAGCGAAGGGCAGGCGTTCGATAAATGAGCTGATCACCTTGCGGTAGGCCAGGGGAGTGTGTGCAAAGATGTCGCGGTTATAAAGCAAGGTGTAAATTGGCGCCTCAGGAAATAATTCCAGGGCAGCCATGAGCACCTTCTCCGAGCCGCCAAGGATGGACAGGGCATCTACCACGATAGCTACTTTAGAATTCAGCGACATTCTTCAAACACGCTCCACATCTTTTCGGCCGAAGCCTGCCATTTGAATTGCTCCGAACGCCTCAATCCACGCACATGTAGCGTTTCCCGCAATTCTCCATCCTGTAAAGTCCGGCGCAAAGCATCCGCGATGGCTGAAACATCCGTGGGATCGAACAATAAACCCGCCTCACCTACCACTTCCGGGAGTGCCCCGGCAGTAGATGCTATCACAGGCGTACCGCAAGCCATCGCCTCAAGAATGGGTAGACCAAAACCTTCATCAAATGAAGGTAAGCATAGCAGTTGAGCATTAGCGTACAACCCTGGCAGGCTGGCCTCAGGGATATATCCCAGAAATATTACTCGTTCAGGTACAGGCATTTCCAGCGCCCGAAATACTTTGCCGCCCACTCCAGCAATCACCAGCCAGACATCGGGCACAGTATCATTAATCAATTGCCATGCCTCCAGCAATCCAGAAAGATTCTTTCGGGGCTGCAGTGAACCAACAAACAGTACATAGCGCGCTGGCAAGTCTAAGGTCTGGGGTAAACGAGGGTGAAACACCGCGGTGTCCACACCGCCAGGTACCGAAATCACGCGCTCACCCGATAGATGAAAACGCGAGAGCAGTAGTTCCCGCACATGATTAGAGGAAACGATCACCCGATTCACGCGTGGCAACAAACCAGGTAGAAAAAGCCGGTACCAGCGTGCAAAGGATGAGGTATACCAGGAAGGATTATCCAAGGGACTGAGGTCGTGCAAGGTCAATACTTGATGGGTGACCATCAACGGACCGCTGTTGGCAGGCGACCACAGCAAATCACCTCGGCGAATACGCTGCGGCAGCACCAACTGCTCCCACATATGACCACCCAATCCATGCGTGGCACGCAAAGGACGGATCACACGCACCTCACCTGGCAACCAGCGCAGGATCTCTGAGGCATATCGCTCGACGCCGGTGACATTACGATCCAAGAAGCGACCATTAACTGCTACGTTCATCACTTACCTGACCTGCCCACAGTCCGAGCATTGCAGTGATAAATACTCGTCCAGGCGAAATCGTCCACAGATAATGGTCGAAGAAGCTGACGGCAAGCAGTCCTATCAGCCCTGCCGACAATGCAATCGTCACCGGGTGCTTTGCTTTGAGTGCATGGTATAGAACCGCCACGCCCAAGCCGGTCTCGATGACCAGGCCTGCTATGCCCAGCTCGCTCCACACCAGCACCGGAAGGTTATGCACCGGCTCTATGCGGTTAAAAGGAGCCACAT
>Ga0299915_10001201_pt1 | contig 19150 bp, 16 predicted proteins | sample RVTome_13_FD_200263 | JGI IMG/M metagenome (GOLD analysis project Ga0299915, IMG submission 200263) | Soil microbial communities from uranium-contaminated site in the Upper Colorado River Basin, Wyoming, United States - RVT92D227 (version 2) ... | reverse complement strand
AGAGCGGGTTGCCCATCGTGGCGCGCGCGTTGCCGACGCAGGCCGGGGTGGCGGGGACGGGCTGGCAGCTCGCGAGCACGTAGGCCTTGCGGCCCCCTTCGATGACGACGAGCAGCTGCTGGCCGGCGGCGAGCTCGATCCGGTAGGCGGCGTCCCTGCCGTTCATGACGAAGCCGCCGCACACCGACGACACCGTCGCGCCGCGGCCGACGGTCGTGCCGCTCGCGCTCCCCCCTGCGCTCGCGATGAGGCCCGGGTCGGCGCAGGTCAGGGCGGAGCGCGGAGCGTCGATCGCGGCGTCCGCATCGAGCCCGGCGTCACCCCCGAGGACGCAGCGGCGGTCGGCGTTGCACGTCAGGCCCGACGGGCAGCGGCCGTCATTGCACGTGTAGCTGCCGCCGGCGTAGTCGGCTTCGAAGAAGCAGCCACCGAGGAAGATGGCTGCACATACTGCGAGGGAACGCGGCATAGTACCGGCGCCGTGCCATCGTACCAGCTCGACCAAGGCCGCGACGTGCCGGCGCGCCTCGGTCGCTACGAGCTGCTCGGTCACCTCGCGACCGGGGGCATGGCGGAGATCCACCTCGCGCGGCTCGCCGGCGAAGCGGGCTTCGAGAAGATCGTGGTGGTCAAGCGTCTGTTGCCGGAGCTGATCGCGTCGCCTGCCTTTGTCACGATGTTCCTCGACGAGGGCAAGCTCGTCTCGCGGCTCGATCACCCGAACATCTGCGAGGTCCACGAGCTCGGGCGCGATGGCGCCGAGTACTACCTCGCGATGCCCTACCTCGACGGGGTCGCGGTGCACGAGCTGATCTCGCGTCCGCGTGACCCCGATCGCATCGCGGAGCTGCGCGTCGCCGCCGGGGTGATCGCGCAGGCATGTTCGGGCTTGCACCACGCTCACGAGCTGCTCGCTGCAGACGGCGCGCCAGCCGGGCTCGTCCACCGCGACGTCTCGCCGTCGAACCTGTTCGTCACGACGGCCGGGATCGTCAAGGTGCTCGACTTCGGCATCGCGAAGGTCCGCGGTGCGGCCGAGACCGAGGTCGGGACGATCAAGGGCAAGCAACAGTACATGGCGCCCGAGCAGCTCCTCGGCGAGCCCCTCGACCGGCGCTGCGACGTGTTCGCGCTCGGGATCGTGCTGTACGAGCTCGCGACCCACCAGCGATTGTTCAAGCGCGCGAGCGAGTACCTCACGGCCCGCGCCGTGCTCGAAGAACCGGTGCCGCGCGCCGACGCGGTGGATCCTGCCGTGCCGAGATCGCTCGCGGACGTGATCGCGAAGGCGCTCGCGCGCGACCAGGCCACGCGGTTCGCCGACGCGAACGACCTCCGGCTCGCCGTCGAAGCGGCGATGGCGCCGCATGGCGGCATCGCCCCGCCGTCGGCCATCGGCGCGGCGGTGACCGCGACCGACGAGCTCTCGGCGATGCGCACGCGGCAGGCACGAGTGCTGGGCAGCGCGCGCTCGCTCGTGGAGCCGCACGACGAGCTGGCTCCGACGCGTCCGCTTCGCAACCCCGCGCCGCCGCCCCCGATCGACGACACGAGGACCGAGGTCGCGGAGCCTCGCAGCTTCACGCTTCGCACTCGACCGGCGCACTCGTACCGGCGCGCGGTGATCGCCAGCATCGGGATCGCTGCCCTGGTCACCCTCGCGATCGTGATCGCCACGCGCGACGACCAGGAGGTCGTGCGCACCTCCGGCCTGTCGGCTTCGCAAGCCGAGCTCATGGGCACGATCGCGCGGGGTGTGTTCAGGCGTTCACCCGAGCCGGAGGTCGGAAGCGGCTCGGGCGTGGAATCCGGCTCCGCCCCCGACTCACCGCCGATCGAGATGCCGCCCGACCACGCGCGCACCCGCGCTCCCAGACCCGGCCAGCTCAGCATCGAGTCGACGCCGTACGCGACGATCTACGTCGGCGGCACGAAGCTCGGGGTCACTCCGCTCGTCAAGCGCTCGCTGCCGGCAGGTCGTCACAAGCTCCGCGCGGTGCTCGCGAACGGACGCAGCAAGGAGCAATGGATCGAGATTCCCGCCGGTCGCCTCGCTGCGCCCCTGCTGCTCACCTGGTAGCGGCGGTCGTAGTACCCTCCGACCGTGCGCTTCGCGATCGTGCTCGCGCTACTCGTCGCGACGCGCGTGGTCCACGCCGACGACGAGCTCGCCCGCGCGCGCCAGCTCGAGGCCTCGCTCGAATACGACCAGGCCCTCGCGATCGTCGACGGGATCCTCGCGCGCGGTGGCGCTGATCCGTCGCGGTACGTCGAGCTTCACCTGCTCGCCGGCAAGCTCGCCGGCGGGCTCGACCGCGCCGAGCTCGCGCGCGACCACTTCGCGCGCGTGCTCGCGATCCGCCCCGAGACCGCGCTCCCCGACGGCACGTCGCCGAAGCTGACCGATCCATTCGCCGCCGCGAAGGCGCGCACGAGGCCGCTCGAGGTTCACGCGACGATCTCGCGCGGGCTCGTCACGCTCGAGGCGCTCGATCCGCTGGACCTCGTGGCCGGCATCGCGCTGCACGTCGTCGTCGCCGGCAAGCACGCCGATCTCGTCGAGCGCGGATCGCGCCGGCTCGTGATCCCGGAGCGCGCCACCGCGATCGAGATCGCCGCGCTCGACGCGAGCGGCAACCGCCTCTGGGTATGGACTCCGCCCCCCGCGAAGCCCGTCGTGGACCGCATTCCCGACGAGGATCCACGCTCGCCGGTCTACGCGCGGTGGACGACCTGGGCCGCGATCACCGGCGTCGCGCTCGTCGCGGGCACGCTGTCGGCGTGGCGCCTCGACTCCGCCCAGCGCGACTGGGACAAGCTTCGCGCCGGCGGCAACACCGACTTCACCGCGCTCGAGGCCGTCGAGCAACGCGGCCGCCGCTGGGCGCTCGCGACGAACCTCGGCTTCGGCGTCGCCGCCGCCACCGGGATCGCGACCGTGATCTTTGGAGTGCGCGGGCACTCCAGCCCGAGCCTCGCGGTGACGCCGGGTCCCGGCGCGGGCCTCGGTGTCGCCGGTCGATTCTGAGAGGAACCTAGCGTCCCGCGCGTGACCGGCGACGCCCGAGCAGGACCACCAGTCCGAACGCCAAGGTCGCGGTCCCCGCTCCACCACCGGAGGCGTCGAGGCTACAGCCCGGCAGCTGGGTGTTCGGCCCGTCGGGCTCGTCGCTGCCGCTGCCCGAGCCATCATCTCCCGGGACGGTGATCAGCGCGGTCGCGGTCGCGACATTGCCGGCGGCATCGGTCGCCGTCGCCTCGAGCTCGTGCTCGCCCGGGCCCGCGGCGGTCGCGTCCCAGCTGAACTGGAACGGAGCCTCGGCATCGGCTCCGGCATCGGCGCCGTCGATCGTCAGCGCGACGTCGCTCATCGCCGTGTCGTCGTTCGCCGCCACGACGATCGTGACCTGCCCCGTGACGGTGTCGCCGCTCGCCGGCGAGACGATCGCGACCTTCGGAGGGGCGGCATCGCTGCCCGTGCTCCCGCCGGTGAGGCCGAAGAAGCTCGCGGCACGCACGGTCGAGCAGATGCCCTTGTCGTCGAAGTATGGACCCGCGGTCGCCGGGCACACGCTGAGCCCGTTCGAGCCGATCGCGGTCGCGTGGTTCATGCCGGTGATCTTGAACGCCTCGACCACGACCACCGATCCGGCCTTGTACGCGGTACGGGTGGTCTGGCCGATCGTCTCGGTCTCGTCGGCGGTGTCGTCGGTACCGAGGACGTTCGTCCACTGCTTGATGAGCTCGGCCTCGTTCGCGGGCACCACGGTCGTGTCGCTCGCGCCGTGCCAGATCTGGATCGGCGGTCGCGGGCCGGGGTGGGCGTGCGCGGTGCGAACGAGGTCACCCCACTGCGCCGCGGTCCTGGCGACGCCTGGGCTCTGGCAGTTGTACGCGGCGGAGACCGAGGTCGCGCAGCGATACGGCAGGCCCGACATGATCGCGCCGCCGGCGAACCGATCGGGATAGGTCGCGAGCATCACCGCCGCGAACGCGCCGCCGGCGGAGAACCCGACGATGTAGACCTTGGTCGGATCCGAGCCGTGCGCCGCGACCGCCGCATCGATCATCGACATGATCGATTGGTTCTCGCCCTGACCGCGCACGAGGTTGGCGGTGTCACCGTACTCGCCGGCCCAGTTGAAGCAACGCACCGGGTTGTTCGCCGTCTGCTGCTCGGGATAGACGACCGCGAAGTCGTGCTGATCGGCGAGCTTGTTCCAGCCCGCGTTCTCCATGTTCGCCGCGGTCTGCGTGCAGCCGTGCAGCACGAGCACGAGCGGCCGCCCGCTCGCCAGGCCCGCCGGCACGTACTCGTACATCGCGAGTCCACCGGGATTCGATCCGAAGCTGGTGACCTTGGTGAGCGCCGCGTCGGCGGGACTGGCGACGAGCAACGCGGCGAGCGTCGCGATGCGCAGGGTGATCTTCATGGCGGCGGCGACTTGCACGGCATGTGCCCGGTGATCCCACCCGTGTCGTCGCGATCATCGGGGCCAGGTGTTGGATCCCGCCAACAGGAACCAGCCCGGATCGTGGGACGGCGCCATCGGTCGCCGGCGTCGTCGACGGATGCACGCGAGCGCGATCACCAGGAACGACGCGAACCCCGCGCCTCCGCCCGATGCGTCGAGCGAACAACCCGGCATGGCGTTCGCGGGATCGGGATCATCGCTGCCGCTACCGCTGCCGCTGCCGCTGCCGCTGCCGCTGCCGCTGCCGGCTCCGCGCAGCTCGAAGAAGTCTGCCGCGCGCAGCGTCGAGCAGATGCCCTGATCCGAGAAGTACGCGCCGATCGCAGGCGGACAACCGTCACCGCCGGTCACGACGGCGTGCCCCATCGTCGCGATCGTGTACGTCTCGACGACGAGCTCGGATCCCGCGCGATACTCGGTGCGCGTCGCCTTGCCGATGGTCTCGGTCGTGTCCGCGGTGTCGTCGGTCTCGTGCACGTTCGTCCACTGCTTGACGAGCTCGGCCTGATTCGCCGGCACGACGGTCGTGTCGGTCGCGCCCTGCCAGATCTGCACGCGTGGCCACGGACCGCCGAAGCTCGAGGCGCCGCGCACGAGCTCGCCCCACTGCGCGGCCGACTTCGTCACGCCGGGGCTCTGACAGCTGAACGCGCCGTTCACGGTCGTCGCGCAGCGGTAGGGAAGCCCCGACATGATCGCGCCCGCGGCGAACCGCTCCGGCCAGGTCGCGAGCATCACCGAGACGAACGCCGCGCCCGCCGAGAACCCGACCACGTAGACGCGCTGCGGGTCGCTACCGTGCGCCGCGATCGCGGTGTCGATCATCGAGATGATCGACTGGTTCTCGCCCTTCGCCCGCTCGAGGTTCGCGGTGTCGCCGTACTCGCCCGCCCAGTTGAAGCAGCGCACCGGATTGTTCCCGGTCTGCTGCTCGGGATAGAGCACCGCGAAGCCGTGCTCGTCGGCGAGCGTGTTCCACCCGGCCACCTCCATCGCCGATGCCAGCTGCGTGCAGCCGTGCATCACCACCACGAGCGGCCGACCGACCGGCAGGCTCGCCGGCGCGTACTCGTACATCGAGAGCGCGCCCGGATTGGCACCGAAGCTCGCGACCGGCTGCATCGTGCCGGCGAGGGCCGAGCTCGAGCCGAGCGCGAGCGCGACGAGACAGAAGCGGATGAACCTGATGTGCATGCGGCTCGGCGCTGCAGGGTGCATGCCGCGGCAGCGATGGCCACGTCCAACAGGCACGGTTCGTGAAGACGTGCTGGCGACGTGAGCTGGTATCCTGACTCGATGTCGGACGACGCGCCTCGCACGCGCTTGCAGCAGCGTCCGATCCGGCTCGTTCATCGCCTCCGCGTCACGGTCGACGAGGGCCCCGATGCGGGCGCGACCATCGCCCCCGACGACGGCGCCTCGCTCGCGATCGGCACCAGCGAGGACAACGCGCTCGTGCTCGCCGATCCGGCCGTCAGCCGTTATCACCTCGAGCTGCGCCGCACCCCGAGCGGGGTCGCGCTCGTCGATCTCGGCAGCCGCAACGGCACCTGGATCGGCGGCGTGCGCGTCGAGCGCGCGATCGTCCCCGCGGGCACGCGGCTCAAGCTCGGCGACACCACGATCGTCGTCGACGACGCCGGCTCCACGGTCGCGCCACCGCCCACCGAGGTGCCGCGCCCCGCGGATCTCGTCGGCGACAGCGAGTCGATCCGCGAGGTCGCGAGGTTGATCCACCGGCTCGCGCGCGTCGACTCGTCGGTCCTCATCCAGGGCGAGACCGGCGTCGGCAAGGAGGTCATCGCGCGCTCGCTCCACGACGCGAGTCCGCGCCGCGCCAACGAGCTGGTCGTCGTCGACTGCGGCTCGATGCCCGCGACGCTGATCGCCTCGATCCTGTTCGGTCACGAGAAGGGCTCGTTCACCGGCGCCGATCAGCGCCGCGCCGGTGCGTTCGAGCGCGCGGCCGGCGGCACCGTCTTGCTCGACGAGATCGGCGAGCTGCCGCTCGAGGTGCAACCCGCACTGCTCGGCGTGCTCGAGCGCCGCGCGTTCACCCGCGTCGGCGGCGCGCAGCAGGTGACGGTCGACGTTCGCATCCTCGCCGCGACGCACCGCGACCTCCGCGCCGAGGTCAACGCCGGCCGCTTCCGCGCCGATCTCTACTACCGGCTCGCGGTCGCGAAGATCGTGGTCCCGCCGCTGCGCGATCGCCCCGAGGATGTCGAGCCGCTCGCGCGCCACTTCGTGCAGAAGCTCACCGGCCAGGAGGATCTCGGTCCGCTCGCCGGCGCGCTCGAGGCGCTGCGCGCGCATCCGTGGAGCGGCAACGTGCGCGAGCTCCGCAATGTGGTCGAGGCCGCGATCGTGATGGGCGAGCTCGATCTCGGCGGCGAGCGCCCCACCACCCTGCCCACGCAACCCGGCGGCCCGGTCGCGCCCTATCGCGATGCCCGTGCCGCGGCGCTTCATCGCTTCGAGGCCGAGTACCTGCGCGACCTCATCGATCGCAGCAGCGGCAACGCCTCGGAGGCCGCGCGCGTGGCCCGCATGGACCGCCCGTACCTGCTCACGCTGCTCCGCAAGCACGGGTTGCGCAGCTAGCCTGCACCAGGTGCAGCACCGGGTCGGCTCCAGCATCTTCGCGCACTTGCGCGGGCATCGAGCTTGCTCCTTGGAGGCGCGATGCTGATCGAAGGTTCCGATTACCTGTTCTTCCGCAAGGCCTACCACTCGGGTGGTGCGATCACCGGCGTCAAGAACTCCGAGGTCGCCATCGTCGCGACCCGGCGCTACCTGTTCCTGTTACCGATCACCGAGACCTCGTACTGGGGGATCGGGCTCACCGCGACCCGGCACTGGTTCCACGGCGACGATGGCCAGAAGCTCGACGTCGGCGAAGCCATCGCGCGGTTCCTCGCGATGCCGGACCTCACCGTCGAGGCGCTCGAGGCCGAGCTGCTGGGCTTCCTCCCGAAGGGCGAGTACGTCGTCGCGCTCGATGCGCTCGCGAGCCTCACCGTGTGGTCGCGGTTCATGCGCCAGGTGCGGTTCAAGCAGCGCGATCGCCGGTCCACCCAGGTGCTCGCGCTGCGCGGCAAGGATAACCACGCCCGGTTCGAGCGGTTCTACGCCGACGCGATCGCACAGCTCTAAGTGCAGCTCCCCGCAAGTTGGTGATCAACATCCCCGTGGGAAGAGCAGCCCGCGTTCCACACGGCCCCGAGGCATTTCCGCCGGTTGGGCGCGCGCCGACCTGCGGCGGGTCACGGGACCGGATGCTCCGCGAGCCAGCGGATCGCCTTCTGGCGCTCTGGCTCCTTGAACGGGCCGAGGCGCGCGAAGTGCTCGCGCGCTTGCCCGGCGAGGTAGCGCGCTCGGGCTTTGTCGCCATCGGTTGCCCACAGCGAGCGCGCGAGCGCGAGCTCGGCCATCGGTGCGTAGTATTGGAAGCCGTCGAACAGCTCCATCAACCCGTCGAGGCACTCTTCCAGCGGTGCGAGGGCGCCCGCCGGATCTCCGGCTTCGAGCCGCGAGAGACCGAGCCAGGCACCGAGCTCCGAGCGGTCCCATCGCGACCACACCCCCGCCGCGTTGCTCTCGAACGCCCTGACCGCGTCGTCCCAACGTGCGAGCGCGACCAGCACCCAGCCATCATTCATGTACGAGGCCGCCGCGACGTTGGGGACCGAGCTCGCATGCAGGAAGGCGAGCTTCGCGAGCCGGGCCTCGGCCGCGGTGCTCCGGCCCGCGACCGCATCATCGAACGCGAGCCACCAGCTCGCCATCGGTGCCGGGTACCCGAACAGCCACTTCGTACTCGCGAGCGACTCCTCGGGAACATTCGGCGAGACGCGCTCGGCATGCTGCTTCATGCCCGCGAGATCGCCGTAGAGGAACGCGAAGCCCGCGAGCGCATCCTCGATCGCCATCGCACTGAATCCCGACGGCGTCGTCGCCATCCGCTCCAGCTCGGCCCGGGCGAGCTCGAGCGCTCCGATGTCGTAGAGCCCGTGAAAGATCGCATCCGGTGCCGCCCCCCCCCGGATCGCTGCTGCTCGCGCCTCGGCGACCCGGTCTGCTCGCCCGAGTCGCTCGGCGAACGACATGCGCCACAGGTGCGCCGACTGGATGTCCGACGGTGCGCCTTGAATCGCGTCGAGGATCGCGACCCGCGTGTCAGCCGCCGCGAGTGCGTCGGCGAAGCGCCCGCCTCGGGCCAGGGCTCGCGCTAGCCGCCCGTGGGCCTGAGAGGTCCTTGAATGCATGTCGCCGAGCGCCTGGATACTCGACGCAACGATCTTGCGCGCTTCATCGATGGCGTCGGTGTGGCGGTCGAGCCTCGCCAGCACGTCGATCAGTCGAGCCTGGATGGTATCGAGGCGTGCCCACGGCGAGCTCGGCGCGGCGGTCTGGAGCCAGTGCGAGGTCTGCGCGAGATCGCCGCGCAGGAGCTCCACGGCACGATCGAGCCTGCCCGCGCGAACCTCGAGCTCCGCACGGAGGACCGCGAGCCCGCCGGTCCGCCCGGTGCGCAGCAGCGCTGCTTCGCCGCGTGCGAGGGCATCGTTAATCATGTTCTTGTCGTTACCGGTCGCGAGCTCGAGCCGTCCGAGCTCGCTGTAAATGCCGGCGAGGATCGTGTCGTCACGCGACAGCTCCGCGCGGCGGATCGTGTCGGCGATCGCAGCGCGCGCGGCCGGATTACGATCTCGATCCTCGATCGCAAAGCTGACCAGATACCCGGCACGGATGCTGGCTTCGCGGGCTCCGGACAACCCGAGCGTTTCGAGGCGAACGGCGACGCGCTGCAGCCCGGCCAGTCCACCGTCGATATCGCTCCCTACGCGCACCTGCGTGCGAGCCAGCTCGAATTGCTCGGCGAGCTCGGTGACCTCGTCCCGGAGTCCTGGCGGCGGCGGAGGGCGCTGCTCGCGCAAGATCGCGACGTTCGTACACGCGGCGAGGGAGGGCGTGACGCTCGGTACGAAGTCCGCAAACGCTCCGTGGGAAAACGTCGCGATGTCGACCGCGGCGAGCGACCGCGTGGCCCCGCGAAACTGCAGCAACGCGGTCTCGAGGCAGGTCAGGCGCTGGACGTGGAGCAGCGGATCCGTCTTGCGATCGGCCGCGCACGCTTCGTCCCACTGCGTGCTCCAGCGCGCCGCGTACGCATCGAGGTCGGTCGAGATGCGGCGCCACGTGCCGGCGACATCTGGCCGCGGGGCCCTCGCGAACCGCGCTTCGACCGCGGCCCGCGTCGGCACATCCCACACGCCCGTGAGCCGCTCGGCCGCCACTCCACACTCGTCGTCGGCGACGGGCGCGACGCAACCGCGATTCCACACCACGATCCCGGCCAGCGCGGTCGCCGCGACGGCGAGCGCGAGGCGAGCGCGATGAGATCGGCGCCGGCGCGCCGGCAGGACCGCGTCACCCGCGATCGCATCGATCGCTGTGGCGAGCAGCGCAGGCCGCTCCGCGGGATCCTTCGCGAGCAGGGCGAGCACCACGCGATCGACGCGCTCGCCCAGCCCGTCGCATCGTTGCGACGGCGGAGCCGGCGGGTCGTTGAGGTGGTGAAGCGCGATCTCGATCGCATCGCCCGTGAACGGAAGCTCCCCGGTGAGCACGTGGTACGTGAGCACGCCGAACGAGTACGCATCCGTGCGCGCATCGACCCCGCGCCCGCGGCATTGCTCCGGCGACATGTAGAGCGGCGTTCCGAACGCTGCTCCGGTCTGCGTGACCGGTGCCTCGTCCGAAGTCAGCTTCGCGAGCCCGAAGTCGATCAGCTTGATCACTCCGCCCTCGAGGACGAACACGTTGTCGGGCTTGAGGTCGCGATGCGCGATCCCGGCACCGTGCGCCGCATCGACCGCCTCCGCGATCGCGCGCAGGATCGGCAGCGCCTCGTCGAGCGGGAGCCGCGTGCGCTCGCGCAGCATGTCGCGCAGCGTGGTGCCGCGGATCAGCTCCATCACGCAGTACTGCCGGCCATCACGCAGCGTCCCGAAATCGAAGACATTGACGATGCCGGGGTGCGAGATGCGGCTGACCGCGCGCCCCTCTGCGACGAAGCGTGCGATCGCGTCGGGGTCCGCCGAATACCGACGGTGCAGCACCTTGATCGCCACGTCGCGGCCCATCAGCTCGTGGTGCGCGCGAAACACTTCACCAAACCCGCCGGCGCCGATCCGCTCGCCGAGGACATAGCCCGGCACGACCGGCTCTGCCAGGTGCGCCACGCTCACGGGCTCCCCGTCCCCCATTCCCGCGAGTCTGTCACGGCGGCGCTCACGCCGGGGCGCAGTGCAGGGATCGAGGTCGTCGCGCCTGCGGGGTCACGCATCGAGCGAGCGGCCCCACCGCGGCGCGCGCAGGCGAGCGTGTCCGCGTTCTCGCCCGTGCCGCGATGCTCGATCCCGGTCGCACCGGCCTTGTCGTCATGACGACCAGACGCGGCAGCTCTGACACTCCGAGTCATGGCTGTTCGTAAGTGCGGAGCCGCCCGGCGGCGGTGAACCCGGCTTATGCTCGGCCCCATGAAGGACTACGTCTCGGGGCTGTTGTTGGAGGTCAAGGGCAAGAACCCCGCCGAGCCGGAGTTCCACCAGGCCGTCCAGGAAGTAGTCGAGTCGCTCACGCTCGTGCTCGAGCGTCATCCCGAGTATCGCCGCTCGAAGATCCTCGAGCGCTTGATCGAGCCGGAGCGGACGATCATCTTCCGCGTACCGTGGGTCGACGATCGTGGCGGGGTCCAGATCAATCGCGGATTCCGGATCGAGATGAACAGCGCGATCGGCCCGTACAAGGGCGGGCTGCGCTTCCATCCCTCCGTCAACCTCGGCATCCTGAAGTTCCTCGCGTTCGAGCAGGTGTTCAAGAACTCGCTGACCACCTTGCCGATGGGCGGAGGCAAGGGCGGCTCGGACTTCGATCCGAAGGGCAAGAGCGACAACGAGGTGATGCGGTTCTGCCAGAGCTTCATGACGGAGCTGTTCCGCCACATCGGACCCAACACCGACGTGCCCGCCGGTGACATCGGCGTCGGCGGCCGCGAGATCGGCTACCTGTTCGGGCAGTACAAGCGGATCCGGAACGAGTTCACCGGGGTGCTGACGGGCAAGGGCCTCAACTGGGGCGGCTCGCTCATCCGTCCCGAGGCGACCGGCTACGGCTGCGTGTACTTCGCCGCCGAGATGCTCGGCTCCCGCGGCGAGACGCTCGAGGGCAAGACGTGCCTCGTGTCGGGCAGCGGCAACGTCGCGCAGTACACGATCGAGAAGCTGCTGCAGCTCGGCGCGAAGCCGCTGACCTTGTCCGACTCCGGCGGCTACATCTACGACGAGGCCGGCATCGATCGCAGCAAGCTCGAGTTCGTGATCGACCTCAAGAACGTCCGGCGCGGGCGCATCGAGGAGTACGCCAGCGTCCACAAGACGGCGGTCTACATCCCGTTCAACGCGAAGCTCGATCACAACCCGCTGTGGGCGCACAAGGCGCAGTGCGCGTTCCCGAGCGCGACCCAGAACGAGATCACCGGCAAGGACGCGGAGCATCTGCTGCGCAACGGCGTGTACCTCGTGGCCGAGGGCGCCAACATGCCCACCAACCTGGACGGGGTCATGCAGTTCGTCGACGCCAAGATCCTCTACGGACCCGGCAAGGCGGCGAACGCGGGCGGCGTGGCGACCTCGGGCCTCGAGATGGCGCAGAACAGCATGCGCTACGGCTGGCTGCGCGAAGAGGTCGACGAGCGGCTGCGCGTCATCATGAAGAGCATCCACAAGGCGTGTGTCGTGACGGCCGAGCGATTCGGTACGCCCGGCAACTACGTCAACGGCGCCAACATCGCCGGCTTCATGAAGGTCGCCGATTCGATGATGGACCAGGGCATCGTCTAACCAGGTGTCGCCGGCTCGTACCGCGCACGGAAGCGGGCTCCAGGATTTCCACCAGCTGATGCGGTATCGCATCATGGACATCCTGCTGGTCGCGAGCCCGTACGACTCGTTCGTCCTCGAGGAGGCCGGCCAGATCGGCGAGCGTGTCGTCGGCGAGTTCCGCAACCTCGATCTGCACTACGGCCCCGGGCTCACCACCGTACCGTCGGGCAACGAAGCGCTCGCGCTGATCGCGACCGGATCGAGCCGGTTCAACCTCGTCATCAGCGGCCTGCAGCTCGGCGACATGAACGGCGCCGAGCTCGCCCGGCGGGTCAAGCAGCTCGGCCTCGGGATCCCGGTCGTGCTGCTCGCGTTCGACTCGTACCAGATGAAGAACTTCACGCTGCACCACGATCTGTCGGCGGTGGAGCGGATGTTCCTGTGGCAGGGCGACGCGCGGATCCTGCTCGCGATCGTGAAGTACGTCGAGGATCGCCGCAACGTCGTGCACGACACCCAGACGATGGGCGTGCAGGTCATCATCCTGATCGAAGACAACGTCCGCTACTACTCGTCGTTTCTCCCGACGATCTATGCCGAGCTGCTCCACCACTCGCGCCGGCTGATCTCCGAGGGCGTCAACGTCTCCGACAAGATCATGCGGATGCGCGCGCGGCCGAAGATCCTCTTGTGCAGCACGTACGAGGAGGCGTGGGAGGCGTTCACGGTGTTCCAGGAGGACGTCCTCGGGGTGATCTCGGACATCGAGTTCCCGTCGCAGGGCGAGCTGTCCGTCGAGGCCGGGCTCGACTTCGCGCGCAGCGTGCGTGCCGAGTGGCCCGACGTGCCGGTGCTGCTGCAATCGTCCAACCCCGACCACTGGGTCGGGGCCGCGGATGTCGGCGCGACGTTCCTCATCAAGGGTTCGCCGACCCTGCTCGCCGATCTCCGGCAGTTCATGACCGAGTACTTCGGGTTCGGGGACTTCGTGTTTCGCGGGCCCGGGGGTGCGGCGATGGGGCGGGCCTACGACCTCAAGTCACTCGAGGAGAAACTCGCCACGGCACCGGCGAGCAGCATCGTCTATCACGCCGCGAGGAACCATTTCTCGAGCTGGCTCAAGGCCCGCACCGAGTTCTCGCTCGCCGACGAGCTGCGGCCGCGCAAGGTCTCCGAGTTCCCCGACGCCGAGAGCATGCGCGCGTGGCTGATCGAGACGATCGCTCGCTACCGGCGCGATCGAAGCCTCGCCGTCGTCGCGGACTTCGATCGCGCCAACTTCGATTTTCGTCACGACTTCCATCGGATCGGCGGCGGCTCGCTCGGCGGCAAGGCCCGCGGCCTGGCGTTCATGCGGACGCTGCTCAGCCGGCAACCCATCGTCGACGATCTCGGCAACGTGGTCGTCTCCGTGCCGGCCGCCGTCGTCCTCGCGACCGACGTGTTCGACCGGTTCCTCGAAGACAACGATCTGCGCGACTTCGCGCTCCACTCGTCCGATGACGCGGCGATCGAGCGGCGGTTCCTCGAGGCGCGGTTTCCGCAGGACATCCGCGACGACCTCGCGGCCCTGCTCCCGCGCATCGACTACCCGCTCGCGGTCCGCTCGTCGAGCCTGCTCGAGGACTCGCAGCACCAACCGTTCGCCGGCATCTACGAGACGTTCATGCTCGCGAACCGCGATCCGAGCCCGGAGCTGCGGCTCCGGCGCCTGATCCGCGCGATCGTGCGCGTCTACGCCTCGATGTTCGCGCGTCGAGCGAAGGACTACATCGCCGCGACGCACTACCGCCTCGAGGAAGAGAAGATGGCGGTCATCGTCCAGCGGATCGTGGGAGCCGCCCACGGCGAGCGGTTCTATCCGGACTTCTCGGGCGTGACGCGCTCGCACAACTTCTATCCGACGCCTCCACAGCTCGCCACCGACGGGGTCGCCGCGGTCGCGCTCGGGCTCGGCCGGAGCGTGGTCTCCGAGGGGACCTGCCTGCGGTTCTGCCCGCGCTATCCGCAGCACCTCGTCCAGTTCTCGTCGGTCAAGGACGTGCTCGCGAACTCGCAGCGCGAGTTCTGGGCGCTCGACCTCACGAAGGACGTCGACATGCGCGAGACCCGCTACGCGCTCGATGTCGCCGAACGCGACGGCACGCTCGCGGCGCTGGCCTCGACGTACTCGCGGGAGAACGACGCGATCTACGATGGCACCTCGCGTCCTGGCGTCCGCATCGTCAGCTTCGCGTCGATCCTCAAGCACGACAGCTTTCCGCTCGCCCGGATCCTCCAGCGCCTGCTCGAGCTCGGGCGATGGGGCATGGGCGGCCCGGTCGAGATCGAGTTCGCCGTCGATCTCGAGAAGCGCGAGCTCGCGTTCCTCCAGCTCCGGCCGCTCGGGCTGTCGCACGAGATGGACGAGCTCGTCATCGAGGCGACGGATCGGAGCCTGCTCGTCTGCAGCAGCAAGTCGGTGCTCGGCAACGGGCGGATCGACGACATCCACGACGTGATCGTCGTCGACCGCGCTCGCTTCGACCGCGCCTCGAGCCGTCGGATCGCCGCCGAGCTCGCACAGTTCAACGCCGAGCTCTCCGGCCGTCCCTACTTGCTCGTCGGTGTCGGCCGCTGGGGCTCGGCCGATCCGTGGCTCGGGATCCCGGTGACGTGGGAGCAGATCTCCGGTGCACGCGTGATCGTCGAGGCCGGCTTCGAGGACTTCACGGTGACGCCGTCGCAGGGCACCCACTTCTTCCAGAACCTGACCTCGTTCAACGTCGGCTACTTCACCGTGAATCCCGATGCCGGCGAGGGCTTCGTCGACTGGTCGTGGCTCGGCTCGGAGCCCGCGGTGCGCGAGACCCACGGCGTGCGCCACCTACGCTTCACCCGGCCCGTGGTCGTGAAGATGAACGGCAAGACCAGCGAGGGGATCATCCTCAAGCCGCGAGAGACCACGACTCGCTGAGTCGATCGATCCGCGAGCCGCCGGTGGCCCGATCGCGGTCGGATCGGCATACGATAGTACCGTGTCGGAGCAGTTCGGCTCCTACGTGATCCACGACGAGCTTGGCGTCGGTGGCATGGCGACCGTGCACCTCGCGGAGTCACGGACCAAGGGCGGAGTGCTCCGCAGGGTCGCGCTCAAGCGGCTGTTCTCACATATCGCCGACATCCCGGAGCTTCGCGAGTCGTTCATCCACGAGGCGCGGCTCGCACGCTATCTGCGTCATCCGAACATCGCCCAGGTCTACGAATACGGGAGGTACCGAGGCGTGTACTTCATCGCGTTCGAGTTCGTCCCTGGACCGACCATGCAGCAGCTGGCGCGCCAGTGCGACGCGCACGTCGGGCCGATCCCGATTCCGGTCATCCTCGCCATCGGGCGCCAGATCTGCGATGCGCTCGACCACGCGCACAACATCCGGGATGAACACGGTCAGCCGCTCGGTGTCGTGCACCGCGACGTGTCGCCGCAGAACCTGATCGTATCGAACAGCGGGGTCGTCAAGCTGATCGATTTCGGGCTCGCGAAGGCCAAGCAATCGTCGGTGCATAGCCAGGCCGGGATCATCAAGGGCAAGCTCGGTTACGTCGCGCCCGAGTACCTCGCCGGCAAGCTCGATGCTCGCTGCGATCTGTGGGCGGTCGGGGTCGTGCTCCACGAGCTGCTCACCAACCGCCGGTTGTTCGACTTCGACGACGACCGCGCGATCCTCGAACGCGTCAGGTCGGCGCCGGTTTCCCCGCCGTCGCGGTTCAACCCCGAGGTGTCGGTGGGGCTCGACGAGATCGTGCTCACCGCGCTGCAACGCGACCCCGCGCGACGCTGGCAGAGCGCCGCCACGATGGGCAGCGCGCTCACCGCGCACGCCAAGCAGACGCGGGAACTCACGCCTTCGCAACTCGTCGCCTGGATCGAATGGGCGTTCTCGCAGAAGAAGCGATTGCGAGAGGACAGCGGAGTATCGGCGCTGATCGACATCGTCGAGAGCGGCCAGATCGAGGAGGTCGAGGACCAGGAAGAGGCGACCGTCGCGATCCGTCTACCCTCGATCTCCGCGGCGATGATGGAGCGGCGCCGAGAGAGCGTCGCGATGGCTCCGGTCGGTGCGGCCATGCTGGGACGTCACGCGGCGATGCCGAGTGCTCCGTCCCAGAGCCGCATCTGGTTGTGGATCGCGATCGCGCTGCTCGTCGTGGCGGCCGGCGCCGTCGCGATCGCGAAGTTCGGCGTTCCGGACTACTAGCCGCGGCCGGTCGGCTCGCTGCGAATCCGCGGCAGCAGCATCACGAAGTTGCACGGCTCGAGCCGGTGATCGAGCTGCGGGATCAAGATCTTCTCGAGCCCGAGCCGCACGCCGCCCATCGAGCCCGGCAACAGGAACACGTAGGTCGAGCCACACAGCGCACCCTCGGCCCGGCTCTGGATCGTCGAGGTTCCGATCTCCTCGTACGACAGCCAGCGAAACAGCTCGCCGAACCCCACGATCGGCTTGGTCACGAGCGGCGCGAGGGCCTCGGGCGTGACGTCCCGCGGCGTGACCCCGGTACCGCCGGTCGCGATCACGACGTCGATGCCGGGATCCGCGATCCACTGCGCCAGCTGCGCGCGGATGACGAGCTCGGAGTCGACCACGATCATGCGCGCCGCGATCCGGTGCCCCACCTCGGCGAGCCGATCCGCGATCAACTTGCCCGACGTGTCCGTCTCGGACGTACGGGTATCGGACACGGTCAGGACAGCGATGTTGACCGGGATAAACTCGCGCTCCATATGCTGTCAGCTTACCAAGACGTGCGAGATCCACCTGGATAAACTCATGTTTCCGACAGTTTGACGCTTCGCGTTAGAAGATGTCATCAGGCCGTCACTGCATTGTGACGCGGCGCGTCTTAGAGTGCCTGCATGTCGAAGGAGACCCCCATGGCCACCCAGAAGACCGAGACCAAGTCTGACCGTACCGGCGTCGTTCCCGGCGTCGTCCACCTCGCACTCGACGTCGCCGACCGCGGCCAGTCGACCGCCCTCTCCGTGCTCAACGATGCACGCGTCGAGCTCCGCACCGCGATCGAGAGCGGCATCGACCTCGCCGAGAAGCTCGCGAGCGGCGCGTTCCGGTTCGCCCGCAAGCTCACGCAGCGCCTCGACGAGGCCAGCGCCGAGGCCCTGACCGGCACCGAGCGCGTGATCGGCGGCGCCGTCAAGAGCGCTCGCGAGACCACGCGGGCCGCGCAGGAGCTCGCCACCACGGCGACCGGCGGCGTGACCGGCCAGCAAGCGACGGCCTGATGCGCGCGGATCCCGATGGACCGAGCACGTTGCGAGAGACCTCGATTCGCATCGTGCTCGATCGGCTCGTGACGGTCGAGTTTCGCCCGGCCTCCACCCGGACGCCGAGCATGCTCGATGGGATCGCACGCCAGGCTGTTCACGTGCCGGACCTTGAAGTCGCCGGTCGCCTGATGGATCGATCCGCGTAGGCGACCCGGAGCTCAGCGCCAGAACGGATCGGACGCCCGCTGGCTCGGCCGCGCGGACTTTCCGACGATCACCTTCGCCGGTCGCAGCAATCGTCCCGCGTACTGATACCCGGGCTGGGCTTGATGGATCACGACCCCGTGCGCGCGTGGATCGGCCACCGCCGTCACGCCGATCGCCTCGTGTAGCGTCGGATCGAAGCGCTGGTTCGTGGCGTCGATCTGCTCGACGCCGTAGCGCGCCAGCACGCCATCGAGCTGGGCGCGCAGCATGCGTACACCCTCGAGCAGGGCCGCCTCGCTCCGGTGCTGCTGTGCAGCCTCGAGCGTTCGATCCAGGTTGTCGAGCACGGGAAACAGCTCCATCACGAGCTTGCCCCTGGCATCCTCGATCTCGCGCTTCGCGTTGCGCTCGATGCGCGCCTCGGTTGCCTCCAGGCTCCGAAGTGCTCCGAGCGCCGCCGCGCGGTCGGGCTCGGCGGGGGCCGAGGCCATCGACGGATCGGCTGGGAGCTCGTCTGGGTCCAACATCACAGCCAACGTAGTTCCGTTGACGTTCCGATCAAGTGCCGAACACGGCTGAGGACCTCGCCGAATGGTCAGGCGCGCATCCATTGCGGCCCATCGCACGGATGACGAACGTAGTGCGCGATCGGGTCACGCTCGAGCGTGTGGTCGGCTCGGCTCGTCGAGCCAGGACCGGGCGTAGCTCGCGGCGCGCTGGACCGCGAGTTCGCGCAGTGCCGACAAGATCGTTCCGCCGACCGTGACGATGATCGCGCGGCCGAGTGCGCTACGGGCCCCGTGAGCGAGCCCGAGCCCCGCGCCGACCACGAATGCGATCGCCACGGTCTTCCAGGGCTTCGCGGCGACCATCGCCTGCAGATCGATCGAGGCAGGCTGCATGGTTCACCTGCGCGCGATGCGCATGACGACGTAGCCGAGCCCCAACGCGATTCCGACGGCGGCGATCGGGTGCGCCTTGATCAGCTCGGTGGCCTTGCCGGTGAAGGTGCTGATGCGCGATGGCGGCGCGTCGGCAGGTTTGGTCGCGACCCGGTCCATCAACTTGCGGACGCCGGCCTTGAGCGCGTCGAGCTGATCTTCGAGCAGGTGATGAGGCGAGTCCGTGTGAGTGGTGCCATTCTGGCTGGACATGGTGATCTCCTCGCTGGTTCACCTTCGGGCCAAGCATCTCCCGTGCCTTGTCTAGCTCGTTCCCGTCCCAAAAAGGGTAACTCTGCGCGCCGAAACGCGAATTTCCGACGACGATTCCGGAAATAAAGCATCGGGGCCCCCGAGTACTTCGGGTGCTTA
>Ga0299915_10001200_pt1 | contig 19153 bp, 22 predicted proteins | sample RVTome_13_FD_200263 | JGI IMG/M metagenome (GOLD analysis project Ga0299915, IMG submission 200263) | Soil microbial communities from uranium-contaminated site in the Upper Colorado River Basin, Wyoming, United States - RVT92D227 (version 2) ... | reverse complement strand
CTCTTCAAGGCGGTAGAGAGGAGACGAATGGTTCAGAAGACAACGAACTTAGTGCTCACCACTATCAAACTGGGCGTGGCTGTCTTGTTTATTGGATCGCTTCTTTGGGCTCTAAACCAGGCTCTGCCAAAGCTGACGCCGGGCAGAATACAGGGAGAAATTGTCCTTCCTCTCACAACTACGGAGACTCCCAGTTTGGTGGTGCCTTCATCCACCCCCATGCTCAATGCTACGGACATTAAGCCAGTGAGCGAGCAACGCACAGAGGTGATTACCTACACGGTGAAGCAATATGACACGATTCTTGGAATCGCCGAAAAGTTCCAACTACAGCCTGAAACTATTCTATGGGGCAACTACGAGACTCTTGCCGACGATCCCCAAGTTCTACGGCCTGGAATGGAATTAAACATCCTTCCTGTGGACGGAGTTTACTATGAATGGCAGGAGGGGGATGATCTAAATGCAGTTGCCTCACGGTTTGGCGTGCAACCAGAAGATATTATTGATTGGCCTGGGAACCATTTGAACCCTGAAACACTGGGTGACCTGTCAAGACCCAACCTCGAGCCAGGCACAATGCTGATCATTCCGGGCGGCCGATTTGAATATTTCCCATAAACTACGTCGCGTTACCCGAAATAAATCCGCGGAGAATGAATGAGACCAGAATATCCGAGGTATAGTCGGTATCTGCTTCGCCCTTACAGGTATTCACGCAGCAAACGCGAGCGGCAGGGATGGCGCAGACGGCGCAGGGCCTTGCCTTCGATCTGGCGGATGCGCTCACGGGTCAGCCCAAACTTGTGCCCTACTTCCTCCAGGGTGTATGGGTGGCCATTCTCTAATCCAAAGCGCAGGCGCAGGATACGCGCCTCGCGCGGGGAAAGAGTACCCAATACTTGCTCGACACGCTCGCGCAGCATACTCTCGTAGGTTGTCTGCGCGGGGGAGGCTGAAATCGTATCCTCGACAAACATGCCGAATTCAGTGTCTTCATCATCACCCACCGGGCTCTCCAGTGAAATGGGCGTGCGGGCCACTTCGAGCATCCACTGTAAGCGTGCAGGCTCTACGCCGAGGGCATTGGCCAGCTCGTCGGACGTGGGTGGACGTCCATACTTTTGTTCCAGGCTGTGGGAGGTTTTATAAAGCGCTCGCAGGCGGTCGGTCATGTGCACCGGGATACGAATGGTACGTCCCTGATCGGCGATGGCGCGGGTGATGGTCTGGCGGATCCACCAGGTGGCATAGGTGGAGAAGCGGAAGCCGCGCTGGTATTCGAACTTGCTGACGGCTTTCATCAGGCCTAAATTGCCTTCCTGGATCAGATCCAAAAAGGGCACACCTCTTCCGATATATTTCTTAGCAATGCTGACCACCAAACGGGTGTTGGCTTTGATCAGGTGTTCGCGCGCCTGGATGCCTTCGTTCACCACGGCTTCCAGCTCTTGCTTACGCCGGGCGGCAGTTCTGCCGTTTGTGCGATTCAACTCTTGTTTAGCCCGACGGGCACCCTCTATGCTCTGTGCCAGTCCAACCTCCTCTTTCAGTGAGAGCAAGGGGACGAGCGACATTTCCTTCAGGTAGAGCCCTACGCTGTCATCGGCAGAAATGTGCTCCAGACTGAACAGTATCTCGGCGTCGGGTGCTCCGCTGTCGGCTTCCGCAGGAGATTCGGTTTCTTCGTCGCCGGTGATGATTTCGACGCCCCTGCGCCTAAGCCCCATTAAGAGTGCGTGCAGACGGTCGTCATCCTCTGTATCCCAGGGGAAGACCTCAAACACATCTTCGGGGATCAAATAACCTTGCAGATCCGCTTTCTCCAGCAAACTGCCCAGCAGATCACCAGTGGTGGGTTGGAGAAGAGGTTGTACCATGTAAATCCCTCCAAGATCAGAGCTGTTGCGCTTCCAGGCGGCAAGGGCACGACCGTACAGCAGGCAAACGGGTCATGCCGGGTATTTTTCAGGGTGCGCTATAGTTATCATCCAACAGTTGCTTCAACACATCTAACCGGGGGTCAGCCGGTTCATCTTCATGGTTACAGGTGACAATATTGCGATTTTCACCGCACACGGGGCACAATCCCTGGCAGTCAGGACGGCAGAGCGGACTAATGGGCATTTCCAGAATCATATATTCACGCAGTAAGGGTTCAAGATCGATGTGCCCATCTTCCGGGACAAGCAACCCAGACTCGGTTACATTGCGCCGCGTAAAGGCGTACAATTCGGTAAAATTAGTATGTAACGTGGTAGAAAAAGTTTCCAAGCAGCGAACGCATTCCAACCCAGTATCAGCCTGGATATTTGCTTGGAAAAGTAATCCCTGGGGAGTACGCGATACCCGCACGTCCCCTGCCAGGTTGGTGAGCACCAGATCTGGTGGCAGGCGGACCTGCGGAATCTCGACCGCGAAATCGCGGCTGTAGCCGGCCGATTGGGCGACAATGAAACCGACGTTGAGCCGCAAAGGAGAGTGTGGATCAGACACAGACTTTTAAAGTTGTATTAACGAGTTAGCAAAGTAATTTATATTAAACTGTATTTATTATAACATATTTTGTTGTCAAATATTGGGTTAATTTTACAGGATATTCTATATGTAGGGGTTAAAATGCCAAAAATTTTGATTGCTACTGGTAACAAAGGTAAGCTGCTCGAAATCCAGGCGCTGTTGCGTGATCCTGAACTGACTTTGCTACTGCCTTCTGAGATGGGCATACAACTTAATGTTGAGGAAAATGGTTCTACTTATGAAACGAATGCAGCAATCAAGGCAATGGCATTTGCCTGCGCTTCGGGGTTGTTGACGCTGGCGGATGATTCGGGGCTGGAGGTGGATGCACTCGGTGGTCTGCCCGGGGTGCGCTCGGCGCGTTTTTCACCACTGCCGCATGCTACTGATGCTGACCGCCGCCATTATCTGCTCGAGCACTTAAAAGGTGTGGCACGTCCCTGGACGGCGCATTTCCATTGTACAGTGGCCCTGGCGCGACCAGACGGCGTGCTGCGCTTTGCATCTGGCGAATGCCGTGGTGAGATCATCCCCGAGGAGCGCGGCCAAAATGGCTTTGGCTACGACCCAATCTTTCTATTTCCCGATTTGGGGCGTACGATGGCAGAGCTAAATATGGAAGAGAAGAATCAACTCAGCCATCGCGCGCGAGCGGTCCAGGCTGCCAGGCCAATCTTGAGGGAGTTGCTGGGGAAGTAAGCAGGGCGAGTTGGTGAGGTCTTGAGTAAAGTTGCCATGAAGATGCTTTGCATCTAGCGGTTTTTGGATTATCATAGTAACGATGGATTCTTTGCTCAACATAGCTGTGGTGGGGACGCTTGGCCTGATTGCTGGCCTGTTTTTGGGTCTATTGATATTCCGAAATCGGGCAGCGAAATCGGCAACGCGAAGACCCCAAACCCAACCTGTAGCACGACGGGATCCTGAACGGGCCGCGGCTGCTGAACGCCAACGCCTGAGCGAAATCTACAACCTTATCTCCACACTTACTGCTACATTAAAGTACCAACGAGTGTTGGACATGGCGTTAGACCTGAGCGCTAATGCACTTTCGACTACAAGCGCGCCGCCAGAGCGCCTGGTTAGTGCAGTACTGCTTTTCGCAGGGACAGAAAACAAGCAGCCTTCATTGAGTGTGGGGTCAGCGCGGCGATTTCCACCAGCGGACATGCGAGTGGTGCTACCAGGTGCTAAAGGCTTGATTGCCAGCGTAATCGAAAGTGGCGAGCCACAATTATCCACAGAGGTAACCACTGATCCCGAACTCGCTCGCTTCGTTGCCCTGCGTGCCTGCAAAGTGGCCTACTGCTTACCACTGCGCGCCGGCCTGGATACCTACGGCATCCTTTTATTTGCGCATCCTGACCCGGCTTTCTTCACCCAGGCTAATCGAGAAGTTCTGGAGATCATCTCGCACCAGGCAGTGATCGCCATCCAAAATGCCCGCCTGTACAGTGACCTGGAACAGGAAAAGAACCGCATGATGGAAATCCAGGAAGAGGCGCGCAAGAAGCTGGCGCGTGATCTGCATGATGGCCCCACCCAATCTGTGGCTGCCATCGCCATGCGTTTGAATTTTGTCCGCCGCCTGATGGAACGAGATGTCAAAGCCACAGCGGAGGAATTGGTCAAGATCGAAGACCTGGCAAGGCGCACGACCAAAGAAATCCGCCATATGCTGTTTACCCTGCGCCCGCTGGTGCTCGAATCGCAAGGCTTGATCGCTGCGCTGGAGGCAATGGCGGACAAGATGCACGAGACATATAACCAGAACGTCATCATCGACGCTGACCAGGAAGTGATCCCTCAGCTTGAGATGGGTAAGCAAACGGTCATCTTCTATATCGCCGAGGAAGCGGTGAATAATGCCCGCAAGCATGCCCAGGCAGCGCACATCTGGGTCAGGCTTAAGTCAGTAGATAAGGATCTGGTCCTGCTAGAAATCCAGGATGACGGAGTTGGTTTCAATGTCAGTTCGGTGGATGCCACATATGAAACACGGGGCAGCCTGGGGATGATCAATATGCGCGAGCGGGCTGAGCTCGTCAACGGTCTGCTGCGCATCGAGTCAGCAGAGGGACGCGGTACGCGCATTCGCGTCTTGACCCCCATCACCGAAGAAGGCGCCGACCGCTTACGGCGCGGCCTGTAAACGATCGATCGTGACTTAATCAGCCAGTTATTCCAGGAGAGAGGCACTGTGCCTGTCGCTGCTGAACTCTATTATTCTCTCTACCGGGGGACAGAAAAAGATACGCTGCCAGTTGTGCTGATGCATGGCGCGGCTGGCATTCACCTGTCTTGGGCAGCGGAGATTCGCCGCTTAAAAGGTAACCGGATCTACGCGTTGGATCTGCCTGGACATGGAAAGTCAGGTGCGCTAGATGGTCAGCAGACAGTGGCTGGCTATGCCAGGAAAGTTGTTGAGTGGCTGGAGGCCGTAGGACTGCACCGGGCGGTCTTCGTGGGGCATTCGCTGGGCGGCGCGATCGCCCTGGAATTAGGGATCTATTATCCAGAACATGTGCTTGGCTTGGGGCTGGTGTCAACGGGGGTACGCTTGAGAGTCAATCCAGAGCTGCTCGAGTTGGCCTCCAGGGCCGCCACCTTTAATACGGCTATCGCTGTGCTGGTTGCAAATTCGTTCAGCCCGCAGGCACCTGCACGGTTGGTGGAGCTGGTAACGCAGCGGATGGCAGAGACCCGTCCCAGCGTTTTGCATGGCGACCTGTTGGCTTGCACGATTTTTGATGTCAAAGAACAGATCGCGTCACTGAAACGTCCTGTTCTAGTCATCGGTGGAACACAAGATCAAATGACACCGTTGCGCTACTCGCAATTCATGGCAGATACCATTCCAGGTGCCAAATTGCACGTCATCCCCAATGCGGGACACATGGTGATCCTCGAGCAGCCGCTTGAGGTTGCAACAGCATTGGGTGATTTCTTGAAAACGATCGTTTATAATCCTGGTGAGGAGAGTTGACGTGTACCTGGCAATCGAGGGTGTAATCGGTGTAGGCAAAACGACGCTGGCGAGGTCCTTACAATCTATCTTTCAGGCTGAGCTGGTCCTGGAAGTATTCGAGGAAAACCTTTTCCTCTCCGACTTTTATGGTGATCGTGAGCGCTATGCTTTTCAGACGCAAATCTTCTTTTTGCTCAGCCGCTATCACCAACAGCGCCGCTCAGTTCCGGATATCTTGCAAAGGAAACAACCTTTAATTGCAGATTATACGTTTGGCAAGGATGCCCTGTTTGCCAGTATCAACTTACAGGGTGATGAGCTGGAGATGTATTGCCGGGTGCATGATGCCCTGGCGGAAAAAATTCCCAACCCAGATTTGATCCTTTATCTGCGTGCAGATACTGACGTGTTAATGCAGCGGATTGCATCGCGTGATCGTCCCTATGAACGTAACATGGATCGGGATTACATTGACCGGCTCAACCAGGCCTATGACACCTTTTTCTTAATGCCCCATGCTGGGCGGGAGGATGGGCGGGTTTTGGTGCTGGACACCAATCACCTGGATTACGTACGCAGTCAGGATGATTTAAAATTAGTGGAAAATCGTATCCGTCAATCTTTGCAATTAGTTCCCTACCAACCCGAGTTTCCCTTGGATTCGACTTATGCGCATCACGAATGAGATTCTGCTCAAATTAGCTAAGGACACTGTTACCCGGAGTGTGCAGGAGGACCACAGTATACTGGCGGCCTACCTACACGGCTCGCTGCTGCGAGAGAAGCCTTTATTGGGAAATACAACGGATATTGACTTGTTCTATATCCACAATGATGAGGTAAGTGTAGAAAGGGAGATCATACGGCTTACAGATGAAGTGCATCTGGACATCTCACACCATTCACATAAGGTGTACCGCCAACCACGTGAGCTCCGCCAGCATCCCTGGCTTGGCCCAATCATCAACAGCTGCAAAATTCTTTATGATCCACAGCACTTTCTGGACTTTGCCCAGGCAAGCGTGCGCGGCCAGTTCAACCGGCCGGATCAAGTTATGGGCCGGGTCAGTTCGTTGTCTGAGCATGCCCGGCAAATCTGGCTGGGCTTTCACCTCGAACCAAGGGAGCCCGATCCTCAGGATATGCTGAAATACTTACTGGCAATTGACCACGCGGCCAATTCGCTGGCGGGCATCAGCGGACCACCACTAACCGAAAGGCGATTCTTACTGGATTTGCCGGCGCGGATGGATGCCGTCCAACGGCATGGTTTGTATGCTGCCGTTTTGGGTCTTCTAGGAGCCCCATCTGTGGACGCTGAGATGCTGCGTTCCTGGTTGCCTGCCTGGCAGGTGGCTTACACTGGCTTGCCGGCTGCTCAGGCTCCGCTGCGTCTACACCCGCATCGCTTGCCGTATTACCAGCACGCCATTGAGACGATCTTATCCAGTGAACACTATCACGATGCCTTATGGCCTCTTTGGCATACCTGGACGCTGGCGGTTAACACTTTTCCAGACGACTCGCCGCATCGTGCAGCATGGGAGGAGACCGGGAAGCAGTTGGGGTTGGTTGGCGAGGGATTTGCTGAGCGTATCCGTGCATTGGATGCGTTTTTGGATACTGTGGAAGATACGCTGGAAGTTTGGGCACGGGAAAACGGGGCCTGACCAAAGCCGCACGGTTTGAATTTCAACGAAAATGAAGGCCAGCCTCTTGCTGAGGCTGGCTTTTTCTATTGATAATGCTATTTTCATGGTTTATATAAGATATTATACATAATATTATATATTTACAAAATATCATACTAATAAATGATAGAGTATGTTTCACGTGAAACAATATAAAAACCCTGGCGGTGTGAGCCGCCAGGGCAATTCAATCAACTTGTTTCATGTGAAACAAGATTATCTAATCATTTCTGAGCTGTCATCCCCTTTTTGGGCAGTTCTTGCTGAGCCAATGAGACGATGCCGCTCATTGCACCCAGGTTCATCGTTTCCACCGCGCTAGAGGGAACGATTACCAATGCGCCCTTCTCTTTCAGCCCTTCGAATAACATGTTCATGGCACGCAGGTGAAGTGCGGTGGGATTATGCTGATAGGCTTTGGAAGCTTCGGCAAAGCTTTCGGCAATCTGCATTTCCGACTGACCCAGAATGACGCGTGCCTGGCGTTCGCGCTCGGCCTGAGCCTGGCGGGACATAGTGTCCTCCAGGTCCTGCGGGATGACAATATCGCGGATTTCTACCGATTGGACGGAGATACCCCAGGGCGTGGTCCGCTCATCAATGATCCTCTGTAGATCTTTGTCCATCTTGGCGCGGCCGATCAATATGTCTGCCAGACTCATCTGGCCAATGATCTCGCGCAATGCGGTCTGGGCGGCCCAGGCAATGGCTGCCCTGTAATCGGCAACTTCCAAGGCGGCTTTCTCGGCATCCCACACGACCCAGAAGAGCACGGCATCGACATCGACGGGCACGGTATCTTTGGTGAGTGTTTTCTCGGCGCTGAAAGGGGTGACCATCACACGATGGTCGATCCAGTTCGCCAGGGTATCGACGATAGGGATGAGCCAAAACATTCCAGGCCCGGCAAGCTTTTGAAACTTCCCGAGACGCAGTATGACTGCTTTCTCCCACTGGCGAGCGATTTTCAAGGCGAACAGAACGTAGACGGCGAGCAAGGAAACTACCGTAATTTCAAGGACCATCCATACTTCGGATGCGCCGAGGGAGTCCAGGACGGCAATCCCAAGGATGCCCAATGCGAAGATGACAAATGCCAGCATCAGGGCCGGACCATTGATGTGTACAAGGTCGGTGGCCTCGTTTGACTTACCTTGGGGACGGGTTACACTGATCGTAGATTTTTCTCGCATTCTAACCTCACTTTTTCCTTTTCTAGTTTTCGTCGTCCGGCGTGTCACCGGCTCTCCATAAGCTCATGTATTGTTCAAAAACTGCGGCCACATCCTGCGGCGAGCATCCCAGGCGGACTGCTTCGGCTAAAAAACGGCGGGTCAGTCCATCCAGGGCTTGCTGGCGCAGCTGCACAGTGATTTCCTCGGTCGGTGCTTCCCAGATATAAGTACCGCGTCCCTGTTGGGTCGAAATCAATCCGGCTTCGTCCAGGAGCTTGTAGGCTCTGGCAACGGTATTCCAATTGATGCGCAGATCGGTGGCGAGCTGGCGGACAGTGGGTAGCTGGTCGCCTACCTGCAATTCGCTGCTGGCTACCATTTTACGGATCTGCTCCACGATCTGGACGTAGATGGGGAGTCCTGACCGGAAATCGAGGGTAATTTGAATGTCTTTTGCTCCCAATCGTCACCTCCAAATTGTCGCATTGTAGAATTGTATGATTGTATCATTGATATAATTGTACACCAAATTTCGGATATGTCAATAGGCGATTACCCTATTGTGGGTATACTGACCTATCGATATAATTAGGCGTTTGTCCGACAACCCTTGTCGAAAATGTGATCTAAGGAGAATTCTTGTGGAAACGAATAATAAAATCCTGGTGACCTACGCAAGCCGTTTTGGCGCAACAACCGGAGTAGCTGAAGCGATTGGCAAGACCCTGGTAGAATGCGGTGCGCAGGTAGATGTACAGCCTATGAAAGAAGTAAAAGACCTATCATCCTATCAGGCGGTAGTCGCTGGGAGCGCAATCAATGGTGGGGCCTGGTTGCCAGATGCAATGCAGTTCATGCAAACGCACCGGGCAGAGCTGGCACAAAAGCCGTTCGCCGTCTTTCTTGTGTGCATGACACTTTCTATGAAAAATGGCGAGCAGTATCGTAGTCATGTGGCGACCTGGTTGGAGCCGGTGCGAACGATGGTGAGACCGGTCAGCGAGGGTCTGTTCGCTGGGGCTCTGGACATCAAGAAAATTCCATCTTTCAGCGACCGGTTGAAGTTCCGCCTGAGTGTTTTGTTTGGCGCGTGGAAAGAAGGCGACCACCGCGATTGGAATGCCATCCGCGTCTGGGCGGAAAGCACTTATCCGTTACTGACAGCAAAATCGTAGGGAGGATAATGCATGGAACTGCTGTGCGACATTTTCTTGGTTCTGGTTGGCATTATATTTACCCTGCTCTTTCTCGGCTGGTTGGGCCTGCAGTTCAAGCCCAAGGCATTCCCTGCCTATCCAGAGATAGCACCTGAATTGGTAACCGTTCCACGGCCCACAGGGCTGCCCATGCCTGTTGAGCGCTTCTACCAAACGGTGTATGGAGATAAAATTCCGGTCATCGAAGCGGCTGTCATTCAAGGACGTGCTGTAATCCGCCCGTTCATGAACATCCCTTTCCCGGCGCGTTTTATCTTTGTGCACAACGCTGGCAAAGATTACCGTCGCTACATGGAGGCTATCTTCTTCGGCATGCCCTTGTTGAAGGTAAATGAGGGATATGTGGACGGAAAGAGTTTTTTCGAAAGCCCGGTGGGGACGTATTACGATGATCCCAATACCAATCAGGGTGCAAACCTGGCTCTGTGGGCAGAGGCAGCCTGGTTCCCCTCGCTCTGGGTGACTGACTCACGCGCCCGTTGGGAACCTGTTGACGACAACACCGCGCTGCTGTACGTTCCATACGAACAGCGGGAGGAGAACTTTGTGGTGCGTTTCAACCCGCAGACAGGGTTGGTCGATACGATGGAAGCTACGCGCTGCCGAGAAGCTGGCGAGAGCAATGCCAAAATCCTGTGGATCATCAGCTCACTAGGCGAGAAGACCATCGCAGGGACGAAACTCAGTGCGGTGGGGGCGGCGACCTGGCTGGATCAAGGCAAACCCTGGGCGATATTCACCCTGGATGAGGTGAAGTATAACGTGGACGTAAGTAAGTATATTCGCCAGAGAGGGCAGTAACGACGCTCGTATCACAGTTTCAAACGCGGGAGGTGTCATGATGGAAGCTGATCATCGATCTGTTGACAGTCGTTTGGTGCTGGCTTCGGCCTAGCTGGTGGTGCTGTTGATCTCGGACCTGCCGAATGTACTGTTAGAGAAGCTGGGCGGGGGTGTCTCGGATTGGCTGTGGTGGGGGAAGACGGGCGTGCTGGCAGTGGCGCTGGTAGTTTGCCTGCTGTGGAAAGCCCTCCGCCCACTGTGGCAGTTTGTGCTGGTGTTTCTGGTGTTCTACCTGGGGATCGCCGCCCGCGATGCGGTCTGGGGATCAGATTTCTGGCAGGCGCGCTTCGGCGGGGAGAATGCGTCATTCACCCGCAGCTATTTTGGCTTTCACCTGCTGGATGTGGGGGCGGCGCTGGTGGTCATCGCCGCATTGTGGCTGATCAAGCGGCACAGGAGTGAGTTCTTCCTGGTCAAGGGGGATACAAGCGCACCCATCGAGCCAGTGCGCTGGTTGGGCATCGGTAAGGGAGAGTCGTGGCGGACTTTTGGCTGGATCTTTACGGTGTGTGCGGGGATTGGCGTTTCGATCCCGATCTTTTTGGCAGTACCAGTCACGTCAGAGGGACCGCAGCGTTTGCTGCCTCTCCTGCCGGTGGTGCTGCTTATCGCGGCAGCGAATGCCTTTGCTGAAGAGATGTATTATCGCGCCTCGATGCTTTCAACCCTGAAGGATTTGCTCGGTAAGAACCAGGCGCTTCTGCTCAACGTGGTCTTCTTTGGCATGGCGCATTACCTGCATGGATCACCGCCAGGCATCCCAGGCTTTTTGCTGACCGGTTTCCTGGCGTTCCTGATTGGCAAGAGTATGCTGGAAACGAAGGGACTGCTGTGGCCCTGGTTCATACACTTTGTGCCGGATGTAGTGGTGTTTGCGTCGTATGTGCTGAGCTTAAACTAGACAAAAGCTTATAGTTTGTAGCCAATCATCCGTAGGAATCCCTTGCGCCAGGCGATGCCCTCTTCGTCTTCGATGCCAAGGGGAGAGGAACCATCCACTACGCCCAGGATGCCGCGGCCCTGCTCGGTCTCGGCGATGATCACCTCCACCGGATTGGCGGTTGCACAGAAGATGCGGCAGACCTCGCCCACATTTTTGACCGCGTTGAGCACGTTGACGGGGTAAAAGCCCTCACCCAGGAAGACGATAAAACTGTGCCCGGCACCGATGGCGAGAGCATTTTTGCGGGCTAATTCGAGCATGGCTTCATCTGTACCGCTCCAGCGCACCAGGCATTTGCCCGAGGCTTCGCAGAAAGCCAGACCAAACTTGATCCCCGGCACGGTGCTGACCAGCGCTTCGTGCAGGTCCTCGACGGTCTTGATGAAGTGCGATTGCCCCAGGATGAAGTTGATCTCTTCAGGTTTTTCAATCTTCACGCTGACAAGGTTCATGACTTTTCACTCCTGTTTTTTTATTGTAGCATATTCTGCCCCGCCAGTTGTTTGGGATAGTGGAAAATGTTTCGTGGTAAACTCAGAGTCATTGGCTGGATATGAGCGAAAACCATGATAACTGATACATTACGCCTTTATGTTGGCACCTACACTCTGCCAATGAGCTTTGTCAAGGGGAGGGGTGTGGGCATCTACACCTGCCGATTCGATGTGAAAAGCGGAAAAATCGAAAAGGTCGCCGAAACAGCGGCGCAGAACCCTTCTTACCTGGTGCTGCATCCCAATGGAAAGTATCTATATGCGGTGAACGAGATCAGCGAGGGGGACGAGCCCACTCAGGATGCGCTGAGTTCGTATTTGCTGGATGAGGTGGCAGGTGTTCCGCAGTTATTGAACCAGCAGCCCGCACTGGGGTCTTCTCCCTGTCATGTGGGCATCGAGCCATCCGGACGATATGTGTATATCGCTACCTACGTTGGCGGAAACGTGACAGCTTATCCCATCGACGCAGACGGCGCGCTGGGTCTAGCCTCTGACCGTGTCCAGCACGGACGCGCTGGAAAGGTGGCGCATGCCCATTCGATCAATCCCGCACCGTCTGGGGGCTTAGCGCTTGCATGTGACCTGGGATTGGACTGTGTCTTTGTCTATCGCCTCGATATGCTGGGCGGCAAGCTGATTCCCCATGTTGAAATTGAACTTGCGCCTGGCAGCGGACCGCGCCACTTGGCGTATCATCCAAACAGGCACTTCGTCTATGTGATCAACGAATTGAACGGCACGATCAGCGCATTAAGTTGGGAGGCAGAGGCAGGTAGGCTCGAAGTGATCCAAACGATCTCTACCCTCCCCAAGGACTTCTCTGGTCGCGGGTGGTGCGCGGATATTCACGTGCATCCCAACGGGCGATTTGTGTATGGCTCCAACCGCGGCAATCACAGCATTGCGATATACCGTGTGGCTGAGGCGAACGGTGAGCTGAGCCTGGTGGGTTTTGAATCGACGCGCGGTAAGACGCCGCGCAGCTTTGTGATCGACGCACAGGGTAGATGGCTGCTGGCGGCTAACCAGGACAGCGACAGCGTGGCTGTTTTTCGGATAAACCCGGAAGATGGGCAGCTCGACTACCTGGCAAGCCTGGAAATCCCTACACCAGTCTGCCTGAAGTTTGCAGTTTAAGTACTGCAGGTTGACAGGGCTGGTTCTGTGCAGGCCTTTTGCTCATCCTCCTCACATTGCCACACCCTCTTGGGCGTGGTAGAATGACAATAGGCTAAATGTTGGAACCAGACTTTCGTGGCTGGAATTGCGCGGGAGTCTTTTCCCGCTTATGGAGGTGTAGATATGGAAGCACAAACTGGTACATTTGCTGTAAAGAAGGGCCTGGCCCAGATGCTCAAGGGCGGCGTGATCATGGACGTGGTCACCCCTGAGCATGCCCGCATCGCTGAAGATGCCGGTGCGGTGGCAGTGATGGCTCTGGAGCGCGTCCCCGCTGATATCCGTTCCATGGGCGGCGTGGCGCGCATGAGCGATCCCGAGCTGATCTTGCAGATCATGGACACGGTTTCCATCCCGGTGATGGCAAAGTGCCGTATCGGTCACTTTGTCGAAGCGCAGATCCTTGAAGCAATCGGCGTGGACTACATAGATGAATCCGAGGTGCTCACCCCGGCAGATGAAGCGCATCACATTTACAAGCACGACTTCAAAGTGCCGTTCGTGTGTGGCTGCCGTAACCTGGGCGAGGCGCTGCGCCGGATTGGCGAAGGCGCAGCGATGATCCGCACCAAGGGTGAAGCAGGCACGGGCGATATCATCGAAGCTGTCCGCCATGCCCGCGCGGTGTTAGGTGATATCCGCCGCATCCAGAACATGCCGGAAGAAGAGCTGATGGCTTTTGCCAAGGAACTTGGCGCTCCGTATAACCTGGTGGTGGAAACCGCTCAATTGGGCAGGATGTCGGTGGTCAACTTTGCGGCGGGCGGCGTAGCAACGCCAGCAGACGCAGCATTGATGATGCAGCTCGGTGTGGATGGCGTTTTCGTTGGCTCGGGTATCTTCAAGTCGGGCGACCCGGCCAAGCGCGCCGCGGCCATCGTTAAGGCAGTCACGCACTTCAACGACCCCTACATTCTGGCAGAGGTCAGCCGTAACCTGGGCGAGCCGATGGTGGGACGCAACGTCTCCACCATGCCGGAGGTCGAGCGCATCGCTGGACGCGGTTGGTAACGGTAGAATGAGAATTGGTGTACTCGCCCTGCAAGGGGACTTCATCGAACACATCGCTATGCTGCTCCGGCTGGGCGTCGAGGCAGTTGAAGTGCGCCTGCCGGACCAACTGGAAGACCTGGATGGTCTGATCATCCCGGGTGGCGAGTCGACCACGTTTGGGAAGCTGGCTGTTCACTATGGTTTCATGGAACCGCTGCGCAGCTTTGGTGAAAGGAAAGCGATCTGGGGCACATGCGCCGGAGCGATCTTCCTTTCCAAGGATGTCCATCGTGAACAGCCGTTGCTCGGCCTGATGGATATTACGGTGGAACGCAACGCATTTGGGCGCCAGGTCGCAAGTTTCGAGGTTGACCTGGATGTTCCTGTGTTGCAGGAGGTAGATAAGACGTCGAAGGCTTATCATGCTGTGTTCATCCGGGCACCTTTGATTGAATCTGTGTACGGGAAGGCGCAGGCCTTGGCGAAGCTGGATGATGGACATGTGGTAGCAGCCCGGCAAGGGCATCTGCTGGCGACCTCCTTTCATCCTGAATTGACCGAGGATGACCGCTTTCACCGTTACTTCTTGAAGCTGGCGGCGGAGTCTTGAGTTTGCCTGTAGCGTGCTAAAATTGCAGGCAGCCAATATATGATAAATATTCGCTCATTCGATTGGCGTGATCTACCGGTTTTACATCGCTACCGGCACTGCGGACTGTTTCTGGATACCGCGCTTGTATTGACGCGCGGTCCCGGATTAGTTCCGGCAGGGGCGGTGTTCTCGGCAGCAGGCCTGGGCGGGAGTGTGTTCACTTATCTTTGTGATGACGATGAGGTTCGCAAGCAGCCACTGCTGGCACAAGTGACTCACAACACTGGCTCAACCTTTGCACGCCTCTCATTCATTGCTCCGGATGAGGCTGTTGTATCTGCAGACTTGCCGTCATTATTTGACTATCTGGCTCCTGCAGTGGGTGAGCGCGGCGCTTTTCATATCCTGGCGGAAGTGGATGAACGAGCCCAAGCTTTTGATGCGCTGCGCCGTTCAGGCTTTGCAATCTATGCCAACCAGCGCATCTGGAAACTGGAGGAGGAAGAGGCGGGCAAGTCTGAATCATCTGCCTGGCGCAAATGTAATGGTCGGGATGTGCTGCGCGTGCGCTCGCTGTACAATGATCTGGTGCCAGGTCTGGTCCAGCAGGTGGAACCGCTACCCCGCGAGCATCTGAAGGGCATGGTGTACTACCAGGATGGGACAATGATGGCTTATGTGGAGCTGCGTTACGGCCCGAAGGGCATTTGGGCCCAACCATTCATCCATCCTGACGCACATGACTTCGACGAATCGCTTGGAAAGCTGCTGCATTCATTATCAGGGCGGAGCGGGCGTACAGTGTACATCTGTGTCCGTTCTTACCAGTCCTGGCTGGAAGGAATGATTGAATCGGTAGGAGCGGTTCCTGGAAATTCACAAGCGGTAATGGTGCGCCATCTGAGTGTGGCACGACGGGCCGCTCAGCCGGTTACACTGCCGGCAATCAATGGCACACGAGCCGAACCCATCACACATATCGTGCTCAACCCGGATGAACGGGATCATTGAGCCGCAGGAAAGTTAGTTGAGTATTTATGACAGGACAACGAATAACGGACAATTTAGATATCATGTTGAGTGTATTGCCCACGGCGATTGCTCACCAACTTACCATCAATAATCGATCGGACGATTTGTTGGAAGTGATCCTGGACCTGGGCCGGCTGCCTACGGCGCGTTTCATCGATGCGGAAGAGACACTCAGCCAGGCCGAAGTTTCACACGAGGATATTGAATATGTCGTCCAGCGGATTGGTGCGTTTGATACTGACAACCGTGCCGGATTGGAACGCACCCTACACCGCATCGCTGCCATCCGCAATCGCCGCGGCAGTGTGGTGGGGCTCACCTGCCGAGTTGGGCGTGCAGTTTATGGAACCACCGATATCATCCAGGATTTGATCGAAAGCGGGAAAAGTCTTCTGATCTTAGGACGTCCTGGGGTGGGGAAAACCACTATGCTGCGCGAGGCCGCGCGCATCCTGGCAGATAAGAAGCGCGTGGTGATCGTAGATACGTCGAATGAAATCGGCGGCGATGGCGATGTACCGCACCCAGCAGTTGGTCACGCCCGGCGCATGCAGGTTTCCACTCCATCTCTCCAACACGAGGTGATGATCGAGGCGGTTGAAAACCACAATCCGGAAGCAATCGTCATTGACGAGATTGGCCGCGAGCTGGAGGCTGCTGCTGCACGCACGATCGCTGAGCGCGGTGTGCAGTTGATCGGCACGGCGCATGGCAATTCGTTGGAAAACTTGCTGCTCAACCCCACACTTTCGGACCTGGTCGGTGGAATCGAATCAGTCACGCTCTCCGATGAGGAAGCACGCCGGCGCGGTACGCAGAAGACCGTGTTGGAAAGGCGCTCACCGCCTACGTTCGATGTGCTGATCGAGATCCAGACGCGGGACCGGCTGGCAGTTCACCTGGACGTGGCAGCCGCGGTGGATGCGCTGCTGCGCGGCTATCCGTTGCCACCAGAGATTCGCTACCGCGACCTGGATGGTGCGATCCGCATTGAGAAAGCACCGCAGCCACAGCGTCCCACATCATCAATGCAGCAGGGCTACCGCCGGCAGGCGGGCGAACCAGGAGCCGAGCGCGGGCGCGTGCAGGGCGAGCAGCGCAGCCGCGCCCAGGCTTACGGGCTGCAGAACGGAGACGGCGAAGAAGCTACGCTGGCGCCTGGACGCTCAGTCTTGCAGCCGATACGGGTTTACCCTTATGGTGTGGCGCGCAACCGGTTGGTACAGGCTGCCAGGCGCCTGGGTGTGCCCGTAATTGTTGTGGATGATATGGGCGAGGCTGATATCCTACTGACCTTGCGGGCGTATTATCGCAAACGCCAGCGTCCCATCACCGATGCAGAAGACCATGGTAAGTCGATTTACGTCCTGCGCGCCAACACTATCAGCCAGATGCAACAGTTCCTCAGTGACACCTTCAACCTTTCAGTCGATGCTGCAGAGGAGCGCGGCACAGACCCGGCACTGCAGAACACCCAGGCAGCCATCGAGGCTGTCTTGAATGGAGAACGCTGGGTGGAACTACCTCCGGCATCCTCTTATATCCGCCGCCTGCAGCATCAAATGGCACGCCAGGCCAACTTGACCTCGCATTCATACGGGAAAGAACCCTACCGGCGGGTGCGCATCTTCCGCGAGTGATATGTTCATCACGCTCGAAGGTCCCGAAGGATGCGGTAAGACCTCACAGATGCCTCTGCTGGTGAAGTATCTGCGCCAGCAGGGGTATGATGTCCTGGCAACGCGTGAGCCTGGCGGGACATCGATCAGCGAGCAAATCCGCGCCGTGCTTGGGCGTTTGGAAAACACAGAGATGCACTCGCGTACGGAGATCCTGCTCTTTCAGGCTTCGCGCGCCCAGTTAGTAGAACAAGTCATCCGGCCGCACCTGACTAAGGGAGGCATGGTCGTGTGTGACCGCTATGCCGATTCAACCCTGGCATACCAGGGCTTTGGACGCCAGCAAGACATGGCAGCGCTGCGCGCATTGGTCGATTTTGCTACAGGTGGATTGAAGCCTGACTTGACGCTCTTGTTAGATATCGACGTCGAAATGGGTTTGCGCCGGCGGCGCAAAGGCGGCGAGTGGAACCGGCTGGATGCACTCGACCTAGCCTTTTACCAGCGTGTGCGCCAGGGTTACCAGAGCCTGGCGCGGGAGGAGCCAGAGCGCTGGGTGACCATCGATGCTTCCCAGTCGTTCAAACAGGTGCAGACTGATCTGCGCCAAGCTGTTGCTGGCAGGCTAAAAATCGTCGTCTAAGCCCACCCCACCGTCATCGTCACCCAATTCGGGCATCGATTTTTCGATGTCTTCCGGGCTTTGACCAGCTTCCAGGCGGTCAACAACCTCATCAAATTCGCCGCCCAGGTCTTCGCCTGCCTCGCGGCTTATCTTGCGCATCATCTGACCCAGGGCACGGGGATCATCCTCCAGTCCTTCAAGACTGCTCGGGTCAGGCAAGTTTTCCAGGCGAGAATCATCCGAATGTGCGACACGGATGCGCCCAATGCGCCGCTGTACCCGGTCACTGGCGCAGTGCGGGCAGTTAACTGGCTTTTGACCATAGTCGCTGTATGAGAGAAATACTTCGAAGCGTTTTTTGCAGTTCAGGCAGCGATACTGGTAAAAAGGCATAGGCGTTCTCCTAATGAATAGGATTATAATCGCAGTTCACGGAGGACGGTATGTGTGATTCTGATTTTTATATGCATGACGATCAACCGCTCTTGATCGTCATCTCAGGCCCCTCGGGGGTTGGCAAGGATGCGGTGATTGACTGCATGAAGAAGCGCCAGTTGCCCTTTCACTTTGTGGTCACTGCTGCCACACGCAAGCCGCGTGCGGATGAGGTGAATGGCGTAGATTATATCTTCGTCAGTCATGACGAGTTTGCTGAGATGATCGAGAAAGGCGAATTGCTAGAACATGCCATCGTCTACAATGATTACAAGGGCATTCCCAAGTCACAGGTTCGTCTGGCGTTAGACAGTGGTAAGGATGTGGTGATGCGCCTGGATGTCCAGGGAGCAGAAACGATCCGCAAGCTGTGTCCGGATGCGCTGTTGATCTTCATAACCACTCAAACTGAACAGGAATTGATCCAGAGGCTGCAGCTCCGCAAGACCGAGACGCCAGAAGGGCTGAAACTGCGCATCGCTACTGCCAAGAAGGAACTCAACCGTATCGAGGCCTTTGATTACGTGGTCATCAACAAGGATAACCAGTTGGACGAGACAGTAGACGTGATTAACTCCATCATCTGCGCAGAACACCATCGGGTTAGCATACGCAAGGTGACCTTATGAGCCAGGGTTATCCTCCGCCAGGATCAGATCCCTATTCTGCACCTCCACCTGGGACGCGCGTTCCGGTGACAGTACGCCGGCCCGCATCACAACCGGTGGTCACGTATACCATTATTGGTATCACGGTTGTTGTGTTCCTGCTACAGATGGTCACTCGATATACCATGGGCGGTGACTACCCGGAGTATCTTGGAG
>Ga0299915_10001199_pt1 | contig 19160 bp, 12 predicted proteins | sample RVTome_13_FD_200263 | JGI IMG/M metagenome (GOLD analysis project Ga0299915, IMG submission 200263) | Soil microbial communities from uranium-contaminated site in the Upper Colorado River Basin, Wyoming, United States - RVT92D227 (version 2) ... | reverse complement strand
GAGATGCGGTCAAAGGCCTCGGCCGCCGCCGGACCGGCCGCCTTGGCCTCGTGATTGAAGCCCAGGGCCAGCCCCATGGCCGCCGCCACCCCGATGGCCGGAGCGCCCCGGATGACCATGGCCTCCACGGCCTGGGCCACCTGCTCGTGGTCTAGGCACTCGACATAGACCTCCCGTTCCGGGAGAAGCCGCTGGTCGATCATCTTCACCCGGCCGTCTTTCCACTCGATCGTCGGCAGCATGGCTGTATTGTACTGGAATTGGGCTTCTTTTAAAAAGTCCGCGGGAGGGGGCTCTATGACGAATAGTGTGGTTAGTCCCTTGTTAACGCGGAGGGCCTGGGGAAGGAGCGAGGCGCCATGAGCGGTTTAGCCCGGAACCGACGGGTTTCGACGGCTTCTGACATATTCTTGTCGGCAGGTGAGCATGTTTGAGCTTCCGCAGGAAGCGAGTTGCGCAACCGCCGAGAAACCCGGAGATTCCGCGGCGTTAAAAACCGCGGCCGGGCGCCGAGCCCTTCCGCAGGCCCTTAGCTTCTCCTTACCACACTTTTCGAAGTAGAGCCGCGGGCCGGTTGACAAGAAATAGAAGAGAGCTTATTCTATTGCTCAGGATAGAAATAAAATGAGAGGGAAGACCGTTGGACAAGAGTTCGCCATGCCAGCGCGCTGGAGGACTATCCTCTGGCTGCCCGTTCTGCTGGTCCTGGCCCTCCTTTTCCCTCCTCTCATTTTTCTTTTCACGGTCCTTCTCTTTTTTATTCTAGCCCCCTTGGGCGGGAATCTCGCCGCGCCGCGAGCCTTCGTTCCCGCTCTTCATTCCTGCCGGATACCTTTCCGCAGCCCTCCTTTGAGCCGCTGACACTCTCCCTCAGCAGCCCCCCTCACAGTCCACGCATCCGGAACAAAGGAGGTTCAGCCTAATGCGTTCAAGCAGCCTGTGGCAAAAATTCCGAAGAAGCCTGCATCCCAGCGGCGATGCTCTTCCCGAGACGGACCTTAGGTCTTACCGGCCCCGCTTGGAAAAAATCCTATCCATAGATCTCCGTTCGTCGTCCCCCGATGACCTGCGGCGGCGAATGGAAAGCCTGGCGGAGGAAGCCCGCCGAGGAACAGCCCTTGACCATCTCCAGGCGGAGCTTTTCGCCCTCGTGGCCGAGGCCGGCCGCCGCGCGGTCGGCCTCAACCCCCATGACTGCCAAATCCTGGCCGGCCTGGCCATGGCCCGCGGCCGCATCGCCGAGCTCCCCACCGGCGAAGGCAAAACCCTGGCCGCCGTGTTCCCGGCTTGCCTATGGTCACTTTCCGGCCGCGGCGTTCATGTCCTGACCTTCAACGACTATCTGGCCCGGCGCGACGCCTCCTGGATGGGGCCCATCTACCGCCTGCTCGGCCTCAGCGTCGGCTGCATCCAGGAGGGACAGACGCCGGCCGAAAAACGGGCGGCCTACGCCTGTGAGGTGACTTATGTCACGGCCAAGGAGGCGGGCTTTGACTTTTTGCGCGACCAGTTGGCCTACGACCCGACGGAATGTGTCCAAAGACAGTTCCAGGCCGCGCTCGTCGATGAGGCCGACTCCATTCTCATCGACGAGGCGCGCATCCCCTTGGTCATCGCCGGCCTTTCCGGCCGCTCCGACTTCGAAGCCGGCCGCCTGGCCGCCCTGGTCAAAGACCTGACCGCCGGCGGGGATTACGAAACAGACGCCGAGCACCGCAGCGTGTTCCTGACCGAGGCCGGCATAGAGCGCCTGGAAGCCGCCCTGGGCTGCGGCAGCCTGTTTGAAGGCCGCAACCAGCGACTCCTGGAGTCCATCTATTGCGCTCTCCAGGCTCAGGCCCTCCTCCGTCGGGATATCGACTACATCGTCCGGAACGGCCGCATCGAGATCGTCGATGAATTCACCGGCCGGGTCATGGACAAACGCCACTGGCCCGACGGTTTGCAGGCGGCGGTGGAGGCCAAGGAAGGCCTGGCCCTCAGGCCGGAAGGCCGGGTCTACGGCTCGGTCACCCTTCAGCACTATTTCCATCTTTATCCGCGGCTGGCCGGCATGACCGCCACGGCCCGCTCGGCGGCCGAAGAGCTCCGGGCATTCTATGGATTGGGCCTGACCGTCATCCCCCCGCATCGCCCCTGCCTCCGCCGGGATGAGCCGGACGCCGTCTTCTTTCGAAGAGAAGACAAGCAACACGCGCTCCTGGAGGAGATCCTCCGCAGCCAGGCCGCGGGGAGGCCGGTCCTGGTCGGAACCTTAAGCGTCCAGGAATCCGAAGCGCTGGAACAGGACCTCCGGGCCGAGGGCCTGGCTTGCCAGGTCCTCAACGCCAAGAACGACGAAATGGAGGCTGGAATCATCGCCCAGGCCGGCAGGCCGGGGACCGTGACCATATCCACCAACATGGCCGGCCGGGGAACGGACATCAAGCTGGGAGGCGCCCAAGAACAGGAGCGGGAGCGGGCCGTGGCCTCGGGCGGGTTGTATGTCCTGGGCACCAACCGTCAGGAGAGCCTGCGCATCGACCTTCAGCTCCGCGGCCGGTCCGGCCGGCAGGGCGATCCGGGATCGAGTCGCTTTTTCATCAGCTTGGAGGATGAACTTTTCAAGCGCAATGGATTGACGGACGTGTTCCTCAAGCGGCACAGTCAAGAAAATAAAACGGGTGCCGTGGAGACCGGTTCTGTCCGCCGTGAGATCGAACATTGGCAGCGCATCATCGAAGGACAAAACTTCGACGTCCGGCGAACCCTGTACGCCTATTCCTCACTGGTGGACTTGCAAAGGAAAATCGTCCAAGAGGAGCGCCGGCGCATCCTGCTCGGCGGAGAGCGGGCCGAAGATTGGATGCCGCACTGGCCCGACCTGGCGGCCCGGGCTGAGGTCGTTCTGGGAAAGGCCGAGACGGCTCGTCTGGAACGGGCCGTTCGCCTCCAAGCCCTGGACCACTGTTGGGCGGACCATCTGGCCTGGGTCAACGACACCAGGGAAACTATCCACTTGGTCAGCCTGGGCGGCTTGACCCCGGACCGGGAATTCCAAAAATCCGCTACAGAGGCTTTCCTGGGGATGATGAGAAACGCCGAGGAGTCCGCCCGGGCAGAGCTGGAACGCCTGCTGGAAACGGACGACCCGGGCCTTGAACTGCAGAAGATCAAGGGCCCTTCCTCGACCTGGACCTATTTGGTCAAGGAAGACCAATTCGGCTGGGGGGTCGAGCTGGCCAAAGGGAAAAATATCGGCTTGGCCGTTTCGACCGCTCTGTCCCTGCTCAGTCATGGGCCCATCTATGTGTTTGTCCTGGCCCTCCGGCGACTCCTGCGCCCAAAGAAGGCTCCTTGACTTTCGGCCTAAAGTCGAGTACCTTGGGGTCGCCGGCATACAGAGGAGGATCAGATGTTTTTGATCGGACCGCTCGGCCACCAGGAGTTGCTCATTATCCTGGCGCTTGCCCTGTTGATATTCGGAGCCAAGAAGCTTCCCGACCTGGGTAAGTCCCTGGGCGAGGGCATTAAGAACTTCAAGAAATCCATCAGCGGCAAGGAAAAAGACGACGCCTCTTCCGACAAGCCCGTTCCGCCCCCCAAGGACGAATGAAGCGGACCATCGAAAAACTCCACCGGGAACGGGTGGAGAAGGAACAGTATTACTTCAAAGGTCTTGACCGGATAGAATCCCACTGCGGCCAAGGCTTGGAACCCAAGCTTGCCTCCCGCCTGGAAAACCGACTGTCCCGTCTTGAGGAAAAGATATCCCGCTTAGCCAAAGAGAAAAAAGCGGGGGATCAAACGGCCGGCCAACAGGAGGTCAACTCCGAAGTCTTGGACGCCCTCCGGGAAATGAAAGCTTCCCAGGCCGGAATCAGCCAGTTTCTGCAATCTCTGAGCGCCTCTCTGCTCGAGGCGCTCCGTTTGGCGCCGGACCTGATGGACGCCAAAGACCGGGAATGGGATGCCCTGGGCAATAATCATGTGGGGATGATCTTCAAGAGCATGGAATGGCGGGTGGACAGACTGACCGCCGAGTACGAGGACGTCAAGCTCCTGATGCGCTCCTTCCTGGCTTTGGAGGACGGGCTCACCCGCCTGCGCTCCCTGCTCCAGGAAAAAAAGCTGCCCACGCCGCGCGAAGTGGACGAGATCCTGGAGCCTCTCCGCGACTGGCGTTATGCCGGCTTCGAGAACCGGTTCCGGGGCAGTGAAGCGGACGTTCGGCGCCAGCAGGAAGGCTATCTCGCCCTTTACCGCGCCGGGGGAAGCGTGCTCGACCTTGGCTGCGGCCGGGGAGAGTTCCTGGAACTGCTCCGGGACAGGGGGTTCAAGCCCAAGGGCGTTGACCTTAATTCGCTCGCGGTCGGGCAGTGCCTGGACAAAGGTCTGGACTGCCGGCAAGGCGACCTCCTGGCTGAGCTGGCCGGACAACCGGATCAATCGCTGGACGGCATCTTCTCCTCACAGGTCGTCGAGCACCTGCAGCCGGAAGCCATCCGCCGGCTGGTCGAGCTGGCCTTTCAGAAGCTCCGGCCGGGCGGCGCCTTGGTCCTGGAGACCATCAACCCGCTTTCCGTTTTTGCTCTGGTCCACATCTACTTCCTGGACATGTCGCACCGAACGCCCGTCCATCCCCTGGCCCTCCGCTTTCTGCTGGAAACAACTGGGTTTGAGGCGGTCGAGCTCCGTTACCCGCCTCCCCCGGAAGGGGAACAGCTGCGGCCCCTCCCCCCCGCCGACGAGACGGCTGCCATTCTCAACCGGAACATCGACAGCCTGAACGCACTGCTCTTTGCCGCTCCCAATTATGCGGCCACAGGAAAAAAGCCATGACCACGACCCTTTACGCCGCTTTCGACCTGGGCGGGACAAACCTCAAGTACGGGCTGGCCGACGCCCAGGGCGGGCTCGTCCGCAAGGACAGCCTGCCCACGCCGTCCAAATGGGCCGAAGTCGTGGACGTCATGGCCGGCCTGTGGAAAGGTTTTCGCCAAGAGGCCAAAGGGAGGCTGGCCGGAGCCGGCTTCGGTTTTCCGGGCATCTACAGCCTCAGGGATAAAAAAATCCTCCAATCCCCCAACTATTCCGAGCTGGACAACGTGGACCTCCAGGCCTCCTTATCGAAAATCGTGGATGCACCCTTCGTCGTGGACAACGACGCCAACATGGCCGCTTATGGAGAATGGCGCTGCGGGGCGGGGCGGGGGACGAAGAGCATGGTCCTGCTGACCATCGGCACCGGCATCGGATCAGGCCTCATCCTGAACGGCGGCTTGTGGCATGGCCGCTGCGGGTTTGCCGGAGAGCTGGGCCATATCACCGTCAACCCGGAGGGCGACCTGTGCCGGTGCGGCAACCAGGGCTGCTTGGAAACCGAGGCGGCCGCGCCCAAAATCGTTCGCAATTATAAAGACCTGAGCAAGACCAAAAAATCCATCAAAGCCGAGGAAGTCTTCGAGAAGGCCAACCGGGGCGAAGTGGCGGCCATCAAGGCCTTCACCATCGCCGGCGCTTACTTGGGTGTCGCCCTGGGCATCACCATCAACCTGCTTAACCCGGAAAAAATCGTCCTGGGAGGAGGGGTGATGATGACGGGTGATATCCTGCTGCAAGCCGCCGTGGAGGAAGCCAAGCGCCGCAGCTACAAAGCCTCCTTTGCCTGCTGCTCGATTGAAAAGGCCAAGCTGGGCAACGAGGCCGGCCTGATCGGCGCAGCCCTGCGAGCCCAAGCCCTGGCCAAAAAAAGCTAAAAATCCATAACCTTGCGCAGCTCCTCGTTTCCGGTCTTGTTCTTCATCCAGATGTGGAGCGTGTTTTTCCCCTTGGCCAACCGCTCCAAGTCCTTGTCCAGGGTCAAAGGGATCTCCACGGCGTACTTGGCGCTCTTCTTATCCTTCAGCTCCTCTTCGGCCAAAGATATGGTGATCGCTTCCTTGTGTTCCCAGATCGTTTTCTTATCCGCGTCCTTGAGTTCGAGCTGGAGGTCGAGCGTCGTTTCCAGGCGGTTCCCGCTCACCGACTTAAACCAGATCACGGCGTAGGGGATCTCGAGCTCGACCAGGGCTTCCACCCGGGTTTCAGTGATGGATTTGTTTTTTAGGCCCCAATTGAAGTCGAACAATGACTTCTCCCGGGAGAAGGGATTTTGAGCCCGGCCCCGGGCCCGGCCCGGCTCCGCCATAGTGGCCAGGTTTAAGTCTTGCAGGGGAGATAAGTCATAGGTCGCCAGGCGATATTCGCCCGTACAATAAGGGTCGTTAAAGACAACCGGAAAATTGCTGTAATACCAAACCTCGCTGCAGCGGTCGCTTGTTTCGCCGCTCCCCAGGGGGTTGCGGATGCGGTCCATGGGCGGCCCGAAGAGGACATAGATCCGGCCGCGGTCCGTCAGCCAGCCCGGCCGACCTTCGCCTCGGAAGAGCTCATTAGTCCTTTCGATGCGGCTCAAATACTCATCCTTGAACTCATTCTCCTCGGTGTCGGGGTCTGGGTCGCGGCGGCTCCAGAAATCTGCCTTGAATTTGTCCTTGTCCGCATCGGGAAGCTCAAGGAAGATTTTCCGTTCTTCGGCGGTGATGATGTACCGGACCTGGGACAGGAATTCGGCGTTGGCCGGTTCGAGCTGCTGCTCCAGTTTGTACAGCCGGCAGGAGGGCAGAAGGGCCGCCAGCAGGCCGGCTCCTAAAATGAAAATCAGGATTGTTAAAAGCTTGCGTCCGCTCATCTTTTCTCCTTTAATTCCTGGAGCCTTTTGCGGAGGCCGGCCTGGTCGGGGCTGAGCTGCAGGGATTTCTCCCAGACGACCCGGGCCTCCTCGTATTGGCCCAAACCCAGGTAGCACTCCCCCATGGCGTTCAGCATTACGGCGTTGACACCGTAATGGGTGATGGCCTGGTCGAGGACCTCCACCGCCCGTCGGAGCTGCCCGCCGTTCTGCAGGGCCCTGGCCAGGGCGATGTACAGCTCATACTGGGGCGGTTTGGCCTGGCCGAAGAACGGGCTCAACAGTTTGTCCGCCTTGTCATAGTCCTTTTGGGCCAGATAGGTTTGGGCCAGGCTCAGGGCGAATTCCGCGGAGTCCGGTTGACGGCTCAAGGCCTTCTCCAGGCGGGTTTGGGCCTCTTCCAAACGGCCTTGGTTATAGAGCTGGATGCCCATTATGTACAGATAGACTGGGTCACTGGGACCGGGAATGACTTTGGCATAAACCCAAGGCCGCGCCATAGCCTCTCGGTGGGTCACGTCGAATTCTTCGCCGGCCGAGGCCAGGGTTTGATCCTTCAGGCGGAGAGAGACCGTCACTTTATAATGGGCCGGAGGAAAGTCAGCCAAGGGGATGGATTCTATCAGCTCGGGCAAGGTGGCATAGTCGCGCACGGGCCGGTTCGTCGTCCGGAACTCCTGGTCGTTCTGGAAAAAGTCGAAGACAAGCTCCCCCTCCGACCGGAGGGCCGTGTCCAGGCCGAGCACCTGGAAAGCCAACTGGAGCGTATCGCTCTTCAAGAAAACGCGGCCAGGCTGGGCGTAGAGCTGGTTTCCGGCCAGTTGGAACGGCCTGAGCTTGTCGGCCGCGGCCGTGACAGCCGTGGCCTTATAAGCCAGGAGGAGGGGCGTGATCCAGGGGCCGGCCTGGTCCTCGGGAATGACCAGGTTCTTCTCCAAGGTGGAGAACTCCTTGGATAATTCGTTCTTGACCAGGAGGGAGAACTTGTAGGAACCGGCCACCAGGGGAAACATGTCCTGGATGCTGAAAGGCTGGTAATTGATGCTCTTCATCTGCTCTTGGTCGAAATTGAAGGATATGAGCTTCTCGAACTGATAGGCCAGCTGGCCGGCCTTTCCGGTCAAAGTGCCGTTGAACTTGAAGTTGGCGAAATAGCGGCCCTCATTTTCAGAGACCGACAGGCGCGCCGGCTCGAGGGCATAGTGGATGAAGAACATGCCGTTGGGAGCCCGGAAGATCCGGACCAGTGAATCGCTGTCCAGATAGTTGGCGCTGTAATCGACTTCCACGATATCCTTGTATTCCAGGAACTTCTGGGCATACTTGTCCTCAACCAGGCGCCAGCCCGCGGTCTCCACCTGCTGGAGGAGCATGGTCGAGGACAGCGAGGGCCGGCCCAGGGACGAAGTGTTCTCGCCCGGGATGAGCGACATGGACACATCGGCCAAGCTCGGTTGAGCCTCCTGGAGCGCCTCAAGGGCCGAGACGTAGTCGTTGGGATCACCCCAATAAGAGGTGAGGAGGGCCATGGGGCCATTCTCGACCGGGCTATAGAGATCGAAATCGCCTATCCCCCCTTTTTTGTAGAAGACCAAGTTGAACCCGGCGGGCAGGCCTTTGTCCATCTGGTCCTGATAGAACCAGATCTCAGCCGGGTAGGTGGCGCTCTGGGATTCAAAACTCTGAACGTCATTGGGCGGCCCCAGGATGATATAAACCCGGCCGCGGTCGGTTTTCCAGCCGGCCCGCGTGCTGGTGCGGCCGTAGTAATGGTTGGCGTAGCCAATCCGGCGGTAATGTTCCTTTTTAAACTCGTTCTCCTCGGTGGCCGGATTCGGATCGCGCCGCTTCCAGAAGGCTTCCATGAAAAGCTCCCTCTCCCTGTCGGTCTGGAGCTTGAGAAAGACCTCCCGTTCCAGGGGGGTGATGATGTAAACAACCTCCTCCTCCAGCCATTTCCGATAGGCGGAAGGGAGGTCTTTGGGTTTGAGGCTGGGGACCTGGGCCAGCAGCGCTTCGGCGCAGATCAACAGGATCAGGACGATAACAGCCGTTCTTGCTTTTGCCATGACATTCCTCTGATGAATAACCATAAACAGTAAATTAAAGCACTCTGCGGCCAATTGCAAGCCGGGGAAAAACCGCCACTTCCTTATAACCTCGAAAACCCGGCCATGGTTCCAGTCTCAACCTCTTGAACAAAAACATCCGTCAGCCGAGCGAAAATTGAATTTTTCACCCGGCTGGACTACGATGTCCTCATCGCTCAAGGGCCGGCTGGAGGAGAAAACGGATAATGAAGAAAAAATTCTGTGTTTGGGCTATGGCCGCCGCGGCGACTTCTCTCTTGTTCGGAGCCGTAGCGGATAGAGGCGGAGGCGAGCCGGAGCAAGTCGCACACTCCATCCGGGCCGGCGACCTGTTCGACCTGACCCGGGTGCTCGCCTCGCCGGAGATGGAAGGCCGGCTGGCCGGGTCGCCGGGCTACCTGCGCGCCGCCCGCTGGGCCGCGGCCCGTTTCAAGGAATGGGGCCTGGATCCCGTCCTGGCGGATTATCTCCAGAATTTCGAAGTGGACTACAACGAGACGGGCGAAAGCGCTTTCGAGCTCATCCTCCCGGCCCGGGAGGGATCGGCCCAGGCCGAAACCCGCCCCCTGGCCGCCTACCGGGATTACTGCCCTCCGCTCTATAGCGGCTTCGGGGAAGCGGAAGGGGAAGTGGTTTTTGCCGGGTTCGGAATCACCGCTCCCGAACTCGGCTGGGACGATTACGGGGCTCTGGAGGCGAGGGGCAAGATCGTGGCCCTTGTTCAAGGCGTGCCCGAAGTCCAGGGCAAAGATTTCTCCCCCTACCTTCCCCGCCAGCACAGGCTGAGGAATGCCGCCCGCCACGGCGCGGTGGGGCTCATCCTGATCCAGATGCCGGTCATCTCCGGCGCGGGAGTCTATGTGGAAGGCCTGCCTATGGTCATGACCGGCGAAGAGCAGGTGCAGCCCCTTTTCTCCGGAAAGGGATATGATCTCCGGACTGTCCGCGCCCTCCTCAGGGACGGCCGGCCCCTGGCCTTCGCCACCGGGGTTCGGGCCCGGATCAGGACCAGCGGCGTCCATCACAGCCGGGCTCAGGCCTGCAACGTGTTGGGGCTGGTCAAAGGATCGGACCCCCTCCTCTGGAAAGACCCCATCATCCTGGGCGGCCATCTGGACGGCATCGGCCGCTGGCCCAGGCTCTATCCCGGCGCCAACGACAACGCCAGCGGGTCGGCCATCATCCTGGCCCTGGGCCGGGCCTTCGCCGCGCTCAAGAAGAAGCCCAAACGGTCGATTATGCTGGCTCTGTTCGGGGCCGAGGAATTGGGCCTGTTGGGCAGCCGGCATCTGGCCCAAAACCTTCCCGGCCGGTTGTCCAAGCCGGCCTGGATGGTCAACTTCGATATGAACGGTTCCGGAAACAAGCTGCAGGTTTCGGGCGGACGGAGCTTTCCGGAGCTGTTCACGCTCCTGGAAAAGGTGAATGGGGAGTATTCGATCCTGGAAACCATGACCGCCTCGGAGATCACCGCCGTGGGCGGCAACAGCGATTATGCTCCCTTCCTGGAGATGGGGATCCCCGCTTATGCCAATTGGGTGGCCGGCGGCGCCCGAGGCGGCGTTCATTCGCCCGATGACTCGATCTATGCCATCACGCCCCAGATCATGGAGGACGTCGCCCGGCTGTATTTTTTGGCGGTTTATGGCTTGGCCGACCGCTGAGTCGAGGGGAATAGTGCGGAAGGTGGGACTCGAACCCACACAGTCTTTCGACCATAAGCTCCTGAGGCTTACGCGTCTGCCAATTCCGCCACTTCCGCACCCGGAACGGTTTTCCTCAGGAGGCGGTTTCTCATTATATCCCTTCGACACATCCGAGTAAATAGGACCCTGTCCCAAGCGCCCGGGGACTTGTATTGAAAATAAAGTTCGAGGCGATTATAATTCCACCATAAAGCTTCCAACTCCAATGGGCCGGCGGGAATCAATATACAGCGTCGGAGGCGACTCCCTGATCAGGAATGAACTCATCATGAAAAAATTGCAATTTTACTCGTGGAGGATTCAAGATGAAAATATTCCATAGTCCGGCCCTGAGCGCCATCCTCTTGGTATTGGCCGGCATGTCCTGTGCCTCCCTGAACCTGGAAAGCCGGCTCGACACTGTGAGCCGGGATTTTTTCAATCACGCCCGATACATCATCACCAGGGAAGAATCCAAGATCTTCCTCGAGCTTCCCCCCTCCTCGCAAACCCGCTTCATCGAGGAGTTCTGGCAGAGACGAGACCCCACTCCGGAAACGGAGGAGAACGAGTTTCGGGAAGCCTACTACCGGAGGATCGAGGAGGCCAACCGCCTGTTCCGGGGCGCCCGGCCCGGCTGGCTCCAGGAGCGAGGCCAGTTCTACATCCTGTTCGGCCCGCCCGATGAACGCCGGACGAACCCCATGGGCGGCCGCCCCATCGACGCCACCGACGACCATCAGGAGCTGACCGGCGGCATCTCGGCGGCGACCGGGGAGAAAGCCAGCGAGGTCTGGACCTACTACAACCTCTTCTCTTCCTTGTCAAAGCCCAACCAGGTCGAGCTCGTCTTCGTGGACTCGGACGGAACGGGCAACTATGTCCTGGCCACCAACCTGAACCAGCTCATCCCCGGCGGCATCGACTCGCTCCTCAAGCCCAATATCGAATTCACCCACGAGCTGTACAAAGAGGAAAATATAAGGTCCAAGCCCCTTCTCCGCTGGGTCGTTTTTGATTTCGACTGGGAAATTCTTAAAGTAGAGAACAAGGCGGCTGGTTCCAATATGCTGATCCGCATAGCCCTGCCCTATAAAAAAACAATTTTCCGCGTGGACAAGAACCGCCTCCAAGCCCCGCTGCGGTTGGACATCATGGTCCGGGATGCATCCCAAACAACTCTCTGGGAGCACTCCCTGTCGGACACCCTGGACATCAGCCGCTCGACTCTTGATCAAAATCCGGCCGGGGCCTGGGAGGTCAAAGTGCCGGTGCCACGCCTCTTGGGCAAGGGAAGATACTTCATTTACCTGCGCCTGGAGAACGCCAGCGGCGACCAGTCTGTGGACAAGTTGCTCCCCTTCAAGATGTAGGCGCGCCTCGGTCTTGGCTTGAACTATCACCAAAGTCTATGGGATAATTCTTGGTGACCGCTGCTCGAGACAAGGAGAACTTGGATGAGCCCTCGTCGCCGAAGAAATGCTATCATTAAAAGCTTTTTTCCCTTCTTTCTATCTTTGCTTCTGGCCCTGCCTCTCCTCCTCTGCGCTCAGGAGAACCTGGGCAAGGGCCGGGTCAGCGGCCAGGTGGTAGACGAGAACGGGAACCCCCTGGAAGGGGCTAATATTCTCGTCCAAAGCCTCCAGACGCAGAGCGTGCTGGAAGGAGTCTCGGACAAGAAAGGCCATTTCGCCGTGGCCGGCATGGGCACCGGCCGCTGGAAGGTCACCGCCACCAAGAAAGGCTACACCTCTTCCGAGATCAACTATCAGGTCCAGCAATTGACCCGCAACCCGCCCATCATTTTCACCCTGAAAAAACTGACCGGGATGGCCGCCCTGCTGGCGGACGAAGAGTCGGTCAAGATGTTCGACCAGGGCAACGCTCTGCTCAAAGAAGATAAAGCGGATGAAGCCCTCCTGGTATTCGAGGACTTTCTGCTGAAATATCCGGACATCTACCAGATCCATCTCAGCATCGGTTCCTGTTACCTGAAGAAAAAGGAATGGGACAAAGCCGCGGCCGAGTTCACGCTCGTCCTGGAAAAGACCAAGGCTATCTTCGGGGATTACCAGAAGGATAAAAGCACAAGCGTCCGGGCCTTGTCGGGGTTGGGCGAAATCTACTTAATGAGAGAGGATTTGGTCAAGGCCCAGGAATTCTTCAAACAGGCTGTGGACATCTCGCCCGAGGACGAGGTGGCGGCCTACAACGTGGGCGAAGTCTTCTTCTCCAACCAGCAGACAGAGGAAGCCATTCACTACTTTGAGCTGGCGGTCAAGATCAAAAAAGATTGGCCCAAGCCCTACCTCAGGCTGGGCTACGTCTTCCTCAATAAGGGCGATTATGCGAAATCCATCGAATACTTTTCCAAGTTTGTGGAGCTGGACCCCCAGAATCCCGAGGTGCCCCAGGTAAAAAACATCATCGCCACTATAGAGAAACTGAGAAAATAGCCCCATAACCGGTTCATAAAAAAAGCCCCTTCCGGCCGAAGCCGGAAGGGGCTTTGTGCTTCTACTGGTATTTTCTACTTGGAGCTTAGAAGAAGCTGAACCGGAACGTGGCCCTGACAGTCGTGACGCCAAAGGCCGAGCTGATGACCCTGTAGGATGTGTTGAGCGTCTTGGTGCCGGCCTGACCGAATCCTTCAGCCGAGGAATCCCAACGGTAGGTGTCGTCCAGGCCGATGTTCACCCCCGTGAAGCCGAGGAGGTTGAGCACATCGATGTAGGCCCCCAAGCGGCCCCAGTTGCCGAGCGAGAATTCTTTCTCCAGCCGGGCATCCAGCTGGTTCCAGGGGCGCTCGCGGCGGGTGCCCGCCGGCTCGATGTTGACGCCGTAGTAGGTGCGGTAGGTGTTGTTGGCCGTGCACCAGGCCGCAGCGGGCCTGATGGCGGCGTACCTGTTCCAGGGGCCGCCGCTGAAGTATTGGTAGTAGGCGCTGAAGTTAATCTTGTAGGGCAGAATGGCCGTGCCCATGAGCTTGATCTGGAGAGGCCGGTCGATGTTGGTCGGTCCCTCGGTGTTGATGAAGGAGTTGGGGTTGTCGCCCGCGCCCGTCCATCCCCAGGACTGGTCGTACCAGCCGCCGATGTTGCCCGTGGCGCTGCTGTAAACGACCGAGCCGTTGAACTGCCAGCCGTTGGACATCCGCTTGTTGAACAGGAACTCCAGGGCCACGTACTTCCGGAAGAGCTCGGGAACGTTGGTGAAACGGTAGAAAACCGCCGGGGAATCATTGCGGCGGGCGTAGAAGGTCACTTCCTGGGCCGGGAATTTGTCGGTTCCGGGAACGGTTGTCCGGTAGGGGATCCAGTACTGCTGGGCCACGGACTGGTCCATGCTGTACCAATAGGCCGCCAGGTCGGGCGAGTAGAGCGCGTCATCCAGGATGCCCGTCTTTTTCTTGTAGATGAAATTAAGGCCGAGCGAGAAGTCCTTGAACAGTTCGTGCTGGATGCCTGCCGTGAGCTCGTCGTTATAGGGCGATTTAGCGCCGGGGTCGACTTTCAGTTTGGAGAATTCAGGGTCCATGGCCCGGTAGTCGGGCGACCCGTAGACGGAAAAGGTGTCGCCGATGTTAGGGTAGTTGTCTCCGCTGGTGTCAACCCAGTTGAACGCCCAGGAGCGGGGGTAGAAGGCATGGAGCGTGGAGAAGTACTGGAGCATCAGGTACTCGGTGTAGCGGGAGAAGGAGAACTTCACGGCCGTCTTGCCGTCGCCGAACAGGTCAAAGGTCGCGCCGAAGCGCGGCGAGAAGGAATTCCAGGTGATGATGTTTTTCCACTCCGGCGCGGTCGATTCGCCAAAGGGGTTGAGGCCGGTGGGGAAGTTGGTGGGGTAGGCGGCGGCGACGTAGGGCCGGACAACATTCTCGCCGACCCAGTACGAAAGCGCAGCTCCGGCCTGCTTGGTGGCGGCCGGTTTCCAGCCTCCGGACCGGTCATAGCGGATGCCGACGTTCAGGGTCAGCCTTTCAAAGAAGGTGGCCGAATCCTGGATGTAGGCGCCGATGCGGTAGGCGCGGTCTATGATCTTGGTCGAACCCTTGGTCTGGCCGCAGATGTAGAAGGCCAGATAGCCGGGGCCGGCGGCACCCCAGTAGTAATTTTTCGGGGGATAGCGGGTGTCCGGGTACCAGAGCATGTTGTCGTTACGGTACCAGTCCCAGTCGCCGTAGGCGTCTTCATACTCCACGCCGCCCTTGAACTCGTGGCTGCCGCCCAGGAAGTTGTCCTGGAAGCGGGTGAAGTACAAGCCGCCCTGCATTCTCTTCCTCTGGTAGTATTCGTTGAATCGGGCCGTGGTCAGGCCGCCGTAAAGGTCGCCCTGGTCATCAATATAAGGCAGGTTCTGTGCATCAGGCTGCATAGGAAGAGGGAAGAGCCGATCGACATATCCTGCGCGCAGGTCGACAAAGGTGTTCTGGTCGAGGATGTAGCTCAATTGGCCGTTGGCGGTGATGCCTTTTTCATGGTCCCATATGCGGGTGGAGATAAAAGGTGTTCGGGAGCCGGGCTCCTCGTACATCGGCCGGTAGATGTCCACGTAGTTGGCCATGGCCATGAGCTTCAGCTTGGAAGAGAGTTGGCCGGTGAGCTTGCCGAACCCCATCATTTCCTGGTGGGTCCAGTTGTAGGGGTCGTGGACCCGGCCCAGGAAATCCGTCCAGGGCCCGATGAAGTTGGTGATCTGCTCCCTCTCGATGTAGCGGCCATTGGTGAAGAACCATAGCTTGTCGGTCAGGATCGGGCCTCCCAAGGTCAGCGAGCCGTCGATGCTGCTCTTGTCCACGGCCGACTTGCCCACACCCATGGCCGTGTACTGCTCGTCTGTCCACAATCGCCTGTTCAGCGCTTCGGCGGTGTAGTACAGAACCAAGCCTCCCGTCAGTCGGTTGCCGCCCGACCTGGTGACGACGTTGATGTAGGCGCCGTCGGTGTAGCCCACCGAGGCCGGCTGGGCGCCGGTGATCATTTCCACTTCGTCCATGACGTCGAAGTTGATGTTGGTCAGGGGGTACATGACCACCGGGTCGTTCATGTTGACGCCGTCGAAAGCATAGGTGTTGCTTCGCACCGTGGCGCCGTGTATGGACGAGGTGCGGCGGTAGGTCTGGCCTTCGGAGACGGCCCCCGGCGCGGAGTTGACGATGTCATACAGGTCGCGGGCCAGGGGGATGTTCTTCAGCAGTTCCCTGTCCATGACGATGGAAATCTTGGTCGTCTGCACATCCACCACCGGCGAGGTGGCCGTGACGGTCACTTCCTCCCGAATGGTGGTCATTTCCAGGGTGATGTCGATGGTGATCACCATTCCTACGCGGATGATGATGTTCCCCCGCTCCACGGTCTTGAATCCTGCCATTTCGGCCACGAGGGCGTAGAGCCCGGGCGGAAGGGCGGGAAAGCGGAAATCACCGGTAGCCGTGGTCATGTAAGTCTGAATGCCCATCAACACCGGAGAGGAAGCTGTGATCTTCACGTTGGGCAGGGCGTTGCCGTCGCCATCGACGACCTTGCCTTTAATAGATCCGGTCAGCTCTTGGGCAGACACGGTCGAAGTGAAGATCAAGCTTAAGCTTAGAGCGAAAATCATGCACAATAAAACTTTCTTCACATTTTCCTCCATTCTATTCCCTTGCCCTCTCCCTTGTTCCAGGGAGAACCTAATCCAATTCCTCTTACTCTTATTTCTTTTGTTTTCACCCCCTTTTCCGTGGCTATGGACAAAATTTCACAAAAATTTTGATAATAGCGGCCCTCCAAATCCCCAAGAATCCTCCTTACAGTTGATTTGTTTTTTACATATGCAAATAATATGCCAAGCTTTTGTATTCTTAATTTAATTATAATAAATGATATATATAGCAATGGTCTAATTTTTTTATTAAAAAATCCAATTTATCGTATTCTAATCCAATAATTTGGCTTGACAATTCCTAATGCATGTTCTTATTTTATGATAGGTGAAGGGCGTTTCTCGATGAAGCTGGAAAACCTCAGCCAGGTCGAAAAGCTCTCGAAATTTCACAGTCCCAAGTTTTTAACCACCTCATTCTATCTCGACCGGGATAAAAGCCGGCTGACAAAAAAAGAGATCGGCCTGGCCCTCAAAAACATCCTCCATCAGGGCCGCCGGCGGATCCAGGAGGTCACCCTGGGCAAACCTCTCAAAGAGTCTTTATCGGCAGACCTGGACAAGATCCATGCCTACTGCACCCAGCATATCTTGGGCTCCAGCCTGCCCGGCCTGGCGGTGTTCTCTTGCCAGGAAGAGAGGTTTTGGCAGGACTTCGACCTGGGCAGCGCGCCCCGCAGCCGCCTGCTCTTCGACCACAACCCATATGTCAAGCCTCTTTCAGCCGTCCTGGATGAATCCCATAGGCTGTGTGCTCTGCTGGTGAACCGGCGGGAAGCCAGCTGGTTTTCCGTCCACCTGGGAGAGGCCAAGGCCCTGGACCGGCTTAGATCGGACGTCCCCAGCAAGGTCAAGGAGGGCGGGTTTGAAGGCACTGAGTCCAAACGGATCGAGCGCCACGTGGAGGCCCGCCTCATGGAACACTTCAAAAAAACGGCCCGCCTGACCTTCGAACTGTTCAAGGCTCACAACTTCGATTTCCTCCTGCTGGGCTGCGCCGACGAACATCGGGCGGAGTTGGAATCTTATCTCCATCCCTACCTCAAGAATAAGATCCGGATCGGCCTCAAGCTTAAGCCCGGCGCCTCCCCGGACCAGGTTCTCCAGGAATCAAACGAACTGGAAAAAATGTTAAAAAAAAGAGAAGAAGACGGCCTTCTCCTGAAGTTCGTCTCGGAATTGGAGAAGGGCGGCCTGGCGGTCTCAGGCCTGCGCGACTCGCTGCGCAGCCTCAATTCGGGTGAAGCTTTGGTGCTGCTCGTCAGCCGGGACTATTCTATGCCGGGCCGGCTCTGCCCGCGCTGCCGGCTTCTTTATATCGAGGAAAAAACCTGCCCCGGCTGCCAAAAACCGAACGAGGCCGTCCTCGACATCTTAGACGAGGCCGTGGAGCTGGCCCTGGACAAGAAGTCCGGGGTCAGGCACATCAGCCCTTCCTCCAGGCTGGACCATTACGGGAAGGTGGGCGCGCTGCTGAGGTACAAGGCCTAAAACCGAGAGGGGAACAGTCCCGCCCTGGGGCTGTTCCCTGTTTTGTTATTTTTCCTTGAAGGAGATCTTGTTCACCAGGCTATAGATGATAGGCACGATGAACAAGGTCAGGAAGGTGGTGGCCGTCAGGCCGCCGGCCACGCTGATGGCCATGGGCGCCCTCATCTCAGCTCCGGCGGAGGTGCTGAAGGCCATGGGCAGCATGCCCAGGATGGTGGTCAGGGCTGTAGCCAGGACCGGCCGCAGCCGAGTGACGCTGCCCTGAAGGACGGCCTCCCGCGCTTCGACTCCTTTGCGGCGGAGCTTATTGATGTAGTCGATCATAACAATGCCGTTATTGACGGCAATCCCGGCCAGGATGATGACCCCGATCAAGACGGCCAGGTTGACCGGCGTACCGCTGATGAGAAGCCCGGCGGCGATGCCGATGGTGCATAGGGGAATGGTGAACATGATGACAAAGGGGTGAACAAAAGACTCGAACTGGGAGGCCATGACCATATAAACCAGCAGCGAGGCCAGAACAAAGGCTCCGGCCAGGATCAGGAAGGCTTCCTGCATGTCTTTATATTGTCCGCCGAACTCCAGGTAATAACCCGCGGGGAGCTCCCGCTCCAGGGACCCCAGCCTCTTCTGAACGTCCCGAACCACGCTGCCCAGGTCGCGGCCGACGAGATTGGCCGTAACGCTGATGCGGCGCATCTGGTTCTCCCGGGTGATCTGGATGGGCCCGGTTCCCCGGCTGATATCAGCCACCTGGCTCAGCAGGATGGGCTGGCCCAGGGGGGTCATGATGGGGATAGACTTGATCTCATCTATGTTGTCCCGGTATTTCTGCTGAAAGCGAACGCGGATGTCCAGCTCTTCGCTGGCTTCCCGCAGTCGGGAGGCCACCCGGCCTTTGGTCGCGGTCTGGACCGTGCTGGCCACCTGGAATACGGACAGGCCAAAACGGGAGGCCCTATCCCGGTCCACCAGGATGCGGTACTCAGGCTTGCCCTGGGCCAAGGAATGGGTGATGTCCCGCAGCCCGGGGACATCGCCGATGGCGGCCACGATCCGGTCCGCATTCTCTTTGAGCACGGCCAAGTCGCGGCCGTAGAGCTTGATGTCCACCGGAGATCCGCCGCCCGTCATAAATTGGCTCATGTCCAGCGCTTCGAACTTGACGTTGGTGAACCGCGGCAGTTTTTGGCGAATCGCTTCCAGCACCTCAGCCTCGGACAGCTTGCGTTCTGTTTTATGCTTCAGCCCCACCCACAAAATGCCCTCATGGGGGCCTTGGGGGTTCATGGGGCTGGAAGAATCGCTGGGACTATCCTCGGCCTGGTTGCCGACTTGAGCGGTGACGATCGTCACTTCCGGCTGCTTTTTCATCAAAGACTCGACTTGGGACACAACCCGGTCGGTTTCCTCTAGGGAGGTCCCCACCGGCAATTTCACTTTCAGGAGGATCATGTCCCGGTCCATGGACGGCATGAACTCCGACCCGGCCATGAAGAAAAAGACTGCCAAGGAGACGATAAACAAGCCTAAAAT
>Ga0299915_10001198_pt1 | contig 19164 bp, 12 predicted proteins | sample RVTome_13_FD_200263 | JGI IMG/M metagenome (GOLD analysis project Ga0299915, IMG submission 200263) | Soil microbial communities from uranium-contaminated site in the Upper Colorado River Basin, Wyoming, United States - RVT92D227 (version 2) ... | reverse complement strand
CCAAACCCAGGATTTCACCGGCCAGCCATCGCGACCTGGCGAAGGACTCCATCAGGCGGTCAAGCCATTCGAAGAGGGGGCGGGCGGCTGGTGGAGCCTGCTCGCGGATCGATTGGAGGATCGGGATACAGCCGATGCGCCCGTTGGCAAGATCGAGAAGCGAAGGCGCATGAGACATAGCCTGGCGGATAGCGAGCAGGGCCTCCAGACCCAGCGGGGTAATCTCTTCCTCCTTTTTTTCATCGAGGATTTCGATCCACGTGAGATAGCGATCCGTGATCCTTAGCCAGGCCGATATCTGCTCGTCCATCTGCCTGGCCCAATAAGCCGCTTCCGTTTCAACGTTGGCGGACTCACGCGCCTGATCGGCAAGAGCCCTTACGCTGCTCTCCACCCGGCGCAGCAGGCGAAGAACATCGGCGATGCGAGCCGGCGGGGTTTCCCACGCGCGGATCAGTGCGTCGAGGGCGTGGACATCCAGACCCGAAATCCTTTCCTGTTCGACGACCTGTTTCAGGATTTCCCCGGTATCCCGGAGACCATCAAAGGCTCTCCCCTCCAGGACGGGGCTCTGAATCAGCTCGTCCAGTCCGTGCTCCAATGACCATAGGGCACCCAGCAGGTTTCCGCTGTCTACGGCGGACACATAGCGGGGTTCGAGAGGGATCAGGGTTTGAACATCGTACCAATTCAGCAGATGGCCCTCATAGCGCTCCAGTTTGCCGATCGTCTCCATGGTATGGGCCAGCCTTTCGACAACCTGATCCACCGTCATATACCCGGATTCATGTGCGGAGAGTGCGCTGAGCATCCAGAGGCCGATGTTGGTTGGACTGGTACGCATCGCCAGTCGGTTCTGAGGGGAGACCTGGTAGTTGTCGGGTGGAAGCCAAGACGTATCCTCGCTGACAAACTCTGAGAAATAGCGCCAGGTTCGTCGTGCCACCTGCCTCAGGAACCATAGATCCCTTTGAGGCAGCAGGAGTTGCTTTTGCTTCGCCTGCGGTCGAAGGTTCAAGAGCCAGCCGATCAGGGGGGATAGGAACCACAAGACAAGCCAGGGGCTAGCCATCGCAAGGCTGGACGGCATCCAGCGCTGCACCGCCCAGCCCACGATCCCGCTGAATAGGCTCGCCAGGCCCAAAGAAGCTACAAACCATGGCTGCCGACGCGGGGCACCCCTATGAATCACCTGGGCCGAAGTCCATTCGAGCAACCCGCGGTGAGAGATAAGGCGGCGATACCAGACCCGTAGAATGGCATCCAGGGCCAGCCCGGCCTGGTGCACAAGCAACGCCCCATCAGCCATCGTCCGCAGCAGGTCGTGGGCCACCTTCGAGAAGGAGAAGCTCTTCAGCCCCTGGCGGGTGGTCGCCATGGTGAAGGGCTGCGCGAAAGGGTGGAAGAGCAACTGCATGGCGATCACAAGCGTAGAGATCCACCCGATCTGAGGAGAAGTCAGCCAGGAGGCTATGAGCAAGCCCAGGCTGGTCGCGGGTATCAGGCTCCGGCGCAAGTTGTCGAAAATCTTCCAACGGTCGAACCAGGAGAGCGGGTTTGGCACTCGCCGTCCTCCAGGCTCGGGAACCCACGGCAAAATCCAATCCGCGATCTGCCAATCACCGCGAATCCAACGATGTTGCCGGCGGGTGTAGCTCAGGTAACTCTGCGGGAACTCATCATAGAGCTCAATATCACTGGCCAAGCCTACCCGGACGTGAGCGCCTTCAATCAAGTCATGGCTCAGCAACCACTCTTCCGGAAACCTCCCGGACAGCACTCGACTGAAGGCGCGCACATCATAGATCCCCTTGCCATGGTAGGAGCCTTCACCGGCGAGATCCTGATTGACATCGGAAACAGCCTTGGTGTATGGGTCAATTCCGACCGCGTCTGCGAACAGTCGGCTGAAAGGCGAACCACTCGTGCTCGGAAGCGTTGGGCTCACGCGCGGTTGGATGACGGTGTAAGAGCCGGCCAGGATCCTGCCTGCGGCATCGAAGCGCGGCCGGTTGAGGGGGTGTGCGAGGGTCTCGATCATCCTGCGGGCAGTGCCGAGAGGCAGCTGTGTGTCGCTGTCTAACGTGATGACGAACCTCACATGGGACAGATGATCCGGGTCGCCGACGTATACCAAACGATCGGCATCTTCAGGCCGCGTTCCATCGATCAGACGATTGAGTTCTTCTATCTTCCCGCGTTTGCGTTCCCAACCGATGAATTTCTGCTCGGATTCACTCCAGGCGCGGTCCCGATGGAAAAGGAAGAAACGCTTGCCTCCATACCGATGGGTGAGAGCTTCGAGGCTCTCGGTCGCCGTCTGGAGCAGTCTTTCGTCGTCCTCGCGATGCGCCTGATCCGAATCGGTGTAGTCCGTGAAGAGGCTGAAGAGCAGATTGCTTTCTTTGTTGGCCAGGTACCGGATTTCTAACTTCTCCACCTCCGCCCGGATCGTCTCCACGTCTACCAGCATCATGGGCACAACGATCAACGTTCGAAATGCGTCAGGAATGCCCGAAATCTCAAAATTCATCTTTGGAAGGGCTCGGGGTGGAAGCAGCCGCATGACGAGGTAATTCAAAACCTCGAGCGCGAGTTGGCTGACGGGCATCAGCAAAAAGAGGGCGATGACAAGCCGGATCCCGGGCGTCTGCCCGCGCAGACCCAACAGGACGATTAGGGAGATGGATACCGCGGAGAAGAGGCTGAGCCCAAGAAAGTAGACTGCAGAATGATGGCGGTATATCCACTCCAGGACGCGGAAACGCGGCACCTCATGGCAACGGAGGAGCTGCGCAAGCTCGCGCCTTCCTTCACCCATCAGATAAGTCCCGACGTGGAGCCACCGGTCATCTTCCGTCGCTTTAGATGCGGCGTGCGTCGCTAGCTCGATGGCGCGTTGGGCGACCTGGTCTTCTGCCTGACCGGACCCACGGGCGAGTTCTTCAATCGTCCGACGATAGCGATCGCGTGTGTCGAAATCCATCTTGGAATAAACGCCGGATGGATCGAATCGAAGCAACCGCTCCACGCGGCTGAGACGCTCGAAGACCCCTCTCCAATCCAGCAGGGCCAGCTGTCGCAAGCTGGTGAATGCGTTGCCGATAGAGATCTGATCCTTCGTCTGGCGGTTTTGCTCACGCAGGTTGAGCTCGCTCAGGGACCTGCGGTAAGTGCGCTCCAGCCAGCTCTGGACCGGCACCAGCGCGGCTTCTTCGTCGTAGAGATGGTCGACCAGTTGGGTAGCGAAATAGGGGCTCGGGCCGGGGTGGGTTGCAGCAAGTTCTGCCAGGATAGAAAAGAGCTGTTTGGGATCTCGCCGGTTGGCCGTAATGAGCCTGTTTGCCCAGAAGTCGGCGATCTCACCTTCCCGCAGCTCGGTCAGGGCGCCGGCGGCAAGGTCCCGGATGCTCTCAATCAACGCGATGCGCAGCATCTGGGGGACAGCCCAGAGTTCGCCAATCGTCAGCGTGTGCACGGATTGATAGGCCTCAATAAATGCAAGGATGTTCTCCCGGTCTAGGCGCCATTCCGCATAGGAGACGAGTTCCTTTCCCAGACCGTAGATGCGCGGCAGGCCTCGGTAGGGCTCGTTGGCGAGCGCCGGCAGCTCCTGGTAAAAACGCCGAGGAAGGTTCAGCTGAACGTCGCGGGCGTTGCTCTCGACGACGTACTCATTATCGAGGATCCATTCGGCGGTCGGAGGCGTCCCCTGTTCCAGCCGACTCGCTTCGGAGAGAGCCAAGCATACCTGATGGACCCATTGATGGGCGTTTTCGACCCGCTTCAGCAGCTCAGCGTTCCGCCGCGTCTTTGGGTCCACTTCGTGGTCCATGGCCAGACGCTGGGCATGCTCCTGGATCTGCGCCGGAGAGAGCGGCGCCCCAGGGCTCCGGACTTCTCCAATTGGATTCTCGCGCTTCGGATGCAGGACGAAGACTGCAGGCGGGATGTCGCCGCTTTCTCGAAGTGCCGCCGCCGGGAACCGTAGTGTTTCAATCGGCGCCTGGAGGATAAGGACGGTCTCCTCGGACACTAACCAACGCGCGTGATCCTCAAGCAGCCTTCGTTCGACACCGTACTTCGATCGTCGTATCCACACCCCACCCAAGAGGGTTCCGATCAATCCACCCGCGAAGATCGGAACCAGGGCAGAGAGGCTTCCGCTCAGAATCGGCACCGGGCCGTGGAGGACCAGGGATGCCACGCCGGCGAGGCCCCCGAAAAGAATGGCAGTCAAGGTTGCTCCGAGAGCACGGCGCCAAAGGAAGGGGTCCCTTATATGTACATCTCCGTCCGCGGTCTTGTGCACCAATGCGGCGCGGCGGAAGCCCCTTCTCTGCAGCTCCCGTAGGGATCTAAGAGCTTCATCTCGTTCTGCGAAGTAGCCTATGAGGGTGCCTGCATCCATATTTATACCTTAGCATTGCAAAAAATTTAGTCATACGGACATGGGTGAACCGGTCGTAAAGGCTTCGGGGCGAACCTTTAAGTCAATCAGCACATACGTCCCCGACCCCTGCTGGAGTTCACCTTAGGTGAAGTCTACCCATTCCCTTAACATGTCAACCCAATCGCCGTCCGAAGCCTTGAAGAGCGGTTCACCCGTGGCCGTTTATGCAACTGTAAGGTATACTTGTCTGTGATAATTCTTGCTGAGGTTACCTGGCCGAAGGGCTCAAAAGCCTGACGAATATTTTCCTCTGTTGTATTATGGGATAAATTTCCAACATAAATATTCATGGTCGTTCCCCTTTTTAGTTTTCGATGAAACTCTTTAGTTTATGGGCCCGGCTTGAATGTTTCAACTTCCCTAAGGCTTTATCCTCAATCTGTCGGATCCGCTCCCGGGAAAGATCAAAGACCTGCCCCACCTCTTCAAGGGTGTGGTCCTTCTTCTCTTCGATCCCGAACCGCATCCTCAGAATCTTCTCCTCTCTTTTGGTCAGAGTGGAGAGGACTTTTTGAATCTGCTTTGCCATATTGGAGTTTATCGCTGCCTCCTGAGGGGAGATCACCTCTCTATCCTCAATGAGATCCCCTAAGCGGCTATCTTCTTCGTCACCGACAGGGGTTTCCAGGGAGATGGGTTTTTTAATGATCTTTAAAATCTTCTGTAGCTTTTCCAGAGATGTTCCCATTTTTTCAGCAATCTCCTCCAGAGTGGGCTCCCTCCCATTCTCCTGAACCAGGGTTCGAGAGGCCTGACTCAGTTTGTTGATGATATCGATCATGTGGACAGGGAGGCGAATGGTTCTGGCTTGATCAGCAATGGCTCGTGTCATGGCTTGCCGAATCCACCATGTCGCATAGGTACCGAATTTATAGCCCCGCTGGTATTCGAACTTGTCCACCGCTTTCATTAATCCAATATTCCCCTCCTGGATCAAATCCAGAAACTGAAGTCCCCGATTCAAGTATCTCCTGGCAATGGAGATGACCAACCTAAGGTTGGCTTTCACCATTTCCGTCTTCGCTTCGTTAGTCTTGGCCTCCCCTTTCTCAATCGCCTTCACTGCCTCTTTGATCTGATTCGAAGAAAGGCCACATTCCACCTCCATTCTGCCTACCTTCCTTTTGACATTCCGGGAAATCCTGCCCATCTCCTTCCAGTCCTTTAGCTTGATTCCCACCTCAGATAGGTAAAAAGGACTTCCCCTGGGCACTTTCTTCTTGATCATCTTTAAGGACGTTCTGGCCTCCTGGACTGAGACCCCTAAATCCTCCTCATATTTTCCTACCTCCCTTATGGTCTTCTCCATCTGAATGTGCCACTGTTTCAACATCTGTACAATTTTGTTGATCTGTTTTCCCCTCAAATTGATCCGCTTAAAAGCATCGAATATCTTGGTTCGTTTTTTCAAAATTTTTTCCTGAATCCTCTTTTTTGTAACTTCTTTATTCCTGAACCTCAACTCTGCCCGGAGAATTTGAATGCCCTCTTCTCCCCTCTGTATCTTATTGATCAAATTGAGAACTTTCTTCTTCTGGATCTGTTCTTCCTCAACACTCGTCTCTTCATCGTCGATCTCATTGGTCACTTCTTTGATCTCTGTCTTTCCAGCGCGAAGGGCACCTCCAAGGCTGATGACTTCCCTGACAGCGATGGGGCAACTCATCACCACGCTTAACACCTCCAGTTGCCCTTTTTCAATCCTCTTGGCAATCTCCACTTCCCCTTCCCGGGTCAGTAAGGGCAATGATCCCATCTCCTTCAAGTAAATACCAATCGGATCCGCCGCCTTGCCAAAAGGCTCCAGCTTGTATTCAACGACTCCCTCCTCTTCCCTCGCCTGAACATTCTCATCCCCTACTTTCAATCCCGGGAACTCGTTGACCACATCGAGATCCAACTCATCGGACAGTATAAAAGCATCTTCGTCCCGCCCTTGGCGGGACTCAGAACTGTAGGATCTTTTTTGGACTCTTTCTTTCAAACTTCTTTCCTTGTTTCTATCTCTTCGATTTCTTTCCACGTAAGTTTTTTCTATGAAACCTGAAACCCCGTAAGGAACTCCATATTATTAAGGTGGAGCCCCACGGCTAAAGCCGCAGCACCTCCACCGCTTACGACGGACGAAACCCGCCGAAGCTAACCCTCCTTCGCTTAAGCTACGGAGGGTAAACCGCCTAATCGCATCCGTACATGGGCAAGCCCCGTGCCTGCACGTCGAAGCGGGTTCCTGCACGCAGGCGTGGCTTTCTGCGTAGGTGGGTAATACCCCGACGTGGGGACATTTCTGCCTGTGGCGGGCAGGATGTAGCAGACCTATCCATGTCCAGGGAGGATATAACTCAAGGCATTCAGCCACAGCTCGACTGAGCTCCCCGAAGTAGGACCCTTCTGCTTCTTAAATAAACACCCGTACATTGGTGGCATTAGGACCTTTGGGACCCTGCGAGATTTCGAATTCCACCTCATCTCCCTCTTTCAAGGATTTAAACCCCTCCCCTTGAATGGAAGAGTGATGGACGAATAAATCCTTCGCGCCTTCTACTTCAATAAACCCAAATCCCTTTTGATCATTGAACCATTTAACTCGACCTTTTGCCATTAAAATCTCCTTTCAAAATTTGATTTGTGAAGTAACCACACCCTTCCGGATCTTACAAAAAACCGCAAAGCCTGAAATCCCACTTTGTGGTTAATCTGTCGGTTCCTACAGAACACTCCACAACTTACTTTGTTGTTACAAAAATCCATTGCCCTTCAAAAAGCAAAAAATCTTTCGGGTCGTCTATGGTATTTTACTCTCCTCATTCAGATACGATTCATCGTATATATACGGGCTATCATCTTTTAAAGCCTGAAACGGAAGATGGGCTGTGTCTAAAGAGAAGACCGTACTCCCTTTTAGGACTTTGTCATCGGGCCGAATCTCCTGGGAAGTCCACTTTTCGTTGTTATCGGCCCAATCAAGGGATGTATCGATGTATTTCGCCACGCTTTTGCCGGCGATATTAAGTAACAGGAAAAGTATGGTCCGCCTGAGGTTTATAGGAGAAACTCTAAAAAGAAGTGGAATATGCCGAAGGATCGAAGAGAAAGAACAAAACTCGCTTTGGACATGATGGTGTCCCTCGGCAAGCTCCTGGGGAGTCATGTTTTTGGGTTGAAATACGACGGTATGGTGGTCGTAATGGCTCCAATCGTGAGATATGATTCGTCCCTGATCTTTGAAACGCTGGTATATTTTTGTCCCCGGATAGGGTGTCAGAACATGTAACGCCATCGTGGGGAGTTTCGTCCTCGCTAAAAATTCCAGGGTGTCATCAAAAATAGCTTTTGTATCCGTATCAAATCCCAAAATAATGGAGGGGTGAAAGGCGATACCATTGTCCTGGATAATCTTAATAGCCTCCTCAGTTTCTTCCACAGATTTGAGCGATTTTTTCATTCCTATCAGGCTTGAAGGCGATACAGACTCGATCCCAAAGAATAAGGCCGCACAGCCGGAGAGGCGGCAGAGTTTCAGTATCTCTTTATCCTTTGCCAGGGAGATGGAGCTTTGTCCTACCCATTGAATACCCAGGGGGATCAATGCATCAAATAATTTTTTGGAATATTCCGGGTGTCCGGTGACATTATCGTCTAAGATTAAAAATGTGTTTGAGCCGGATTGCTTGATATCCTCAACCACCCTGGAAACCGGTCGATGCCTGATTTTCCTGCCATAGAAGTCCGTCACCGAGCAGAATTCACAGGCATACGGGCACCCCCGGGTCGTCACAAGCCCCACACAGTTAAATATCGCTTTATCAATACGAAAGTCTCGCCTTGGGAAAGGGAACGTTGCAAGATCAGGCGCAGGCACGTGGTAGAATTTCTGGAGCTTTCCTTTCTTAAAATCGTTGATCACCTCTGCCCAACAGCCTTCTGCCTCTCCAATGACAACCGCATCGGCGTGCTGGATGGCCTCTTGGGGCAGAATCGTCGGATGAATTCCACCGAGAACGACTTTGGAACCTCTCTGTCTAAACATATCGGATAATTGATAGCTTCTATTTGCCGTTGCGGTCATGCAAGAAATCCCAACCAAATCGAAATCCAAAGAAAAATCTATCTCTCTGATTTCTTCATCTATAACGGTAATATCAACATCATTTGGCGTCAGTGAGGCCAGAATGTGTAGACTTAATTGAGGTATTTTAATAGCTCTTAGTTTCTTACGAAACTTATGAGAAGGTGAAATCAGTAAGAGTTTCATCACTGTGCCCTCGTTTCTTATAGAGATTTTAAAAAGTTGGTGCCCCCTCTAACACAACATCCAAGTTTGGGAGGAGTTTAAACGCGCCTATTCATGCAGAGAGTAAAGTGAATGCCTTAGAAACCGGGATAACCTCCCCGAAGGGATTCTTTAGAATATGGCTTAGGTTATTCCTTCTCCTTCTTTTGCAAGAATGCTGTGAGTAAGTCTATCGGCAGAGGGAGGATTGTCGTTGAGTTTTTCTCGGCCGTAACCTTCGTTATGGTCTGAAGGAACCGCAGATGGATGGCTGCAGGATATACACTGATAATATTTGCCGCTTCAGACAGCTTCTCTGCTGCCTGAGCCTCTCCTTCAGCATGGATCACCTTGTTTCCAGGCCTTTGTGCGGCCAAAACGGACATTTGCCTGTATCCCGGACTTCTTCCATGTCTACAGTACCTTCTGAATCTCTTCGGAAATTCAAAGTGTCCGATTTGATCGGTTACCCCATGCTCCCATAACCTACTTCAATATAACAAGTAGAGTATCTCCAATACCACAAACCGCCTGTCTACAACAGTTGGATTGGATACAGAGGGGAACAGGGGTATCTGTTCCCCTCTGTTGTTATCAAAATATTAGCCTCATGGATTAATATCAGGGACTATTCAACCTTTTCAGACAATGTCAAAGTCTCTCGCTTAAGAGGAGACGGGACGTAGACCAGGTTGACTTCTATCTTTCCCAGGGTCTTTTCCTTGATAGCCATCATTGGGATCGTAACGTCCAAAGACCCTTCTGTAATACCTTCAGGCTGAAGAGCCTTCCAAAATGAATAAACCTTCTCAATTTTCTCTTCAGGTTTAAAAGGGATTGGCTTCCCAGCTTCATCCAGGTATTCGAGGGTAACCGCCTGGATATCCAGGATATCTTTCGATTTATTGGTTATCTTGATGTGACCCTTAAGTGTTGGCGTCTCGACGATCTCTTTAGAAGCCGTGTCTACGATCGTGAGGACTTGAAGATCGCTAAATTCAACAAGAAAATTCTGGCCCTTAAGCTCGGCCTTCGGGGGAACCAAGTTCTTTGTGATTCGCTCCTGTTTGGGAGCTTCCACCTTCTTCTCGGTAGCACAACCAAATAACCCGATGGCCAGACTTAAACCTATAAATATGAAAATTTTTGTGAAATGCATACAATGTTCCCCTTTCTTGGTTAGTAAAAGTTAGTTGGAATATTAGACACTTAGGTCCTTTGCCTCTTTATAGATCCCACACCTCCTTTCCTTTTTTGCCAGCTTTCGGTAGATACAGGTAAGAGACTCGCTTTTGGTAGATCCTGGAAAGAGATTCTCCGAGGCTTGATAAAAAAACCCGCAAAGAAGCTGTTTGGAGTTCTCTGCGGGTCTCTCTCACGTCCTAAAAAGGACTCTTTGCAACCTAATTTGATTTATTCATACACTATTCTCTGCTGAATGTCAAGAAAAATCGTTTGAGATTTCTGAAAAAATCCAGAAATCTCTGATTACATCGATTAGGGACCGATGACACAGATACGAAATGCATTGAAACATCAAGAAAATCTTTGTAATCTTCTTTTGAAATCTGCGTAATCAAGAGAGCGCGTAGCAGTTTTTCAGAGCTCTCTCGTTAATCTTCAAATAATCCCTTAGCGAGCTTGAAAAAATTGGATTTAACAAACCCATCGATTTTAAGGTTAGCAAAATCAATTAGCGGACAATGTGAAGGAGGTGCTTTGATTCCAATAAAGAGGTATTTGGCGCGGACTCTTGAGATTATCGGAGGATTCAGCTCTGCCGGTATCAAAATTATATTCAAAATTTAGTCTACAACCATTTAGGCTTCTATCATAGGCGGATATACTGCTGAAGGTTTAAAGTCAGGCGAATCCACACTACATTATTCCCATTTAAAATATTATAGTGTGTAACAAAAATGCAAAAACAAAAATACAGAAAGGAGTTAATACCATTTTTGACATTGCCTGTCAGGTGACGGATGAACTTTTGCAGCTTATCACCCTATCTCTCTCAGGAAATATCCTGCTGACCTCCTACCACCAATTCAGGAATTCTCAAGGTGGGTTGGGCATCGGAGACAGGGACTCCTTGACCATCTTTTCCACAGGTTCCGATCCCAAACCCAAGATCGTTGCCAACCATATCAATCTCTTTTAGCACCTGGGGTCCGTTGCCAATAAGAATCGCCCCTCGGACCGGTTCTCCAATACTGCCTTTTTCTATCAAATAACCCTCATTGACTTCAAAAACAAAATCTCCATTTACCGTATTGACTTGTCCCCCCCCCATCTTCCTTACAAACAGTCCCTTCTCTACCGAATGAACAATCTCTTCAGGCTTCGTCTTCCCTGAAAGGATGATGGTATTACTCATTCTGGGAATGGGTTTATGCTGGTAGGACTCTCTTCTTCCATTTCCACTCGATTCCACCCCATCTTCTAATGCCGTTAGTCGATCGTATAGATAGCCTTTTAAGATACCTTCCTCCACCAAGATGGTCCTGCGAGAAACAACTCCTTCGTCATCAAAAGCAAAGGACCCCCTCTTTTGAAGGAGGGTGGGATCATCCACTACCGTAATAAGAGGCGAGGCAACTTTTTCCCCAATTTTCTTCGAATAGACCGAGAGCCCTTGCTGGACAAGATCCGCTTCCAACCCATGGCCAATGGCTTCGTGGATCATCGTTCCTCCTGCTTCGCTTGATAAGACCACCGCCATTCTCCCCATCGGTGCTTTTCTTGCTGAGAGCATGAGAAGGGATCTCTTCGCGGCCACCTCAGCCACTTCCTCTGGAGGATGAAGATCAAATAGCTCGAAGCCCATTGTTCCTCCGGCCGGCTCATAGCCCGTTTGAACTATATCCCCTTTTGCAGAAACGACTTGGACCGAGAAAACGGTCCCCACTCTCTCCCCTTCTATAAAAAGACCTTCTGAATTCGAAATGGAAAGCTTCTGATGGACATCTCGATAGAGAACCTTCACCTGCTGCACGTGGGGATCGAGTCTTCGAGCCACTTCATTGCCTCGCCTCACCATGGAAGCTTTTTCTTCCATTGAGATCCTCCCAGGAGGCTTCTCAATGGAAAAAAGGGATTTAGAAATCGGACGAGACGAAAGGGCAGACCGAGGTGGTTGGCCAAGCCCTGAGATCTTTTCCTCTCCACTTTCCTTCGCCACTCGACTTATCCTTTGCGCTAAATTGAAGAGGGATTCCTTTGAGATCTCCGTAGTAAAACCGTAAAATGTCTTTTTACCAAAAAAAATGCGAAGCCCTATCCCTAGGTCCAGACCAGAAATGACCTTCTCGATCCGATCTTCTTCACAAATAATAACTACTGAATGGGTCTGTTCAAAAAAGAGATCCGAAAACTCCCCTCCCTCTCGAAGAGCCTCACGCAGTATCTCTTGATATGGAATGTCTTGGATCATTCTATTTTTCCTGATGCCGTCATCTCACCCCCTCCCTCACCCTCCCCCCCTCGAAGGGGAAGGATTGGTTGCAGGGGAAGGGGATAATATCGGTTCGATGGGAATTTCTTTACAGATGCCTTCTAAAACTTCCTCCACATCCTTTTCCCAGCCCGGAGCCACCATCAACTCCACGATTGCCTCCTGAGGATCCTTCGTCCTCACCACTGCCATCCCTTCATAGGATTCGATGATGAATTTAAAATAAGCAATATCCTTTCGATGCACTCTGAAATATTTAGACTGAGTATCCATCTTCCTATTGCGGATTTCGGAACGCAGATTTCGGAATTAAGACACTCATCTTCGCTATCTTTTTGATTCTTTACTCCGCATTCCGCAATCCGAATTCCGAATTTGAATCATCCTCTCGAATTCTTGATGAGCCTTCCTGTTACATCTCCGAAGAGTACAACATCTTTGATCGTTCCCTCAATAGGGTAAAGCCCTTTGGACAACCATCCTTCAATGAGACCTTCTTTGGAATGAGTGATCTCTGGATCCAGATAAAGTTTAACAAAATACTCCTTTCCCTCTTTTATTTTCTCAGTTTTTTTTCTCCTTTCCTCCTCCCCTTTTGAGGCCACACTCACTTCATAACTGGAAGAACCTTTCTTGGGAAAAGTGGCCACCGTATATTTTCTGCCCCTTTCAATGTCTCCATAAACACCATAGCGAAAATTATAAGAGGCCGCAATGAAATCGTCATAGACCATTCCTGACGGAATTGCTTCTTCTCTCCTCGCTTTGGTCCCATCCTTTCTTAGCCTCACTTGAATCCATTTTCGCTTTTGATAGTCGAAGAAGTGGGATCGTTTCCTCAACTTGCTTCCAACCTTCGAATCTTCTTCGAACGATATGGATCGGAGCCGTCTCCCCCCATCTATTTCTTCCATAATGGAGCGATAGGTGTCCACTCGATAACGAGCCACCCATCCCAAGACGCCTAAGGTTTCTCCTTGGAGTGTTGCTATATAACGGCCTTTTTCTCCCATTTCCTTGAAGCTGATTTTTCCGATTGCCACTTTCTTAAGTAACCAAAATCCAATCTCGTAGTGAAGTTCTTCCCCCTTGAAAAATTCGCCAATGGTATTTTCTCCTTTTTGAAGGCCAGGGACCTCTGCCGATATCTCCCGAACAGGGAGGGGAAAGGAAAAGAGGAGAGGAAACCCCAAAAGCCCCCGAATAAAATGTCGCCTCGTAAGGCCATAAGTTCGGAGTTCAGAGTTCGCCTGCCCGCCGAACAAGTTCTTTGCCAGGCGGGGAGTTCGGAGCAATTGCTTAAACCAAAAAGTATCCAAAAGTTTTTTGAAAGCTTCTGAACTAATCACTTCTAACTCCTAACTATTTTTATTTCTTATTTTTTTCTGATCTCCGAACTCTGAACTAACTACTCCGAACTGTTTTTAAATATGCAGTTCGATCACATCCCCTTCGTTGACGAGAAAATCCCTCTTGACCATTTGTCCATCGAATTTCCCAGAACCCCAGATCTTTGCATACCGAAGTTTAGCGGCAAAGTCTTTGTGGATAGAGAGGGCAACGTCTCCCACCGTGCTCCCCTTCTTAAGAATCACAGGCTCCGTCAGGTCTGGTTCCTTTCCGGGAATTTTCGTATAGACCCGGAGGATGTTGAGGATTTGATAAATCTCTTTTTTCAATTCATCAAAATTCATTCTTTCTTTGGCAGAGATGGGCAGGATGGGGAAGGCATCTCGGAAATGGCTCTCCAATCTCCGGTAGGCATCCATTGCATCTTTAACATCGCATTTGTTCCCGATCAAGAGTGCCGGCAGAGAAACCCATCCCACCTCCAAGGAGGGAATCGGCCCTTTCCCGACCACCTTTATTCTCATGTCATTCAGCTCTTCCAAAAAGATCTCCATTTGGAAAATAGGATCTTCCGTCAGGTCAACCAGGAGAAGGAGGGCATCCGTATTTCGAATGAGGTTCGGGAAATTAGGCTCGATATGATCTAATTGAACAGGGGGAACATCCACCAATTGAATCTGTAGATTTTCAAACTTCATCATTCCAGGAATAGGCTTCTGGGTGGTAAAAGGATAGTCAGCCACCTCGGAAGAGGCGTTGGTGATCTGGGAGAGAAGGCTTGATTTACCAGAATTGGGAAGTCCTAAGAGAACGATTTGAGCGGCTCCCTCTCTTTTAATATTATAAGCCTGTTCTGCCTTCCCGACGGCAGGTCTTTTCTGGAGGTCCTCCTTCAATTTAGCCATTCGGCTTTTAAGCTGGCCCCGAAGTCTCTCCGTCCCCTTATGTTTTGGGATGACGGCCATCATCACTTCAAGAGCTTTTATCTTGTCCGGCGTGGCTTTGGCCTGCTTGAACTTAAGCTCTGCCTCTAAATATTGGGGGGTGAGATTCGCTGGCATCTCTATAATTACTTTTTATAAATCTCTTCTCTCAGGAAAATTTCCAAAATAATTGGGTCGAATTGACTCCCCTTGCATTTCTCCATTTCCAATAGGATGTCCTGAAGGGCCATCGCCCTCCGATGGGGTCTCAAGCTCGCCATGGCATCAAAGGCATCTGGAACCGAAATGATCCTCGCCTCCAGAGGAATGGCCTCCCCCACCAATCCATCCGGATACCCCCTCCCATTATAATACTCATGATGATTGCGAATCATGAGCATCTTATCCTTAAAAAACTCAATCCCCTCCACGATCTTCACCCCAATCATAGGATGCTCCTGAATCGTCTGATACTCCTCTGGACTCAAGGCCTCAGGCTTCTGAAGAATCTCATCCTTTATCCCAATCTTGCCAATATCATGAAGAAGGGCCCCATATTCCAATGCCTCCACTCTCTCCTCACTAAACCCCAAGGAAGTCGCAATCTGCAAACTCATCCGCCTCACCCGATCCGAATGACCCCGAGTGTAAGGGTCTTTGGCATCGATCGCCTCTGCCAACACCTTGACCGAATCCAAATGGGCCTTCTTCAACGTACGGTAAGCCTGTTGAAGCTTGACCGTCCTCTCCTCTACCAATCGCTCCAAATTCTTATGGTAGAGCTCCACCTCCTCCTCTAACCTCTTCTTCTCCAACGCCCTCCTCACACTGAGCAGAACCAGATCCAGATCGGCTGGCTTAATAATGAAATCGTAAGCCCCGACACGCATCGCCTCGACTGCCATATCGATCTCCGGATAGGCCGTCACGATGATCACGATCATCTTGGGGTGCATCGCCTTCACTTTCTTTAAAAGCTCGATCCCATTCATCTCCGGCATCTTGATATCAGAGATGATGAGAGAAAAGGCATTCTTATAAAAATGAGTCAGGGCCTCTCTCCCGCTATGTGCCGTCACACAGGAATACCCCTCTTTGGTCAGCCTCCGAGATAGCATGTCACAGATCATTTCCTCATCATCTACAATGAGTATCCGGTCTTCCATGAGTATCCTCTCTTCCTTTCACCAATCAATATATATATTTAATAAGAAATCAATAAACAGTCAACTCCATTGAGAACTTTGAATTAAGAATTTATTGTTTTGAATTGAAAATTCAAGAAGGATTGGAGAGGGAGGAATACTTCTCTTTGTGAACAATGAAGACTTTTAATTAATAATTTCTCATTCCAAAATCCGAATTTATTTGTCGAGAACTCTTCTCACTTTTCTTGCAAGTTCATCTACGGTAAAGGGTTTTTGGATATAATCCAATCCCTTCTGTAATACCCCATGATGTGTAATAATATCATCTGTGTAGCCTGACATATAAATCACCTTGAAATCTTGACGTACTTCCTGACATCGCTTAATTAACTCACGACCGCTTATCTGGGGCATCACCACATCAGTTAGGATCAAATGAATGGGCTTTTTCTCTCCCCTGCAAATTTTCAGAACCTCACCTCCATTTATTGCCTCAAGCACTTCATAACCCTGTCTCCTTAGAATTCGTCCAGCCAACTTCAGGACATCTTCTTCATCTTCTACTATTAGAATCCTTTCATTGCCACGAGGAAGTCCCTCTTTTTCCACCTTTTCTTTCAGTTCCTCAAGGGGTTCATCGACTCGTGGGAGGTAAATCTTAAATTCAGTCCCTTTCCCGGGTTCACTATAAACCCAGATGTTACCGCCACTCTGTTTGACAATCCCGTAGACTGTAGATAAACCCAGACCTGTCCCTTTGCCCTTTTCTTTGGTTGTAAAAAAAGGCTCAAAGACTCGATCCCTGACCTCAGGAGTCATCCCCACCCCTGTATCACTCACTGAAATCATCACATAAGGACCCGGTTTCACGGCGACATGAGCACGAGCATAAGCCTGGTCCAAATCCACATTGGCTGTCTCAATGGTGAGTTTTCCTCCCTTGGACATTGCATCTCTTGCATTGACGGCCAGGTTCATGATGACCTGTTCGATCTGCCCGGGATCGGTCTTCACTCTCCCGAGATTCTCTTCCAATATCGTCGCCAATTCAATATCTTCGCTGATAACTCGGTGTAGCATCTTGCCGAGGTTTCTTAACAAATCGTTGAGATCCATAACCTTCATCTCCATAACCTGACGACGGCTGAAGGCTAAGAGTTGGCGAGTCAGATCCGCCGCACGGTCTGCAGACTTTTTGATCTCTTCAATATTCTCCCTAAGCGGCTCTCCCTCTTTCATCTCAGTGAGGGAGAGCTGGCTATAGCCTTTGATGACGGTTAAAAGATTATTGAAATCATGGGCGATGCCTCCTGCCAAACCACCAATGGCCTCCATCTTCTGGGATTGGCGAAGTTGGTCTTGAAGGGCTATCATTTTATCTTCCGCTTGTTTGCGCTCTGTGATATCCTGAATGATAGCTCGGATGCCCTTGATCTTTCCTTTTGAATCCAGGATGAGTCGATCCTCAACTATGCCTGAAAAGGTTGTCCCATCTTTTCGTCGGTAGGTCCGCTCGAGACCTCGAGCAGGTGGTATGGTTCCAGCTAATTTAGCCAATATCTGTTGACGAGCTTCACCCTTCTCAACAATAAACTTCCACACAGGCTGACCTATCATTTCATCGAGAGTATAACCCAACATCTCCAACTCTGTGCGATTGATATTGGTGATGCGTCCTTGAGTGTCATATTCAAAGTACCCCACTGGGGCATTGTCATAGAGTTCTCTAAATCTTTGCTCACTCTTTCTTAACGCTTCTTCTGCTTGTTTGCGGTCCGTCACGTCACGGACAACACCCCGAAACCCTATCTGTTCGCTCTTTGAATTTCTTATTAGAGAAACTGAACTTTCAATAAATCTCTTTATGCAATCTTTTCTTATGATTTCCCAATCAAACGATATTTGAGGTTTCCCTGTGGTATATACCTGATTGAACGTCTGATATACCTTTTGGGCATTCTCTTTATCCATATACTGCCTATTATTCATACCCATCATTTCGTCTCTTGAGTATCCAAGTATTATGCACAGAGAATCATTAAAAAAAGTGAAATTCCCTGCAATATCTACTTCAAAGTAACCGTCTTCGATGTTATCGAGAATGGTTCTATATCGTTCCTCTGATTCCCGCAGTGCCTCTTCAGCCCGCTTGCGCTCGGTGATGTCCCGGGCAATACCTAACACACCGATCACAGAGCCATTCTGGGTTTGAGGGGTAACAGTGAATTCAGCCACCAGATAATCCCCTGATTTCCTGAGAACCCTCAATTCGAAAGTCGCGATCTTTTCCCCTTTCAAAGCACGCTGTAAGAACTCCAGACCTCGGGACAAATCGTCAGGATGGAGTATGGAGGCAAACTGTTTGTTCAACCACTCAGATCGAGACCACCCCGTAATTCTCTCAAAGGCGGGGTTGAGAGAGGTGGTCGTCCCGTCGGGAGCGAGAGCGTAGATGACGTCGGGCGCATTTTCAACAAGATTTCGGTAGCGCTGTTCCGATTCAGACAGGGCCTGCTCTACCTTCTTACGCTCGGTGATGTCGCGCGCAATTATTTGAAACCCAACCACTCTTCCATCTTCAATCACAAGGGAGGTATTTTGGCCGAACCATATAATTTCCCCAGATTTGTTAAAAAAAGGGAACTCAATGTAACTCGTTGGCCGCCTCTCTCGGAATTGGTTAATATATGCCTGTGATACTCTCTCACGGTGGTCAGGAACTACAAGATCCGTGTAATTGAGTCCCCGAAGTTCCTGGAGCGAATAGCCAGCAACCTTCAGTCCGGCAGGATTCCCATAGGTAAAATTCCCTTTGTCATCAATGGCATAAATAATTTCTGTTGCGTTCTCCACAACCTGTCTATATCTCTTCTCCGATTCCTGCAAGGCATTCTGAGACACCTTGAGCTTTCGCCTCACCTCCGCTTCACGAAGCTCCTGTTGAATGGCGGGGACAAGCCGAGTCAAATTATTCTTCATCAAATAGTCCTGGGCACCGGCCTTCATTGCCTCTACAGCAACGTCCTCACCAATCGAGCCTGAGACGATAATAAAAGGGAGACCCAGTCCGCTTGCTTTGAGAAGTTTCAGAGCTTCCAGGCCGCTGAAGTGCGGCATCGAGTAATCGGCGAGGATGAGGTCCCATGTCTTCGTGGAAAGGGCAGCTTTCATGCTTTCAGCTGTTTCGACCCGTTCGTGGATCAGATCAAATCCACCCCGTTTCAATTCGCGGACAATCAGTAAAGTATCTTCTTCAGAATCTTCAACAATCAATACCCGAAGAGGAGTGCCCATTTTAGTCCTCCCTCCTTTTCTTGCCCATAGTAATGATTACGACGATTTAACCCCCGATTACTGCGATTCTATAAAACGATTACTGCGATTCGTTAATCGCTGTAATCGTCTTTTAATATCGTTGTAATCGTTTTCTAAAATCTCTGTAATCATTTTTTATCTGGGTGGTTGATTCAGCAATAGCCAATACAGCCCCAGTTCTGAGACTGCCTTGACGAAACTCTCAAAATCCACGGGCTTGGCAATATAACTATTTGCTCCAAGTTTGT
>Ga0299915_10001197_pt1 | contig 19168 bp, 15 predicted proteins | sample RVTome_13_FD_200263 | JGI IMG/M metagenome (GOLD analysis project Ga0299915, IMG submission 200263) | Soil microbial communities from uranium-contaminated site in the Upper Colorado River Basin, Wyoming, United States - RVT92D227 (version 2) ... | reverse complement strand
TTGGGCCTCTGCTCCAGGTGGTCGAGGGCTTCAAAGAAATAGTCCGCGCCGGGGAAGCAGCGTATCCAGCGCACCCAGGGCCAGGGCCTTGCTTCAGCGAGGCTGGGAAGGATTTCCGCCACGAGCATGGAGTAGAGGCGGCGAAACTCGGGCCCTCTTGACAGCCCGCAGCGGTCGAGGGAGGGATGGAGAGAGAGGCTTTCCTTGCGCCGGCGAGGCGGTCCGCTCGACCCTCTGAAAGGGCGAGGATAACCCTCGGGCTGAAAGAGTCCGCTGATCAGGGCGAGGGAGCGGAAATCATTATAGGTCAGGCTCTTCTCCTGGGCGAGACGGACAAAGACGAGCCAGAGGGCGCGGCCGTCAGGCGAATCAGGAGGCAAGGGACGGCCTACAAGTTTGTTGAAGGCCTGGCGAAAAGCCGCGCGCACCTCGGCCGTATCTGTTCCCAGCAGCGCCAGCGCGGCAAGTTCGCGGTGAACGGGATTCACCGGTTCGATAAGCGCCTGGCAAAGGGGGGCGTGAAAAGTCAGGGGCCGAAGGGCCAGGAGGCTGGCAGCGAGGCGCGCTTCAGGCCCCGCCCTATCCTCCATGCCGGCAAGAATGAGGGCGGCGGCCGCCTCCGGCCAGCCGGAGAAAGTCATATCCAGTTCGGAGGCGAGTCCTTCGAGGGAACGCAACAATTTGCTGGAGGAGGAAAGGCGGCTTTTTCTGCGCAGAAGTTCCTCCGCCGCCCTGGGCAAGCCTCTCTCCGCCGCGGGCAGATCAATCGCGGCCCGGGAGATGGTCTCTGCCAGTCGTCTTCTTCGCTCAGTGGAAGCAGAGTAATCGTCCATCGTAAATCCACGGCCGCAAAGCAGGCTCAGGGGGGAATCCTTGTCCCGCGCCCTTTGCGACCTGGCGGCAAAAGTCCGGCAAGTTCTCTACTGCCCGGCAGGCGGTTCTGCCGATTTGCGCTGGCCCAGCAGTTCTTTGAGATGGGAAGCCCTCTGGGAGGCATCGGCCAAGACCACTTCCACAACCATGGTCCTCTTGAGGGCGGCGGCGGAAAGCGCCTGTTCCAGGTCCGCGCGGATTTCGCGCGTCTCTTTCAGCGCCTGGGAAGCAGCAACCCCTTCCATTATTTCATCAAGCCGGTGAAGCGCCTCCTGGTTCTGCTTCGCAAGGATAGATTTCAGCACGCCCTGAAGGGAGTCAACCGAGACGCTGTCACTCACGGGTGGTTTGCCCTCCTGGGGGGCGATCTTGATGATGAGTTCGTCCAGTGCGCGTGAGGCCTGATCATTCTTGCCTTCGGAAAGCAGTTGGCTTAGGCCGCTCAGTTTTTCAAGAAGTGTGGTCTCCGCCAAATCGCTTTCCACAAGGCTGAGAGCGATACTCGCCAGGGCGAGGGAGCCTTGCGGCCGGAGGAGGCGCTCGAAGGCTTCCTGCTTCGCCTCTTCTTGCGCCTGAGCAATGGAGCCCGCCAGGGAGTCGAGGTAATCGCCGAGCGCGGGCTCCTGCTGGGGCGGGGCTTCTTCCGGAGGCGGGCCCACCGGCGGAGAAACGGGAGCCGCGGGCGGAGGCGGAGGGGGCGCAAGAGATTCCGGCGCACGAGAGAGACGGCAGCCACCGAATAGGGCCAAAACAATTAAGGCGCAGGCTGGGAAGATCTTCCGCATCTTAGTTTTCTCCCAAAGGAGTAAGTGGCAAAAACTTCTCACCGCAAAGAAACCGCGAGTCGAAATGACCCCGTCCTCATTGCGATCTATTATACATGATATTGGGGGCGCGCTTGGCCGCAGGTTTTCTTTTGCTTAGTTTCTCAATAAGCGGGTTTTATTCCTGCTGTGATGATTGCTGCATGTGACTCTTTGCTCGTGTCGTCTGCGGCCCTACACAGTCTCTTATATTAGAGCAACTATTTGCAGGAAGCGTGGCACGGGCTTCCAGCCCGTGAAAACTGGCTTCATGGGCAAGATGCCCATGCCACTTCCTGTTACCATAATATACGAGTCTCTGTAGGCGCGGGAATTCTCGTCAGTAAGCAAAAGAAGGGGCTTCCCGAATTTGCGTTGGTTGGTTATAATGCTTGGCGCGCTGGATTCCCGTGGGAATCGGCGCTCTATTCCAGGGATCGGACCCATCTATACAGCAAGTGGAAAAGCCTGAGGGACAAATCAATCTCAGCGCCGCGCTGGAGTGTCTGCTTTTCTTGGCGGAGGAGCCTCTGCCGGAGGCGGAACTGGAGCGGATCTTGGAAGTGACTCCTTCGCAGGTGCGGGAGATTGTCGCCGAACTCGCCCGGCAGTGTGAGGGGCGCGGGCTGCAAGTGATGAAGATCGCCGGCGGATGGCAGCTCTGCACCCGCCCGGAATTTGCCCCCTACATCTCTCGACTGCACGAACCGGAGAGGGTGCGCCTCTCCCGCGCGGCGCTGGAGACCCTGGCCATCATCGCTTATCGTCAGCCCATCACACGCCCGGAAATCGAGGCCGTGCGCGGCGTGAATGTTGACGGGGTCGTCTCCACTTTGCTCAATTATGAATTGATTGAAGAAAAGGGCCGCAAGGAGGCCCCCGGCCGGCCCGTTTTGTATGGCACGACCAAGGAATTCCTGACCCACTTTGGGATTGATAAAGTGGAGGATTTGCCGGAGTTGCCTCCGGTTGATCATTCCGTAGTAGTAGTAGGGCAGGAGGCAAGCTCCTGCCCAACGGAGGCAGGTCGCCTTCGCCGAGACTACGGCGACCAAGGCTCCTGCCCAACGGCTTCAAGTTCAGGCTCTGATGATGCAGATGATTCCATTGAACCACCTCCGCAATAGGTTCCTGTTTGCAGCCTTCTTCTTTCTTTTCGTCTCGGGCCAGCGAATCTTCGCCGCGGCTCCGCCGGCGGTCAGCGCGGCGAGCGCCATTCTGGTGGATGCCGCCACGGGTAAGATTCTTTACGAAAAGAATGCTCACGAGAAGAGGCCCATTGCCAGCACGACGAAGATCATGACCGGGCTGCTGGCGATCGAGCACTGCCCGCCCCGGGAGATGATCCGCGTGGACAAGGAGGCCGTCGAGGTGGAGGGCTCTCGGCTTGGCTTGGCTGAGGGAGACGAAGTGGAAGCGGATCTGCTTTTCCGGGCGCTGCTCTTGAAATCGGCGAATGACGCAGCGGTGGCTCTGGCCGACCACATCGGCGGGAGCGTGAGAGGTTTTGCAGATATGATGAACGCGCGCGCTTTCGAATTGGGCGCGCGCGAGACCCATTTTTGCAATCCCCATGGGCTGCACGATCCCGAACACTACAGCAGCGCCTACGATCTGGCCCTGATAAGCCGGGAGGCGATGAAAGAGCGGCTCTTTCGCCGACTGGTATCTACGCGTTCCTGCACGGTGCGGCTGCCGGACGGCTCCGACAGCCCTCTCGTCAATCACAATCGGCTTCTCTTTGAAGATGAGAATGTGGATGGCATCAAGACCGGCTATGTGAAGGAATCCGGGCGCTGCCTGGCGGCCTCGGCCAAGCGCGAAGGCTGGAGGCTGATTGCCGTGGTGCTGGACAGCACCGACCTGTGGAAAGATGCGGAAGGGCTGCTGAACTACGGCTTCGAGAATTGGGAGGCAACGGTGTTCGCCCGCGCGGACCGGCCGGTTGCGAAGGCGCGGGTGATCGGAGGCAGAGGCGGGGAAATGCCGATTTTCCCCGCGCAAGACTTGGTTGAGGTGAGGAAGCCGGGAGAGAAGAGCCTTATTTCAAGCCGGGTTGAAATAAGAAGGCTCCTTGCGCCGGTTCGAGAAGGACAGGAAGTGGGCCGGCTGCGGCTTTTCAAGGAGGGCCAGGAGGTGGGCACAACCGCGCTGCTGGCGGGAGAGAGTGTGCCGCAAGCCGGTTGGTTTGCGCTGGTGCGGGTGATGCAGAAGGTCTTGCTGGCCGGGGTCTTGGTTGTGGCCGGATTGAAAGCCTATGGAAAGACTGCAAAAATTGCTCGCCGCCGCCGGCGTCGCCTCCAGGCGGAAGGCTGAGCGGTTGATTCTGGAGGGCCGCGTCCGTGTTGACGGCCGCGTTGCTGCCCGGCTGGGGGAAAAGGCCGACCCGGAGAAGAACGAGATTCTCGTGGACGGCCGGCCCCTGCGCATCGAGCCCAAGACTTACCTTCTCCTCAACAAACCCAAGGGGCCCATCACCTCCCTATCCGATCCTTTCGGCCGGCCTGTGGTGATGGACCTGGTAAGTGAGGTAAAGGCGAGTTTGCGGCCGGTGGGGAGGCTGGATGCGGACAGCGAAGGGCTGCTCTTGTTGACCAATGACGGTGAACTGGCCTATCGGCTGACCCATCCCCGTTGGGGAGTGGAAAAAGTTTATCATGCGGAGGTTCAGGGAAAACCGAGCGGGGCGGCTTTGCGCAGGCTTCGAGAAGGGATTCAACTGGAAGAGGGAATAACCGCTCCCGCCCGGGTAAGACCTCTTCCCAGAAAGAGCGGCCGTCCCCTGTTGGAGGTGGTGATTCACACCGGCTGGCGCAGGCAGGTGAGAAGGATGCTGGAAGCCGTGGGGCACCAGGTGGTGAGCCTGCGAAGAGTGCAGTTCGGGCCGCTGAGACTGGGCAATCTTCCCAAAGGAAAATGGAGGCGCCTGAATCCGGCGGAGATTCAGGCGCTCAAGAGGGCCGTCGCGGAAGAGCCGAAGAAGCCGGCTCAGCCTGCTTTCGCTGCGCTGGAACGCACCGCGCGCGTAACCCGGCCGGCGCTCAGACAAGATGCGCAAACTCGCATCCGCCGGGGCGAACCCTTTACCAGGGCCCGCACCCGCTGAAGATTGGGCTCCCAGCACCGCTTGGTCTTCAGATGGGAATGGCTGACATTGTGTCCGAATTGAACCGTCTTCCCGCAAACTTCACATACCCGAGCCATGTTTGTTCACCTTTGGAGAGAATCTTGTGGCAGGTCGCCGCGGCGACCTGCCCTATGAATCCACCGAAACACTTCTCTGATTGCCTATCTGTGTTGCCGGTCAGCGAGGACTTCATCGAGGGGACGAGTCGGCTCGTGCTTGCGCTCCTCAATCAGGGCGGCGTCGAGGAGGTCTTCGCGGAGTGACGGGTCGGCAACCAAGCGCTCGAGAAAGGCGTGCCGCTCACGCTTGCCCATGGCGAGAAACGCCGTCCAGAAGACTTCGGCGGTTGCCTGTGTTGTAGTCATAGGTTAATTCACCAATCACGAGCCTGACGAACCCGCCTCTGCTGATTGGCAACTTCGAAGAAGAATGATAGCATAAAAACGCAGCCGGCACAAACCTGTGAAGGGGAGCGGGCTGCCCGGGTCAAACTGCTGTGTCCAATCTCCGCGCGGCTAATGTTATGAAGGAGGCTCCCGCTCTCTCCCCGACCGATACGGCGGCAAGGGCGCTGGGCCTGATGCACAGGCATTCCTTGCCCGGGCTTGTGGTCATCTGGGAGGGGCGGCCGGTGGGCATCTTTTCCGCGGAGGGGCTGCTTGGGAGCGAGGAAAGCCCTGTGGCGGAGAACTGGGAGGGGCTGCCCTCACTGCAAGTGGGAGAGGTGATGTTTCCTCTGAGCGCGGCCGTCAGTGTTGAGATGCCGCTCTGGGAGGTGGCGCGGCTCTTCCGCGAGTATGCCGTCAGCGTGCTTCCGGCAGTGGACGAAACCGGAAATTATCGGGGCCTGGTTTCCCGTCAGGAGGTGATAGCCGGGCTCTGCAATATTGTTCATCCGGGCACGCTGGGGGGAATGGCGACTCCGCTTGGGGTCTATCTGACAAATGGGGCGGTGCGCGCGGGGGCAGGGGATTTTGGGCTCTTTCTCACGGGAGCGTTCCTGGCCCTCTTGTGGGCCTTCTCTTCGCTCCTGGTAAATGTGATCTGCTGGGCGGTGCAGCATTGGACCTCTCTGCCCTTGCTGGCGATGCGAGACGCCTTCTCCAGCTATCTGGGGGTGCTCTATTTCGGCCACGCCGGCCTCTGGACGGCAGCCTTCTTCTTTGTCCAGATGGCGGGTTTCTTCTTGCTCATGCGCCTCCTGCCCCTGGCCGGTATACATGGGGCCGAGCACCAGGTGGTTCATGCCATTGAGCAGGGCGAGGAACTGACCCCGGAGGCGGTGCTTTCCCACACCACGGTTCATCCCCGCTGCGGGACGAACCTCGCCGCCATGATGATGGTGATCGGCGCGGGAATCTATTATTTCACCATGGTTAGGAGCGTGGATCCGGGTTCGCTTGTTTTTTATCTCCTGGTGGTGGTTATAATAGCCCTGCTTCTTCGCCAGCGGATTGGGGGGATTCTGCAGTGGCTGGTAACCACGCGCCGGCCTTCTCAAAAACAAGTAGTGGCAGCGATCCGCGTGGGCAAGGAACTGCTGGAGCGCTGTCGCTTGCACCGCGGGGAACGGGGAGGAGTCCTGGAGCGGGTATGGAAGATGGGGCTGATACAGGTGCTGTCCGGCGCGGGCGCGGCCAGCGCCCTCTTGCAGATTGGCCAGGATTATCTGGAGAAGTGGCTGCTCTGAGGGGTGACGGATTCTGATTGAACGAGATAGAGAAGATGCCAAAGCAGATACTTGTTAAAGCCCTGAATGAGGCGCTTGATCAGGCGCGCAAGAAGGGGCTGCTGAAAAGCGAGGCGGAGGCGGAGATTCAGATTCAGCGGCCGGCGGACGCCTCTTTCGGGGATTACTCCACGAATCTGGCGATGCTGCTCGCCAAGGGGGCCGGGCTTCCCCCCCGGAAAGTAGCGGAGATATTGGCCGCGGAATTGAAAGCGCCGGAGGAGGTCATCGAGAAAGTCGAGGTGGCCGGCGCGGGCTTCATCAATTTCCGCTTGAGTCCCCGGTGGCTGCAGAAAAAGGTAGAGCAGATTGAGCGCGAAGGGGCCGATTACGGCAGCGCGCAGACGGGCTGCGGGCGGCGCTTGCAGGTTGAATTCGTCTCCGCAAATCCGACCGGCCCGCTGCACGTGGGTCACGGCCGGGCGGCGGCCCTCGGTGACGTGCTGGCCAATCTGCTGACAAAGGTGGGCTATGAGGTGACGCGGGAATATTATGTGAATGACGCCGCCACCTCTTCCCAGATTCGCAAGTTCGGAGAATCGCTGGAGGCGCGCTATCTGCAGGCCCTGGGGCAAGAGGCGGAGATGCCGGAGGACGGCTATCACGGCGAATATGTCACCGAGATCGCGCGGGAACTTGAGCAAAAAAAAGGCGACCGCTACCTGCAGATGCCTGCCTCAGGCAGGCTCGAAGAGTTCACTCGCCTGGCGAAGGAAAGGGTCTTGGAAGGCCAGCGGGCGGACTTGGCCGCCTTCGGGGTGCGCCATGATCTCTGGTTCCAGGAGAGCACTCTTTTCGAAAGCGGCGCGGTGGAGGCGGCCCTCGAACTTTTGAAAGAGGGCGGCCATACCTATGAGGCGGAAGGCGCGCTCTGGCTGCGCTCCACTGATTTTGGAGATGAGAAAGACCGTGTGCTGGTTCGCTCGAACGGGATTCCCACTTATCTCGCCGCCGACGCCGCCTATCATCACAATAAATTCAACCGCGGCTTCGACAAAGTGATTGACATCTGGGGGCCGGATCATCACGGCTATGTCGCCCGGACAAAGGCGGCGGTTCAGGCGCTGGGATACGCCCCGGAGAGGCTGGAGATAATCATTCACCAGATTGTGCGCCTCTTCTCCGGCGGCGAGATGGTGAGAATGTCAAAGCGGGCGGGAGATATCATCCTGCTTTCGGAGGTATTGAACGAAGTCGGGGCGGACGCCGCGCGCTTTTTCTTTTTGATGCGCTCGGCCGACAGCCATCTCGATTTCGATTTGGAACTGGCGAAAAAAGAGACTCCGGACAATCCGGTCTATTATGTGCAATACGCCCATGCCCGCATCTGCTCTATCTTTCGCCAGGTGGCTAGGCCTTTGGCCGCCACGGCGGCCGCCGGAGGCGGCCTAGCCGCGGAAGAAAATGGGGTCAAGTCGCCTGAGCCCGGAAAGGCCGACCTCTCCTTGCTGGCCCATGCGAGAGAACTCGATTTGCTGCGCAAACTCGCCGACTTCTCCGAAGAAATCGAATTTGCCGCTTCGCTGTGCGAGCCCCACCGCCTGACTCGATACGCCCAGGAGTTGGCGAGCACCTTCCACCTCTTCTACACCGACTGCCGCGTCTTGGGAGACGACCCCGCCCTCACCGCCGCCCGCCTCGCCCTCACCCGCGCCACGCAGATTGTGCTGCGAAACACGCTGGCATTGCTCGGCATATCCGCCCCCGAGAAAATGTGAGGGTCAGTTCTGAGTTGTGAGTTCTGAGTTGTGAGTTGGGCGCTTGCCTCGACGCGCCTCGCGACCGGCTGAGAAATCAAGCACTGCGCCACTGGCTGGCCTCTGGTCCTCACTCGTGCTCCCGCCTTCGCGGGCGACGAAGTTCCGCTTCGGCGGACGAAAGCGTCGCCGCGTAGGCTTCCAGCCTTCGTAGCCCGCCGGAGGCGGGCGGAGTAGGCACTACGCAAAGCAGCATTTGTGATATGATTTCTTGAGAAAGGGCAGCGAGAGACAAGTCTTCATCGGGATACCAGGCTCATGGCAGTGGTGGCGGTCAAGCGGGTCAAGGCCGGTGTTCAGGAAGCCGTGCGGGAGGTCATGGAACTCGCCGACTGGAGGCAGTTTCTCGACCTCAGCAAGCCGGTGTTCCTGAAGCCGAATCTGGGTTGGGACAATTTTCTCCCCGGCGCGGTAACTTCTCCCTCGGTCCTGGAAGGCGTCATCCAAGCCCTGCAGCCCCAGGTGCGTGACTTGCGCGTGGTGGAAGCCGACCAGGTCCTGGTGAGATGTGAGAAGGCGCTTCGCCAGACCAGGATTGACCGGCTCTGCCAGCGCTACGGAGTCCCGTTTGTGAACCTCTCGCGCGAGCCGACAGTCACTCTCTCCAGCAAGGGCGAGGTATTTCCGGAAATCCGCGTTCCCCGCCTGCTGCTGGAGGGCAATATCGTCACCGTGCCGGTGATGAAGACCCATGACAAGACCACCATTACCGGCGCGCTGAAGAATCAGTGGGGCTGTTTGCCCAAGACGCGCCACATGTATCACCTGGTGCTTGACCAGGCGGTGACGGAGATTAACGCCGCGCTGCGGCCCAGATTCGCGGTGATGGACGCCACCATCTCCCTGGAAGGGAACGGGCCGAAGTCGGGGCGGCCGCGGATTACCGATTTGGTGCTCGCCTCGGGGGATCTCGTCGCCCTGGACTGTGTGGCGGCCCGCCTGATGGGCTTTGATCTGGCGAAAATCGGGCACCTGCACTGTGCGGAGAAGGCCGGCCTTGGGTGCGCCGACCCGGCGAAGACGACTCTGCGGGGGGATGGCATTGAGGGGATTAACTTCGGCTTTCAGGCCGCGCGCTCCAACCTCGTCTCGGTGGTTGAATTGTGGCTGCGGCGGCACCCAAGTTTGAAGGAGGTCGCCTTTCGAGGGCCGTTTTTCTGGCTCTCCTGCCGGGCGGCGCTGGTCTATTACTTCTTCTGGTATAACCTGATTGGGCGGCCGCTCCGTAACAAGATACTCTCGCACCCGGTCTATGGGGAGCAGTGGCGTTAAGCGATGGATTGTAGGGGCACGGCGCGGGTTGGAATCATCGGTGGCGGAATTGGAGGATTGACGGCCGCAGACGCGCTCTGCCGGGCCGGGGTGAGTGTTGACCTCTACGAAAAGGAACCAGAATTGGGCGGGCTTGCCGCCCGCGGTTCGCTTGACGGCCTCAGCCTCGACCGCTACTACCACTTCATTTGCGGCGGAGACGGCCACCTGGTGGAGTTGTGCGCCCAGGTGGGCCTGCCCATCGAATGGAAGCCGACGCGCACCAGTTTTTTCTACGAAGGCAGGCTCTACCCGTTTGGCTCCGCCCGCCATCTCTTGGCATTTTCGCCCCTGACCTGGGGTGACCGCTATCGCCAGGCGAGGATGCTGCTGGGCTGCTATCCTGACCGCGACTGGCGTGAGCTTGATGATCTTTCGGCGGAGGAGTGGCTTATTGGGCAGGTGGGGGAAAAGGCCTATCGGGTCATCTGGTATCCGCTGCTGAAGGTGAAGTTCGGGGAGCGCTATCGAGAGATTTCCGCAGCCTGGCTTTGGCACCGCGTGCACCGGCTTCTGACCAGCCGCCGGCATGTGCTGGCCCAGGAGCGTCTGGGCTACATGTATGGCGGCGCGGGAGAGTTGATTGCCCGGTTGGCGCAGCGGATTCGTTCCGCCGGAGGAAGTATTTATCCGAAGACCCCGGTGGGAGGAATCGTGCGGCAGGCGAGCGGGCGCCTGCAAGTGCAGACGGAACGGGGAGAGCGAGAGTATGAAAGCGTGATTTGCGCCATTCCGGCGCCGCTGGCGGCGGGCCTGCTGGCCGATGATCCTGCTGCGGCGGGCCTGGCGCGGGTCGAGTATATTGCCGTTGTATGCGTCTTGCTGATACTGGATCGGCCGGTAACAGACAGTTTCTGGATCAACACCAATGACCATCGCATTGCTTTCAACGGCTTCATCGAGTTCTCCAACTTGAACCCGGCGGTGGCCAATGGCAAGCACCTGCTCTATTTCCCCTATTACTGCCATCCGAGCGACCCCCAGTTCGGAAAATCGGATGAGGCCCTGTTGGAGGAATACACTGAGGCTCTCCGCCTCATACGGCCGGGCCTGAGCGGCGCCAATGTGATCCAGGGGCGGGTTCATCGGGACCTCCACGCGCAGCCTGTCTGTCCCTGCGGCTTCTCCAAAGTGATTCCGCCTTTTCAAGGGCCTTTGCCGGGAATCTTCGTGCTGGAGTCCAGCCAACTCTATCCGGCGGACCGGAACTTGAGCGGGGCGATTGGGCTTGCCAAGCAGGTGGCGGAATTGGCTGCGGCGAGCCTGCGGTGAGGCGGGCTCCAGCCCGAATCATGAATGATTCGGGCTAAGTGCCTGGGGCGCGGTCTCTGAAGACGGACAAATGATACTTTTTCAGGATAGCCCGTCTTGCTTTCAGCGAATTCACGTAGGGGTAAAGGGCTTTCAAAAGGTCATTGTTGCCCGCCCCGGAGCGAAGTTCCGCGCGCGCGGGGGAAAGCCTTTCATAGGAATCGCGGAAGTTCGGGGCGGCTTCTGCGGAGGCGCGGAGGAGCAGACCGAGGAAAAGGGCAAAAAGCGCAAAGACCGGCAGCGGCAGGTATGCTTTGAGATTCTGTCTTTGCTTGCGGCCCTGGCTTTTCAGGCGGAGCAGAGCGGCTTTGGCGAGCAGATAGAGAAGGGCGAGAATAGAAATCCAAAAGAGGTTGGCGATAGTAACGTATCGGGGACTCGAGGCCTGAACGGTTCCAAAGCCCACTCGCCCGACGCCGGTGAGCATCGCGCAACTGACAGAATAGAGAGAAAAAGCCAGGTAAGGCAGAAGGGCCTGCACTGCCGCGAAGCGAAGCCGCAGCAAGAGGAAACTTGTGACAAACAAAACAACAAGACCGGCCAATCCGGCAAGAAAAGGATTGTCCGCGCCGGTCGGCTTGCCCAGATAGGAAAAGAGATATTCAAGGTATTCAAGAGGATGCGCGAACAGCGCGGTAAGTGAAGGATGGCTTTGGGGTTTGTGATAGTCATACAGGTATGAGGCAATAACCGCGGCAGTAACGAGAAGCCAGGAGATGATGTAGAGCAGTCTGGTGCGGCGGTCTTTCAGGGGACGAAAGAGCAGCATCAGGAAGCCGATGGGCCAATAAGCGATGCCAGAGGCGAAGGAATAGGTCGCCACTATTCCAAACAGCGACGCGGCCAGAAAACTCCGCCACCTGAAGAGCGGCCGCGCCAGGAAGACTATCCCGGCGACAACCGCAAGCACGTTCAGGAAGACTTGCATCTGCCATCCCCAAATCCAGTTCTCCCATTGGTTCAGGGAGAAGACCATCGCCGAAACAACGGGAATCAACCAGTTGGTTCCGTGGTCCCCGATAGACTTCTTGCTTCTTCCTATTTGACAGATGAGCGCGGCAAAGATGCCCGTCCCAAAGAGGATATTCACGGCCAGTTCATAGGAGATCTTCCACCCGCTGGCGCGGGCCAGGAGCAGCATGATGATTTTCGGGAAGAATATCCTATGTTCATTATGCTGGGCCCAAAGATCACCCAGGGATAAGGTCCCTTGATAAGACTTTTCGAGGAGCGGGACGAATTCCCATTGGTCCCAAAAGGGAACATCCACCATATATCTGGCGACCAGGTAAATCAGGCATCCGAGAGGGATGAGCGCCAGTCCCCAGCAAAGCAACTGCGGGCCGAGGATACGAGAACGGAGGGCAGACTTCCCGTTTTCATCTCTCCTCTTGGAAGGCGGCGTCGGCTTTCGCACTCTTTTCCTCTTGCCAACCAGGGGAATCGGCGGTGATTTTCCCGGCGGGTTTCCGCCGTTCCTAATTGCGGGATTTCGCTGTCGGGGTGCGCACAACCTTCACTTCAAGAGGCCGGAGGCGGGCAAGCGGAGCCCCCGCACCATGAACTGCAAACTGCTTCTGCGTGCCCCGCCCTACAGAACTTCCCATCTTTGCAGCAGAGCAAAATGGGTTCTGGATGCTACAGGCAGGATCGCGACTGGTATTTTGTGATAATTTTCACTAAACTATAGGGAGGAGACTCCGTCTCAGCAACCTGGTCGGGATTTTGACAAAGGTTGCCCAAGAGGGGAGTCGAAATTGAAAAGAGCCTGAGGCTTTCTACAGACAATGAATGCACGAGAAGAAAAGACGCCCGCAAGCCGTTCGCCCAGAAGGGCGAACCCGGTCTATACCTTCTTGACCTCCATGAAAGTGGGGGTCATTCTCCTCTTGATTCTGACCGCCGCGTGTGTGCTGGGGACGATGCTCCCCCAGAATCAGCCGGCCGAACTCTACCTCAAGCACTATGGGGAGTCTTTGGGCGGGCTTTACCTGCGGCTGGGATTGACCCATCTCTTCAGTTCCTGGTGGTTCAACTCCCTGGCCGGTCTGCTGGGGCTGAGTCTGCTGATGTGCGCCTGGCGAAGGTTCAAAGTGCTGCTGCGCGCCCAGAGGCCGGAGGTGAAGGTTACTCTGGAGCGCCTGGAGGCGATGAAAGCCCATGCCCGCTTCTCTGCTTCCATCTCCGGCAAAGAAGCGGAGAGGAGGCTCGCCGACTGGCTGAGGAGAGACGGCTACCAGGTCCTGGAAGAGGACTCTTCGGGCGCAACCTGCATTTTGGGGCGGAAGGGAAGTTTGAGCCAGTGGGGGACATTGCTGGTGCATGTAAGCCTGCTGGTGATTCTGCTGGGGGCGATGTATGGGAATATCCCCTCGATAAGGGGGATATGGCAGACGCGCTCTTACAGTGCGGAGGCGACCCTGGCGGAGAATCAGAGATTCACGGTGAGGCGGCCGAAGGCTCAGCCCTTTGCGGTGGAACTGATGAAGGCGGAGCGGGAGTTGAGCCCGGAGGGAATGCCGACCGCGTTTCGGAGCCGGGTGCGAATCTGGGAAGACGGGCGGCCGGTCAAAGAGGGGCTGATTGAGATGAACAAGCCCGTCTATCACAAGGGAGTAAGCATCACCATGTCCCAGTATTTCGAGCCCCAGGCCGAGCCGGAGGCGGATTTGCGGCTGCTGGTAAAGGCGCCCGGGGCTTCAGTGCAGGAGATACCCATTCCGCTGCTGGGCAGCGCGGAGGGGATGACGGTTGACATGATGCGGACGATTACTCCCTTGCCGGCAAAGGGATGGAACGTCTTCGCCCACAGCCTCTTTCCCGCCGCCTTGGAAAAAGACGGCAGGGTTGCGCTCGGAGAAAACGGCCGGCCGCGGGAGCCGCGCCCCGGGGAGGAAGTTGTGCCTGTGCTTTCGGTCTTTGTGGTGGAGAATCCCGGGAAAGAAGGGATGAGGGGCTGGAAGCCGGTTGGCTTTGTCGGGCCTGGAAGAGAAGTTGATTATAAGGGCGTAAGCTTTATTCTTAGAGAAGGATTGAATGTCGGCAAGAAAAGCGCTACCGGCGCGGTGCTCAGTCTTCACAGAGATCCGGGCATTCCAGCCGTTTATCTGGGCTTTGGCCTGCTCATGCTGGGGGTGACATTGGCCTTCTATGTGAGCCAGAAGACGGTGAGGCTGAGACTGTGGGAGGAGAAGGGCCAGGCGAAGGTGGCCGCGGGGGTTAGAAGCCGGGGCGGGCTGGCCTGGGCGGAGACCGAACTGGAGCGGCTGCGGGCCGCGCTGAAAGGTTGAAGACTCTCTCAGGACTCTTGACTCAGAACGCTTAATTCCTTGAAGAGGTAACAAGATGACGGGTTCCATTTCCGGCCTCGAGCAAGGGCTGCTCAAAAGCCTCTTTTTCATCTATGCGGCCGGGCTGCTGGCCTATCTCGCCTATGTCGGCTCAGGCATGAGAGGCTTGAGAACGGCGGCGACCATCGTCGGCTTCTGCGCCGCCGTCGTGAGCCTGGCCGACCTGGTTCTGAGGGGAATCGCCTCGGGGCGCATCCCCACCGTCACCCTGCCGGAGTTCACGCTCTTGATGCTCTTCTCTCTGGTGGTGATTTTCCTGGTGATGGACTGGCGGGCTTTCCGGCGCGGCACCGACCTGGCGCTGATCGGCGCGGTGTTGATGGGAGTTTCTTTTGCGCTGTTGATCTTCCTCTTCTTCGGTCTGAAAGTGGGAAGAGAGACGGTGCAGCCGATGCCTCCCATTTTGAAATCTTACTGGCGCACGATTCACGTCTTCAGCGCCGGCCCCGGCTATGGAGGGGTGATCATTGCCTTTGCCCTCGGCCTCCTCTATCTGATCCGGGTGCGGCTGAAACTTCCCGAACCGGCCAAGAAGGGAGGCAAGGCGGAGGGCAGCACCCTGGCCTCCAGGATTCCTTCGCCGGATACGCTTGATCGTCTCTGCTACCTCAGCGTAGCCTTCTCTTTCCCGTTTCTCACTCTTCTGAATGTGACCGGAGCGATCTGGGCGGTTGTCTCCTGGAACCGCTACTGGCAATGGGACCCCAAGGAAGTGTGGTCTCTCGTTACCTGGTTAGTCTTTGCCATCTATCTCCACATGCGGCTGCGGATGGAATGGAGGGGCAGCAAACTCGCCTGGGTGGCGGTCATTGGATTTGGAGCGATGCTCTTCACCCTCCTCGGGGTGAACTATCTGCCGCAGTTTCAGGGGAGCCTTCATTCGTATGCGCGGTGAGGGCGCTGCGGCCCGCGGCGTGGGGCCGCAGCGGGTTGAGCGTTAAGGGTTCAGCGTTGAGAATAGGAAAAAAGACGAAAACCGAAGAGGAGAGGGCGGACTACCCGGTGCTGCTGCGGCTGCGGGGGAGGCCGTGCGTGGTGGCGGGCGGAGGAGAGGTGGCCTTTCGCAAGGTGAAGGGGCTGCTGGAGTGCGGCGCGAAGGTAAAGGTGGTTTCTCCTGAACTTGGGAGAGGGCTAAAGAGATTGGCGGAAAGCGGAAAGATCAGACATCTTCGCCGGCCTTACCGGCGCGGGGATATGAAGGGGGCCTTTTTGGCGATTGGAGCGACGGACGATGCCGGCGTTAACCAGAGGCTCCAGGCGGAGGCGGTCAAAGCGGGCGTGTTGGTGAATATAGTTGATAAGCCGGAATTGTGCACTTTCACCCTGCCGGCGCGGATTCGACGCGGGCCGCTGACTATCGCCGTCTCCACCGGAGGGGCGAGTCCGGCTCTTTCCCGCCGGCTGAGAGAACTCCTGGAGAAGGCCGTGGGCCCTGAATATGAGGAGTTTGCGGCTCTAATGGGGGAATTGCGGGAAAAGGTGAAACAGACTTTTCCCACGCCGGCCGCGCGCAAGCGCGCCTGGGAGGCGGTCCTGAATTCCGAAGTCCTCTCTCTGCTGAGAGAGGGAAAAATCAAGGAAGCGAAGGCGAAGGCGAGAGCGTGCCTATCATCGCCATCGGCCTGAATCATAAGACCGCGCCGGTGCAGGTTCGCGAGAGCCTGGCCTTTTCCCACGGCCGGGCAAAGAATCTCCTGGAACATCTCCGCGCCGCGCACGGGGGCGAAAACCTCTTGCTTTGCACCTGCAATCGCACCGAACTCTATCACAGCGGCTCCGCGGAAAAGCCGGCCCTCATCTCTTCCCTGGCGGAGCGGGCCGGCCTGGGCTGCGCAGAGATCGAAGATTATTTCTACTGTCATCACGACCGGGAAGCGGTTCATCATCTCCTGCACGTTGCGGCCGGATTGGATTCGATGGTGGTGGGAGAATACGAGATTCTGAACCAGGTGAAGGAGGCGCTGGCCGCGGCCGAGAGCGTAAACGCAATCGGGCCGGTGCTTTCCAGGCTTTTGCATGAGGCCCTGGCGGCGGGCAAACGCGTCCGGCGGGAAACCGCCATCAGCCGGGGAGTCTTCTCCGTCGGGGGATGCGCGGTGGTGCTGGCCAGAGCAATCTTCGGCGATCTCTCCGGCGCGCAGGCGGCGATTGTCGGCGCGGGGGAGATGGCGGAGGCGGTCGCCCGCCACCTGGTCTCCAGCGGGGCGAAGTCGGTCTTCGTCACGAATCGCACTTATGATCGCGCCGGCCAACTGGCGGCGATGCTGGGAGGAGAGGCGGTTCACTTCGAGGACCTCCCTGCCCTCCTCGAGAAATGCAATATCCTCATCTCCTCAACCGCGGCGCCGCATCCGATCATCAGCCGGCAGATGATTGCCCAGGCGATGCGCGCCCGGCGCAACCGGCCCCTCTTTCTGATTGATATTGCGGTTCCGCGAGATATCGAAGCCGGGGCCGGAGAACTGGACAATGTCTATCTTTACAATATTGACGATTTGAGCGCGGTGGTGGAGCGGGACAGCCGGGCGAGGCTGGAAGAAGCGGAAAAAGCGGAGAGAATTCTCCAGGAACAGGCCGAGCAGTTCCTCGCCTGGGAAGCCTCCCGGGAGGCGCTGCCCACACTGCGGGCCTTGCAGGACAAGTTCGAGGCGATCCGTGCGGAAGAACTTGAGGAGGCCTTGCGGCGGCTTCCCAATCTCTCCGGAGCCGACCGGCAGCGAATCGAGCAATTCAGCCGCGCCCTGGTCAACAAGATTCTGCATCTTCCGGTTTCCCGGCTTCGCAACGGCGAAGGACGGCAGGAAGAGGTCGTGGAGGCGCTGCGGCGGATATTCGAGTTGGATGAGAAACGATGAACCATTACGAGGCCTGGTTTATTGCGCTCTCCCTGGCCGCCTATGGAGTGACGGCCTTCTTCTATTTTCGCCATCTTTTCGGCGGGCGGGAATTTTGGAGCCGGCCCACCCTTTTGCTGCTGACCGCGGGGCTGGGCCTTCATTTCCTCGCGCTGACGGCCCATACCGTCTCTGACCCGCAAAAGGCGCTGCCCCTGGCGAATGTCTTTGAAACTCTTTCCTTTTCCGCCTGGTGCCTGGTGCTGGTCTTCGTTCTCGTGGAATCGCGCTGGAAACTCACCGCCCTGGGCGCGCTGGTGCTTCCTTTGGCTCTTGTGGCGATGGCCGCTTCGTTTCTTGCGCTCCACCGCACCGCCCAAAATCAGCCGCCGACAAGCCTCAGCCAGGCCTGGCTCGGAGTTCATGTAACCCTGGTGCTGGTGGGCTATGCGGCCTTTACGCTCTCCTTTTGCGCGGCTGTGGCTTATCTACTGCAGGATCGCTTCTTGAGGAGCAAACGTTTCCAGGGGCTGAGCCGGCAACTCCCGCCGGTGCAGGTGGCGGACGAGGCGGCCTATCGGCTGGCGGCGCTGGGCTTTCCGGTCTTCACCCTGGGGCTTATCATCGGGGCGATCTGGGCCTATTCCACCCAGCCCAGCGGCTGGGCCTGGGACCCGAAGGTGGTCTGGTCCGCGGTCACCTGGCTGGTCTTTGTGGTCTATCTTCATGCCCGCATGGCGAGCGGCTGGAAAGGGCGCAAGGCGGCCGCTCTCCTTATCATCGGTTTCCTCTGCGTAATAGTTACCTATGTCTTCACCGGCCTGCTGAAGGCGGGCTGGCATCATTTCGTGTGAGAGAGCAGGTGGCAGGAGCACTCCTGAGAATCGGCACACGGGGGAGCCAACTCGCCCGGGCGCAGGCCTCCTGGGTGCAGGAGCGGTTGCGGGCGGCCGGGCCTGAGGCCGAACTGGTGATAATCCGCACCCAGGGAGATTTGCTCCCCGAGGCTTCGCTCACCAAGATCGGCGGAAAAGGTGTCTTCGTGAAGGAACTCGAAAATGCGCTTTTCGCCGGAGAAATTGACTTTGCCGTGCACAGCCTGAAAGACCTGCCGGTGGAGATTGCGCAGGGTCTGACAATTGCCGCGGTTACGGAGAGAGTGGAGGCAAGAGATGTGCTTTGCACTCGCTACGGCGAGACCCTGGAGACTCTTGCCGGAGGGGCGAGGCTGGCCACTTCCAGCCTGCGGCGGAAAGCGCAGATTCTTGCCGCCCGGGCGGACCTGCAGATTGTGGAAGTGAGAGGCAACCTTGATACCAGGCTTCGCAAACTCGCGGAGGGCGAATTCGACGCGCTAATGGCGGCCGCGGCGGGATTGATTCGCCTGGGCTGGCAGGAGCGAATCAGCGAATATCTTCCCTTCGATATCTCTTTGCCTGCTCCCGGGCAGGGGGCTCTTGCCGTGGAGGTGAGAACGGAAGATGGGGAGATGCGGGAGATTGCCGCGAGATTGAATCATCCTCCTTCCCGCGCGGCGGCAGAGGCGGAGCGGGCGTTTCTTTCGGCGATGGGCGGAGGCTGTCTTGCGCCCATCGGCGCGGTTGGAGTGGTGGAGGGAGAGGACTTGATATTGCGCGGGATGGTGGCCTCGGTGGAGGGGCGAAGGATTCTGCGAGAAAAGGTCTGCGGAGCGGCGGCGGAGCCGGTGCGCGTCGGGGAAGAACTTGCGGGGCGACTCTTTTCCATGGGAGCGCAGGAGATTCTCTCTTCGATTCCCCCTCTCCAGATGACCGGGGGGATGGCGCCATGAAACCGGGAATCGTCTATTTCGTTGGCGCGGGTCCGGGAGATCCCGGATTGATCACCCTTCGCGGCCTGGAGTGCCTGCAGCGGGCGGAGGTTGTGATTTATGACCGGCTGATTCCTGAGGCGATCCTGAAGGAGGCCCGCCCGGAGGCGAAACTCATCTATGTGGGCAAAGAGGCGGCGCAGCACGCGCTCCCGCAGGAGAAGATAAACGAACTCCTGGTGCAGGAGGCGAAGGCGGGGCGGATTGTCTGCCGCCTGAAGGGG
>Ga0299915_10001196_pt1 | contig 19179 bp, 14 predicted proteins | sample RVTome_13_FD_200263 | JGI IMG/M metagenome (GOLD analysis project Ga0299915, IMG submission 200263) | Soil microbial communities from uranium-contaminated site in the Upper Colorado River Basin, Wyoming, United States - RVT92D227 (version 2) ... | reverse complement strand
CCCCTGTGACGTCCCGCACCTTGGCCGGGTAGGCCGGAACGATCCAACGCTTGCCGGACCCCTGATCCATCGCATAGGCGCCGCCCGAGCCGCACTTGATGACCGTGAAGTGGCAGCCCATGCCGCATAGGGCTTCGGCCATGTCCCACAGATCCATCGTCGTTGGCCGAAAGAATGCCCGGGCTTCCTCTTCATTCGGCAGGAAAGCGGTGACCCCGTTCAACAGGCCCGGCATGGCACGCAGGAACCCCGGTTCCATGTAGGTCTTGGACGGGTCGATGGTGACCACGCTCACACCCAGCTCTCGCATCCTGGCCGGGAGCAGACTGTGGCATTGATAGTCGGCCGGACAGATGTGGGCTCCCCGGATCTTACCGGCGGAGGCTGGGACGTCATCCGGCCTGACGGATAGGGGATCATACGCCTCGCCTTCGGCCCTCCTTCGGGCGAGTGGATCGAAGTTGATCAGCTCCTTGGGGAGGGGTACGTTCATTCTTAGGAATTGCGGCGCAGGCCTGACTTCGGATCGAATCTCTGGAGTGCTGTAGACGAAGAATCGCCGGGTTTCAAGTGGCTCGTCGACAATCCGGACCCCTTGGACATCGATCCCTGCACGCGAGATCTCATCTAGCCAGCCACCCGGGAAATCGGATCCGACACGGCTGAACAGGCAGCTCCGGGCTGACCAGACTATCGCGCCAGCGGCTGAATAGACAGCTTCACCCCCGAGTACGCCCAGGAAAATCCCGCCGTCGTGCGTGATGTAGAAATCCTGGTTCAGACTGCCCAGGAATGCGCAATCGTTTCCATTGGATGCCATCGGTTCTGATTATAGCGGCGCCGAAAGGGCGCGACAACGTCAGACGTCGGCAGCAGTTCTCCAAACGGCGCCCGACACCCCAGGGGTGGCTATCAAGGGGATGGTGAGGGCTCCCCTGCCGGTTCAGGGTCAGCGGAGACTGCATTCATCACAGATCACCCTGGAACCCAGCCCGAAGGCCGGGACCGCTATCTCCGACGGCGATCACAATCTCGATCCGAAAGAAAGATTCTCCGGGGTCCAAGGGAAGCTGACCTGGATACTCGGTCGTGTGCAGGGCGCCGATCTCCAGCTTGAGGTGCCGGTTCCGGTTTCACCTGACGCTAAGCGAACTTCAAGCGCATGAGCGCCGGCGTCCGTCATGCCGCCTACGCAGTGGGAATCTGAACTATGGGCAGTTCCCCGCCCATAACGTGGTGGGAACAACTAGAATCGGACTGATCCTTCTCACGGCCCGACAAAAGTGTGTATAATACTGGCACAAGGCAGCTGCGAATGTGACGAGCTGCCAAGTTCTTTCTCGCGGGGTCTCCTTCATGTCGACGGCGAACATCTTGCTCATTGAAAGCAGGCGTGCAAGCGCGCCGTCCTACGCTCCCGCACTAGAGAGAAAAGGATACGAGGTCAGCGTGGCACACAAGGTTGATGCCTCGCTGAACGGGATGAGCCCGGCAAGGCCGGATCTGGTCGTCTTGGATGCAGCATCGATGCAGACGACGGGGACACGCATGTGCCGGACTACCCGATCGATGCTGGATGGCATCCCGATTATCCTAGTGGCGCCACAGGGGACGCTGCCGGATGCCGGATGCGGCGCCAATGTCACTCTCATCCATCCCTTCACGCCGCGCAAGCTCCTCAACCGCGTGGCCCGTCTGCTACCGGCCGACGAACGGTTTGCGCTGGTAACCGGTCCGATACGCCTCAATATGGCCCAGCGTACGGTACGTTGCCACGGCCGCGAGTCGCGCCTGACACCCAAGCAGGCCAAGCTACTCGAAGTCTTCATGCGCGGGCCAGGGAGATTGATGACACGCGAGGCGCTCATCCGCCAGGTCTGGCATACCGACTATACGGGTGACACGCGGACACTCGATGTCCACATGAGCTGGTTGCGCCGGGCGATCGAGCCCGATCCCTTGCGCCCGCGCTATCTCAAGACGATTCGTGGGATGGGGTATCGCCTCGATCTTCCCGGGCCGTCTTCAGCCTAAGGTCGGTCCACCAAGTCGGCCTTACGCCGCCCCTAAGGGCGGCGTCTTGATTTTTCGCCCAGGTCCTCGATGCTAATCCCCGAAGGCATCCCTCTGGTGCGTAAGCACGACCCTGACTTCTGGATCGCCGTTGGCCGGATCCCGTCAGCGGATCTCGACCTTCCGGGTCGTGAACCACTCCCGGCCGGAGGCGTCGGTGACCCGGACGGCGAGGGTGTGCGACCCGCGGGACGCGTACTTCCAGGTCAGGCTAAGGGGCAAACTCCCTTCCTGCCACCCTCGCGCCTGGTGCGACCGGCTCCGGAATATCCCCCCATCGTAGGCCCAATCCACTTCCCAACACGTGATATCGTCGGGGAAGCGCAACGAATCGGCCCCGTAAACACCGGTCAGGCTGGCGGTCGTTGTCCGCCCTTGGACCACAACCGAAACCCTGGCCTTTCCAGGCTTGACCCCGGGAAACCCTCCCTCATCCAACACCATGTATGCATGAGTTGCCGGCTGGAGAAGAAGTCTCCGGTGGGTGGTATTCACGGCCAAAGGCAATCGATCACATGTGATCCAGCGACGGTCCAACTTATCGGCGACGACGGCCGTCGTCCCTGACCCGCAGAAGAAGTCGGCCACTCGATCGCCGGGATTGCTGGAGGCAAGGATAATCCTCTCCAGGAGTGCTTCCGGCTTCTGCGTCGGAAAACCGGTCCGCTGCCGGTGGAGACGCGCCACGACCGGAAAATACCACCAGTCTTCGGGGACCTTGCCTCGCTCAAGGTCAGGCAATTTCCCAAAACCGGCTTTTGGCGAACTGGCGAAAGTACGCAGGGTCGAGGCGTCGTAAGGGATACGCACGGCGTCGGCATTGAAGGTGTACTTCGATGACTTCGCATAGACGAGGATGGTATCGTGCTTGCGTTTGAACGCCCGGCCGATCGGGGAGGGGCCGTGATAGACCCAGGCGATCTCGTTGAGCAACCGATCCGGGCCGAAGATCTCGTCCAGCAAAACGCGGGCGTAAGCTGCCGCATGCCAGTCCAGATGAAGGTAGAGCGTCCCTGTCGGCGAAAGGAGCTGGTGCATGAGCTTGAGGCGGGGGTGGAGCATGTCCAAGTACTCGGCTCCATCGCGCCAGATGTCGCGGTACCCTTGGATGGTCCGCCAGCTTGCAGGCCGCCGAGAGTCCTCGCCCCGGCCAACCCGAGCCGCGTATGCCTTGCCGCTGAGAAAAGGCGGGTCGGCGTAGATCAAATCGACTCCATGCGCGTGCTCGGCAAGGAGCGCGGCCATCACCGCTAGGTTCTCGCCCAGCACCAGGAAGTTGTCAGTCTTCTGATGACGACCGCGGGATCCGGAGGGGAAGACTTCTGCGACCGGGGTCAGCTTGGCCGGGGGGCTGCCCTCTGTCTGCTGCTCCGACCAGCTCAACCGAGCAAAGGGCTTTCGGCGGCGATCTGCTTTCATCGACTGCCGGCGAGGGTCATCTGTGGTCGAAACGCTCTCCCAGCACATCCGCCAGCGACGGGTGACCGATCTCCTCAAGTTCATAGCGGACGCGCTGGGTGGGTTTGTTCAGATCAAGGATGCGGGCGAGGTCGATCGGGGTCCCAATCAAGACCAGATCGGCCGGTGCGTTGTTGATCGTTTGCTCGAGCTCGCGGATCTGTCCGTCGCCGTAGCCCATGGCTGGCAGGACTGCACCTGTGGTCGGGTACTTCTTATAGGTTGCGGATATCGATCCGACGGCAAAAGGTCTGGGGTCGACGATTTCGGCTGCACCGAAACGCTGAGCGGCCACCCATCCGGCCCCAAAGGCCATGCCGCCGTGTGTCAGGGTCGGCCCGTCCTCCACAACCAGGACACGCTTGCCCCGGATCAAACCGGGATCGTCGACGGATATTGGAGAAGCAGCCTCGATCACCTGGGCGCTGGGGTTGAGCGTCGCTATGCTCTGCCGAACCTGCAGGACATTCTCGGGAGAGGCGCTGTCGACCTTGTTGATCACCAGGACATCCGCCGCAATGACGTTAGTCTCACCCGGGTAGTAGCTGGTTTCGTGACCCGGACGCAGAGGATCCACAACCACTATGTGCAAGTCGCTCTTGAAGAACGGAAGGTCGTTGTTGCCGCCATCCCACAGAATGATGTCGACCTCTTGCTCGGCCTGGCGAAGGATCCTCTCGTAATCAACGCCGGCGAAGACCGTGATCCCCCGGGCAAGGTGTGGCTCGTACTCCTCGCGTTCCTCAATCGTGCAATCGTTTGCTTCCAGGTCATCGTAGCTGGCGAAGCGTTGCACGGCCTGCTTCTTCAGGTCGCCGTATGGCATCGGATGGCGGATGGCTGCCACACGATAGCCTAGGTCTACCAGGATGTCAGCCACCCGGCGGCTGGTCTGGCTCTTGCCGCTCCCGGTGCGGACGGCACAAATGGAGACGACAGGCTTCGTGGCCTTGAGCTGGGTGGCGTTGAGGCCGAGCAGGCGGAAGTCGGGCCCGCAAGCCAGGATCAGTGAGGCCCGGTGCATAACGTACTCATGAGAGACATCACTATAGGAAAAGACAACTTGGTCGATGTTCTCTCTGCGAATGACCTCGACCAGGTCGCTCTCGGGGAAGATCGGGATTCCCTTGGGGTAATACTTGCCGGACAACTCAGGAGGGTAGAGACGACCCTCGATGTTCGGGATTTGAGTGGCAGTGAATGCGACCACTTCGTATTCCTGATTGCCGCGAAAGTACACGTTGAAGTTGTGGAAATCGCGACCTGCGGCCCCCATGATCAGCACGCGTTGACGATACATGAGTTGGAGAAGTCCTCCTGTTCGACGTCGACGGTCCGACGATCGAACGCGCTTCTGACAGAATGCTACATTACATCCGGCGCCTTGATCCCCAGCAGCCCCAGGCAGTTGGCGATGGTTTGGCGCGTGGCCGCCGTCAGGCGGAGTCGCGCGTCGCGGATATCATCACGGTCTGCCTGGAGGACCGGCACGGCGTGATAGAAGCCGTGGAATGACTTCGCCAATTCAAAAGCGTAACCGGCCATCAAGAGTGGCTTGTAATCGCGGGCCGCTTGCTGAACGAGCATGGGGAAGCGTGAGATTAGATTGATAAGGGTGGTCTCGTGGTCCGAAAGTCCGTAACTAAAGGAGGCGGCTTTGGGCAACCGGTCTACCTTCTTCAGTATGCTGTTCGCCCTCACGTGTGCGTTCTGGATGTAGGGTGCGGACTGGCCGTCGAAGCTCAGCGCCGTCTCCCAGTCGAAGACGATGTCTTTCATGTTGTCGACGGACAGCATGGCGTAGGTGAGGGCGCCCAGGCCGATCTGACCTGCCACTTCCTCCCGGCTTTGGGCGGAGAGTTCGGGATTCTTCTCAGCAATGATGGCCTTCACCCGGCGAACGGCCTCCTCGTAGACGTCCATGAAGTAGATGACATTTCCCTTACGCGAGGACATTGCGCCGGCCGGCAATGTGACGAAGCCGTGAGCAAGGTGATAACACTTGGCAGCCTGAGGGAACCCCCAGAGCTCGAGGATTTTGAAGACCTGCTGGAAGTGCAGGCTCTGCCGGAAATCGACGACGTAGATCGAACGATCAACGTGGTACTTCTCGAACTTGAGCCTGGCCAGCGCCAAGTCGTTGGTCATATACAGGGCGGTACCGTCACTGCGCAAGATCACCGCCGTCCGATATTTCTCCTTCTTCATCCCGAGCTTCTCGTCGATCTTGACGATCACCGGCCCATTGTTGGCGCGTTCGTCTTCGGCGATCCCAGAGGTGACGAGTTCTTCGACAATCGATTTCCCCAACTCGGCCGCCTGGCTCTCGAGGAAGAAAACGTCAATGGAGATCCCCAGCAGTCTCAGGACCTCCTGGAGCTCGTCGAGGCTCCATTGCCTCGTCTTCTCCCACAATTGGCGGACTTCCGGTTCGCCGGCATCCCACCTGCGCAGCAGCTCTCTGCGTTCGGCATCGTAGGCTTGACGCTGTCTGGCCTCTTCGGGCGTCTCGTTGTCTTTCGGTGTTACCAGGGCAGTCGCCTCGGTGTAGATGTTGGCGAGCCACCGGCCGCGGGCGAACACGCCTTCCGGTTCCTGGCCGCGATGGAACTTGTCATACGCCCAGACACATGTGATGACCCCAAGCCCGATATCCCCGGGATACGAGGCGCGGATGGTTTCGTAACCGGCAAACTCGGCGATCCGGGCCAGAGCCTCGCCAAGCACGGCGTTGCGCGCGTGTCCGATGTGAAAGGAATGGTGGGTGTTCGGCTGGGCATACTCCACCATGAGCCTGTCGGGTTGCGGCTCGCCTCTGCCAAAATTCGGCCCGCTCTGGATGCAGTCGTTGACCACCCGCGCAGCGTAATCGGCCGTCTCGAAGTACGCATTGATGTAGGCATTCTCGGCTGCAAAGCGGGCGAAACCAGGAACAGGCTCGAGGTCTCGTACGACCTGCTCAGCGAGCTCAACCGCCCTGCGCTTGACCTGGGTGCCAGGGTTGGCGTGCGCCTGAGCCGCAGCCACCTGGAAGCACGCCGCAGTCCCGTAGCCCCATTGCCCGGCGAATGGGATCGGCGCCCAAACGATCTCTTCCGGGGGGGGCAGGCTCAGACCGGCAAGCGCCTGTCGGATGTGCGATGTGGCTTCTTCAAGCTCGCGATCGAACATGGATCGCCCTCGTCACCGGGGGATTATAGTGCAAGGTGCTCGGTCGACAGAAGGCAACACGACGCACCCGGAGGTGCGTCGTGAGTCCGACGCGTGGAACGCTCTTATTCAGTCGTCCCTGTGTCAACCTTGGGCTGCTTGTAGACGCTTCATCAGACGTCGCTTGCGCCGATCGGCGTTGTTCTTGTGGAGCACGCCTTTCGCCGCCGCCCGATCAAGCTCGCTGATGGCCAGGCGGACTGTGTCAGCGGCGGCCGGCTCGCCCCCATCGACCGCCTGTCGAGCGCGCTTGAGGTAGGTGCGGGCGCGGGTTGTCACGGTCCGGTTCATCAGCCGGCGGCGGGCGTTCTGGCGCATCCTCTTCTTCGCCGATGCAGTGTTTGCCAAGTGTTCCTCCCATTCAAGTCGCACGTAATGCAACGGATGGATGTTAGCTCAGCTTCTACGGATTGTCCAGGGACAAGATCTTGCGAAGCGGTCTCCCTGGCTGGGGGGCGGCCAGGATCCAGGGGAGCGGGGCTCACCCCTCCGGCCGTCGACGGGCGGTCCTAAGGATCGAGGTCAGGGAGTGCTTGTCGGGGAGGCTGTCGCCGTCCCAGCTCCGGAGGTAGGGGCAATGGCAGTGCTGGAGGCAAGTGTCGCGGGTGTCGGCGATCGAGTCGAAGTCGGGCCACCGGGTGGCACGGTCGGTGTCCGCGTTGAGGGCGGAGGGATCGACCCGGTCAATTGCAGCAAATGCTGTTCGGCCAATGCTCGAGTCTCCGGCGCGGCACCGGGGAGCTGCAAGATCCACTGCCACCGGAGGATGGCGTCGTTGACATTGTCCGGGTTGCTCTCGAAAATCAATGCCAGAAGCGCATAACCCTCGGCCATTTTCCGCTCGTCTGTAGTCATACTGATGGCCGTATTGAGCGGCCGGATGGCGCTCGGGTAGTTGCCCAGTAAGTAGTAGACCTTGCCGAAACCGAAGGTGAGCCGATAGCTATCCGGGCCGAAACGGAAGGCCTGGTTGAAGTCGTCGAGCGCTTCCGGATACTGTCCGAGTTCCATCCGAAGATACCCTCGGGCAAGATAGGCCGGCGCGTAGCGATCGTTGAGCTCCAGGGCCCGTTCGATCGAGATCGCCGCCTGCTCGAGGTCCCCCACACCGACTTGGGCGTCACCCAGGTAAGCCCACCCACGCTGGTCCTCCGGGGCGTAGGCGACGTACGTCATGAGCGGCCAGAGGGCGGCCCCGTAATTCTCAAGGGCGTCGTAGGCGCGACCCAAGGCATAGTATCCATCGAGCATGCTCGGGTCGTCTGCGCTCCCCTCGATTGCGCTTTCCAGGGCCTCGGCGAACTTCTCGCCGTTGATTTGCGCCTGGCTCAGGCGGATGTACAGGATCGGACTGCGCACGCCCAAATCGATCGCTGCCTGGAGGGTCTCCTCCATCGTCTTCCACAGGCGTTTCGAGGCGTAGTAATCAGCCTTGGCCACGTGGGCGTCGATCAAACCTGGATCGTACTCGATCGCCCGGTCAAAGTCGTCGGGGAGGTCTTCGGCATTGATCAGCAGGATCGCCTGGCCCCGACCAAGATAGGCTGGAGCGAAGTCCTGCTGTGCCAGAATCGCCTTGTCGTACTCGGCGATGGAATCACCAACTCGGCCGGAGAGCCGCAAGGCCTCGCCGCGCAAATAGTGGGCGTCCGGCAGGCCTGGATCGAGCCCGATCACGTAGTCCATGTGGCTGATCGCCTGCACATAGTCGCCGCGCTTGAGCGCCTCCACACCTGCCGCATAGTCTTCATAGCTCGGGTGAGGCGTCACTCCCAGGAGCGGCGTCGGCGTCGGCGTCATGGGAACGAAGAAGACCAGCGGAGTGCCTGCGAGCTCGCTCGGGATTGGCGTTCGCAAGATGCGGGTGGAGGCCGGGATACGTGTCGCCGTGGCCGGTGCAAGGCTTGGCGTCGGCAACTGGGTGGGGGAGCGCACCGGAGGCAAGGTGGGGGCCGGTGGGATGAAGGCTGGCGGACGTAGGATGAGGTACATCCCAACGGTGCCCAGGATACCGATTACGCCAAGCAGGCTCGCGCCGGTCATCACCCAATTGACGTGAACCCCTCCCATCGAGGCCCCCGTCGCGACCGAGGCGATTTGCCGTCTCCGAATCTTGAGGGGAGGTGGGGCCTCAGACTTGTCGAGTGGCCGTGCCCCGAGGACAACCAGCCCACGCCTTGCGGCTTTGGAGTTCGGATCGAGCTTAAGGGCCGACTCCAGGCAACGGATCTTTTCGCCCTGGCTTTCGGAGACGGCACTCATCCACACCCAGTATTCGGCGTTGCTCGAGTCTGTGCGAAGCAGACGGCCGAGGAGTTCGCGCGCCTTGGTGCGATCCCCTTTGCGGATCGCAGCGATGGCTTCATCGAGGGTGGAGTGCGCTGTTTGAGCCAAGAACTAACCCTGAAGGTCTGGATCGGAAGTCTAGCACAGCGCCGCGAGGCGCACAATGTAAGGGAGATTGGTATAATCGCCAGCCGTGACCCCGGGGATTCGAAGAATGTGCGCTCTCGTGGTGCTTGCAGCCGTTGGGTGCTCCACCACGGTCATCACATCCACGCCGGCAGCGACAGTAACACTTCGACCGTATCGACCAGCTATCCCCCAGGCGACAATCACGGCCCCTCAAGAACCCCTCGTCCCAGAGGAAACACCTCAGCCTACCGCCACACCGTTCACACATACGGTCGAACAGAATGAGACCCTGCTGATCATCGCTGCCCGGTATGGGATCAGTCTGGAAGTGCTACTCGCCGCCAATCCTGGAATCAACCCGAGACTATTGAGCATCGGGCAGCAGCTCACGATCCCCGGTGCAGAGGGCGGGCAGTTGATTCCCGAGCTGCCGACGACGACCCCGGTGCCCGTCCTGTTGTCAGAGGCCACCTGCTATCCGACCATCAGCGGAGGCCTGAATTGCCTGGCCGCCGTCTCGAACCTGACGGACGAGGCGGTAGAAGGCGTGATGGTCCAGCTCACGCTCTTCGCTGCCTCCGGCGAGATCTCGGGCTCGACCCAAGCCTACACGCCTCTTAACCTCCTCCGCCCGGGAGGCACTCTGCCGGTGGCGGCCACATTCCCATCTCCCGTCCCACAGCCCTTCATCGTTCGAACGAAGCTCTTGAGCGCGATCCCGGCTGCCGATCCGAGTGCGCGCTATCACGAGGTCATCCTGGGGCAGGCAATGACCAAAGCCTCGTTCGATGGTATGTCGTGGACAGTATCAGGGGATGCGCAGATCACTCAAGGGGAGGAAGCGGGCGTGGGAAGGCTCGTCATCTTGGCGATGGGGCTGGACCTGAATGGGCAGATCGTTGGTTTCACCGAAGTCGAGGTCGGACCGGAGGAGATCTCTGATGCTCCGATCCCATTCACTGCCCGCATTTTCAGCCTCGGACCGATGATCGAGGACATCCTCCTCGCGGCTGAAGCTCCGGCCAGCGGCCATTGAGGCGAACAGGCGCGAGCGCCAGCAGGTCGGCGAAAATCACGGCGGACTATTGCCGAGACCACCCGCGAATTCCCCGGTCGCGTACCCGATCCCGGCCTCTCCCGCGACTGCCACATCGTAGGTCACGATCTCTCCCGCGGCGAGCCCGTCAAGCCGTAGGGTGACCGCAGTCAAGCCTTCAGGGTTCGTCAGCGGGACCGGCGGGTAGATCTTTCCCCCAGGTGCGTCTACCACGATCACCGGCGCGACGCCTGGCCATGGTGACCTATCGGGTCGAAGGATTTCCACAAAGATCGTCTGTTCCATCCCGGGCGGCAAGATCGGTTTCTCGACCCACGTTCTGAGGAGAGCCACTCCGCTCGCATCGTACTCTGCAGTCGGTGGTGCCGGTAAGGGGCCGAGGGGAGCAGGGCTAGGGGAAGATCCGAGGGCCATACGATCTAAATAGTCATCTCCCAGTGGGGCAAGTTGTATCGCCAGGTTCGGTGGCAGATCAAAGCGGTATTGAAGGATGGCATTCTCGAATCGCTGACTGAGGACTCCATCGAGGGTGTCGGCCTCCCCCAGCGGGAGCCCGAAAACCTCCTGACCTCCGTGGCCGACGAAGAAGCTGGCGAATGCTAACCCCAAGGTGTGCCCGGTCTCCGAGAAGTAGGGCGCTTGCGGGTCTGTTGGTCGAGGACTAGGGGGATCCGCATCCCCGAACGCCTGCCCCAGGGGGCGTAGCCGGACTTCCGCCGGCGCACCACCGGGCGAGAACAGGGCCGCTCGTTCGTAGATTTGCTCGAGGGCCCCGTCCGGAGCCAGGTGCGGGTCTGTCAGGGGGACGCCGAAGACCGCTTCCCCGCCATATCGATCGAGGAACGGGGCGAATGGCCTGGGGCGTATGGCCGGCGGAAGGACCGCCTGGAAACCCGGAGGAGGTGACTTATCTGGCCCCGACCTGGCCGCGAGGCCGAAAGCCAGCATGTGCACTTCGGTGGGGGCGGCGGACTGCTCGCGGTAGAGGCCCGCGTTCTCGAAGTACTGGACCACCAGACCGTCCCGGAAAGCGACCTCGGAAATCGGATCACCTATCGTCGTCTCGCCGCCGAATTGATCGAAGGCCTGGACAAAGCCTGTGAACAGCGTGTGTCCTGTCGTCTTGAAGTAACGCGCGCCCGACTTTGTTGGGGCGGGGGCGGGCGGCTCGGCCAGGCCGAGGCTTCGTCCCAGGGGCGCGAGGTAGATCTGCGAGGGCATTGTGGCTCGCGATTCGAACACCAGCTCGACGTTGAGGAAAGTCTGGCGGAGAAGCGTGTTGTCGTCATGAGCTGGTTCGAGTGGCGGGCCAAACGTCGCCAAGCCCCCTTTCTCCGTCCAGAATGCGTCGAAGACATCGGCCACAATCAAGTCGCCGTTGTCCGTGGAAGAAGCGGCGGGCGAGCCGATGCTCGAACAACCCCCCAGCTGAGCGGCGCCGAGGAGGGAGATCATCGAGACGGCGAGAGTCGTGAACGAGAGCGCGCGGCGCATCGCCGGCTACTATATCGGCTTTGGGAGGGCCCGGCAAGGTGAGGCTTGGCGACGAGACGGCTTGCGGCTACAATCCCCGCTCGATGGCACAGGTTCGGCCGATCGCCCCGGAAGACCGCATGCAGCTGGCCACTCTGCTGGACCGTCGCTCGGCGGCGGATGCAACGGCGGGCTACTACGCGTTGCATCATGCGGCCTCGAAAGTAAAGCTCTTTGGCTATTACGCCAATGACAATGCACCGAGTGGTTTCCTGGCCATGGCCAGCACCGGTCTCGACCTGTTCCGCCCGGTGGCACTCCCATTTGCTGGCCAACCGTACCCGTTGATCGCCCTCTTGCGCGAGGGTCTGAGGTCCGGTAGACCTGCCCTGCTCCATCTCCCAGTCGATCAGAGAGGCTGGGTGGAGGGTGTCCTCGAGGTGGATGAGCCCCAGGTGCTTGAACTCTTGCGCCTCTCGCCGCAGGAGTTTGAGCCTCTGATCAATGTGCTCGTCGTTGAGGCCCTCACGCCGACCGGATGGCCGCGTTATGAGATCCGCTCGCGCGACAACGTAGTTGCCGCGGCTGGGCTGAACTGGATGGGAGAGTACTTCGCCGAAGTCTATCTCGAGGTCCAGCCGGAAGCGCGCGAGAGGCGCCTCGGTGAGTCGGTCCTTGCAGCGATTGTTGCACGTCTTCTGGGCGAACGGCGGGTTCCACTCTACCGCGTCGAATCAGGCGACAATGAGGCCCAAATGGAAGCGGCCGCGCTAGGATTCCGCCCGACGGGCGTCCGGACCGTCATCGGTAATGCCGTTCTGGCCATCGGCACGCCGTGAGCCGGCCTCCTGTGCGAGCCACCTACTCTTTTCCTCCCGGCTTCCGGTGGGGAACAGCGACAGCCTCGCATCAAGTCGAGGGTGGTAATACCAACAACGATTGGTGGGCCTGGGAGCAGCAGCCAAGCCGGATCGCCCTCGGCCAAAGTTCGGGCCTGGCCTGCGATTGGTGGGGTGGCCGATGGAAAGAGGACTTCGATCGAGCTGCCTCTGGAGCGCAAAACGCACATAGGCTATCCCTCGAGTGGAGCCGGATCGAGCCCACGCCGGCCACGTGGGACGAGTCGGCGCTCGGCTTCTACCGTGAGCTGCTGCGCGGGGCGCGCGAGCGCGGCCTGGTGCCAATGGTCACGCTCAATCACTTCACACTCCCCATCTGGCTGGCCGAGCGGGGAGGGTGGACAAACGAAGAGATCGTCGGCCACTTCGAACGATTTGTCCGCAAGGCCGTCGCCGGGCTCCAGGACCTGGTTGATACATGGGTGACCATCAATGAGCCCAACCTGGTCGCCTTCCTAGCTCACCTGACAGGCGTCTTCCCGCCCGGTCAACATTCTCTAACGGCGACTTTCAAGGCCATCAGCAACATTGTTATGGCGCATGCCGCCGCCTATCACGCGATCCATGAGATCCAGCCCCAGGCGCAGGTCGGGCTGGCCCATCACTATCGCGGGCTCCGGCCGGCCAACCCGAGAAGCCCGCTCGACCGCTGGATCGCCCACTTCCGGGAGCAGATCTTCAACGACGCCGTCGCATTTGCGGCGCACGTCGGGAGCCTTCGCCTTCCCGGCGTGACACAACGCGTCCCCAAGGCGGCACACACGCAAGATTTCATCGGATTGAATTACTACTCGACAGAGCAATTCGGATTCAATTGGCTGCACCCTGCCCGCGCGCTGGCTGTTGGTACATACCCGCCCGGTTCGGACCTGAGCCCATCCGGTTTCATCGCCAATGTACCGGAGGGGTTCTGGCATGCATTGCGTTGGGCCAATGGCTTTGGCATTCCGATCATCGTGACCGAGAATGGGATTGAAGATCCCGACGACTCGATTCGCCCGCGCTACCTGGCAACTCACATTCGAGTGCTCTGGCGGGCGGTGAATTTCAATTGGCCGGTCCTCGGCTACTACCACTGGAGCCTGGTCGACAATTTCGAGTGGGAGCGCGGCTGGACCCAGCGCTTCGGATTGTGGGAGCTGGACTTCGAGACGCAGGAAAGGCGCGAGCGACCGAGCGCGCGCTTCTACGCCGAGATCTGCCGCGCAAACGGGCTTTCGTCGGACATGGTCGGACATTACGCCCCAGAGGTCCTGGACGATCTCTTCCCGCCGGCAGGAGAGCCGGAGCTCACGCGATTGGTGAAGCGGTGACGCCGGTCGCACCACTGCATTTGCCGATTGGCTGGCGCTCGGCCACGCCGAGGCTGAGGGTTTGGCTGGCGTTGATGTTGCTCCTGGCTGTCCATAGCCAGGCAAAGGCTGCTGGCGCTCCGGCCGATGACGGCCCGCCTTTCATCCTTCCATTCACAACCCCTCCCGGGCCGAGCACCTGGCTCCTGATCCAACCCTATGGGAACACGACCTTTGCCTATACCAATCGGCGATCGATTTACCCCGCCGGGCAGGGGATGCACTTTGGGGTTGATTTCGCCGCCCGCTGCGGAACACCGATCGTGGCCATCGGGGATGGTGTTGTTGTCGGGGTGGACAATGCCTATCACGGCGCCGCCCCGCACAACCTGATGATCAACCACCCAAACGGATACGCCTCATTCTATGGACACCTGCTGATACAGCCCAACCTCAAGCTCGGTCAGCAGGTCAAGGCAGGCGAGGAGGTTGCGCTGGTCGGTGATCCCGATCGGACGTGCGTATCCCGGCCCCATCTCCACCTGGAGATCCGAAATGTCCCTGGGCACCGGATCGGCTACAACCCGCTGTTGCTGATCGACGCCGACTGGGACCAGATCGCACTCTTCGGAGTGAGCATGCAGGCGTTTCAACAAGACCTGGAGGATCCGCTCCGCTGGCAGAACTTGCTGGACCAGCCGGACGTGATCTTCGGCGGTCCCTTCCTCAATGAATACTCGGAAACCTGGCCGCCCCCGCGATGGTAGCCTGATGCGCCGATCGATCACCATTCTTGCCGCTCTCGTGTGTGCTGCATGCGCCCAGCAGGCAGGCGCGCAACAGGCCGCCATCGATGAGCAGGTGGGGATCGACCAGCCGCTCAATTCGCTTCCCCCGGCTAAACCGACGGCGATGCCGACCCCCACCCTCGTGCCGGCATTGGCCGTTTCGCCCACAGCCAGCCCGACGTCATGGGATCCGATCAGTCTCACTCATGGCGGCTGCTGCCCAGGCGCTTTCTGGTCCAGCGATTCTCAGGAGGTACGGTTCCTCGCCCGCCCGGTCCCGACTCAGCCGGCATCGATTTACAGCGTCCCCAGAACCGGAGGGTCTGCAAGGCTGGTCGTTCAAGGGCCTGCCTGGTTCTCGGCTGACGATGCTTATCGTGTGACCGCCTCGGGGGAAGACATCGCGATCGAACGGGTCGAAGACGGCAAGCGGTGGTTGATCCCGACCAGCGGCCGGGCCATCCACTTCTCTCACAGCATGCAGAAGATCGCCTGGACGGAGTCATCGGAGAAGGTCGAGAATCTGGATTTGATACACCGGTCGATCTGGATCAGCAACGTGGACGGCAGCACGAGCGCGAACGTCGTCACGGTTGTCGGCGGGGGTTTTCTTGGATGGACTCAGAATGACGAAGCCATTCTGGTCAGCGGCGGTCTGCGAACGGGTGGGCCGAGAGGCGTCTGGCGAGTCCCCTCGCAGGGCGGCGAACCGCAACTGCTCATCGAAGCGCAAGAGATCGAAGGCGCCCTTGTCTCTCCCGCCGGAGGCTGGCTTGCCTTCTACATCGCGTTTGGAGATGACCCATCTCGTAACGGCGTGTGGGTGATCCCGACCGGCGACGGGAGCGCCAGGCAGTTGGAGGTGTTCGGGTCTTACCGCTGGCGTAGCGAGGAAAGGCTGCTGATTGTTCCGCTGGAGACGAATGAAGCCGGGGATGGGTTGTGGGAATTCGATACGACCAGCGGGAATACGACACGCCTCTTTGCCCCAGGAGAAGTCGAGTTCGAAATCGCGAACAATGATTGGTCAGTTTCTCCGGATGGGATGTATATCGCGTTTCGCTCGGCGATCGATTACAACATCTGGACCCTGCCGCTTCCAGCCAGCTGAAGCCTGCATGTTATAATCCCGCGGCCGCCGGGGGAACTCGGGTGGCGAATTGGAGAGGTTGCGTAGTCTGGTCTAACGCGCGCGCCTGGAGAGCGCGTGAGCCGAAAGGCTCCGTGGGTTCAAATCCCACCCTCTCCGCCTTTGAGTCTCGGGCTGGCTTCGGGCTCGCGGCTGCCGCGGATATCTCGTGCAGCCTCAGCGTCCGAAAGCACCGCCGAACGATCGATGTCGGGGATCATCTCCTGTAGGTCACAGAGGCAGACACTCTTGACATGGGTTGGACGGCCCAGTATGCTCGATACGAGCGTCCGGGACGGCCCGGCGCGGCGGAATCCCTCCGAACCCCGTCAGGGCCGAGAGGCAGCAGCGGTAAGGTGGGCCTCCGGGTGCCGCCGATCGTCGCCCCGGGCGTTCGTGTTTCCCACAATCACCGACCTTATTCGACCTCGATCCGATTTTCGCGATAGATTCCCGGTTGGGCGAGGATTCCCGGGCATCTTTGGCCGCCGGCGACAAGTGCGGCAAGGTCAACGCGGCGCCCACTGGGATGCTGGCCGGCCATGACCGCCATCTACACGTGGCTTGGGCGTGAAAGGGCGAGAACTCTGGCGGTCGCCCTGGCACTCACCGGGATGGCGTTCATCTACATGTCATCCGCCAAGAACATCACCGTCGTCGTCGACGGGGAGGACCATCGCGTCTCAACCCACGCCCGCACGGTGGCCGGGGGCCTGCATGACGCTGGTCTGGTGGTTTCTCCCTCCGATCGGCTCTCCCCCGCATCCAACACCTCGCTTCGCGACGGAATGGTCATAGAGCTCACCCGGGCAAGACTGGTCTTGATCGAACGGCCCGCCGGCAAGTCGTGGTTGACTACACCCGAACACGCCCCGACGGATATTTTGGCGGCGGCGGGTCTGCGCTTCTATCCGGGAGATCGACTATGGGTGGACGGCGAACCCCGTGGGGAGGATGCCGCGCAAGTGCTGTCTTCTCCGTCACGTTTGCGCCTCGAGCCGGCCCGATCGATCTCAGTCAACGATGGTTCCACCAGTTGGTTGCTCCGAACGGCAGCTCCGACTGTGGGTGAGGCCCTATGGGAGTCGGGCCTGGCGGTCTCTGAGGGCGATCGTGTTGAGCCGAGTCTGATCTCGCCTCTGGCCGGCATCTCTTCTATCACCATCATCCGCTCGGCTCCGCTGACAATCCTGGTTGACGGTCTGACCATCCATACACGAGCCGTCGGGGGTACCGTCGGCGACGCTCTGACGGATGCCGGCCTGGCCTTGATCGGGCTGGACTTCACTCAGCCCTCCCTGCAGGATGAGATCCCGGATGATGGGACGATCCGGGTCGTCCGGGTTTCAGAACGGGTGGAAGTGGAAGAGAAGCCTTTGCCCTTCGAGACAGCGTACCAGCCGATCGATGACCTGGAGATCGACAACCAGCGAGTGGTCGAGGCGGGTGCCTATGGGGTCCTGGCAAACAGGGTGCGCGTTCGTCTGGAGGATGGCGAAGAAACGCAACGCTTCGTCGAAGGCGACTGGGTCGCCCGCCAACCCGAGCCGCGCGTCATCGGCTACGGAACACAAATCATTCCACGATCGATCAACACCGACGACGGACCCATCCAGTACTGCCGGGCGGTCAACATGTACGCCACATCATACTCACCCTCCCGGGCGGGTGTGCCGGCCGGCGCCAAGAACTTCGGCATCACCGCCTCCGGCCAACCGTTGACACGCGGGCTTGTGGCGATCGATCGCAGCTTGATCCCCTTCGGAACCATGATGTACGTACCCGGGTACGGCTTTGCCGAGGCGGCCGATACCGGCGGAGGCGTGAAAGGCCGCTGGATCGATCTGGGCTACGACGATGACAACTACGTCGCCTGGCACCAGTATGTGACGGTGTATTTCTTGTGTCCTCTGCCGGGGCTTGCCTGGATCTTCCCATGAGCGGCGGGCGCCTCGACACCCTCTCCCGTTCGGCCTATCCCACTCACGCACAGCCGGCACCCGTTGACGTACGCTGGCTTCTCCGGAAGTACGGACTTCGCCCGGACAAGGCCCTCGGGCAAAACTTCCTCATCGATCCCGGTTCGCTTCGCCGTGTAGTCGAGGCGGCGGAACTGACCGGGGATGAAATCGTGCTCGAGATCGGAGCGGGGCTCGGTTCTCTGACGCGCTTCCTTGCGCCTGTCTCTCGGAGGGTGGTTGCAGTCGAGTTCGATCGGCGGCTGATTCCACCCCTGGAAGAAGCCGTCGCCTCTCTGACGAATGTCAGTATCGTCAACGACGATGTCCTCAGTCTCGATCTCGGCGATTTGATGGGCGGTGAAACCTATCGGGTTGTGGCCAACATCCCGTACAACATCACGTCGACACTGATCCGCCATCTAATGGAGGCGCCTCACCCGAGCCGGTTGATCGTGCTCACCTTGCAGCGCGAAGTGGCTGAGCGCATCGTCGCGGGTCCTGGAGAGATGAGCCTTCTCGCCTTGAGCGTCGGCGTGTACGGCTGGCCGCGCCTGCACGGCAGAATCGCCCCCGGAGCTTTTTATCCCAGGCCGGGTGTCGATTCGGCGGTTCTGCGGATCGATGTCGATGATAGACCGCGGGTTGCGCCGAGCATGATCGAACCGATTTTCGCACTGGCGCGGCCCGGGTTCGGTCAGAAGAGGAAGAAGCTCGTCAATGCACTGTCCTCGGGACTGGACGAGTCGCGCAGATTGGTCGCCGGCTGGCTCGATGACGCCGGCATCCCGGCGAGCGCCCGGGCGCAGGAGCTCACGGTGCAAGACTGGGAGCGGCTGGCCACAGCCAGGCAAGAGGCAGGCGCGGGGAAGAGCAGCTGAATCGCGGGTGCGAGCTATCTGGCGTGCGCAGGCCTCAACGACCGATGGATGAGCAGAACCTGCCAGATCCGAAGAGCAGCTTCGATTTGGATCCCCATGGACATCTTGGATTGACCGATCCGCCGGTCTTCAAAGTAGATCGGACGCTCAAGCATTCTGTACCCGAGCCGCTGCGCGACATAGGCCATCTCGACCTGGAACAGGTATCCATTGGAGCGGACCGTGTCCAGAGGCATTCCACTCAGTGTCTCCGAACGCCAGACGCGGAAACCCCCGGTTGTGTCCTTCACCTGCAAGCCGAGTATCGTTCTCGCATAGAAGTTCCCCCATCGAGAGAGCAGGACACGCCCGGTCCCCCAGCGTTCATCTAGTTTGGCGCCGGCGATATAGCGTGAGCCCAGGACGACGTCGGACTGCTCAAGGTGTTCCACGAAATCCGGCAAATACGACGGCGAGTGTGAGAAGTCCGCGTCCATTTGGGCGACGGCCTGCGCCCCATCGCGCAATGCCTGTTTGAAGCCGGTGATGTAGGCAGAACCTAGTCCG